>Ga0207700_10001771_pt1 | contig 12242 bp, 6 predicted proteins | sample LARL82metaG_FD_184348 | JGI IMG/M metagenome (GOLD analysis project Ga0207700, IMG submission 184348) | Corn, switchgrass and miscanthus rhizosphere microbial communities from Kellogg Biological Station, Michigan, USA - LAR L8-2 metaG... | ecosystem: Host-associated > Plants > Roots >...
AATCTGAGGTAGTGAACCCGTAGTTGGTATCGGGCCCGAACTCAACCGCCACAGATGATCCGGAAGGCGCGCCGCTTATTGTGTACTGGGCGACAAGAGGATTCGTCCCGGGCGTCACTTTGGTGCCGCTGTTTCCACAACCGGCACAGAAGAGGGCCCAGGCGAGCGTCAACCACAAGCCGGCTTTCGTCATACGGGGTAAAACGCGCAATCCTAAAACGCAGACCTGTGGTTTGAGTATCCGGTGAAGGCCTTAGGGTTTGTACGGTACGCTGTAGTGCGAGGCGACAACCTGCCACTTTCCGCCTACTTTCATCCAGACATCGGTTAGGCGATCGTGATACTCGTAGGGCTTGCCGCCAGAGTCACCCTTTTCATGGTACGCGCCGGTCACCACAGCCGTATCTCCATGGATTCGTACCTTGAGGTCGGTCATCTCGGCGATGTCGACCCGCACCTTGGCATCCGCTGTATGGGATATGTACCCGGCCTTGCTGTACACGCTGCCGTCCTCCACCGTAATCACGAAATCGTCCGCCAGCAGCGTGGACAGAATTTCGATGCTGTGCTGCTTGTAGGACTCAGTCCACTTAAGTTCAAGGGAACGAACGGTGGCAGCGTCCGACTTCTCCTGGCCGAAGAGGACGTGGGCGAAGCAGACAGACAAGCAAGGAATCAGCAGCCATTTGGTCATGCGCATAGCTCTATGTCGCACAATTGCACCTCGTCGGCAAGTTACCACTGAGTCTGTGCGAGACTCCGACGACTCAGGTGTGCACTTTGAAAAGTGAACGCCTCTCGATTCCGGGCAGTCCTGATTCCACTAGACTTGAAACAGGAGCTTTGGCACTCCGCCGCATGGCAAACTCGATCGCGGACTTTTTTCTCACAAACTTTGGCACCCATCCGCAAGAGTGTGCCTATCGCCAGCGGCGTGGGTACCGGACCCAATCATTCACCTACGGTCAGATCGCCAGTATGGCCGTGAGCTTCGCTGGAGAGCTGGATCGCCGTTCCATAACGAAGGCCGATCGCATCATGCTTTGGGGAGAGAATTGCGCGGAATGGGTAGCTGCTTTCTTCGGATGCGCCCTGAGGGGAGTAATCGTGGTTCCGATGGACGACGGCGCGTCGCCCGACTTCGCCGGAAGGGTCATCGAGCAAGTAGAGGCAAAGCTCCTGGTCGCATCGCGTGATCGGTCGAATCACGCTCCTGCGGGTGCTCGGATTCCGACTTTAGTCTTTGAAGAACTGCCTTCCGGATCCGGGGACAAAATTTCTACCGCAGCTCTCGATGCCAGTGACGTCCTCCAAATTGTATTCACCTCGGGCACGACGGCTGAGCCAAAGGGCGTCGTCATCACGCATGGAAACGTCCTGGCGAACATCGCTCCCTTGGAACGCGAGATGCAGCGATATCTGAAGTATGAGCGGTTCGTGCATCCGCTCCGCTTTTTGAATCTGCTGCCGCTCAGCCATGTCTTTGGTCAATTTCTGGGCATGTTCCTGCCTCCTCTGTTGGGAGGCACCGTGATCTTCCAGCAGGAATTGAAACCCTCAGAGGTGATTCGAACCATCCATCGAGAACGCGTCTCAGTCATGGTCAGTGTCCCACGTGTACTGCAGTCGCTGAAGGAAAAGGTGGAGCGCGATCTCGAAGACAGCAGGAAGATGGCCGCATTCAAGAAGCGATTCAGCGACGCGAAAGAGAAGCACTTCCTGCATCGCTGGTGGATCTTTCGCTCGATCCGGCGCCAGTTCGGATGGAAATTCCTGGCCTTCATCTCGGGCGGTGCGGCGCTCGACGCCGAAACCGAGGAGTTTTGGGGGCGTTTAGGATACGCCGTAATTCAGGGATACGGACTCACCGAGACGACTTCACTGATCAGCGTGAACCATCCATTCCGGCTCGGCAAAGGATCGATCGGCAAAGTGCTTCCCGGACGGGAGGTGAAACTGGCGGAAGATGGCGAGATTCTCGTCAAGGGCGGAGGCGTCGCTTCAGGATACTGGGGCGACGGGCGGCAGGGCGTCTCTGATGATCAGGGCTGGTATCGCACTGGCGACATCGGAGCACTGGACCCTCAAGGCAATTTGTATTTCAGAGGGCGAAAGAAAGAAATCATCGTGACGCCGGGCGGAACAAATGTACACCCGGCCGACCTGGAACGTGCTCTGCGGCTGCAACCAGAGGTTAGAGATTGCGTGGTGGTCGGGGTCGAGCGGGGCGGGAACGCAGAGCCGTGCGGCGTGTTGATTCTGCACCAATCCGGCAGCGCCGGGGCGGTGGTTGGACGTGCCAACGACTCGTTGGCGGAATACCAGCGCATCCGGTTGTGGGTGGAGTGGCCAGACGATGACTTCCCGCGAACGAATACGCAGAAGCCCCGGCGGAACGTAATTGCGGATGCCGTGACCTCATTGCTGCAAGGCCCGGGAGTTGCATATCAAAATTCTGACGCTCATGCTGCGGGCGGCCAACTCGCCGAGTTGATCAGCCGCGTTGCGAAGCGTCCGGTAACAACTCTGCGAAACGACGCCAGCCTCGAATCAGATCTTGGACTCAGCTCGCTGGATCGCGTTGAGTTGATGGGCGCTCTGGAAGATCGTTATCAGATTGACTTAAGTGAGACGCGGTTCAGCTCCCTGCGCACGGTCGGCGACCTCGAGCGCATGCTGCGCGGAGATGTAGTTCCGCCCAAACCGTATCACTATCCTGGGTGGGTGCTTAGGCGGCCAGTGCGATGGATCCGCGTCCTGGCTCAGTATCTGCTCATGCGTCCCGCGATCCTGCTACTGGGATGGCCCCGTGTGATAGGCCGCGAAAACTTGCGGCGGGTCAAAGGCCCGTTGCTCGTGATCTGCAATCATCTCGGACACGTTGACCCCGGATTCGTCCTAACCGCACTGCCGGCTCGGTTCCGGCACCGGCTTGCCATTGCAACGGGCGGAGAGACTCTGGAGGCGCTGCGCTCGCCCTCCGCCGACCGGAACTGGTTTCTCCGAATCTACGACCGCGTGCAATGGGTATTGGGTGTTTCGCTGCTGAATCTTTTTCCATTGCCGCGTGAAGCTGGGTTCCGCCGCAGCTTTGCATATGCGGGCGAAGCTGTCGATCGCGGCTACAGCGTCCTGGTATTTCCTGAAGGGCGACACACGACTGACGGAAAACTATGCCCCTTCCGCAGCGGCATCGGGCTGCTGGCCGAGGACTTGGGTATTCCAGTCGTCCCCATGCGCATCGACGGCCTCTTCGAATACAAGAAGGCCGGCAGGCATTTCGCGCCGCCTTGGAGAATTTGCGTGCGAGTAGGTGTCCCCATCAAATTCGCGGACGGGACCGACGCCGCACAGATCGCCGAGCAACTGCGGAAAGCCATAGAAGATCTCTAGCTACGGGACTCATTCCTCATCCAGATCAACACCACTCTCAATCGAATGAGGTTCCGTCTCGATCTTTATCTCAGGGGCGTGCGACTGGCGCAACACATTGTTGAGCGCGGGAAGATCTGAGTTCTTGAGTTCACGCCAACGAGTCAAGGCTTCAGTGCTCTCATGCTCGGTCTTCTCTGCCGCTTTCACTTGCGACGAAGTAGGTTCCGCATCGGCTTGCCAAATGGACTGATACAAAGTGCCGACCTCACCATTCACCCGGCTCAGGGTGACGTCCTCCGATGGAGGTGCGAAGAAGCCGCCGGGCGCTCCCAGCACTCCCGTGAGTTTTTTCTGGAAACCCTCGACCGCACTCTTGGCGTCAGCGGACTCAAGCTTCAACTTCTCCAGCTGTGTACGGATGGATCCAGCTTGTAGAACGGCCTCAGACGTTTCGCTCATGAGCGCCGCCAGACGCGCTTCCGCTTGAAACTTCTTCTGTAGTCCCGCCGACGCAGTCTTCACTCGGGGATCCATCTTGAGAGTCAATGGCGCGGTTGAAGATTTCCCATCCACCGTCAGTCGGACGGTGTAGTTTCCCGGCAGCGCAGTCGGCCCCAGCGGGTATCGTGGCGTGTCATGCGGGATTGCGGAGATCGGATATTCGTGCCTCGCTGTGGTCGGCGTGGCGTAATGCAGATCCCATACCCAGCGATGCATCCCAGCGTCAGTGGAGAGCCGGCGCGGGGTCCGCGGCCAATACAACGGGATCAGTTGCTTTTGCAGGTCCTCGTCGCTGATCTCCGGTTTGTCAGTGTTCGCATACCGACGCACGACTTTTCCCTGCCCGTCCAGGACCTCGAGCGTCACCGAGTTCGCGCTCGATGGCAGATAGTAGTCCACGATGGCGCCGTCCGGAGGATTCGGAGATACCGGTTCGTCCGGAGGAAGCGGAGTGTCGGTGTAGGTATCGCGCTGAACCCGGTACGCCGACGCTGGCTTGAACAAATGCACACCACCGGCGAGCGAAGCCGCTGCCTCGCGCAAGGGAGCTATGTCGTCCAGAATCCAGAATCCGCGTCCGTGCGTGCCGACGATCAGGTCGTTCTCATGAATCCACAGATCGCGCATCGACGTATGGGGCAAATTCAGTTGCAGCGATTGCCAGTGATCCCCGTCGTCGAAAGAAACCCACACGGCGTTTTCTGTCCCAGCAAAAAGGAGTCCTTTTCGCACGGGATCCTCCCGCACCGTGTCCACCGGCCCGAAATCGGGCAGGCCGGCAGTGATCAGCGTCCACGACTTCCCTCCATCGCGCGTGCGATAGATGTAGGGATGCATGTCATTGATACGGAAACCGCTGACTGATGCATACGCGGCTTTCTCATCGAAGTGCGACGCGGAAATTTGGGTGACCTTGTTCCATGGAATGAGTTCCTTGGGAGTGATCTCACTCCAATTCTTGCCGCCATCGTGCGTGATCCAGATCAGCCCGTCGTCGGTTCCAGCCCAAAGCGTGTTGATGTCCTTGAATGAAGGTGCGAGAGCGTAGATCACCCCGCGCGTGTTCTCCATGCCTTTGTTCATCAGCGTGCCCACACTCGCAGGCGCGACAGGCTTTTCGCGGCTCAAATCCTTGCTGATCGCCTGCCAGGTGCTCCCGCCGTCGGTCGTCCTGAACAGCACGTTGCTGGCGTAATAAAGGGTATGCGGATCAACCGGCGAGAACATCAACGGCTCGGTGCGGTTCGCACGATATTCCTTGCTCCGCAAGGGAATCGGCGTGACATTCTGAACTTGTCCCGTGGAGTAGTGATATTTCGAGACTTCGGTTCTGCCTCCGCCGTAAATCACATCTGGATCGAGCGGGTCGGGCGCGACGTATCCATATTCGATCACTCCCACAGGATGCCACTCGCGATAGCCAACCGCGCCATCATTGCCGCGGCTCGCAATACACACCGAGCCACTCTCCTGCTGCCCTGCGCACACGCGATAAGGAAAGGAATTGTCCGCGATCGCATGGTAAAGCTGTGCCGTCGGCTGGTTATACCAGGAACTCCAAGTCTCTCCGCGATTCACCGTGATGATCGCGCCTTGGTCGCTGACCAGCAGGATGATGTCGCCATTGTTGGGATTGATCCACAGATTCTGATAGTCATCCCCGCCGGGAGCCCCACGAAAGCCGGACCACGTCTTGCCGCCGTCCGCTGAACGCATCGTGACGGTGCTGGCAACGTAGAGAAGGTCGGGATTCTTCGGATCTACTCGCGGGATCGGCAGGTCGCCGCCCCCGATTCGTCCGGAAGGACGTGGGTCATCGGTGATTTGTGCCCATGACTCGCCCGCATCATCCGAGCGATAAACATTCAGCTTGCCTCCCGCGGTGGCCAGGGTCGCATAGAGCCGCTTCGAATCACTGGGAGCAATCGCAACGTAAATCTGTGACAGATCTTGGGGCAAACCCTTGGTCAGTTGATGCCATGTGGCGCCGCCATCGGTGGATTTGAAGAGTCCGCCGCTCGTCCCGTTTTTTTCGTTCCCATCTTCCCAAGGTCCCTCGCGGGCCTCCCACATCGCAGCGTAGACAACATCGGGATTCGACGGATCGATTTCAACGTCCGACCCACCTGTGTTTTCGTCTTTCGAAATGACCCTCTGCCAGTTCCGACCGCCATCCGTTGAGCGGTAGATTCCGCGCTCCTCGCTCGGTCCATACGGATGTCCCAGCACCGCCGCGAAGACCTTATTTGGATCGCGCGGATCTATCGCCAGAGCAGGAATCTGCTGGCCATCCCGCAGCCCAAGGTGAATCCAGGTCTTTCCGGCGTCCGTCGATTTGTAGATGCCGTTGCCGACCGACAGATCAGGTCGGTGCAAGCCCTCTCCGCTCCCGACGTAAATGATATTAGGATCGGACGCCGCCACTGCGATCGCGCCGATGGATTGCGTGGGCTGCTGATCGAAAATCGGGTTCCACGTGCGCCCATAGTCATTCGACTTCCACACGCCACCGTTGACCTGCGCCATATAGAAGACATTGGGCTGGCTGGAAACGCCGGCAGCTGCCCGGGTGCGTCCCCCGCGCAGCGGGCCAATGGAACGCCAATGCAAATCGTTGTAGAGGTTCTCAGGAACCTGAGCGGAACTCAGTGTAGTCAGCAGGGCGGCCAGAAAGAAAGACAAACGAGGTATCAGTGATTTCAATTTCGTCCCCCTCAAAATACTTGACGAAAACTTTCTAGGATAAATCAAACCCGCGTCGAGGGCGCGATAGCCAGACGTCACAAGTTTGCCGGTCATTCTGAACGGAGCCGCAGTTCAGGCGGAGTGAAGGATCTCGTGTGTTGGGAGATCCCTCCCTCCGCCGGAAAAGCGGCTCCGGTCGGGATGACGCCGGGAGAAGGCTTTTCAGCACGAAAAATCGTCAACGACGGACCCGGGCTCAGCCGATCCGACTCTGAGTTTTCAATACTTCTCTTTGAGTTGCCACACGGTTATGATGACGAGGCTTTTCGATCACGCCAATGACCATCCAGACTTCGATAAAGTCGCACCGTTCCCTTCGATTTTTTTCCGTCCTTCTCTTGGGCTGCATTATTACCACGCCTGCGGCCCTGTCGGCTCCTGTCGACACGAACGGGCAAGGTCTGAAGCCGATCCTCGATTACATCTCCACCGCGTGGGATACGCTGACTCGCTCCATGACCGAGTGCCAGAGCATCGTCGATCCAAAGATCGCTGCAACACCGGTTTTATATCTGCCCAAGGATTTGGCTGAGCCCGAATCAGTGAAGATGCTCACCAGCAACTGCATAGTTCGAGCCGAGCGGTTGCCGGTTGAGATTCACAAACTGGGAGAGGTCAATACCAGCAATATCGATCCTCCGGGATTACTGTATCTGCCGAATAAATATGTAGTGCCGGGCGGACGCTTCAACGAGATGTACGGCTGGGACAGTTATTTCATTGTTCGCGGCCTACTGCAGGCCGGACGACTTAATCTCGCGCGTGGGATGGTTGATAACTTCTTCTTCGAAATTGAGCACTACGGCGCAATGCTCAACGCGAACCGTACTTATTATCTGACGCGCTCCCAACCGCCATTCCTGAGTTCGATGTTCATCGATGTCTACCAGGCCTTACACCCGCACGCTGCGCAGAAAGACGACAAAGCCTGGCTGGAGCGGGCCTATGCTGACCTGAACAAAGACTATGAGATGTGGACGCGCGATCCGCACCTGGCTGGCCAGACGGGACTCTCCCGCTACTACGATTTTGGCGATGGTCCACCACCTGAAGCAGTGAAAGATGAAACCGGGTTCTACCGCAAAGTGGCGCAGTACTTCTTCTTCCATCCTGAACAAGCCGATCATTACCTGGTCGAAAGCCAACCCGGCGCCGAGCAACTGGCGGCCGGTGCAGCATATTCCTTGCAGGTCTGCGATGCCGCAACGACCATGGGCCGGCCCGAATGCGAACCCACGCGGACATTCAAGTTGAACAAGGACTACTACAAGGGCGACCGTTCGATGCGCGAGTCGGGGTTCGACGTCAGCTTCCGGTTCGGCGCGTTCGGTTCGGCCACGCACTATTACGCTCCCGTCTGTCTGAACAGCCTTCTGTATAAGACAGAGAAAGATCTGGAGCAGATCAGCCGATGGCTGGGCCGCGCCGGGGACGCAGAGAAATGGAGCAAGCGCGCTGAGGAACGCAAGAGCCTCATCACGAAGTATCTCTGGAACAAGCAGCAAGGACTCTTCTTCGACTACGACTTCACGACCAACCGCATGTCCGACTACAAGTACGCCAGCACGTTCTATCCCCTTTGGGCGGGGCTTGCCACTCCGGAGCAAGCCAAGGCTGTCGCGAATAACGTGAAGGTGTTTGACCGTCCCGGCGGCATTCCCATGAGCACCGACGAGACCGGCGCGCAATGGGATCTTCCTTACGGTTGGGGAAACATTGAGATGGTTGTGATCAGCGGACTCCGACGATACGGATTCAACTCGGATGCCGACAGAGTCTCGTACGAATTCCTTTCAACAGTCGCCGAGAACTTTCGCCGCGATGGCGAGATCCGCGAGAAGTACAACGTCGTAACCAAATCTTCCGAAGCGCATGCCGAACTCGGCTATCACATGAACGTGGTTGGTTTCGGATGGACCAACGCCGCCTTCCTGGAACTGCTGCACAACCTGCCCAAGGCAATGGTCGAACGGCTGGAACAGGAACAGAATCAGCCACTAGCGACATCTGCGAAATGACCTCGCAGAGCCGTCGACTCTGAAGAGTGGCGTCAGGTCGAACGGAGGCGGGTGTCCCACCTTTTAGTCTGTTAAGTTCACCACGAACCTAAAGATCTTTGGGATTTTGACGCGGGTTTTGAGCCTTCGCCGGCAATTGTCCGAGAGGATGGATAGGATCGCTAAGAGACTGAAAGATGTGAAAAAATCAGTTGGGGCCGCAGATGAACTCCCCATGAACGCGGATAACCAACAGGTGTTTTCTATCGGCGTTCATCCGCGTTCATAGGGGCACCCACTGGATTCGAACTGGAAGGATTACGAGATGCGGAAGGGGTTTACGAGAAAACCACAAGCGGACGAGCCCGCGACGCGAGTCAAGAACTACATAACGCGGAGCGGGCTCGAGCGCCTCAAAGATGAACACCGGTTTCTGCTCACCAGGGAACGTCCGGCCGTGACGGAGGTGGTGGCGTGGGCTGCCGGCAACGGCGATCGCAGTGAAAACGCCGACTATAAGTACGGCAAGCGGCGGCTGCGGCAGATCGATGGGCGGATTCGCTTTCTCACCAAGCGTATCGAAGCCGCGGAAGTGGTGGACCCGGAAGCTCCGAGATCTGGGCAGTCTGCGACGAGGGCATTTTTCGGAGCGACCGTGCGCTATGCCAATGCCGCGGGAACGGAGCGAGTGGTGAGCATCGTGGGCACCGACGAGGTCGATCTCAACCGCAACCACATCAGTTGGGTGTCACCACTAGGCCGCGCGTTGATGAAGTCGGCAGCGGGCGACAGCGTGGTTCTCCAATTGCCGGGCGGCACAGAATGCCTGACCGTGCTGGAAGTGTGTTACCAGCGCATTTCTGTGGAACCGTTCCGTGAACCACCCGGATCCGAGGCCTCACCAAAGGGGCTCCCTCGCCGACGTTAATCGCCTTTTTGCGCGCTGATGAGTGAAATGGAGATGTTAGTGCGCCGGGATGAACCGGCCTGAAGCGGAGGAGGAAGAATCCTTACAAGAAAGGAGTAGCGAACCACTTGGCCACGAGTCTTGCGCTGCTACCGTGAGGGACCCAGATCGAGTAGCCGGACCCCATTTCTGGGGCCCGGCCCTCTAAGAACCGGACGTGACAGTTTCCTGTCATCCGGCTCAAGCACTTCGGAACGCCTCCTGACGGAGGCGCGGTTTGGAAACAGAAAGACCCAAGCGATGAACCCTGTCATGGCACTCCGGGTGAAGCAAGACGCGGTTCGCAGCGCTGCGCGAACCACCCATCACGCGGGGTACGCGGTAGTGCAAGCGCCACCCAGTGAGTCGAGTGATTTTGGTATTGCACACAGGGCAGAGGCCGCGTTGTTCAAACCAGAGAAAGCGAAGAAAGCGGGAGCCCCGAAACGTGTCCCGCATATGGTCCCCTTCGCGTTTCTCGAAGTAGGTTTCGTAGGCAGGATCGTAGGGATTCGCGTCGCTTCTAACCTTGCCATGTCGACGTATGGGAGTAGCGCTGGCCGAGAGTAGCCATATCTTAAATGGCTGCCCCTCGTCGGCGCGCATTTCGCCGGTGAAGATCCAGTTCCGAGTCCCGCGCTGTTGGAAATACTTCTTCTTGATCCAGCGTTGGTTCTTCTTGGGGTGCCTTCGCCGGGCCCATCGCCAGAGACTCGAGAAGATGTCGTAGTCCACGCGATTGAACGTGCGTTTACTCACGACATGCCGATGATAGTTTGCCCAACCTCGTATCTTGGGGTTGAGCTCATTGATCAATTCGGCAGCAGGCCAACCCCATGCGGCTTTGATGATTTTTCGAACGCCGTCCAAGAAGGTCTTAATGTTCTTCTTGGAAGGCTTGGTAAGCAGTTTCCCATTGGGATACCTGCGTACATTCTGTCCGAGGAAATCAAAACCTTGTTCCACGTGCGTGATGACGGTCTTCGTCGGGGAAAGCATAAGCCCTCGATCTTGCAGAAACTGTTTGACCAAGGGTTTGATTTGCCCTTCCAGTAAGTCTTTCGATTTACTGGTGATGAGGAAGTCATCCGCATAGCGGACGAAATTCACGGCAGGATATTGTCCTTGCAGGGATTTGAGGCGAGTTCCTGTTGGATATTTTCCTTTGAGGACTCGCTCCAAACCATCCAACGCGCAGTTGGCGATCGTTGGGGAAATAATCCCGCCTTGCGGAGTTCCTTCCGTAGTTTCGTGGAAGACGTCTTTTTCCATATACCCAGCTTTCAGCCACTTTTGGAGAATGGCTCGGTCCATGCAGACATGAGTCAGTAACCAATCGTGGGAGATTTTGTCGAAACAACTGCGGATGTCGCCTTCTAGAATCCATTCCGTGGTTGCGGCCGTCAGTACTGTGAAAGTCTGTTGGATCGCATCCGCGCAGGACCGCTGCTGGCGGAACCCATAAGAGTTCTTGTCGGCAGTGGTTTCGGCAACTGGATCGAGGGCAAGCAAATGCAAGGCTTGCATCGCTCTATCCTTCGTTGTCGGGATTCCGAGTGGGCGCATCGTTTTGCCGTCCGACTTCGGGATATATACACGTCGCAGAGGCTGCGGTTGATAACCTCTGCCTTGGAGTTCATGGACTGCTAGCATTTTCTTCTCAGGTGTGTCCCAAATTTCGCGGTCCACACCAGGGGTTTTCTTGCCTTGGTTTTCTGTCACTCGTCGAACGGCGAGAGCTTTGCCGCTATACGAGCGGGTCAGCAGGCGTTGCAAAGCTCGCACCTTGCCCCATCTGCCTTCCTTCGTCGCCTGCGCGATACGCACTTGGAGTCGGCGAACGTTGCGCTCGATGGTAGGCCAATCAATGGCGTACCATTCCTGCGCTTCGCTTGAGACCGCACCAACAGTTTGCACTGTCGTCATCTGCTTTTTCTCATGAGCCGATTGGCCTCGTTTTCTCGCGTGAAGCACCACAGGGAAGTCTGCCCGCTTTCGCGTCCGATGATGTAGTTGGTGAACCAACGCAACCAGTATCCCCTCGATTACCGAGGGGCCTTCGCTTTCTCCCTGATCTCACATCCGCATCGCCATCGGTCCACCTTGCGGTGCACTTTCCCTTCGCAGGGAGCGATACGGACTTAGTCTGTTCCGTTGAAACGACGCGATGATGGTTTAGGTCCGCCCTCTACGCCGGCTGTTGATTGCAGTTAGCAATCCACCCATGACGGGTTAGCTTCGAGTTCCCGTACCCACAGCAAAGGAGCCACGCAGCACTATTAGGCTCCACTATCTTCACGACGCTTACGAGCATTCGTATATTCTGACCATTCCATCGAGCCTAGCCCCTCTCCGCCTTGTGCTGGCAGATGCGCCTTTGCCTCGCGGTTCCAGCGCCAACCTTACGGCTGTGGGATACATTGTCCGAGGGCTTCAGACGGATTGTTTTCGCCCCGCCTCTACCTCGTAGGCTACGTGCGATGGGACGCACGGTCTAATCAGGTTCACCTCTTTGTCAGACAATCGTTTTCAACAGCTTTCCAGTTCGCACCGAAGCGTAGATAGAGGATAGGCGGGGTGGGTATTGAGCCGCGAAAACATACAATCCGGGCGCCGACGCGGTTAATATGCGCGGAAGGCAACATGGACAGGAGCGACATCGCGAGTTTCCGTTCAGT
>Ga0207700_10001777_pt1 | contig 12232 bp, 13 predicted proteins | sample LARL82metaG_FD_184348 | JGI IMG/M metagenome (GOLD analysis project Ga0207700, IMG submission 184348) | Corn, switchgrass and miscanthus rhizosphere microbial communities from Kellogg Biological Station, Michigan, USA - LAR L8-2 metaG... | ecosystem: Host-associated > Plants > Roots >...
CGGTAGTCGTAGAAAAGATCGCTCTGGATCTCGCCCTGGCCGGGCCGATTCAGAAAATAAAACTCGTCAGTCCAGAGGTCGGGGTCGTGGCGCTCCACATCGGGATCGCTTCCGACGTGTCGCGCACGCGCAGCCTCGAGCGAAAAGAGGTTGGTGCGCAACGCGCTCTCATTGGGAGTGCGATCAGCCCAGAACGCGCGGCGAGTCTTCCAGTTTGCTCCGAGGCCTTCGTTGTGCGCGACAGCGTCCTGCACGATCAGCGCCTCCACTCGCTCCGGATGCGCCAGAACCATGCGAAAGCCGACTGGGCCTCCGTAGTCCTGCATATACATGGTGTAGCGCGAGAGTCCCAGTTCTTCAGTGAAATGGTTCATGATCTCAGCGATGCGATCGAAAGTGTAAGGGAACTTTTTCGGGTCGGGCCAGTCACTATGCCCGAAGCCGGGATAATCCGGCGCGATCAGATGGTAGCGGTCCGATAGACGTGCGAAAAGCGGTTCGAACATACGCGACGACGATGGAAGTCCGTGGAGCAGGAGAAGGGTCTCGGCATTCTTCGCACCGGCTTCCCGGTAGAAAATTGACAGGCCATCGATTCGAATCGTGCGAAATGCAACGAGATTCATCGGCAATTCCTTCCCCTGCACTTCGAATCATGTAACGGTAGGCGTTCCCGGTTCTTATGCCATTGAAACCGACGTCTTCTTCGCTTCGAGTGCCGGTAGAAGAAGTTTCAGAAGCGCTTCATCAGAGAACGGGTTCTGACCTGAGATCAACTCGCGATCTTGAAGGACATAGCTCTTCCATGGAGCGAGCACACTCACGTCACCTCCCGCGGTACGCAAGGCAAAGTCCGGGTAGAAGAGAACCTTACCGCCAATTTCAAGCGGTTCCCTCTGCTGCTCTTCTGCCGTCGAAAAGATCGTCATCTTATATCCGGCATAGATCCATCCTTTAGCCTTGGCCTGTGCTCCAGCGGTATCGCCCGCCGACAGCGCGGCGACAAACTCCTTCGATTCGGGAAGCGCGGAGAGCAGTGAAATCGGGCCATGGCAGAGCACCGCGGTGGGCTTCGATGTTTCATGGAAATGTCTCATCACGATGCCCGCGTTGGGATCATCTAGAAGATCGATCATCGGGCCATGACCGCCGGGGACGAAAACGGCGTCGTATTGATCCAGGCCTGATGCAACGACATCCGAGATGCGAGTTGGATTTCTCAGGCCACTTAGGCTATCGCGGAATTTGAAATAGTCCTGGAGCCTGGCCTCATCCCCGCCGAAGAAATCGGGGACAGCGGAGTGAAGATCCAGTTGCGGCATGTTGCCTTTGGGATTGGAGAAAGTGATCTCGTATCCTTCCTGCATGAGGGCGCGGATCGGAACCGTCAACTCATTCAGGTAGTAGCCGGCGCCGCGGTAAACCCCGCCATTCTTCAACGGAAGGCCGTATCCACTCGAGACTAGCACTAAGACTTTTCCTTTTGATGCCATTTCATTCTCCTCTTTGAAGTCGAATTCTGTTGTTCTGAAAATGAGCTAGCTGTTCCTCCAAAGTGTGGAAGGACGAGCCACCGCGGTTGATGTGTTATGGCTGCAGGAATCCGAACATCAACCACGACTGATTGGCTGCCCAATGCGGGTATAACCGCCGGCTTAACGTGTCTGGTACGGGTGAAAAATGTAGTCCTTTGATTTAACGGCCATATGGCATGTGTTTCCGCAATCTGCATGAGCCGTCGGATCGGGGGTGAACTTGCCGGATGCAGCGTCGTAGTTGAACACCGCGTATCCCCAGCCGCCAGTCTTCGGAAATCTCTTGCTGTCCTTCTCCATCACGAAAGCCTGCTTAAAAACATCGGGCACGTCCACCACGAATGGCGCTTCCGCGCTCTTCTTAGGCTTCCACTGCAGTTTCACGATCTTTGACCCATCCGGAAAGAAGCGCCCGTCTCCGGGCGATCCGCTCTTGTACGCCTTGATCATTTCCGGATTGGCGACAATTACCTTAAGGACTTCTTCCTGATGAGCGGAAGAGACTACAGACCAGTCCTCGTACCCCCTGAAGTCGGAGAACGCGACTCCATCCGGCGATATCAGCGAGTACTTATCCTTGTCCTGGACTTGAGCGCAAAGGATAACGCCGCCCAGGATGCTAAGCAGCGCCGTGGCCGCAACAATGGCAAAACGATTCGCGCGCATTTCGGTCTTTTCTTGGCGTTGCTCCTCGGCGGGAGACTTTCTCGTGGATCTTGTCATGACGTGCTCTCCTTCTGAAAACGGCTTCTACTGCTCACAATTCGTTCGATCAGTTGCAGGTTGATTAAGCCTGAGGAACGAGGATGAATCTATTGGACGATCGTATCGGTCGATACGAAGGTATTGGTCGAGTGGTCGCTCTTTACGCATAAGTGCCGCTGGTTCTTCTCAGCAAGTGAGCAAGCGATCAGTTCTTTGCACTCATAAATTCGCGGAAGATTTCAGCGATTTCATCCGCCTTGGTATCGAGGGCAAAGTGACCAGCATCCAGCACGTGTACTTCCGCTTTCTGCACGTCTTTCCTATAGCGCTCCGGTTCACCGGGATCAAATGACAGATCGTACTTTCCCCAAAGCACGAGAAGTCTCGGTTGCGTTATTTGCATCCACGCTTGCCATTTGGGGTATGAGGCGACGTTGGTTCGATAGTCGTAGAACAAGTCGCTCTGGATTTGCGCCTGGCCGGGGCTATTCAGAAATGCGTATTCGTCGGTCCAGAGATCGGGGTCATAAAGTTCAACATTCGGATCGTTTCCGACGTGGCGTGTTTTCGTGGCAGCCATCGAAAGCAGATTCTTTCGCAAATCCTCTTCATGCGCTGAGCGATCCGCCCAAAATGCACGCCGAGTTGACCATTTCGCTCCGAGCCCTTCATTGTGGGCCACCGCGTCCTGCACGATGAGGGCTTCAACGCGTTCAGGATGCGCCAGGACCATGCGGAAGCCTACCGGGCCTCCATAGTCTTGCATGTAAAGTGTGTAACGGCTCAGGCCAAGTACTTGCGTGAAATCATCGATGACGCGTGCGATGTGGTCGAAGGTGTAGTCAAACTGCTTTGGGTCGGGCCAATCGCTGTGACCAAAACCAGGATAGTCTGGCGCGATGAGGTGGTACTTGTCGGCAAGGCGCGCCAGCAAAGGCTGAAACATTCGCGAGGACGAAGGCAATCCGTGCAGCATAAGAACGGTTGGCGCGTTCTTTGGGCCAGCCTCGCGATAGAAGATGTTCAATCCATCTACCTTTACTGTTCGGTAATAGATTTGGCTTCCCATAGCCGTCTCTCTTTCCTGTGCGTTCAGTCCCGGGATTATCGCGATCAGAATCACAAGTGTTTGGACAATGAAAGCGAACTGCTTCATCTTTGCCATGGTTTCTCCTGCTTACTCTTTGAGCTCGAAGATAATCTCCAGTTCAATCGGAACGCCTAAAGGAAGACTGGCGACGCCGATGACCGAGCGAACGGCCACGTTTTCCGCACCGAAGACATCGCGAAAAAGATCCGACGCACCATCGGCGACCGCAGGTTGATTGATAGGACTTCCTGAGGTCACCATGAAGACGCCAAGCCGAACGACACGTTTTATCCGATTGAGTGTGCCAAGGAAATCCTTGGCCGCAGCAAGTGCGCCCAAGGCCGCAATGCGAGCCGCATCCCGTCCTGCATCTAGGTCGAGTTCTAAGCCAAGCGCACCAACATATGCCGGTTTGTGATCGACCACCGGGAGCATTCCACTCAGGTAGAGGAGGCTTCCCACTTGCAATGCCTCGACGTATGAGCCGAAGGGAGTAGGCGCGGTGGGAAGTTGGATGCCGAGGTCTTCAAGGAGACTCTCGATGCTGCGGGGTTCGGGAGCTCTCGGACTTACCATCGGCCTGCGTGCGCACCGCCGTCCACGTGCAGCACCTCCCCCGTCACATGCCTTGCTTCCATGAGGTAAACGACCGCGTCCGCAATATCGTGCGGCTCCGAGATCGTTCCTAGCGGCGAAAGATTCTTCAAGAGTTCCTGAGGATGGTCGTCATGCAGCGGTGTAGCGACCACACCAGGTGCGACAGCGTTAAACCGCATCTGTCTCTTTGCGTATTCGATCGCGAGACTTCGGGTCACTGTATTGAGACCGCCCTTCGTGATCATTGGAATAGAGGATGGAGCGCCTGAAATTGGATTGTCAGCGAGTGCGGCAGTGATTGTTGTTACGCTACCACCGATATCTTGCGCAAGCATCTGCTTTACCGCCAACTGAGTGACAAAGACAAAGCCATCAACGTTCGTGGACACGAATCCGCGGAGGTCGTCGACCGTATACTCTGTAAACGGCTTGGCAGCGTAGATGCCGGCGTTGTTGATCAGGTGATCGATTGAGCCAAAGCTGGATAACGCCGCATTTTTAACTTTCTCCGCAGTCGCAGCGTCACCAATGTCGCCATCGACGAGGGAAAGGCAACCGGAAGTTGAGAAGCCACTTGCCGAGATCCGGCGTGAGTTCGCTACCACGTTATAGCCTCGATGCAGTAGCGCCGTCACTATCGATGCGCCAATGCCTCGCGAGGCTCCAGTAACAATTACCGTTTTCTTATCCATCGTTTCCCCTTGCCTCTCGAAGGTCATCGAACGCAATTATGCTCACAACGATTCCGATAGTTATCAGCGGTTAATGATTGCCGCGCCCGCCTCGCTGACTACCTCGTCCTGAGAATCTGTGCCGCCGGAACTGCCGATTGCGCCGATAAGCAGTCCCTTATCGATGAGTGGGATACCGCCTCGGGACGCAATAATTCCGTCGAACGCGAGCAGATAGTTCAGGTGCATGAGCTGAATGCCTTCCTCGAAGACCTTGGTTGGACGCCGAAAGGTTGCAGCCGCCCGCGCCTTGTGTCGGGCAATCTGAATGGAGGCAGGCATCGCACCGTCCATTCGTTCGAAGGCCACCAGGTTGCCACCGGAATCTGCCACTGCCACGTTCATCTTCCAGTTCCGCTTCCTGGCTTCTACCACGGCGGCATGAATAGCCGCTTCTGCTCGGTCAAGTGTTATCGAGAGCCCATAGGGCACGTCGAACGGAGGCTCGCTTGGGATGACGTCAAGAGGATTCGACGCTGCTTTTGCGTTGATGATGATTCCCGAAGTGCTGCTTGACATATATTTCCTCCGAAGGTCAGGAAGCTATTTGTGGACCTGTCGCGGGTTCGTGATGATCTCGTCGATCATGTCTGTAACTGGCTAGCGAGCCAGTAATCAACACTGAGCTTTCCCGGACCAGAACAAATGATCCAGAAAAAGATGAGTATGTAAAGGACCTCTGGAAGGTAGAGCAGATTGTCTACCCACCCGAAGGGCGAAACGTCCTTAGGCATTGCAGAAAGCTTCGTGGTAAGAATGGCGACAACCATATCGACCAACAAGGCCACGCTGGCGAGACTCGATAGAAAACCCACGGCGACCAAGAATCCGCCAATGAACTCGACACCCGACACCAAATAAGCCATCAAGCGGGGGAGCGGGACTTTGGCGCTAGCGAGCGTTTCGTACATGGTTTGCCTGCTGCCAGCCACAAACAATTTTCTTGCCCCGGAGATGGCGAAGAACAGCCCAATCGAAACGCGTACGAGCAAAATCGCGTATTGCTCCGAATCACTGCTACCTAGCAGCGCGAACTGCGCCAATCGTTTCCAATCCATCGGTTGTTCCTCTACCGAAAGCAAGTGCTTCAACGATGCCCCACGTCGCGGAGTAGAAGTCGGAACTTCGGACTAGCCGGGATCTTCACCGAGGTAGTATCCGAGACGATTTTCGACATCCCCAGGTTTGTGGAAGCCGCGCGCCATCAGCGCTTTGATTCCGTTCTGCGCGGCCGGTCGTCCTAGCGAAGCGATACATGCATCCCACCCTGCGCCGAGCTCAACGTCGGGCGGCAAGCTGGCATTGACGAGGCGCTTGGTGTTGGAGATCGCCCACTTATCGAACTTGGCGATCCGCGTCGCGAGCGCTTCCACGAATGCCTCCAGATCAGCGTCGGGCAACGCGCGGTTCACATAGCCGTAGTTCTCAGCCTGGTCTCCCCTGATGTCTTCCGAGCTCAGGAGTACCTCAAGCGCGCGGTTTCGGCCGATGAGTTGGGGCAGTCGGGCCATGGGACCGCCCCCGGCGACCATCCCCACGCCCACCTCCCATTGCGAGATGATGGTCTTCTCGCGGCTGGCGAAACTCATGTCGCAGGCGAGCGTGATCTCGCTGCCGTTTCCCGTCGCACGACCACGGATGAGGGCGATCGAAGCGACTGGCGCGCGAGTCAGGCGCACGAGAAAGTCGGGCCAAGGGGGCAAACCTGTGGGGCCGTCCGGCATTGAGGTTAGATCCTCTAGGTTGGATTCGAAATCGGAGTGATTCAGAAAGTAACCTTCGACCGCGCTATCAAAGACGACGACTCTGACATCGGTATCGGTCTCGATAGCATCGATGACATCTTGGAACTCGCGGACCATCTCCGGGCCCATGACGTTGATGGGCGGGTTGTCGATTGTGACACGCCAATAGGCAGGCGACCGCCGGGTGACGCGAAGCTGTGCAGCTCTTGCCGGTTCATTCGTCTGCGCGGGTCTCGTAGGTGCGGTCGTAGTTGCCATGGATTCTCCTCTGAAGTTGTTCTCGGGAACCGGTTGATTGAAGGCGCCAATTCCGCTGCCGCCTTGCGCCGTATTGTCTTCAATGCGCGCAAACTCGCTAATCACCATCTATTGAGCCTGAATGATATGTACCGCACAATTGGACGATGGTATGGCCAATACCTTCGTATCGGATGTCATTGCGGCGCGAGCCCGGAACGAGATAAGAGGCAGCAGACTGCGATGGCTGGTTCGTGGTGAGCTATGCGGCGACCAGCTGCGTAGTCCGATCATTGTGTGGCGGCCCCAGAAAAGGGAACTCGGAAAGAAGGTCTTGATGGGGTCCCACGTTATCGCTGGTGATCCTGCCATTCGTGAGGATGCCAAGGAAAACGTCAATGGCGTCGTCAGTGAGTGCGCGGCCATTGTGCGGGAAGACCGCCGGTTGACCGGGATCGTACAAGAGGATGTCTGGTAGCAGACTACTTGCGACGCGCGTTGCTTCATCGGGCGAGTAGCCCCCGGTGTGTTCAAGCGAGTGAGCGAAGACCGGGATGAATTGAGCATCGTCTTTGGGTTCACTGGCAAGGAAATCAGCTTTGCGATCGCCAACCAGGAAGACGGATTGCGATGGACGAGCGCCTCGGTCGGCCTGAACCCACGTTCCACTTGCGCCGTCTACAGTGCGATGCCAGAGTCCAACGGCATTCGGACCCAGGGTGATGGTCGGAACCTCGATCACAATGCTGCAGACATCGCCGTTCGTGAAGAAATCGACGCCCGTGAACTGGAGGTTGTTGAGGGCGCCCTCCGTATCGAAAAAGAAAGGGTCACTTCGCCAGCCGGCAAAGATACGATAGCCGCCTGCTTCCGCTACGTGCGCCGATTTGCCCGTCGATACCGGCACCCCCTCGACGATAAGTTGACCGCCATCGCCTGTTCCAGCGGCCTGTGTGCCATCGACACGATAGACGGCAGCGGTCTGCGAACCGCGGTCGGAAGAAGAGAAGCGGATCCGGTACGCTATGTCAGCGACAGCGTCGCCGTTGGTGTCGATCTTGAGCTCGTAGATTGCATTCGGTGCAAAGGGCTCGGCTGGAGTGGGTCCAGGCGGGTTAACGCCGACAGACGGATGCACGTTCATCACGAAGATTGACTTGCCGTCCCTTCCGGGGCTGGGGAAGGCGTAAAGATCGGTGAGGTCAAGCCGCGCATCGCCGTGGGGGAACCCAAAATCAGGACCAGAGTAATGGTGTGACATAGATTGTCTCCTTTGGTTTCATTCGGAATCGAACATGCCGAAGCAGTCAGGAATAGTAGTAGGCAAGAGCCTGCTCATCGGCTTCAGTACTCGCAGGACAAAACGCCAGTTGCACTTGGTAAAGGCAATATGGACAACATCGGTTGGTTGCGTTAGAACGTGCCGACGTCGATTACCGCCTTGGCAAATTCCTGCGGAGCCTCCTGAGGCAAGTTGTGTCCGATGCCACCGGTGATGAGGCGGTATTCGTACTTGCCCGAGAATTTTCCGCGATAGGATGTGTCGACGGGATGCGGCGCACCGTTAGAGTCCCCCTCCATGGTGATTGTCGGCACCGTAATCACCGGACTCGCGGAGAGTCGCTTCTCCAATTCGTCGTATTGAGACTCGCCCTTCGCCAAGCCGATTCGCCAGCGGTAGTTATGAATCACAATGTCCACGTGGTCCGGATTCTCAAAAGATGCAGCCGAGCGATTGAAGGCGGCATCGTCGAAGTTCCACTGGGGCGATGCGAGCTGCCAAATGAGCTTCGCAAAGTCACGTCGATACTTGTTGTAACCAGCACGCCCGCGGTCCGTCGCGAAATAGAACTGATACCACCACGCCAGTTCGGCCTTCGGTGGCAACGGAGCCTCGTTGGCGGCCTGGCTGCCAATCAGGTAACCGCTCACGGATACCAGGCCCCTGCAGCGTTCCGGCCATAGTGCCGCCACGATGTTGGCGGTGCGCGCTCCCCAGTCAAATCCCGCGAGGATCGCCTTCTGAATTTTCAGCGCATCCATCAGAGCGATGATGTCGACTGCGACCACCGATTGCTGGCCGTTCCGCACCGTTCCTCGAGACAGGAAGCTGGTTGTGCCAAATCCGCGCAGGTACGGGACGATCACGCGGTAGCCCTTGGACGCCAGCCGAGGGGTGACATCGACAAAGCTGTAAATGTCGTAAGGCCAGCCGTGCAGAAGGATGACCGCGGGACCATCGTCGGGGCCAGCTTCAGCGTAGCCGACATTCAGCAGGCCTGCCTCGATCTGCTTGAGCGAAGCGAACGATGTGTGCGAAGCACTATCGATGGCGTTAGGCGCCACATTGCGTGGCTGCGCAGCGCCAGAATCGACCAGGCCAAAGCTCGCGATTATTGCCGCCGCAGTGGCACTTCCCAGAAAGCGACGGCGATCACGATCGATTTCTTGCGACGTTGCTATCGTATTCATTGTCGGACTCCCTGAATCGGTGATTTGTCGTTGACGGTAGCGGAGTTCTGAGTTCTCGATTCTTGACGAGCAACTCGCCTATGCATTGCTGCAGGCTCCTCAAATGGCCTTCCCATTCCCTCTCTTGTTCTTGGCGCCACCTTAGCTGCTGCGATCCAGCAACTGAGGCATCGGCGAAATGCTGCGCAGATTCAATGTTGCGAGGAGCCGATCGGGTCGGACGATCCTGTCGTTGATTGGCGGCCATAACGTCTCCTACTCAGTGGTCATTGTTGTCATGACGGCGTCGGTTGTGATTCTTACTCCGTTGGCTATCGACCATTTGCCCTCGCAGCCGCCTCCTCGATCACGTCCGCCACCTCTTTCGGGTGTCCGCTACTCCGGCTCGGCCGAACCGGCAGCCGCAGGTTGCTGAGGGTTTGCCCATTATGCCTTGATGAGTTGCACGTCCAGCGTGATCGCCACTTCGTCGCCGACCAGGACGCCGCCGAATTCCAATGGAGCATTCCAAATGAACCCGAAGTCTTTGCGACTGATCTTGGTTGAGGCGGAAAGACCGATGCGCAGGTTGCCCCAAGGATCCTTCGACGACTCGCTGACATCATTGACTGTCAGAGTCACGGGGTTTGTAACGCCGCGGATCGTCAGATCGCCGGTAACCGCATAATCGTGACCGGCCGTGTATCGGATGCTTGTGGACTTGAATGTGAGCGTCGGAAATTTCTCGACGTCAAAGAAGTCCTCGGCTTTCAGGTGAGCATCGACCTTCTCGTCCACGGTTCTGACGCTTGCCGCCGGGATCGACACCTCAACGGTGGAATGAGCGTAGTCGGTTTCATCGAGCTTCAGCACCCCGGAGAGACCCGAGAATTTTCCCTTCACGTACGAGATCATCATGTGTCTCACCTTGAACTCCGCCGCTGAGTGGGCAGGGTCAATGTTCCAGGTGCTGAAGTCCTCAGTCGCGATACTGGAACTACCGATTCTCGAAGTTGAGGACATGAGATGAATCTCCTTTTCGCTCGTGAAGGTCGATGCAGGTCTCTATTGCAAAGCAGGCCTGATGCAACGTCTCGGATACGCCGGGACTTACTCATCGTTGTCATTAAGCCAGAAGCGAGGAGACGAATCCATTAGACGATGGTGTCGCCGATACCTTGGTATGAGCGGTCCGACGAATGATTGAAGGCTGTACAAAATCTCGTGGGAAGATCGGCCGAATGCGATCGACGGGTTCTGCGGTCGGAAACAGGACGAGCAGGCGAATGAGTGTGCCAGGCACGCCGTCATCAGCAGACGACGAGGAGTCTCGAGACAAGAGCGGTTATGAACTTCCGCTTGCCGCCGTGAGCGTAGGTCCACTCGAGGAGGCTGACCTGTTCATCCTGCGGTCGGGCAAGCCGGAGATCGGAGAAGGTGACGGTGACCTGAACTGACCTGACCCGGCGAGGGCGCGCTCTGATCGCAGCCTCGCGGCCATTCTTACCAAGTCCACGACAGATTTGGCTCCCATCTTTTGCATAACTCGGCCTCGATGAGCCTTCACTGTAATCTCGCTGATGCCGAGTTCTGAGCCGATCTGTTTGTTTAAGAGCCCAGACAGCACCAATGCCATGACTTGCCGTTCACGGTGGCTGAGGGACGCATAAGAATCGCGGATCAACCGCATCTCAGCTTCGCGGCCAAGCGCAATAGAGCTACGTTTGAGGGCTTCCCGGATTGCATCGAAAAGAGCGTCATCCGTGAATGGCTTTATCAAAAATTCCACGGCTCCAGCCTTCATGGCTTGAACTGATGTGGGTACATCCCCGTGGTCAGCGATGAATATGATCGGCGTTTCGGTACGTTCGGCGACGATCCGCTTTTGCAGTTCAAGACCGCTGAGGTCTCTAGGGGAAATATTCACTACAAGGCAGTTTGGAACATGTGGCCGGGGCCGGTCGAAGAATTCTTGAGCGAGCGCGAAAGTCTCTGGCTGCCACCCTTCACGGTAAATCATCTGTTCCATGGATTCACGCGCGAGGACGTCATCATCAACAATGAACACGATGGGGAGATTACGTTCTGTGCCTGAAGATTCGAACTTGTGATTAAGCAAATGCTTAGTTGTATCCGAACGGTCGCCACATGCAGGTAAGGTACTCGGAAGTTGTTCGGTGTTTGAGTTGTTCATGGCATTTCCGGTGCCACTGGATGTGCCCCGTAGCGCAGTCATCCTCGTCGAATTCCTCGGCGTTGAAGGTAAGAGATTCGGAAGAACCCCGTCGTTCGAAAGGATTAACGCGCGTTCGATCAAATTTTGAAGCTCTCGAACGTTGCCGGGCCAGGAATGCACGGTGAATGCACTCAACGTCTCTGGCGGTACATTGTGAATTTGCTTTCCGATGCGTCGTGAAAACATTTCCACGAAGTGCGAGACCAACAATGGTATGTCTTCGCGCCGCTCACGCAACGGTGGGAGCTTGATTGGAAATCCGTTCAGTCGGTAATAGAGATCGCTGCGGAATTCTCCCTGATTGATCATGCCCATTAGATCTCGATGCGTCGCAGCAATCAGACGGACATTGACGCGATGCGTCTGGCTGCTTCCCGGGCGCTCGAATTCCTGCTCTTGCAGGATCCTCAGCAGCTTAGGCTGCAGCGCCGGGGGAAGATCACCGATTTCATCAAGGAACAGTGTTCCGGAATCAGCCATTTCGAAGCGGCCCATTCTGCGCGCCACAGCCCAGGGAAAGGCGCCCTTTTCATGGCCAAAGAGTTCGCTGTCCAATAAGTCGAAGGGAATTGCCGCGCAATCCAATTTCACAAAAGGGCGCTCGCTACGTGGACTGAGATTGTGAATTGCGCGAGCGAACAACTCCTTGCCGGTACCCGTCTCTCCGAGCAAGAGCACGGTCGCATCCGTCGGCGCCACTCGCTCCACTTCCGCGAAGGCGGATTTCAGAGAAGGGCTGATGCCAACGATCTGTTCAGATCTACGTTCGCCACACGTCTGGTCAATCAAATTCAAATCAGACACAGTTCACCTCCACGCGGGAAAACTCTGGGAAGCTCCGCGTACTACTTTGGCTAATCGTTAGAGCAGCGTGAACTTTCTCTATCAGCTGTGCGGCATCGAAT
>Ga0207700_10001779_pt1 | contig 12230 bp, 10 predicted proteins | sample LARL82metaG_FD_184348 | JGI IMG/M metagenome (GOLD analysis project Ga0207700, IMG submission 184348) | Corn, switchgrass and miscanthus rhizosphere microbial communities from Kellogg Biological Station, Michigan, USA - LAR L8-2 metaG... | ecosystem: Host-associated > Plants > Roots >...
CGTGTACCTCTTCTGTGCGCCCGAGTCCAATTACGTCAGTGGGCAGGTCGTAACGGTCGGTGGCGGAATGTCATTCTAGGGGACAGCGCTCAGGCGCCGGGCGGTGAATGAATGGCGTCCACCCAGTGTACCGTCTCCGGTTTCTCGACCGCCGGGATATCGAGATTCACGACGACCGCTTCCTGATCGCTGCGCACGACGACGCACTCGAGCGGCTCGTCGGCGGCGGCGTTGATCTCCTGATGCGGCACGTACGGCGGCACGAAGATGAAGTCACCGGGCCCTGCTTCGGCGACGTACTCGAGGCTGTCGCCCCACCGCATCCGTGCTCGACCCTTCACGACGTAAATCACGCTCTCCAGGGCGCCATGGTGGTGCGGTCCCGTCTTGGCGTCGGGTTTGATCGTAACCGTGCCCGCCCAGATCTTCGACGCACCGGTGCGCGCCTGGGTGATTGCCGCGGCCCGCGTCATTCCCGGCGTCTGCGGCGTGTTCAGATCGAGCTCGTTCGCGTGTACGATGCGCACGCCTTGCGCGCGCCAATCGGGAGTAGGCGTTGTCATCGACGATCGGGGGGCACGAACCGCTTCGACTGCCGCTCGTACGCGTTTGCGTACGCGAGCACCGTGACATCCGTCCCAGGCAGGCCCACCACCGAGAGATTGAGCGCCGGCATTCCGTCGGCGCCCAGGCCGGCGGGCACGGATACTTCCGGCAGACCGAGCCAATTGCCGTAGCCGAGTGTCGTTCTGATGTTGGGCCACGAATCGACCGCGCGCGGCGCGTTGAAGGGCATCGTGGGGTACACCATGGCCGCGACGCCCGCGTCGTGCATCGCATCGGCGAGCTGCCTGACGACTGTCTCGCGCGACCGGGCGAACGACCGGCCAGCCGGATCGTCCGTCATCGGCCTGTCGAGGAGGGGTTCGCAGGCGTCGAACGTCGGCGGGAGCACGTCGTAGAACTTCTGATAGGCTGGGTAGCCACGACGCACCGCGTCGCGCGCCTTATCCGTTCGGCCCTCGAAGTAATGGAGCAGGGCATTCGCGGTCGGCGCGGGGGACTTCGGGTCCACGGCGACGTCCCCTCGCGCGGTCGCGGCCGCCGCGAACAGGTCGCGGTAGTTCTGCAGCGTCACCGGCGCGGCGAATGGCTCGACGATCGCGCCGGCTGCCCGCAGGTCGCCTAACGCGCGGTCCCAGATCGTGACCGCCTCGGGGATCATCTGGGCACGCGGTACATGTGCCTCGACGACACCGAGCCGAACGCCAGCGAGCGATTCGCTGCCGAGAGTTGCTAGTCGGCTCGACAGGATTGAGGTGGTGAGCGCCAGCGGGTCGGATTGATCCGGTCCGGCGATCGCCATGAGCAGCAGGGCCGCGTCGGCGACGAAGCGTGCGAGCGGGCCGTGCGTGTCGAGGTAGGGCCAGGTCGGGATGACGCCCGTGCGGGGCACCAAGCCGAACGTCGGCTTCATACCGACGACGCCGGTGAACTGCGCCGGAATGCGATTCGATCCGCCGTCATCCGTGCCTAACGCGGCGAACGCCATCCCATCGGAGACAGCGACCGCCGAGCCCGCGCTCGAGCCGCCGGGCGTCTTCGTGCCGGCGCGGTCGTGCGGATTGAGTACCTGCCCGGTGTGACTGCTCGTGCCATTGCCGTGGTACGCAAAGTCGTCCGCGGCAGTCTTCCCCAGCACGACGGCGCCGGCGGCGCGCATGCGCACGACCTCGAGCGAATCGCGCCTAACGGGCTCGGGAAAGAGGCTTGCCCACTCGGCGCTGGACCCGGTCGTCGGCAGACCATTCATGTCGTAGATCGCCTTCGCGAACACCGGTGCGCCGTCGAGTGGCCCACGCAACTGTCCGGCGCGCAGCCGAGCATCGGACTCTTGGGCATCGACCAGGGCGCGCTCCGACAACTCGTCGATCGCGTGCCACGTCGCGCCGTCGGTTCGGCACCGCTCGATGGCACGGGCTACGATCTCGGCGGCGGTGTACTCACCGCGACGTCGGCCTGCCTGATAGTCGGCGATGGTGCCGCCCAGGGGATCGGTCGCGCTACCGAAGCGGAGCCTGGGCAACGGGAGGGCGGCGAGAACGGCGAGTTGCAGGAGGGCTTCGCGGCGGGTCGGTGACATCGGTGCTCGGCGAGTGAAGGCGCACAGGGTCGCGAGCCGGACAATCGCTCCACGGCTTCTCAGGGTCAATGGCTGGGACGGCGTTTGCGCCGACCGTGGCCCACCTGGACCACGTAAGCCGCGCTAAACGTCCCGTAAGCGGCCGACGTGAAACTGGTCTCCGAAGGGTCCGCGTAACGCTCGGAGCCTAACGAGCCGCCGAGGGACCGAAGGATTGATCTGCCGTATCGGCGTCCGCCGCGGCGCGGCTGGCGATCTCGTACGATCGCAGCCGCGCCGCGTGATGGAAGATTTGCGATGCGACGATCACCTCGTCGGCACCCGTCTGGCCCACGACCTCCTCGAGCCCGCGCCGCACGAAGTCCCCGGTCCCGACGATCGAGTACGAGAGCATCTGCGAGAGCCCAAGCTGATCCGCCGGGGAGAGCTGCAATGCGTCCACGTCAACTGGTGGCGGAAGCTTCCCGGGACGTCCGTTGCGGACGTTGGCAAATGCCTGCTGGAGCGAGGTGAAGAGATGCCGCGCCTCTGCTTCGGTATCCGCGGCGACGATGTTGACGGCGACCATGAGGTACGGTTGCGCCAGCTCCGCCGAGGGCCGGAACTGACTGCGATAGATGTCGGCGGCGTCGAGCAGCATTGCGGGCGCGAAGTGCGATGCGAAGGCGAACGGGAGCCCGAGCTGTGCCGCCAGCTGGGCTCCGTAGAGGCTGGACCCGAGAATCCAGATCGGAACTCGGAGTCCGACGCCAGGAACGGCTTGCACCCGCTGCCCCGGTTGCGCTGGCGCAAAGTACGACATGAGCTCCACGACGTCCTGGGCGAAGCTGTCGGCCGCGTCGAACGGACGACGAAGAGCTCGGGCGACGATCTGGTCGGATCCAGGGGCTCGACCCAGTCCGAGATCGATACGATCAGGATAGAGCGCCGCGAGCGTGCCGAACTGCTCGGCGACGACGAGCGGCGAGTGGTTAGGCAGCATGATACCGCCCGCACCCACACGGATGGTGGACGTGCCTCCCGCCACGTGGGCGATGACCACCGAGGTTGCGGCGCTCGCGATGCCGGGCATTCCGTGGTGCTCCGCGAGCCAGAATCGGCGAAAGCCCAGACGTTCCGCGTGCCGGGCGAGATCGAGCGAGTTCCGCAGTGCCTGCGCGGCGTCGGCACCCTCGACGATGGGCGCGAGATCGAGTACGGAGAGGGGAATCATCTCCAGTAATATCGTCGGCGTGCAACGGGACCTGCGCGTCGCTTGATCGGGCCGCTTGCGCGCAGTAAAGTGGCGTCTCATGGATCGCCGCTCGTTTCTTCGATTTGCGGGCATCACCACGCTCGCTGTTGCGACTGCTGACTGTCGAAGGATGGCTGACGCCCGGTCACTGGCGCGGCCCGAGCTCCTCGCCGCGTTAGGCGGCGCAGCCGTTCGTGCCATTGGCGAGCGGTACCGCGCGATGAGCCCCGCCGAAGCAGATGTTGCTGCCCTCCGCCACGCCATCGATGACTCGCGTCCCTTCACCGCGCGCTTCTTCGGGGCAGGCAATCCGCACATCGACGAGTTGGTGCGGGACGACTTCGCGCATGGGCGCACGGTGGTGATCGAGGGATGGCTGCTTTCGGTGACGGAAGCCCGTCAGTGCGCGCTCTATTCGTTCCTCTCCGTCTAACTCTGCCGACAGAGTGCATACGGACGCCCGCACGCTCGAGAATGGAAGTCTGATCGAAGGGGACCTCTGTATCGTCGGCGCCGGCGCGGCGGGCATCACTCTCGCCCGGGAGTGGATCAACGGCGGACGACGCGTGCTCCTGCTCGAGGGCGGCGGCTTCGATTACGATCCGCGAATGCAGGAGCTCTATCGCGGCGAGAGTGTCGGACTGCCTTACTTTCCGCTGCAGGCAGCGCGGCTGCACTACTTCGGCGGCACCACAGGGCACTGGGCGGGCTTCTGTTCGACCCTCGATCCGCAGGATTTCGAGGTGCGCGAGTGGGTTCCATACAGCGGTTGGCCGATCACCCGCGCCGACCTCGACCTGTACTATCGGCGCGCTGCGCCGATTCTCCAACTCGGCTACGACGAGTGGACCGCTGCCGAGTGGCAGCGCCGCGACCCGGCGCTCGTTCCCTTTGCGCTGGACCCGGGCGCTGCGTGGACGAAGATGTGGCAGTTCAGTCCCCCCGCGCGTTTCGGGACGCTCTATCGCGACGCGATCGTCGGCGCTCGCGGTGTCCACCTCTACACCCACGCCAACGTCGTCGAGATCCTCGCGAATGAGGGGACGACCGCGGTGGACAGCTTGCGAGTCCGGACCCTCGAGGGCAAGGAGCACCGCGTCCGAGCCGCGCGATATGTGCTCGCCTGCTCGACGATCCAGAACGCGCGTCTGCTGCTTGCATCGAACAGCCGCGCCGTCGCGGGGCTGGGCAACGGCCACGATCTCGTTGGCCGATTCTTCATGGAGCATCTCGAGATGCCGAGCGGTAACCTTGCCACGTTAGGCAACAAGCCGCCGAGCACGCAGATGTACGCGTTCGTCTTCGGGCGAACGAAGGCACGCGGCGAGATCGCCCTCAGTGCCGCCGCGCAACGCGAACATCGCGTTCTCAACTCCACGGTAGCGCTCGCGGCCGCACCGCTCGCGGAACAGGGCAGGAGTACCTTCGAGTGGGCGACGCCGGATGTCGTCGACAAGATGCGAGTTGACCCCGTGGTGCCGGAGGACGTGGCCGCGAGCGCAGCGGTGCCTCGCACATTTCATTTATTGACTCGCCAGGAGCAGGCCCCCAATCCGGCGTCGCGGGTCACGCTGAGTAACGAGCGTGACGCGTTAGGCATGCCGCGAGCGCGGCTCGATTGGCGGCTGACGGAGCTGGACCGCCGCTCTTTTCGCGGCTTCTACGAGGCGCTCGGCCGTGAGCTGGGACGCACCGGGATCGGCCGGCTGCAGATGCGCGACTGGGTGATGGAGCCACCGACGGCGCCGTGGCCGAAATCGTTAGGCGGCGGCTGGCATCACATGGGCACGACGAGGATGCATCCCGATCCGCAACGGGGCGTCGTCGATGCGAACTGCCAGGTGCACGGCATTGCCAATTTGTACGTGGCCGGTGCGGCGGTGTACCCGACGGCGGGGTGCGTGAATCCGACGCTCACGCTGGTAGCGCTGACACTCCGGCTCTCTGATTATCTCAAGGCTCGGTGAATGTGACTGGCGTGTCTGAGCCCCTGGTTCTTCACGAGGATCGGTTCTTCGACTCCGATCCGGCGATCCGGCGCGTTGCACGATCGCTGTACGAGGAAACGCGTGACCTGCCGCTCGTCTGTCCGCACGGACACGTCGAGGCAAGGCTGCTCGCCGAGAATACTCCATTCCCGGAGCCGACAGAGCTGATCATCACGCCGGATCATTACGTCTTTCGGATGTTGTACTCGCGTGGCATTCCGCTGGAGTCACTCGGTGTACCGCGTCGCGACGGTACACGCGACGCCTGCGACCCACGAACGATCTGGCAGATGTTCGGCGAGCACTACTACCTGTTCAGCGGCACACCGACCGGTGTCTGGATCGATTATGAGCTGCACGAAGTCTTCGGAATCGAAGTCAAGCTCGACGGCGCCTCGGCCCAAGGCATTTACGACGCAATCGCGCGTCAGCTGACAAAGCCGGAGTTCCGTCCGCGCGCGCTGTTCGACCAATTCAACATCGAGGTACTGTCGACGACGGACAGGGCGACAGACCGGTTGGAAGAGCACCGCGCGATCCGAGACTCGGGATGGCGCGGTAAGGTGATTCCCACTTTCCGGCCCGATGTCCTGCTACGCATTGGCAGCGAGAGCTGGCGGCGCGAGCTCGCGGAGCTCGAGAGCGTTCACGGCAGCGCGATCGGCAGCTTTCCGGATTTCATAGAAGCACTCGAAGGGCGCCGCGCACTGTTCAAGTCGATGGGTGCAGTGGCGACGGACCACGGCGTGGTCGAACCGTACACCGAGCGTCTCGCCGCGGCCGACATGGATCGGTTGTTCCAGAGAGCGAGGCAGGGCAGCGCCACTCTCGCGGATCAGAGGCGTTTTGAGGCTCACATGCTGATCGAGATGGCGCGGATGAGCGTGGAGGATGGCCTCGTTATGCAATTGCACGCGGGCTCGCTCCGCGATCACAACCGTGTCGTGTTCGAGCGCTTCGGGGCTGATAAGGGCGCGGACATTCCCGTCGCCACCGAGTACACGCGGAATCTTCGTGCGTTACTCGACGAGTTCGGCAACGATCCGCGACTCACACTGGTGCTCTTCACGCTCGACGAGTCCACGTACGCCCGTGAGCTGGCGCCATTGGCGGGCCACTACCCGGCGGTGCGTCTCGGGCCACCATGGTGGTTTCACGACTCCATCGAGGGCATGACGCGATTCCGCCAACAGACGACCGAAACAGCCGGTATCTACAACACCGCTGGCTTCAATGACGACACCCGTGCGTTCTGCTCGATTCCGGCGCGCCATGACCTCTCCCGAAGGGTAGACGCGAACTTCCTCGGCGGCCTGGTGGCGCGCCACGTGATCGACATGAGTGATGCACGACGAATGGCGAGGGCGTTGGCCTACGACTTGGTGAGGGAGGCCTACAGGCTCCATAAAAGCTAGGTGGGCGACCGTCTTCCATCCAAACAGAGATGGTGCTCCGAGCCTCTAGCGATGCGAGGCTCGCAGGTGGACTAGCGTCGGCCCCTTCGAGGTGACACAATCGCCCGTAGTCTCGTGTCGTCATCTCTGAACGGGTCATCTCCATGACAGCCATTCCCTCGCCGCAGACGAGTTCGACCAGTGTGTTGGGCACAATCCGGTCGATGAAGCTCGTGCCGGTCATCGTCATCGACTCCGCGGCCGATGCTGTGCCGCTCGCCACCGCGCTCTCCGAGGGAGGGCTACCGTGCGCCGAGGTGACGTTCAGAACGTCTGACGCGGCGGAAGCAATCACACGGATCGCCGGCAAGTTTCCGGACATGCTGGTCGGTGCGGGAACTGTGCTGACTCCCCTCCACGCGGAGCGAGCCCTCGAGGCGGGCGCACGTTTCGTCGTTGCGCCCGGCTTCAACCCAGCCGTCGTCGATTTCTGCCAGGAGCGCGGGGTGCCCGTGTTCCCGGGCGTCTGCACGCCGACGGAAATCGAGATGGCGCTGATGAAAGACCTGTCCGTCCTCAAGTTCTTTCCGGCAGAGGCGGCGGGTGGACTCGCCTTCCTGAAAGCCGTGTCGGCGCCGTATGTCGGCGTCGAATTCATGCCTACCGGTGGAATCAACCTCGGCAACCTCACGAGCTATCTCGCCTTCAGGCGTGTGGTCGCGTGCGGAGGCTCCTGGATGGCGCCCACCGAATGGATCGCCAGCAAGCAATTCGATCGGATTCGCGCCGAGACGGAGCGGGCGGTGACACTCGTGCGCGAGCTTGGCGCTGGCGCCGGATTCGCCGGAGGCGCCTGACGATGAGCCAGGTCGTCACCTTCGGCGAGGTGATGCTGCGACTCAAGTCGCCCGCCTTCGAGCGGCTCTTTCAGTCGCCAATGCTCGAGGCGACGTTCGGGGGCGCCGAGGCAAACGTCGCCGTGTCGCTGGCACAGTTCGGCATTCCCACGACTTTTGTGTCCGCGGTGCCGGCAAACGACATCGGTGACGCCTGCATCGCCGAGCTGCGGCGATTCGGCGTCGATACCAGCGCGATCCGACGAGAGGGCGACCGGCTTGGCCTGTACTTCCTCGAGAGCGGCGCCAATCAGCGGGCGTCGAAGGTCACATATGATCGCAGCGGCTCGTCGATCGCAAACGCGAAGCGCGGCGACTTCGACTGGAGCGCCATCTTCGACGGCGCCTCCTGGTTTCACGTCAGCGGCGTAACTCCGGCAATCAGCGCTTGCGCGGCGGACGTGGCGATCGATGCCGTGCAGGCGGCGCGAGCGAAGGGGCTGACCGTTTCCTGCGATTACAATTATCGAAAGAATCTCTGGCGCTGGGGCAAGCGTGCGCCGGAGGTCATGCGCGAGCTCGTCAAGCACGTGCAAGTCGGCATCGCCAACGAAGAGGATTGTCAGAAGGCACTCGGCATCGACGCGAGCGTCGATGTAGAGAGTGGCCACCTCCAGCTCGAGAAGTATCGAACGTTGGGACAGCGTGTCCTCGACGTCTTTCCGAATCTCGAACGACAGGTGATCACACTGCGCGAGAGTCACAGCGCGGACCACAATGGTTGGTCGGCGGTGCTGGTCACGCGATCGCAGTTTCTTCACAGCCGTCGATACGATGTGTCGGACATCGTGGATCGCGTTGGCGCGGGGGATGCCTTCGCGGCGGGTATGATTTATGGAATGCTCACGCATCGTGATGATGCACGGGCACTCGAGTTCGCGACGGCCGCGTCCTGTCTCAAGCACTCGATTCTCGGCGACTTCAATAGGGTATCGGTGAGTGAGGTGGAAGCGCTGATGGAGGGCGAGGGCAGCGGGCGAGTGCAGAGATGACCATAACAGAGGAGCCGCGCCTCGCCCTCAGCCATGAGCCTTCCAGTGGGATTGGTCATTACCGATGGATGATCTGCGCGCTGCTGTTCTTCGCTACGACGATCAACTACATGGACCGCCAGGTGCTTGGCATTCTCGCGCCGACCCTTCAGCGGGAGATCGGGTGGTCCGAGGCTCAGTACGGCGCGATTGTTTCCTGGTTCACCATCGCCTACGCGTTAGGCTTGCTCGTCGCCGGACGCATTATGGACCGGCTTGGAGTGCGACGCGGTCTCGCGCTGGCGATCGTAACGTGGAGCATCGCCGCGATGTCACACGCATTCGCGCGCACGGCGAACGCGTTCGCGACGGCGCGGTTCGCGTTGGGCCTCGGCGAATCGGGCAACTTCCCGGCGTCGATCAAGGCGGTGGCCGAATGGTTTCCCGCGCGGGAGCGTGCGCTGGCGACCGGAATCTTCAACGCTGGCACGAACATCGGCGCGATCGTCACGCCGCTCGTCGTGCCCTGGATCGCACTCAACTGGGGTTGGCGCCCGGCATTTGTATGGACGGGTCTTCTGAGTGCGACATGGCTCGCCTTCTGGCTCAGCATCTATCGGCCACCGCAGGACCACCCTCGTTGTTCGCCCGCGGAGCTCCAGCTCATTCGCGGCGACGTCAGCGAGCCTACCTTCGCCGTCCAGTGGCCCGAACTGCTTCGTCATCGGCAGACCTGGGCATTCGCGATTGCCAAACTGCTGACCGACCCGATCTGGTGGTTCTATCTCTTCTGGATGCCGAAGTTTCTCGACGCCAAGTATGGTATCCGCCTCGCGGGGCTCGCCGCGCCCCTGATTGTCGTCTACGCGCTCGCCGATGTCGGATCCGTTGGGGGCGGGTGGCTCTCCGGCGCGCTGATCAACCGTGGCTGGTCGGTGAATCGCGGGCGCAAGGCGACGCTCTTGATCGCGGCGTTGCTCATCGTTCCGACAATGTTCGCTCCGCGCGTGAACGGCATGTGGGCGGCGGTGCTCATCGTCGGCGTCGCCGCCGGCGCGCACCAGTGGTGGTCGGCGAATCTGTTCACGCTCTCGAGCGATATGTTCCCTCGTCAGGCCGTCGGCTCGGTGGTGGGCATCGGCGGCTTCTTTGGCGCCATCGGCGGCGCGGCATTCCAACGCGTTACGGGGCTCGTGCTCCAACACAATGGCGAGAACTACGCGCCCATCTTTCTGGTCTGCGGCTTCGCGTACGTCACCGCGTTGGCCATCGTGCAGCTGCTCGTCCCACGGCTCGAGCGTGTGCGCCTCGATCAGGGCACGCGTTCGCTTGGATGACCACTCAGGGCGATCTCGCGGTGGAGTGCGGCCACGTGTTGTTGGCGCGATCGATGTCTGGCAACACGTGTCGCGGATCAACCTCGACGCGCACGACGCGCTTGCTCCCCGGCAGCCGATAGTCGAAGCGCGAGCCGAGATTCCACATCTCGACCGGCAGCTGTACCGTCGTCGTGCTGCCGTCGCCGAAGCCGATTGCCAGCTGCGCCGGCATCACCATCGTCCCACGATTCGCGAGGTGCACAACCGAGCCATTGCTCGATGTCGTCACCGAATCCACCGCCTGATCGAGACGCGACGTCGTGAACACCCAATCGCGCCAGAACCAATCGAGCTCCATGCCGGATTCGTCGCGCATCATGCGGAAGAAGTCAGCTGGCGTTGGATGCTTGAACGCCCAGGTGCGTATGTATTCACGAAAGGCCGCGTCGAAGCGCTCCTTGCCGAGTACTTCGTAGCGGAGCAGCTGCATCATCAACGCCGGCTTCTGGTAGCCGCCCCAGAAGAGATCGCGCACCTCGACGGGCTTCTCGATGAGTGGTTGCTCATTGCCAGGCGTGGCGTGCTCCGCGTAGAGATGCAGCGGATGTACCTCGATGGTGTCACCGTAGGGCGTGCCAGCGAAATACTTCGCGGCGCCCGCCAGGTCGATGAAGGTGTTGAACCCTTCGTCCATCCATGGATAGAGCCGCTCATTCGACCCCACGATCATCGGGAACCACTCGTGCCCGAACTCGTGGGACAACGCCCATTGTTGATCCTCGCGCGTCGGGCTGTTCGGCACGAAGGTCAACATCGGGTACTCCATGCCTTCGATCGGACCCTCGATGGTCGTCGCGTGTGGATACGGATACCGATACCACTGTTCGCTGAAGTATTGAATCGCCATGCGCGCCATCCGGATCGCTTCCTCCCACTTGTCGGCGCTTGGGCGATACAGTGTTTCAATGAGGACGCCGTCGTATCCTGTTGCATCCCACCGAAAGTTCGGTCCCGCAGCGAAGGCGAAGTCGCGAACGCTATCGGCGGTGAAGCGCCAGGTGAGCGTGCCCTGGGTGCTGGGGCGGGTACGGTCCGCGTGGCCGGCCTCGTCTTTCGTGATGATCGCCACTGGACTGGCTGACTGGCGGGCGGCCGTTAGGCGAGAGCGCTGCGTTGCAGTCAAGACCTGCTCGCCATTCAGCAGTCGCCCGGTCGCGGCGACGATGTATGACGCCGGCACCGTGAGCGCGACGTCAAAGCGGCCATACTCGAGGTAGAATTCACCGGCGCCGATATACGGCTCGTGATTCCAGCCGCGGACGTCGTCATAGACCGCGACGCGGGGGTACCACTGCGCGATCTCGTACAGCGGGCCATCGTGGCCCATTCGACCCGCTCCCTGCGCGGGCACCCCGAAGCGCCACGCGAGATCCAGATCGATCGCCGCCCCGGACGCGAGCGGCGAGGGGAGATCCAGGCGCATGGTCGTGCCGTAGACTGCGTGGTGCGCCGCGCGACCAGCCACCCGAACCGAGTCGAGCGTCAGTCCGCCGTTGAAGCCCTGACAGGAGAAGTCGAAGGACGAGCCGAGGAACTGGAGCGGCGGCTGATTGAGCACATTGGTAACGCTCGTCGGCGCGCAGATGTTCTGCTCGACGAAAAGCCAGAGGTAGGGCAGGGCTTCTGGTGCGTGATTGGTGTAATGTATGGTCTCACGCCCGCGCACTTCGTTCTTCGCCGGGTCGAGCGTGGCAGCGATGCGGTAGTCGGCGCGTTGCTGCCAGTAGCGTGGTCCCGGCCGCCCGGCGCCCGTGCGATATTCGTTAGGCGTGGGGAGGTCGAGCGCGCGAAATGGGGAGCTGTCGGCGACGGTCGACGCACTTGTTCCGTTCGCCTGCCCTGCTGCTGGAGGGGTATGAAGTGCGACGCCTCCAACTACCATCGCGATGGCGAGTGGGATACGCATACGTGTTTGTGGGAAGGAGCCGAACAGTATAGAGAGACACGCCGGAATACTGGTAATGAGAGCACGCGTGGCCCTTTGGGGTAAGTTCAACGCCTATTCAAATCTTCTTTGGGTCGGAACAGCAGTACACTGAAGACACAGCCGCCTGCGGCCGGACACAGAGGACGCTGATGGTCTCCTCAGTATTGAGACTTCCTCACACCTGATCGGTCGCTTGTTCTTGTTCAAGTGCCTCGGGGAGCGAATGTCCCCTGAAATGGGCGCGCAGCGACAGAGAGACCGCTGAGCGTGGGCTTCCCGAGGCAGTTCACAAGAACAA
>Ga0207700_10001780_pt1 | contig 12230 bp, 10 predicted proteins | sample LARL82metaG_FD_184348 | JGI IMG/M metagenome (GOLD analysis project Ga0207700, IMG submission 184348) | Corn, switchgrass and miscanthus rhizosphere microbial communities from Kellogg Biological Station, Michigan, USA - LAR L8-2 metaG... | ecosystem: Host-associated > Plants > Roots >...
ATCGAGCGCTGGGCCAAGGCCTATTTCCCGGCCACCCGGCTCGACCCCGATCACCCCTGGGTGCGCTGGGCCGCCGCCTCGATCGAAACGACGACGGGCAAGCGGCCGGCAATCCTGCCCAATCTCGGCGGCTCATTGCCGAACGACATCTTCGCGACCGATCTCGGCATGCCGACCGTCTGGGTGCCGCATTCCTACGCGTCCTGCTCACAGCACGCCCCGAACGAGCACATCCTGATGCCGGTCGCGCGCGAGGCATTGCAAATCATGGCCGGGCTCTACTGGGATCTCGGCGAGCCCGGCGCCCCGCCGAAGCGGGGCTGAGCCTTACTCCGCGGGAACGGGGTATTCCTCGTTCGCCGAAACCGCGCGCGGGATGCGCAGCCAGAACAGCGAGATCAAGGACGAGATCACCGCGCAAGCGGCGAGCGCATACAGCCCGCCTGCGTAGCTGCCGCTCAGCTCCCTGGCCCAGCCGACCATGCTCGGCCCGAAAAAGCCGCCGAGATTACCGAGCGAGTTGATCCAGGCGATACCCGAGGCTGCGGCCGCGCCGGTCAGGAACATCGTCGGCATCGACCAGAACGGGCCCTTCGTGCCGTAGAACCCGGCCGCGGCGATCGACATCCCGACAACCGACCACCACGTGCCGATCGTCATACCTGCGATGATGAGACCGGCAGCGGAAAGCAGACATGTCCAGAACAGGGTCCAGCGTCGCTCACCGATTCGGTCGGACAGCCACCCGCAGAACACCATCGCGATCGCGCCGCAGGTATAGGGGATCATCGTCACCCAGCCGACCTGCATGTTGCTGATACCGAGTTCCTTCACGATGGTCGGCAAGAACAACAGCATGCCGAGGCTGGCGGTCACGATGCCGATATAGTTGACCGACAGCAGGATCACTTTCGGATCCCAAAACGACTGCAGAATGCTGACGCCGTGCTGGGTTTCGATCTGCTGCCGCTCGCCGCTGATCCGCTCGCCGAGCCAGCGGCGCTCTTCCGGCAAGAGCCAGTGGGCGTCATTCACCTTGTCGGTCAAATAGAAGAACACGGCGATGCCGATCAACACGGTCGGGACCGCCTCGAAAAGATACATGCACTGCCAGCCCTTGAGCCCCCAAAGCCCATCGAGGCCCAACAGAGCGGTCGAGATCGGCGCGCCGGTCGCCACCGCGATCGGCAATGCCAGCGTAAAGCCGGCATTGATCCGCGCGCGGTAGCGATCGGGAAACCAGTAGGTGAAGTACAACACAAAGCCGGGGAACAGCCCCGCTTCGGCGAGACCCAGCAGGAAACGGATGCCCATAAAGCTGTAGGGGCCCGTGGCGAAGGCCGTCGCGCCCGAGATCACCCCCCAAGTGATCATGATTCGCGCGATCCAGAGACGCGCGCCGACCTTTTCCAGGATGATGTTGCTCGGCACCTCGAACAGCACATAACCCCAAAAAAACGCGCCGGCGGCCATACCGTATATCGCCGGGTCGAGGCCGATATCCTTGTTCATCGTCAGCGCGGCAAAGCCGACATTGATGCGATCGAGATAGCAGAAGAAATAGGTCAAGGCAGCAAACGGCAGGATACGCAGATAGACTTTGCGCATCGTCATTTGCTCAAGCGAACGGACCATCGTTACTCCTCGGGGGCTTTGCCGTTTGCGGGCAAATCGAACATAAGGCGACCAAAACACCGTTTTTCTGTGACCAACTGACGCGTTGGCCTCTCTGTGACCAACTGCCGCAGCCGGAAAACCGATCCGCAGGGCGGCGCAGCAGTTGTGTACGCCCGGCCGGCCCAGCGTGTTATGGTTGAACGGCAACCCGGCTCTCAAGATCGGGCTGACAGGGGAAACGCCATGGCGCGATCGGCATCGCTTACCGTCTCGGCCTCAGTCACCCGGCTGGCGCTGGGCTTTGTTGCCGGGTTTCTCGCGACGATCACATTTCAGCAGATCGGCATTTGGGCCCTGCACGCCATTGGGTTCATTCCGTTCGCAGCCTGGAATGCCACTCCAGTCCCGCCGTTCGGCGTGCCGGCCGTGATCTCACTGTCATTCTGGGGCGGCGTCTGGGGAATCCTCTTTGTGCTGATCGAACGCTGGCTGGCGCGGTTTCCCGGCGGCTATTGGGTCGGCGCCACCGTATTCGGCGCGATCGCGCCAACATTGGTTTTGATGTTTGTTGTCTTTCCGCTGAAAGGACGGCCGCTGGGCGGGGGATTCGCACCCAACCTGATCGTCACCTTTCTGATCGTCCATGCCCTATGGGGACTCGGCACAGCGATTTTCCTCGGTGTGTTGACGGGCTGGCGCAACCAGCCCCGATAGGACGCCAGCGCTACTCGACGACCCGGTCGGCGCCTCAGCGGATTGAGGCGGTAACGGCGGCACCGAGATCCTTGGTGCCGGCATTGCCACCAAGATCGGGGGTTCGGGTGCCGCCTTCCTCTAGCACCTCAGCGACGGCTCGCTCAACCGCCGCCGCCGCTTCGCTCTCCCCGAAATGCTCGAGCATCATCGCGCCCGACCAGATCTGCCCGATCGGGTTGGCGATGCCGCGCCCCGCGATGTCTGGCGCCGAGCCGTGCACCGGCTCGAACATCGAGGGGTATTCGCGCTCGGGATTGATGTTGGCGGAGGGCGCGATGCCGATTGAGCCGACGCAGGCGGGCCCGAGATCAGACAGAATATCGCCGAACAAATTGGAGCCGACGACGACATCGAACCAATCCGGATGCCGGACGAAATGCGCCGTCAGGATGTCGATGTGGTACTGGTCGGTCTTGACGTCGGGATAATCCTTCGCGACCGCGGCGAAGCGCTCGTCCCAATAGGGCATCGTGTGAATGATGCCGTTCGACTTCGTGGCTGAGGTCACGTGCTTCTTGCGCGTTCGCGCCAGTTCGAAGGCATAGCGCATCACGCGGTCGCAGCCGCGACGCGTGAACACCGCCTGCTGCATCGCCATCTCGAGATCGGTACCCTCGTAGAGCCGGCCGCCGACCGAGGAGTATTCGCCCTCATTGTTCTCGCGCACGACATAGAAATCGATATCGCCCGGGGCGCGGCCCTTCAGCGGCGAGTCGACACCGGCGAGAAGGCGCACCGGCCGCAGATTTATGTATTGCTGAAAATGCCGGCGCAGCGGGATCAGGAGGCCCCAGAGCGAGACATGATCCGGCACGCCCGGATAACCGACGGCGCCGAGAAATACGGCATCGTATGGCCGCAGTTGATCGAGCCCATCTTCCGGCATCATGCGACCGGTCTTAGCGTAGGTCTCGCAGCTCCAGTCGAATTCGCGCCACTCAAGCGCGAAACCATAGCGGCGCGCCGCCGCCTCCAACGCCTTGACGCCTTCCGGTACGACCTCGCGTCCGATACCGTCGCCGGCGATGAGGGCGACCCGATATGTCCTGGCCATCGATTGCCTCCGCTGTGGGGCGGCAGATTAGCGAGTTTCATACCTGGCTGTCATTGCGAGCGACGCGAAGCAATCTCCCTCCCGCTATGCTCAATCATGACGGGGATTGCTTCGTCACTCCGCTTCTCGCAATGACAAAGGGAGAGCGGCGCGGCTATTTGTTCATGTTCCAGATGTCCGTGGCGAGTTGCCACTGGCCCCCCATCTTCCGCCACACGACCACATATTTGCCGGTGACTTGCTCCGGCGGCTGCGCCTTTGTCTTGAAGCTGAACGTGCCGATCTCGCGGGCTGCTCCCGGCCCGAGCGACTGCACATCGACAGTCGTCAGCTTGGCGTCGCCCAGTTGCTTGACTGCGCCGCCCCAGAACTTTTCGATGGCGTTGTGCCCCTTCGCCATCTCGGCGCCGGCGGGCAGCACAAACGCGTCCGGCGTGTACATCGCAGCCAAGGCCTTGGCGTCGCCCTTGTTGAAGGCGGCCATCCATTCAGCGTTCAGCTTCTCGATCGAGTTCTTAGCCTGCGCCCAAGCCGACGAAGCCGAGAGCAGCAAGCAGAAAAGAAAAAGAGCAATGCGCGCCATTCGAAACACTCCCCGTTTTGGGGCGGATTGTCCCGCGATTTCGCGCACTGCGCAATTCTCAGATCTCGATTCTGCCTTCCAAGTAGAGGAAAGCCCGACCGGCGATCGTGACGCGGTCTCCATGGAGCGCGCAGGACAATGTACCGCCGCGGCGCGACAGCTGGCGCGCTTCGAGCCGCGTCTTGCGGAGGCGGTCAGCCCAATACGGGATCAGCGTGCAATGCGCCGAACCGGTCACCGGATCCTCGTCGACGCCGCGTGCCGGCGCGAAGAAGCGCGACACGAAATCGACCCCATTCGCGCCAGGCGCCGTGGCAATGACGGCAAAGCGATCGAGCCGGGCGATCGCGGTGAAATCCGGCGTCAGGGCCCGGATCTCGTCGGCGCTCTGATACACGGCGAGGTAGTCGCGCGCGGCCAGCACCGTCGAAGGCGCGCGCCCGAGCGCCGAGGCGAAGCCGTCTGGCATCGGGCAGGGGGAGGGCGGCCGGGCCGGAAAATCGAGCGCCAGTAGATCGTCCTGGCGCGAAACCGTGAGCGCGCCGGCCTGTTGCGTCTGAAACGTCACCTCATTCCGCTGCGGCATGAGCCAGCGGAACACGACAAAGGCCGAGGCCAAGGTTGCATGGCCGCAGAGATCAACTTCCGTCGTCGGCGTAAACCAACGCAGCCTGTACCCATCGCCCTCGGGCACGAAGAAGGCAGTTTCCGACAGGTTGTTCTCGGCGGCGATTGCCTGCATGACATTGTCGGGCAGCCATTCTTCGAGCGGGCACACTGCCGCCGGATTGCCGGTGAACGGCCCGTTGGCGAAGGCATCGATCTGGTACAGCGGAACGCGCATCGCTCATTGTGGCCTTAGCGGATGAGCATGGTCGAGCGGGCCGTGGCCATGGCCGAGACCGGGCGCGGAGGCAATCGCGCGCTGCACATAATCGCGGGCGCGCTCGACCGCTGCCTCGATTCCGAGTCCCTGCGCGACGCCGGTAGCAATCGCCGAAGCAAGCGTGCAGCCGGTGCCGTGGGTGTGTCGGCTATCGATGCGCGGGCTGTTCCAGACGCGCTGACCGTCCGCGGTCGCGAGCACGTCATAGACCGTGTCCCCCGGCAGATGCCCGCCTTTAAGCAAGACCGCACGGCAACCCAGCTGGCGCAATTCTGTCGCCGTCCCGCGCATGGTCGCAAGATCGGGGATGGCGTGACCGGCGAGGATTTCGGCTTCGGGCAGGTTGGGGGTCAGCACCGCGGCCTGCGGCACGAGAAGACGCTTCAAGGCGCCGATCGCGCCTACCTCGATCAGCGGTGCGCCGCCTTTCGCGACCATGACCGGATCGAGGACGAGCGGGATACCTGCCGCGCGCTCGGCGACAACCGCCGCGACGGTCTCGATGACCGCGGCGTCGTGCAGCATGCCGGTTTTCAGCGCGTCGGCGCCGAGATCGTCGAGCACGATTTCGATCTGCTGCCGGATGAAATCGGGCGGGATCGGTAGGACGCCAAACACCCCGGTGGTGTTCTGCGCGGTCAGGGCGGTGACCGCGGTCATTGCGAAACCCCCGAGCATCGTCACGGTCTTGATGTCGGCCTGAATGCCGGCGCCACCGCCGGAATCCGAACCGGCAACGATCAATACCCGCCCGTTCATCCCAGGTTCATCGCGGCAAGCGAGGCATTATTCCGCGGCCCGCACCGGGGATTTGATGTCTTCGGTGCCTTGCGCGACGGAGAGGATCGTGGCGCAGATGTCGTCGACGACGCCGGTCAGCAAGCTTTCGTCTTCGCCTTGCGCCATGACGCGGATGACCGGCTCGGTGCCGGAATTCCGGATCACGAGCCGGCCCTCTTTGCCGAGCCGCGCCTCGGCGGCGGCGATCGCGCGTTTGACGCGCGCCGTTTCGAGCGGGCGGCCGTGACCGAAACGCACATTGCGTAGAAGCTGCGGCACAGGCTCGAAGACGCGGCATACTTCGCTCGCATGCTTGCCGGTCTGGACGATCGCCGCCAGGACCTGCAGCGCCGCGATGAGCCCATCTCCGGTCGTCGCGTAATCGCTGAGGATGATATGGCCGGACTGCTCGCCGCCGAGATTGCAGCCGAGGCTGCGCATCTTCTCGACGACATAGCGGTCGCCGACCGCGGTGCGGTGGAGCGCGATCCCCTGCTTCGCAAGACGGCGTTCGAGGCCAAGGTTCGACATGATCGTCGCGACCAGCGCGCCACCCTGCAGGCGATCCCCATGCGCCATGTTTGTCGCGATCAGCGCCATCAGCTGGTCGCCGTCGAGAATGACGCCGCGCTCGTCGGCGACAATGAGGCGGTCGGCGTCGCCGTCGAGCGCAATTCCGATATCGGCCCGGCGCGCCAGCACCTCCTGCCGCATATTCTCCGGCGACAGCGCGCCGCATTCGCGATTGATGTTGAAGCCGTCTGGCGCGACAGCGATCGGGAAAACCTCGGCCCCCAATTCCCAGAACACGGTCGGGGCCACCTTGTAGGCGGCACCATGGGCGCAATCGACGACAACGCGCAAGCCGTCGAGCCGCAGCCCCTTGGGAAAGCTCTGCTTCACGAATTCGATGTAGCGGCCGCCGGCATCGTCGAGCCGCTTGGCACGGCCGAGCTCCGAAGGCGCGGCGCGGCGCGTCGGCCCCTTGCTCATCGCCGATTCGATCCGGGCCTCGAAATCGTCCGACAGCTTGTAGCCGTCCGGCCCGAACAATTTGATGCCGTTATCGCCGAACGGGTTGTGCGAGGCCGAGATGACAACGCCGATATCGGCTCGCAGGCTGCGCGTCAGCATCGCGATGGCGGGGGTCGGCAGCGGCCCGACCAGCACGACATCCATGCCCATTGTGATAAAGCCCGCCGTCAGAGCGGGCTCGAGCATATAGCCGGAGAGCCGGGTATCCTTGCCGATGACGACAAGATGCTTGTGCGTGCCGTTGTGCAGCGACTCGCCGACAGCCATCGCGACCTTGAGCGCCGTCTCCGGCGTCATCGGCTCGCTGTTGGCTGTGCCTCGAATGCCGTCAGTTCCGAATAGTTTACGCGCCATCGCCCCCGTCCTAACCCCCGTCTTGCTGCCACCCGGATAAACACCGGGGCGGCGGGCGCCATCCTAGCAGAGAAGAATCGCTAAAGCGTCAGCAGACGCGCGGTGTCCCGGGCCGCGATCGGAGACAACTTACAGTTTGTGCGCCGCCTGAAATATCAGGTGAATATCAGGTCGGGCGGCGTTTCAATTGGAGCAGGCTAGCCGCCGGGCTGGGGCTCGGGGGCTTCGAGACCGCTCGGCCGGCCCGAGGGCGGCACCGAGCTGCGCCGGCCTGGGCGCGGCTCATCCGAGGGCGCCGGGGTCGAGACATCGCGGACGATGCGCTCGCCTTTGATGACGCGGCGGATCTCGTCGGCGGACAGGGTCTCGTATTCGAGGAGTCCCTTGGCCAGCGCGTGCAACTCGTCGAGATGCCCGGTCAGGATCTCGCGGGCGGTGCGCTCGCCCTCGTCGACGATGCGGCGGATCTCCTCATCGATGACCTTGGCGGTCGCGTCGGAGACATTCTTGCGCTGCGTCACCGAATGGCCGAGGAACACCTCTTCCTCGTTGTCGGCGTAGCGCAACGGCCCGAGCTTTTCGCTGAAGCCGAACTCGGTGACCATGCGGCGGGCGAGGCCCGTGGCGCGACGGATATCGTCGGACGCGCCCGTGGTCACCTTGTCGGGGCCGAAGATCAGCTCCTCAGCGACGCGGCCGCCGAAGAGACTCGCCATCATCGCCTTAATCTCGACCTTCGACTGGCTGTACTTGTCGCGCTCGGGCAAGAACATCGTGACGCCGAGCGCGCGGCCGCGCGGAATGATCGTCACCTTGTGCAGCGGCTCATGTGCCTCGGCGTAGAGCATGCAGAGCGCGTGGCCCGCCTCGTGATAGGCCGTCAGCCGCTTTTCGTCTTCGGTCATGACCATCGAACGCCGCTCGGCGCCCATCATGACCTTGTCCTTGGCATGCTCAAACTCGCCCATCGCGACCGACCGCTTGCCGCGTCGCGCTGCCATCAGCGCGGCCTCGTTGACGAGATTGGCGAGATCGGCGCCGGAGAAGCCCGGCGTGCCGCGCGCGATGATCTTCGGATCGACATCCGAAGCGAGCGGCACCTTGCGCATGTGGACTTTGAGGATCTTCTCGCGGCCCGCGACATCAGGGTTCGGCACGACGACCTGGCGGTCAAACCGGCCCGGCCGCAACAGCGCGGGGTCGAGCACGTCCGGCCGGTTGGTCGCGGCGATCAGGATGACGCCCTCATTGGCCTCGAAGCCGTCCATCTCGACGAGCAGCTGGTTCAGCGTCTGCTCGCGCTCGTCATTGCCGCCACCCAGCCCGGCGCCGCGGTGCCGGCCGACAGCGTCGATTTCATCGATAAAGATGATGCAGGGCGCATTCTTCTTGCCTTGCTCGAACATGTCGCGCACGCGGCTGGCGCCGACGCCGACAAACATCTCGACAAAGTCCGAGCCGGAAATCGTGAAGAACGGCACATTGGCTTCGCCCGCAATCGCGCGCGCGAGCAAGGTCTTGCCCGTGCCGGGCGGGCCAACTAGCAACACGCCTTTTGGGATCTTGCCGCCGAGCCGCTGGAATTTCTGCGGGTCCTTCAGGTACTCGACGATTTCCTCGAGTTCCTGCTTCGCTTCGTCGATGCCGGCGACATCCTCGAAGGTAATGCGCCCGACCTTTTCGGTTAAAAGCCGCGCCCGGCTTTTGCCAAAGCCCATCGCGCGGCCGCCGCCGCCCTGCATCTGGCGCATAAAGAAGATCCAGACGCCGATCAACAGCAGCATCGGGAACCACGACACCAGAATGCCGAACAGGGAGGGCACGTTCTCGTCAAGCGGCGCGGCGGTGATGCGCACGCCCTTGTCGATCAGGCGGCCGACGAGGCCGGGGTCCTTCGGCGCATAGGTCGTGAAGGCGCGCCCGTCGGTAAAATGGCCGTTGATGTTGTCGCCCTGAATCGTGACGTCCGTGACCTGGCCGCGATTGACGTCCGCCACGAAATCGGAGAAGGCGAGCGTCGATTGCGGGCCGCGGCTCGATGACGTCTGAAACAGATTAAAGAGCGCGACGAGAAGCAGGCCGATGACGATCCAGAGGGCGAGATTTTTGCCGAAATTATTCACCGCCAGGGCCTTTCCCTACCGCCTCGGGGCACGCGCCCCGGTCGCCCGGCTCGCCGGGCTCTGCGCCAGCAAAACATAGGATGCGCCGGCTATTAAACAACTGTAAAGCCTGCATGCGACAGCCGATTTACCGGATGGAACGCGATCCGCGGCAGCTCGGTTGCTGCGGCGCGGGCATAGCCGAGATTCGGCACAGCCATTAGGCCGGTCTCGTCCCATAGGGCCGGCAGTACGGGATGCACAAGGCGCGGCAGCGCGCGATCATCCTGGTCGAGAACCGGGCGCGTTCCGGACTGGCCGAGATAGCCCAGCATCAGTTTTGAGGCTGCGTGTTGCGGCGCCGTCACACCGAAACGCCGGTCCCACAGCAACTCGCCCGCCCCGACGAGCCGCACCGGAGGCGTGGCGCGCGACAATTCACGAATGACGAGGAGCCGCCCGCGCCACGGCACGAAGCGGCAGCCGCCGAGCGTGCGGCCGCGTTCGGCGGATTGCAGGAGCCCGACACGCAGGCGCGATACGCGTTCCCGGCGCAGCGGATAAGCCGCGCCCCCGATGCAGAAGGCGATTCGGCCGAGCAGCCGGTCCGCGAGCTCCGCCTCGGCGTCCTCGATTGCCGAGGGATCGATCGCGGCAAAGCCGGCCGGATGAAGCGTTACTGCCCCGGCCAGCAATCGGTCGATTTCCCGCTCGCGCGCGATGCGCTGGCGGCCGTAGTCGCGCAGTTCCGCGGTCGAGCGCTCGATATCCTCCGCGGCGATGTTGAGCCGGAGGCGGGCGCGCTCGAAGGCCGGTTTGCGGTTGCTCGGGTCGGACAGGAAGGGCTGGCGCTCGGCGTCGAGCAGCGCCGCAAGGCGCGCCTTCGGTACGGCGAGCAAGGGCCGCACCAGGCGCACCCCTGCCATCTCGCGGAGGGCGGACATGCCGGCGAGCCCGTCGATGCCGCTGCCGGCCCGCTTGCGGATCAGATATGTCTCGGCCTGGTCCTCGCGGTGGTGCGCGGTCAGGAGATGGAGGCAGCCTTGGGCGCGGCACCATTCCGCGAGCAAATCGTAGCGCGCGGCACGGGCCGCTTCTTGGATTCCGGTCGCGGGCTTCGGCTCGGACCACGCCAGCACATGATGTTCGATGCCGCGAGCGGCCATCCAGCCGGCGACCGTTTGCGCCTCGTGGGCGCTTTCCGGCCGCAGACCATGATCGACGGTCAGAGCCGCCAATCGGCCGCCGCGCTCGCGCACCCAGCGATCGGCCAGGATCGTCAGCGCGAGACTGTCGGGTCCGCCGGACAGCGCGACGGCAACGAACGGATGCCGCTCAAACTCTCCGATGGCCTCGAATGCCGCGGCCAGCTCCGCCAATGTCAGCGGCGCCGCCGATTTCGCGAGGGTGTCGAGCCGGGTCAGCAGCCGAGACGCTTTTTTTCAGTCGAGGCGCGTTCCTTGATCGCAGCGCCCGGCGCCGGGAAATCATGGTCGAGTTGAGTCAGCGCGATGCAGGCGTTCTGCTTCTGATTGGCGCGTGCCAGCGCCATGCCCAGCTTCAACAATTCGTCGGCCGCTTTGGAGCTTTTGGGATAGCGCTTATAGCCCTCCGCGAACGCGCTCGCTGCCTCGGCATAGCGGCCGCGCGTGTAATAGGTCTCGCCGAGCCAGTATTGCGCGTTGCCCGCCATCGGATCGTTCGGGTGCTGCTCGACAAAGGACTTCAGGGCCGTTTCCGCGGCGGGGTAATCCGCCTGCTTTAGGAGGCCGAAGGCGTGATTGTACTGCTCGCTGGTCGAGCCGCTCGGCAAGGGGCGGGCGGTTGACGGCGGAGCCGCCGCGGCGAGCTCCGGTCCGGCGGCAGGAACGCCCGGCGGGGTCAGCGTGCCGGCGACCGGGCTCGGTCCGCCGCGCGGCGGGGTCAGCGCGATCGGCGGGGCGAGCGGTCCCGCATCGGGCGGCCCAGGCGGCATAAACGGGCCACCGGCCATGGCGCCGGGATCCGGCAATTCGCGCCCCGGACCGGTCGAGCCGCGCGGCCGCGGCGGCGGAGGCGGACTCCCGGCGGCGTAACCGCCCGATCCCGGCGGCATCTGGCTCAGCCGGGTGTCGGGGTCGCCACCGCCCTGCTCGACGCGCTGACGCAGGCGATCGAGCTGGTTCATGAACTCCTCGACCCGGCCGGTCAGCTCACGCATCTGCGTTTCGATGCGGTCCATACGCAGCTCGGCATTCATCGCGACGCCGGGATCACCGCCGCCCGGCACGGGAGCCGGCCCGCCGCGATAGACCTGCCGCTGCAACATATTGAGGTCGCGCTCCAGCCGGTCGAGCCGATCGTAGGTCGAGCGGTCCTGGGTATACGCCGGCATTGGCAGCGCGGCGGCGATGCCGAGCGCCACACCGAAACACGTACAGGGCAACAGCGAATGCCGGAACATCGACCGGAACATCAACAGGGGCCTCGTCAACGAGCGGGTAAGCCAGCGGGCAGCGATTGTCTCGCCCATTCGCGCGCGGCAGCCCGCACTCGTGTGGCGAATCCGAAATTCGCCACATCTGAGAGCCACGTTTTGAGCGAATTTTGGATTCCAAGCCACACGAGCAACTTTATGGAATCTAGTGTGGTTTTGGATTTGAAGTTCCCAACCCAGCCGGCATCCCATACCGTGGGAACTTCAAATCCACCACACTAGCGCGCCGGCAGCCTTGCTGCCCCAGCCAGCTAGTAGGATCGGTTTTGGGCAAAAAGAGGGCGCCCACGGCCCACCGCCGGTCGAAAATGGGTTAACTCGCCCGCCGACCCCAGCCTTCAGCTGATCCCGCCTCAATTGACTGTCGTGACGCCGCGCCGGTTCTGGGCATAGGACGAATCGTCGGAGTGCGGGATTTCGGGCCGCTCCTTGCCATAGCTGATCGTCTGTATGCGGCCGGCCGGGATGCCGAGCGCGACCAGCACGTTCTTCACGGACTGGGCGCGGCGCTCGCCGAGCGCGAGGTTATATTCGCGCGTGCCGCGCTCGTCGCAATGACCCTCGATCGTCACGGCGACATTCGAATA
>Ga0207700_10001782_pt1 | contig 12225 bp, 18 predicted proteins | sample LARL82metaG_FD_184348 | JGI IMG/M metagenome (GOLD analysis project Ga0207700, IMG submission 184348) | Corn, switchgrass and miscanthus rhizosphere microbial communities from Kellogg Biological Station, Michigan, USA - LAR L8-2 metaG... | ecosystem: Host-associated > Plants > Roots >...
TTTTATTTTGGACAACCCACAGCCACGGTCCAGGCAATCCCCGATATCGGATCGTCATCCTGCTCTCAGAGGAAATCGACCACGAATTGCCGGCGGTGGAGTTCATCGCTGCCGATCTTGGGCTCCTCGGTGTTCTGGACACATCCAAGATTGGCGCTGAGTCATATTTTTACCTGCCGTCATGTCCAGAGGACAGTGCCGATCTCCACCAGGAGATCATAGTCCATGGCGCCGCAATCGATGCCACATGGCTCGTAGGCGAGGCCACAGCCCTGCGGCAGGCAGAAGCAGCAAAGGCCGCACAGGTAGCCGCAGAAGCCCACGCAGAGGCAGCCAAGCGCCGCGCTGAGAAGATAGCGGCGGGGTTCGACCCATCCGATAGCCTCATCGAAAAGCTCCGCCTGCGCCTGGATCTCGATGCCACGCTCCGCGCCCATGGATACGCTGTCAGGGGCGGCAAATATCGGCACCCCAACTCGCAGTCAGGTTCGTATGGCGCCGACATAAAGACCTTCAGCGGCATCGAACGGGTCTACTCCCACAACGGCGGAGATCCGTTGCATCGGGACAATTTGCCTAGGGAACCTCTGAACAAGGGTGGATTGGACTGCATTTGAGTGGCAAGCTGCCTCATTGCGCGAGGACGGACTCAGGCTGCTGGATCAATCACACGGACCGAGAAGCTTACGACAGATTCTGCGATATCTGAGGCTCAGCTGAATGGCGCCGGACATAGATCTCCTGTCAGGCGCGCAATAGCCGATGCCGGACGATGAACAGATTGGTGAGACCGCAGCTCACCGACAAACGCTGCGTGTTTTTCGCCAACCCGCGATAGCGCACCTTGGCAAAGCCGAACACACGCTTGATTACCAGAAACGGATGCTCGACTTTGGCGCGCACCTTGGACTTCGTGCGGTTCTTGCCGCGCTCCACTTCATCCACGACGCCGCGATGGCGGTAGCGCCGGTTGGTGAAGTCCTTGGCGTTCGGCGCGTGATCGCGGATCACGTCTTTCTGCCCCCGATAGGCCTGATCGCCATACACCCGCGTCTCGTCGCCGTGCAGCAACCCGCCAAGCAGCTTTGCGTCATGCACGTTTGCTGCGGTGGTCTCCATCGAGTGGATCAGCTTGGTCTTGCTGTCCACCCCGATGTGCAGCTTCATCCCGAAATACCACTGCTGACCCTTCCGCGTCTGGTGCATCTCCGGGTCCCGTGCCTTGGCTTCATTCTTGGTCGAACTCGGTGCCGCGATGATCGTGGCATCGACGATGGTGCCGCCCGCCACTTTCAGGCCGCGCGAGGCCAGGTGCTCGTTCACGCGATCGAACAGCAGCTTGCCGAGGTCATGGCGCTCCAGCAGGTGGCGGAAGTTGAGGATCGTGGTTTCGTCGGGCACCGGCTCGCGGCCGAGGTCGATGCCGACGAACCGGCGCATCGACAGCGAGTCATACAGCGCCTCTTCCGCCGCTGGGTCGGACAGGTTGAACCAGTGCTGCAGGAAGTGCAGCCGCAGCATTCGTTCCAGGCCAATCGGCGGCCGGCCGTTGCCAGCTCTTGGGTAGAACGGTTCAACGACGGCGCACAGCTCGCGCCAGGGAACAACCTGGTCCATCTCTGCCAGGAACTTCGCGCGGCGAGTTTGCTTGCTGTGTTTGTCGAAGCTGGCGCTCGCCAGGGTAAGTTGCCGCATCTCAGCCAACTCTGTCGTTGCGGCTGCTCCCCTATAGATCGTCGCGTGGCCGTGTCGAGACCGACTTATTCAGATGTTCCCTAGCTGGTGTACCGTCAGCGCCATAGACGCCTTTGATGCCGTCGTCATCCTGGAGTTTAGTGGCGACAGGGAACGCGGATTACGCGAGTTGGCCCAACGCTTCGGAATAAATCGCAACGAGGAATGCAGGGAAACAAGACGCCTCGCCTTCAGCCTGCTGCGAATGGGTTTACCCAGCACCTGCATATTGGCGCGTCTGCATGAACAGAACAACTCACGGGCCAACCCGCTACCGGCCGAAGTTGTAAGGGCAAGCGCCATCTGGTGCGCCCAGAATATGGAGCCGCGCCATGCCGCTCGATGATGCCGGTGCGGCAGACGCGATGGATGAAGCGAGAGTCAGAGCCGATAAGAAACAGCAAGAGCGGACTGAAAGGGCCATAGCCGAAATCTGGGATGCAGGAGAGGACGACTACCAGATCCCTCCCCGCGAATGGCTGCTTGGCAACATCTTCTGCTGCAAGTTCCTATCGGCATTGATTGCCGATGGTGGTGTAGGCAAGACTGCACTGCGCATCGCGCAGTTGATATCCCTGACAATTGGTCAGTCGCTGACTGGAGAACACGTCTTCTGCCGGTGCCACGTGCTGATCGTCAGCCTGGAGGACGACAAAGATGAACTTCGCCGTCGCGTCTACGCCGTCCTGAAGCACCACGGGATCAGTCCCAGCGAGGTCAAAGGGTGGTTGTACCTCTGGGCGCCGAAGGGCTTACGGGTCGCAGATCTTCACAACGGCTCGCCAGTCGAAGGATCGCTGAAGGTGGCTATCGAGAAGGCGATTACCGACTTGAATATCGACATCGTCTCGCTTGACCCATTCATAAAGTCGCACGGGATGGAAGAGAACAACAACGGACAAATCGATTACGTCTGCACCGTGCTGGCAAAAATGGCTATCGAGCAGAACGTGGCGATTGATCTACCGCACCACACCAGCAAGGCACCGGCACTAGCCGGCGATGCAAACCGAAGCCGCGGTGCATCCTCCATGAAGGATGCCGCACGGCTGGTCTACACGCTCACCCCCATGTCGTCTGAAGATGCCAAGATGTTCGGGCGCGCTGAAACCGAGCGCCGTTCGCTGGTACGGATGGACAGTGGCAAGGTGAATATCGCCCCGCCAGCCAGCGAGGCGAAGTGGTTTCGGATTGTCGGTGTACCACTCGGCAACGGTGCCGGCATCTATCCGGCCGGTGATCATGTCCAGACCGTTGAGCCGTGGACACCGCCCGACACATGGTCTGACCTCGCATCAGCTCTGCTGAACCGCATACTTAATGATATCGATGCTGGGCGACCGGACGGCTCACGCTATTCCGCTGCGAGCAGTGCGACGGATCGTGCCGCCTGGCGGGTGGTGGTGGCCCGTGCGCCCAACAAGACCGAGCCGCAGGCGCGAGACATTATCAAGACCTGGCTGAAGTCCGGCACCCTCTATGTCGAGGAATACGAAGATCCCGTCGCCCGGAAGAAGCTTCAGGGCTTACGTGTAAATGCCATGCAGAGGCCATCGTGAGCCTGCGCCGTAGCCAAGCGATCAACGGCGCACCAATGGCGCAAAGCACGCTGCGCTGTTGTTGCGTTGCGCCTAGCCATAGCGCAACAGCGCGCGGCAGCGCTGTCAGCGCAACGGCAATGGCGCAACGACAGCGCATGACAGTGCCGCCGGCGGCAATGAAAGGAACTGAAACCCATGCTTGACCGTCGCCGCGAAGACCCATGGCATATCCGCCCAGAAGACTGCGGCGATAGGACGACAGCGTATCGACCTTGCTGCCCATCTGAGCGATTGGTGCTTCGACAAATCGCTGCTGGCCGCGAGCATCTGTATCGGCTGTTGGGCCGCAAGCCGTACGTCAACAAGCGTGGCTTCGAGATGGAACTGCAGGTCTGGGAGGGATCGTGCATGGACTGCGGAGAAGCGTTCGAGGTGATGTCCGGCCGGAAGGTGCCGGGCTATCTCACGCGGCGGTGCCATGGGTGCCGACATTGGCGAGATCCAAACTTCTACTAACGGCGCGATACGTCACCGGCACGGGTAGCCGCGGTGCGATCTGAATTGGGTGCACTCATGTTTGTTTGGCAGTTATAAAGAGCCATGAGCGAACACACTGATCGACGTGCAGACCGTAGAGCGCCCTCTCGCCCGCTACAGAAAGGCGAGGTGCTGGCGCCGAACGGTGGCATCCTGCGTCCGTTCCAGAAGGGACACTCAGGGAACCCGCAAGGCATTTACGGCAGCTCGGCGTATCACGAAGCACGCCGCATCTGCGCCGAGGCGTCGCCAGAGGCTGCGCGCAAGCAGGTCGAGTTGATGTCCAGCGATGACCACCGAGTCGTGTTCATGGCTACAGAAGCCGTCTTGAACCGCGGCGCTGGCAAACCACGCGATCATAGCAACGAGAATCCGACCAAGATTGATTTGAGTGCGCTGTCGCCGGACGAAGTCAAGGCCATGGTTCCGTTGCTGAAGAAAGCGATGGGGCTATGACCGACGGCGAACTGGATGTCGCCCTCAAAGTTCAAGAAGCCTGTAGAAAACAGACTGGCCGTGCGCTCACCAGCTTACTCGAACTCGCGGCGACGGCGGCTGATCCCAAAGTTCGGAGCGAAGCAACCGAGACGCTAAACTCGACATTGTGCAGACTTCTGGAGCATGTCCTCGACCTTAGTCGCTGACAAACGAGGATCGGCTTGACGCGGTAACACCCTCCAGGTTCGGCAAGCCAAGCTCTCTTCTGACGTGTGCGAATTTGTGCTGGTCCATGTAGCGACGGTCGGAGGCGAGGCGACGCAACGCACCGAGGCCCCTTTCGGTGAAGTAGGCTCTCGGCAAGGGAGTATCGGTCCGGACCTCCATCAGGCCACTATCAACCATCGTCCGCAGCGCAGGTGGCAGTTTGGGCTGTCCGGCCAGCGGGCCACTGCGCCATGTTCGCAGCTGAAAGCCGTCAGCCACTGAAGGCAGGGTCCCAAAACAGGTCCAGTTCTCGCCGGATGTACTCGCGTTCCTGTGCGTTGAACGGGCAGGCAGTTTCGTCAGTGCGTAAACTCATGTGGACAGTATACGCCTTCCGGCGTCGCGTTGCCTCAACGGCGCTCAATCTCCAGGATGGTCGTGCAGTCACCGGGGCTGTGCAATATCAGCCGCCGTGTTCGGTTCCCCTGCCCTACCGCTTCCGCCGCTTCTCGCGTTTGGACTGCGGGAGATCGATTCGCCACTCCGTGCATTTAGTCAGGCCCGCTGGCTGAGCCGGCCCTGATGGTCCGCAGCCCCATCGAAAACCGGGACCTCACCAGTCGTGAGACCCCTCAGCAGGACTTTACTCCCAAAAAGGTGGCTCGGACGTTATGGTGTGTATAAAGTAACGGTCTCTTCAAAATAATTAGATGACCCTTGATTTTGTTCCGACCCTTTTTATGACAATTTCAGAAAAAGGGCGGTCCGTGGAGTCGGTATCCCACGGAACCGCCAGTTTCGCTGTCACTTTGCCGCACCCCATGGTGTCGGCCCGCAGGCTGTATCATCTTTTTGGCCACACTGGCGAGGCCCTCGTCAGTGTGGCCAATTCTGCGAGCTCGTTGATTTTATTGTGCCTTTGGGCTGAGACCGCGCCGATTTACGGCGGATCGGTTCGCCACTCGGTGGGTTTTCCACAGAGTGTGCTCTGACCGCCACAGAGTGCGCGTGATCAGCCAAAACGTTCCGTCCGATAACTGCAGCAAAGCCTGACTGGGCATTCCGGGAATGAACCCGTGATCGAGCGGTCAGTCACAGGCTAATCGCCCCGCCACGCCGCCCGGAGTCGCTGCCAGCGTCCCTGCCCTGCCCTAGCAGCTTGAGTCTGCCGCAGCTCCTCGGCGGCCCTGACAGCCTGGTCTGCGATCGCCACCGCGGCTGTCCGGTCATGGTCGGCCTTCTGCATCGCTGCCTCAGCCTGGCGCAGTTCAGCAACCGCGGTCTCGGCTCGGTTTCGCTCAGACGCCAGGGCCTGCTCCGCCGCCCGTTCAGCGCTCTTGGCTTGGGTTTCGGCAGCATCCAGCCGAGCACGCAGCTCGGCCGCATCGGCCTCAGCCTCTCCTTGTGCGATTCTGGCCGCTTCCAGCTCGCTTCCGAGACTTTCCCGGTCAATTTCAGCCCGGTCTGCACGCGATTTCTCCCCATCAGCCCGGCGGCCCTGATCTTCGATGGCCTGCTCCGCCTGATTCGCACGCGCTTCTGCTGATTCAGCCCGGATTTCCGCCCAATCTGCCCGCTTTTCGGCAGCGATTGCACGATCAGTTAGCGATACAATTGCCACCTCTAGGACTTTGATAGCGCTAGATAATTCCGGGGAATGCTCCCCAGGACCTTCCTGGGATTGCTCCGGGGAATGGTCCCCGGAGGGCTCTTTGGCCGGGGCCAGCCAGTCCTGGGGGACGGCAATGCGCGCCTCCCCGTCATTCCCCGGAACGCGACGCCACCGCTTCCGCTGCGCCAGCTTGACGGCACTTTCGCGGCCAATGCCACGGATGCGCCCCAGCTCGCTATAGGTCAGCCACCGATGTCCGGGGGAATGCCCCCCGCAGCTTTACCGGATGGCTCGCCGGAATGCTCCCCGGACTGACTGTCCATTAAGACGCTCCTCGTCAGCGCTTGCCTTCCGGGGAAGGGAGGCTGCCCGGACATTCCGCGCCGCGTCCAGGCCCAATCCATATGGCGCTGTTCCTGTGCGGCTCAGCGTGGCCAGCATGACACAGAGGCTGACGCGCCTGGGCGACGGCAGACTGACGACTTCGATCAGTAATGTAATCCAGATCCACCAACATTTGGCGCCGGCCGCTGAGAGGCTCTCCGGGATTAGGCGAAATACTACGGCATCCAAGCCACCCTTTTGGGAGCAAAGTCCTACTGGACTGCAACTGACGATTGAATTGCCATTAAGCAGTCTCGGAACGATGCTGCTCCCACACATGCACTGCAATGACTGGCAAACCGGCACCGAAGCGACATCTATCCACAGGCTTACCCACACGCTTGCTCACAGCGCTGTGCACAAAATCACGTCCGCATAATACCCACAGGCTTACTCACAACGCTTTACCCAAAGAGCCGCGCCGATGGCGGCTACTGCATCATCTGGTTTGCGGCCGGTTATCCGTGCACCGATCACTCCCCGCCCGCACCATGCCGCAATGGCTCGTGGTTCAATCTGCGGCGGGGGATGTCCGCAAGATACCCACAGGCTTCTGTCAATCTGCGGCGGCACCACCGTCCGCAACGGCCACCTAGCGACCGCAGAGCGGCATCCTCCGGTTGCCAACCATACATTACATTATCCCCATAATCGGGGGACAACTCTGTGAGCGAGACGGGTATGCGGGGAAGATTGTGGCAGGAATCAACAGCCTGACGACATTGCACATTTTTTGGGCAGCAGCTAAGTCCCTGACAGTCCGGCTCAATCGGGCGTGTAGAGCTGGGTGAACGTCCTCAGGTTGCCCGTACTGTCAAACGAAACAATCTGTGGACGGCGGGTCCAATGTTTACCAACTCTGGTTGTGTGCCCGGTGCCGGCGACAGCGGCATGTTCTAGACCTTCGACTGCGGCCGGCAGGTCCTTCCCCAGCCGCCTTTCCTGACGGTGCCAAGTCGAGCCCCCCACGCCGGGGCTAGCGATCTCTGATCCTGCGGTATTGCCGATATCGCGTGTTTGACCTCCTCTGCGGCAGCCGGGAAAAGGCTCAGGGCTGTAAGGGCCACGCCCGCAGCCAAAAACGCTGGTGGCCGAAGGGCAGGGGTGCTGGCCACGCGGCGGATAAACGATCAGGCATTTGCTGCGTATTTCAGTGAATGACCTGGTTCGACATTCTCTGCATCGGTGCGGCGTATGGCCTGCTGCTGTTACTGGCGTTCGCAGCGCCGTTCGTCATTTTGCTGTTCGTCCGTGCGTCTAGAATGCTGCGGATCACCATGATCGTCGGCGCCATGGCCCTCGGGTTGATGGCGCTCTACGGCGTCGCGCTGTTGGAGGGCTTGACACCTGCCTGACACCATCTGCGGCAGGCGTCACGCACGGAATGTGCGGGCCGTCGGGGAAACGGCTCAGCCCGTCGGCTTAATAAGTGCACGGAGTGGCGAGCCGATCTCCCGCAGATCGGCGCGAATCCGCCCATGGCTGCGTGCCGAATCAACGAACTGCCCGGTCGCCTGCGGCTGTGCCCACGGCAGTGGGATGAAGGCGCGCACCTGTCCCTGAGCGTCTCGCTGACGACGCCAGCCGTGCTGCTGCACGAGCTTGATCGCCGACGACTTGCTGATCCCGCGCGCGGCGGCCAGTTCCGCGTAGGTCATCCAATATTCGCCAGTCGGACCGTCTTGCGTCCTGTCCGGCGACCTATCTTCGGCATCCATTTGCTGCGTCCCGGCGCAAAAACCGGGTTGATCAGCTACAGACGGGCGCCGCGTCGGGGCAAGCGGAAACTGATGATTGGCAAAGGCGGGGTCGGGGTGACGCCGCGCTGTCCGCTCGCCTTGCTGGTCAGGAGGTTAGTCTTACTGTGTCATAAAGCGTCGCCTCCCCCTTAGCGACGCGGGACAACCCGCGACAGCACGTAACCCACCACAGCAGCTATGATGATTGAGGCCAGAGGCTGCTGTTCAATACGTTTTCTCGTCGCCTGGGTCGCATCCCGTGCTTGGGTCACGGCTTCGCCATATCCTTCGCTTCGCCGGCGACCTGGCGGCCTTTTTCTTCCATTACCAATGTAACCAGCGCCAGAGTAGCCAGGGCCAAAATCGCTTTCATTGGCTGCTTCCCTTTTCGGGAGCTGAGAACGTCCCTGCCAAATGTGCGGTTGGGTCACTTTTGGTGCATCGGCGGAGTTATCAGTGGATTGGTTGCCAGCCGCATCAACGACTTCCACTTTCCATCCATGATCCATGATTCCACCGAAGTCGCCCTGAAACACCCAGTCAGCACGCCGGCCTTACACTTGCCGGCAGGCACGCGCGGGGTGGTCATGTCTGTTTACGCTGACCGCGAAGGCTGCGAAGTCGAATTCGAGCAGCCTGTGCACGTCGTGCTCACGCTGCCTCTAAGAGTGCTGGTGCCGCTATGATCCGCGGCAACATCGCCATTCCCGACAAAGATCCGAAGTCCTGGCGCGCCAAGGGGCGGAAGCGGAAGCCGCAGCCTGCAATCGCGTCGGCGATCGTCACGCCGGTGTTCCCTGACCAGGCAGGAGATCGGTGCAAATCGCCGGTCAGGGCTGAGGCGGACCAATAATGAATAGCCAGGGAGGCAATTTGTCGCTGTCTCGCCACTCGAAGCCGGCAATGCAAAATTGTTGTGGCGTCGGACAAACGATGTGCTAAATTGCTACTTGTCATTAGCATTTTCCTTCCACGGCCCAGGTCGCACTGACCTGGGCCTTTTTTCGCGACTGCTATTGTTTTCTTGCGTGCCCCAGCGCTGGCCGGCAAACTTCGAGCCGCGGGAACTCAGCGTTTCCGTAGCTTGATACTCGCCAGATCCACTGGTGAGCCCGCCTTACCTTCATGGGAGGACACTCAATGACGCTTAGTGCGCCAATCGAACTGAATGATGATGAATTGCTCGCGGTCTCCGGCGGCGTCGCTCCGGTGGTCGTCGTTGGCGTCGCGCAGGCCATCCTGCAAGAGGCCGCTATCGTGCAGGCCGGCGGCAGCCTCGGGATCGGCGGTGGCAACGGCGCGACATCGTTCAGCGGTAACCTGACGTTCAGCCAGACCTTCAACGGCACCATCACGCAAGCGGCCGCCAACGTGAACAGTGGCAGCGTCACTGCGACGGTCGCGGCAAGCTAACGGCACGCGCTTTCGTCGTTAGCGGCGGGACCCTCCCTGGCTTCGGTCAGGGAGGCGTCTCCCCTCATGGCAAAATGGAGGAGATACTTATGACCGAACAGATCCTTACGCCAATCGAACTGAATGACGATGAACTGCTCGCGGTCTCCGGCGGCTTCGTTGCCGTTGGCATCGCGCAGCACATCCATCAAGACGCCGCTATCCTGCAGTACGGCGGCAACCTCGGGATCGGTGGTGGCAACGGCAGCACCTCCGTATCTGGGAACCTAACATTCACCCAGAACTTCTCCGCCTCGATCGGGCAATCGGCGAGCAACACGAACAATGGCAGCGTCACTGCCACGGTCGCGGCAAGCGGCTAAGGCCACTTTCGTCGTTTAGCGGCTAACTCGGGGCGCTCCCTGGCCTCGGCCAGGGAGCGTTTCGCTAACATGGAGGAGAACTATGACCGAACAGATCCCTACATTAACCGAACTGAGCGATGACGAACTGCTCGCGGTCTCTGGCGGCAGGAGCCATGTCGCCGCCGGTGTCGCGCAGGCCATCAGCCAAAGCGCCGCTGTCATACAGCAGGGCGGGTCCGTCAGCATCGGTGGCGGCAACGGCGCGACATCGTTTTCCGGCAATCTGACCGTCGTAGAGACGTTTGTCGCGGCCATCACTCAAGTGGCCACCAACGTCAATACGGGAAACGTCAACGTCACCGTCGCTGTATAGCGCTCGGGGAACCAGGTTTATATTTGCTGACGACGCGCTCCCTGGCCTCGGTCAGGGAGTAGCCCCGCAACGCACCCCGCATTGAACCTTCCGCCGCCTCATGCTGCGGCGACCGCCCGGACCAACGGGAAATCGAGCCAAACCTCTGGACAGAGGCGAGGGCATCATCGCCGGGATATCCGGCCCGGCTGAGTCCGCGGAACCGCCAGACGGCACCACGGATACTGGCGCGACAAGAACGCCGCTCAGCGATAGGCAACGCCCACTCTGTCTGGCGCGCTTTGGAACCTCGCGACGGCGGCAAACGTTCCGTTCAGCGTGAAAGGATCACGCTCTGCTAACTTCTCTAAAAAGAAAAGGGCTACATTATGACCCAGCGGTAGCCCGTTTTTGAGTTAGCTTCAAAGTGCGGTTCGTTTCTATGAGTTTGCGTCAGCGAATGTCAACGGATGATAATTTCTACACGGCGGTTTTGCGGCTCGCGTACGCCAGGACCGGTGGGCACCAGCAGATGGGTGTCCCCGAAGCCCTGCGCGGTGATCGCATTTTCTGGCACGCCATCCTTGATCAGTTCCGCCTTCACTGCGTTCGCGCGACGGATCGACAGACCCATGTTGTACTGCGGCGTGCCCGAGGTATCGGTGTAGCCGTTCACCTCGATCCGCGTGTATTGCACTCTGGTTGAATTGTCGGCCGCTTCCCGAATGATCTGGCGCGCACGGTCTGTCAGCGTCGCCTTATCCCAATCGAAGAACACCAGATAGGAGCGGGCCGGAGCTTGGGCCGGGACCGGCGCGGGAGCTGGTGGCGGAGGTGGCGGCGGTGCGCCGAAGTTGTACCGCAGGCCCAGCAGGACCGCATGATTGAAATTGTTGCCCAGCTTGACCTTAGCGCTAACCGGCGCGGCGGTTGCCGTCGGGAAGATGAGGGAATCGTAGCTACGCGAGCCCATGCCGAAGAAACGGTACTCGGTGGTAAACGCCAGACCCCGGACGTAGGGGATGTTGAACGCGGCGCCCACGATGGCTTGGTAAGCGATGGCGCCTTCGTTTCCGCCCAGCTGGAAGCGGGGAGTTCCTGTCACGTTGTTGTAGAACCTGAGACTGCTTTCCCTTGCCCAGCCATAACCGACGCCGACACCCGCGTAGGGCGCGAACCATGGCACAGGGATCAGCGCCGAGAAGTCGTACAGCGCATTGAACATCACGGCTTCCTTGACTTCATATCCACCGGCCCCTCCGGGGAAGCCGAGGCCGGATGCATGGTTCCACTTGTTGGACCGATAATTACCCTCAAGCTCGAAGCGCAGGCCGCTCGGCAACGCGTAGCCGATATTGCCCAGAGCGACGAAGCCTGTTTGCGCAACCAGATTGCCGTTCGCCGCATTGCCGGTCACGGGGTTAATCAAATGCTGGGGCTGCAGCCAGTTCGCCCCCGCCCCCGCGCCGACGTAGAGACCAGTTAGTGGCGGGGGTGGCGCAAGCTCAGGAAGTTGCGCCACCGCCATGGTGGGAGCCGACAAAAGAATTGTGCCCAGGAGAAGGCTTCGCAGCTTCATGAGAACGGCTCCAAAACGGATACGGATGGGCAACGCTGTTGCTGGGCGGGGCGGGTGTCAACGCACAGCATCGCTACTTCAGGCTTTGGGCTTCAGCCATCTCTCGGATCAGCTCCATAGTGTTGCGATGACAACACACTCCAAACACCGGTTATGGCAGCCAACGTTTGTCTACCTATAAGTGTCTCTCTAGAGAATTGCGCCAATCAATACCCAGCTCCCCCGCCGCACGGTTGATTGGGACACCCCGTAAGCGGACGAATTCCGCCGGAGAGGTGTCAGATGGATAAGCAGCAGAACATTGAAGCGAGGCCGGGCGACGCGGAGCGACCGCAAGAGTCCGGC
>Ga0207700_10001784_pt1 | contig 12216 bp, 9 predicted proteins | sample LARL82metaG_FD_184348 | JGI IMG/M metagenome (GOLD analysis project Ga0207700, IMG submission 184348) | Corn, switchgrass and miscanthus rhizosphere microbial communities from Kellogg Biological Station, Michigan, USA - LAR L8-2 metaG... | ecosystem: Host-associated > Plants > Roots >...
GATAGTGATCGCGGGTGTTCTGTGGGGCACCGGCGACCTTGCCCATTTGCTCATCGACGTCGGCCACGACGTTAGGGCGGGTCGGGTACTGCTCGCGCGTCAGAACTATCACCTCCTAAAGGATGGCTTGGCGATTCGCCCCGTCACGGTCGAACGGCCGGTCGGGGTCGAGCGGGCGCGTGGAGAAGGTGGTCCAACCGGCAGTCCGCCGATTCCGTGACGATCTATACGATCGGCCATTCGACGCGCGCCATCGACGACTTTCTCGCCTTACTCGAGGGCGCGCGCATCGAGCGGCTGGTCGATGTTCGACGGTTTCCCGGCTCTCGTCGCTATCCGCAGTTCAATAGCGACGCGCTCGCGCGCTCGCTCCAGCAGGCCGAGATCGAGTATCTACATCATCCGTCGTTAGGCGGGCGTCGTCGCCCCGTGGCCAACGCCCCGCCTTCGGCATGGCGCAATGAAAGCTTTCGCGGTTACGCTGACTACATGCGAACCCCGGAATTCCATCAGGCGCTCGCCGAGCTCATCGCCCTCGGCCGCGAGCACCGCACCGTGATCATGTGTTCAGAGGCGGTACCTTGGCGGTGTCATCGCACGATGATTAGTGACGCACTGTACGCCCGGGATGTGACCGTTGAGCACATTCTCGATTCCAAAATCTCGCCGCACACGCTCACGAGCTTCGCGGTCGTACGCGATGGCGAAGTAGCCTACCCGGCGGTCACGAATTCCGCGGAATCCATGCAGCAGGCGCTCGACCTCGACCGCGTGTGACGCGTTTCTCGCCCACTGCGGTGGAGACCGGTACGAGTGTTGCTTATCGGCGCGTCGTCGTAGGCAAGCAGCGTAGCTCGCGGCCAAACACCAATCGAGGACTCTTGTCATGCTTTGGACACTCGCAGTCATTCTGCTCATTCTGTGGGCGCTCGGCTTCCTCGCGTTTCACGTCGGCGGAGGGCTCATTCACCTGCTGCTCGTGATCGCCTTGATCGTGATCGTTTATCGCCTCGTCACGGGACGTCGACCTGTCGCCTGAGTCGTTGACACGCTGCACTTGCGTCGACAGGGAGGCCGCGGCGAATTTCGCCGCGGCCTCTTGTCTTCTTCAACATCGTTTCGCACGTGCTCTGTGCTCACGTCGTCAGCCACACCCATTGGGATCGCGAGTGGTATCTCCCATTCGTCCGCTTCCGGCAGCGGCTCGTCGCCCTGGTCGATGATCTCCTCGACGCACCGCCGCTGCCGGACGAGAGCTTTCTCCTCGATGGGCAGGCAATCGTCGTCGAAGACTATCTCGATGTCCGTCCTGAGCGCGCGGCGGAGCTATCGTCGCTGTTGCAGACGCGACATATCGAGGCCGGTCCCTGGTACGTTCTCGCGGACGAGCTCATACCGAGCGGCGAGGCGATCGTCCGCAATCTGCTCCTCGGTCGACGTGTGCTGCGCCGATTACGGGCTTCATCACCGCCGGTGCTGTACTGCCCCGACTCGTTCGGGCATCCGGCGGCGCTGCCGCTGATTGCAGCAGGCTTCGGACTCCCACTGATCATTCTGTGGCGCGGGTTGGGCGGCCGCGCTTGGCCCAAAGCGGACACCGTTCGTTGGCAAGCTCCCGACGGCGAATCCGTCGTCGTCTATCATCTGCCGCCCGACGGCTACGAATACGGCTCCGCGCTTCCCAGCGATCCGGTGCTGTCGCGCGAGCGCTGGTCGCGAGTGCGCGACGTTCTCTCGTCTCGAACCGCACTCGAGATCGTGCTTCTGCCTAACGGCGCTGATCACCACGCCCGGCAGCGCGATCATCGACAGGCGGTGGCGGCGCTCGCCGCCGCGGCCACACGCACCGGAGACAGGGCGCGCCCAAGCTCGCTGCGCGCCTTCGCCGACGACCTTTTGTTGCGCGCGAAGTCGAGCAAGCTCTCTCGCGTCACTGGAGAACTTCGTAACTCGTATGGCTACACCTGGGCCTTACAGGGTACTTTCGGCTCGCGCGCACGACAGAAACGCGCGAACGCGCGCATCGAGCGGGCGCTGATCCGCGATGCCGAGCCGTGGTCGGCATTCGCGTGTCTGACTCGCAAGAGATGTCGACGTGTTCTCTTCGACGCCGCCTGGCGTACGCTTCTTCAGGCTCACCCGCACGACACGTTATGTGGCTGTTCGCTCGACGACGTCGCTCGCGCGATGGACAGGCGCCTTGCCGACACCCTGGAGCAGACGATCGGCCTCCGCGACGACGCCATAGGGGACCTCGTCGGCTACGACGCCGTTGCTGCCCGATCAGCCGGCAAGGAGGCGTGGACACCGGTCGTCCTTGTTCGCAATCGGGCGCCGCGCGCGCGCCGTGGCGTCGCGATCGTCGAGGTGAAGCAATTCATCGCCGATGTTCCGATCGGTCCGGGATCCGCGCCGCCGCGTGAAATTGAACAGAGCGAGCCCTCCATTCCACTGCTCACGACGCCGGTCGCACAGGTGCTCGGCGCCCGGTTAGCCTACGATCGCGTCGAGTCTCCACAGCATTATCCGGACAATGACCTCGTCGCGATCACGCGGACTGCGATCTGGGTTGATGACGTGCCCCCCTACGGCATCATTGCGCTCCCGTTAGGCACCGTCAACGGACGCCCGACGCCACGTCCGGTGCGTGTCGATGCAATGTCGATCGACAACGGTCTTCTTCGCATCACTGTTTCCGACTCTGGTCGGATCACCGTTCACGAGGCTGCAAGCGACCGCAAGATCGACGATCTCGTTATTCTCGAGGATCGAATCGATCGCGGGGACCTCTATACGCCGTCGATCCGTGACGTTGCCGCTGTTCCGAGATTCCTCGGCGGCGAAGTCAAGAGTCCTGGACCACTGCTCGGCGAGCTTCGGCTCACTTGGGTAATGGGCCCGCGGTCGCCTGCGGGAGGGCCTGCAAGCGCTCAGAGTAAGCTGAGCCTGATCCTGACGCTCGCGTCGGAATCGCCGCTGCTTCGCTTCTCCGTGAGCGGCCTGAACACCATGCGGGATCACCGCCTGCGTGTCGGCGTCCGAAGTGGGATGGCCAACGGAGCTGTTTGGGCAGACGCGGCTTTCGGACCCGTGCGACGCGAGGCGCTCGACGTCGCGCAGGCGGATCGTGTCGCCGAGACGCCCCCACCGACGGCGCCGCTCCATCGATACGTCTCGCTGTTCGACGGCTCGTCTGGCGTAACCCTCTTCAGCGACGGACTGGCGGAGTACGAAGCCACGGCCGACGGCAACGTCTTCGTAACGCTTCTTCGCGCGGTGGGAGAGCTCTCTCGAAACGATCTCCCGGAGCGCCCGGGACACGCTGGGTGGCCGACACCCACGCCGGGAGCGCAATCACTCGGTCGGTTCGCCGCTCAATTCGCGTTCCTACTCCACGACGGGCGCACACCGGAAACGATCCACGCAATTGAACAAGCCGCCGACGACGCGTTATTGCCCCTCGAGGGGCGGACGTTGCGTTCAGCTCTCGCGATCCCTGAGCCGTTTCATGGTATCGAGCTGCAGGGCCGCGGACTCGCGTTCTCCGCCTGCAAAGAATCGGAAGATGGTGCATTCGTCGTCGTTCGTTGCGTGAACCTCCTCGACGAAGGTGTGGAGGGGGTCTGGAGATTCGGAGTGCCCATCCGACAGGCGCATCGTGCACGTCTCGACGAAACACCTCTCGAGCCGCTCGCCGTCTCCAATCGACAGATAACCTTTCAGGCGCCCCCCCGGGGGGTCGTGACCATTCTTGTGCGTTAGGCGCGGTCGCGTAACGTCGCGCCGCTCTCGCCGGCGAGCCGGTCGCGCAGGCTGTCGCCGAGCAGAGTGCATGCGAGCACCGTCGCGATGAGTGCGACGCCGGGCGCGATTGCTACCCACGGCGCCGCCACGATCAGATCGCGGCCACCGGCAATCATGTTTCCCCAACTCGGTTGCGGCGGTTGGATGCCCAGGCCAAGAAACGACAGTCCGCTTTCGAGCAGAATTGCATTGCCGACGCCGAGCGTCGTGGCGACGATGGCCGGTCCGAGCGCGTTGGGTAACGCGTGACGCAACAACACGCGGCGCGGTCGCGCGCCGAGTGCGGTCGCCGCATCCACATACGGCTGTGCACGCACGCCGAGCACCTCGCCGCGAACGAGTCGGGCAACGCCCATCCAGCCCGTCGCGATGAGGACGACAACTACGGTCGTCAGGCCCGGCTGCCAGAGCGCCGCGCATACCAGCAGCAAGACCAATCGCGGAATGGCCAGCAAGGCGTCCGCGATTGCCATCGACATTCCATCGGTGATACCGCCTTGCCATGCCGCAATTGCACCGACGAGTGTCCCGACCGCGGCCGCGGCGATCGAGCCGATGACGCCCACGGCCAGCGAGAGGCGGCCGGCGAGCATCATACGCACAAAGAGGTCACGGCCGAAGCGATCGGTACCCAGCAGATGAAAATCACCGCGGGAATCCGTTGCGAACGGTGGTACCAATCGAAGCGACAGCACGTCACCGATCGCCAAGGGATCGCGCCGGGCAAGAAGCGGTACAATGATCGTCAGTAACGCGAGAAGGACCAGCGCGGCGAGACACACGCACTCGACACGAGTGAGAGCGATGCGCCCCATGCGCCGAGAACGGTCAAACATCACGGCGCGGGTCGAGGAAGGGGAGCGCCAAGTCGGCGCCAAGATTCGCGAAGATGACGAGCGCCGCATACCAGATGGTCGCGCCGAGCACCACCGGATAGTCGCGCGCCGAGATCGCGCTGACCATCAATCGTCCCATGCCCGGCCACGCGAAGACGCTCTCCACGAAGATCGAACCAGCGATGACACCCGGCAGTGAGAGCGCGAAGAGGACGACCATCGCCGGAAGAATGTTCGCGAGCACATGGTGCAGGTACACCCGTCGCGGCGAAACCCCTTTTGCCCGGGCTGTCCGCACCCACTCTTGACTGAGCACGTCCGCGACGCTCGTGCGAGCATAGCGCGCGACGCCGGCCGCCCCGATCGCCGCGAGAATCGTTAGGGGCAAGACGGCGTGGCGGGCGAGGTCCATCAAGCGCGCGGCGTCGTGAAGCTCGACCCCCGGGGACTGCATCCCGAAAGCCGGCAACCGAAGTCCCGGCGGCAGACCCCAGGTTGCCGCACCGTACGTGAAGACCGCGACGAGGGCTAAGGCTAGCCAATAGCTTGGCGCCGCGTACACGAGCGTTGCGATCGTTGTGAGTGCATGATCGAGGAAGCGTCCCCGTCGCGCCGCCTGCATGATCCCGAGCGGCACACCGATGAGGAACGTGATGATCAGGGCGGTGCCGCCAAGGCCTACGGAAACGGGGAGTGCGTCGAGCAGGACGCCCGCAACGGGTCGGCGTGTTGCGAAGCTCTCGCCGAGATTGCCTCGCAGCACACCGGCCATCCAGTGTGCATATTGCATCGCGAGCGGGCGGTCGAGTCCGAGCTCCGCGCGCAACCGCGCGGCATCGGCGGCCGACGCCGTCGGCGGTACCAGGAGCGCTGAAGGATCACCAGGGGCGAGACGAACGAGAGCGAACGTGATGGTGACGACGAGCCACAGCAATAGGAGCGCCGCGCCAAAACGGCGCATGAGCGGCGCGATGCGTCCGACAGTGGATGGAGTCACGCGTTGAAGATGTTTGCGGGAGCGCATTGGTCAATCGTGCGCGCACTGTTCCTTCCCCTGTCGCTCGCCGCATGCGGTTCGCCCCACCGCTCGTCCACTGTTGTCGTCTACGCGTCGGGCGCTGACCTCGAGAGCGGGAATCCGCTGGTGACGGTGCATCCGCTCTCTCGACAGGTTCAGCGGTATTTGCTCTTTGTGACCCTGGCGACTTACGACAGTGCGCTCGCGCCCGCGCCTTACGCCGCGCGCGAATGGGAATGGTCCTCCGATCGCCGTCGGTTGATCCTGTATCTCGTAAGTAACCTTGTATGGCAGGATGGACGCGCAACGACGGCGCGAGACGTTGCATTCACGGTCGACGCGGCGCGCGATCCGGCAACGGGATATCCACGAGCGGCGGATCTGGTGATGATCGACTCGGCGATCGCTACGAGCGACACTACCGTCGTTCTGCATTTCGCGCGACCGCAGTACTCGTTTCCGCTCGTGCTTTGCGAGCTGCCGATTCTGCCGGAGCACATACTCGGGAATGTGCCGAGGGCGGACATGCGTCGCGCGGCGTTCAATCTCTCGCCCGTGGGAAATGGGCCGTTCGAGTTCGTCGAGCGCCGCGCGGGCGACCACTGGACATTCCGTCGCAATGCACGCTTTCCGGCGGCGCTGGGCGGTCCGCCGCGGATCGGCGGTCTCGTCATTGTGGTCGTGGACGAGGCGACCACGAAATTCGCCGGCCTCGCCAGTGGCGATCTCGACGTGGCCGGAATCGCGCCCTCAATGGCGTCACTCGTTAGGCGCGACCCCTCTCTTCGCGTGCTTGACTACCCGGTGTTGTTCACCGTGGGTCTTGTGTTCAACACGCACCGTCCGCCCTTCGACGACGTACGTGTCCGCCGGGCTATCGACCTTGCCATCGATCGGAACCGAGTCGTCCGCGCTGCGCTCGCCGGCTACGGAACGCCGGCCTCCGGTCCCGTCCCTCGCGACAATCCGCTGGCCCTGCAACGACTGCCGCGACACGACACACGTGTCGCCGACTCGCTGCTCGAAATCGCCGGCTGGAGGCGCTCGAGCTCCGGCATTCGAGTGCGAGGTGGCCGTTCCTTCGACGTCGAGCTCCTCACCGTCGGAAGTGGTGACAATGCGCTCGAACAGCTTATCCAGGCCGACCTCGCGGGCCGCGGTATTCGGGTCGCGATACGCCAAGTCGAGCTCGGGCATTTTCTCACCGTGGCTCGCGCTCGCCAGAAACAATTCGATATGCTCGTCGCCGGCATTCCCGGTGACCTCTCCCTCTCATACGTTGGCGCGATGTTCGACTCGCGTCAGGCGCGCGGCGCGCTCGACTACGCGAGCTACCACACACGCGCGCTCGATTCGTTGTTCGCCCGGGCCCGTGATGCTCGCACAACCGAGGAGTCGCGTACAGCGTGGCTCGGGATACAGGACCAATTGGAGAGAGACGCCCCCATTGCCTGGATCTATCATTCTCGCGGGCTTCAAGGGCTCTCGGCACGGCTCCGGGACGTACGCATGGACCTGCGTGGTGAGCTCTCGAACGTCACGTCGTGGCGTATCGCGGAGCCAGGCGATTCCGTTCAGCGGCGGCTCTCGTCGCGATGAATCTTCTCGTCAGCGACGACGTACTCCGGGCCCGATCCGCCGTTGCCGGTGCCGAGCTGGAGCCGTTGGCGCGCGGTCTCATGACAGAGTTGACGCCGGTGTTCACGCGCGATCTTTACCTCCCGCGTGAGAAGGCGCTCCTGTCACGCGAGGGCGGCCGCTGCTCACGAGATGGCGCCACCCTCGAGTTCGATCCTTTCTCACCGCATAAACATCGTTGTCCGATCTGCGGGGACGTCTATACCGGCGTTCATCACGATCGCTTCTGGATCTTCTGGTACCAGCTGTGGCTCGCCGAACGCGCGGTGCACGGTGCGCTCCTCGCGCGGCTCCGGTGCGAAGAATCGGCTCGCATGCTGGCGATACGCATCCTCGAGCGATACTGCGATGAGTATTTGCTGTATGCCAATCGCGATAATGTGCTTGGCCCGACGAGACTTTTCTTCAGCACGTACCTCGAATCGATCTGGCTGTTGAACATCTGCATTGCGCTGGATTTGCTCGAGAGCAACATGGGCAGCGTGGGCGCTCTCGGCAGTGAGGTACGCGAACGCATCATCGAGCCGAGTGCGGCAATAATCGCGTCGTACGACGAAGGCGCATCGAACCGCCAGGTGTGGAACGATGCGGCATTACTGGCTGCGAATCTGCTCCTCGGACGTCCCGACCGCGCAGCGCGCGCCGTCTTCGATCGCAGCGGCATCAGCTACCATCTTGAAAGGGGCCTCTTGCCTGACGGCACCTGGTACGAAGGCGAGAACTATCATCTGTTCGCTCATCGTGGATTGTGGTACGGCGTGACGATGGCGGAGTCGGCGGGAATGTCGTTGCCGCGCCACCTCCTCGATCGGTTTCAGGAGGCCTTCGCGACGCCATTTCTTACCGCGTTGCCGGACATGACGCTGCCGTCGCGCCGCGATTCCCGGTATAAGATCTCGCTGCGCCAGTCGCGATTCGCCGAGCTCTGCGAGCTCGGTCTCGCGCGGCAGCAAGGTGATGGCGATCGGAGGCTACGCGGAGTGCTGTATAGGCTGTACCGCGAGGAGTGGCCGCGGGGCGACACTGGGCGTACCCGCACGACAGCCGATGTCGAGCGAAATCTCGCGGGGACGTCCCTCACCCGCGCTGATCTCGGTTGGCGCTCGCTCTTATTCGCGCGACCGGAGCTGCCGGCCCTTACGGAAGAGCCGTTAGGTACCGTACTGCTAGAGGCGCAAGGACTGGCGGTCTTTAGACGTCAGCGCGGGCAGGTCTACGTAGCGCTGGATTACGGAACCTCCGGCGGCGGTCATGGCCACCCGGACCGACTGAACGTCCTGCTCTCTGATGGGCCAACTCGGTGGCTGGATGACATGGGTACTGGCTCCTACGTCGATCCATCGCTGCACTGGTATCGAAGCACGCTCGCGCACAACGCGCCGCTGTTCAATGGTTACGAACAGCTCCGCGTCGACGGTGAGTTGTTCGCATTCGACGAGCACGCGGAGTTCGGTTGGGTCTCAGCGCGCGCGCTGAACCTCCTTCCTGGCGTTGCGGCGATGCGCTCGCTAGTAGTCATGCCCGACTACGTTGTCGACGAGCTCGCGTGGTACGCGGAAGAGACGGTTGTGATGGACCTGCCAATCCACGTCTCACCGACCTCCCTCAAAATTCGACATTCGGGACGTGACCGCCGCGGATCGTTCGTTCACCTTGGCGAACCGCTCGAAGACACACTGAACGTCTTGCATGACGCGAAGGCGGAATGGCTAGGCGCGCACAGCACCGCGAAAATCGTTGCTCGGGACGGCGATCGCGCGCTGGATGGCTTCATTCTCCCGTCGTATGGCTCGCTGCTCTATCACGTCGTCGCGCCAGGACCACCCGGAAGTGACGAGAAACCAATGCTGCTTCTGAGGCTCGCATCAACTGGTGGATCGAAATCGGTACGCATCGTGTGGAGTTGGAGTGACGCCATCGCCGACGTGAGAACCGACTCCAGCTCGAGGCATCTCTTCGTCGAACGTCGGGACGGTTCAGTCGACGACCATCGTCACACGGTTTCCGGCTGGCGAGTTGATCGCCGCGCGGGCGGCACGGTGCGCGCCATCGAGTTCGGTGGTGTGAGAAGGAAAGCCGCGGACCCGTATACCGAATCTCAGGCTTCGGACGGCAACAGAGTATTCGGCGGGTGGGCTTACGAGCCCAAGCGCGCCGATACGGTGGAAGTCCTCAAGCTCGGCATCGTCTCGACGTTCCAGCTTGGCGGCGACCAGTATCGTGCTTCCGAGGAGACGTGGGAGGAGGCCGGCCGCCCCAGCGCTCGCGTGGGACTCCTCGCCATGCCTCACGAGCTGGTTGTCGATCTCAGCGTACACAAGCAGGGCACACACACATTCGTGCCCGGTGATGCCCTCAATCCATACGACAACGAGGCACCAGACATCAACGGTGATGGAACGCAGCTGTACCTCGTCGACGACGACGGCGCCAGCGGTTGGGTCCTCGTGCCGGAAACGCGTTCGGAAGGCATTCGCGCGCGCCTCATCGAGGGGTGGAACACGCCACGAGATCTTCGGGGGGAATGGCAGCGCATTCCAGACGGTTATACCATGCGCGTTCGCATCGCTTTTCCCACGGGCGACCTCCATGACCGCGAGATTGCTCTTGGAGTCGTAGTGAACGAAAAACCATTCGGCCGCGAGCGCCGGCGAGGTCAGTTAGTGCTCGGCGGCTCTCCTGGTGAATTTGTCTATTTGAGGGGTGACCGCGAGGATCGCCGGCGTCTGCGGCGATTCCGCGTCGCCCCTTGAGTATTTCTCAAACTGCCTGCTTCCGTGCTTCTCGACGCCGTTGTCGTTGTCCTCTACGAGCCTCAGAACCCGATCAACATCGCCGCGACGGTTCGCGCCATGAAGAATATGGGCGTGTCTCGGCTTCGCCTCGTTCGCCCGGTTGAATATGATCCGTACCGACTGGAAGGCATCGCCCACGGCACGCAGGATCTGATCGAACGTATCGAGAAGTACGATTCGTTCGACGACGCGGTTGCCGACTGCGTTCGGGTCGTCGGCTTCACCGCACGTCGTCGAAGCGCGAAATGGCGCTTCATCGATCCACGGACCTCGGCGCAGGAGCTTCTGGAGTCGGCGGACGATGGGCCCGTGGCAATGGTCCTCGGCCGCGAGGACAGCGGCCTGCCGAACGACATTCTCGACCGCATGCATGCGGCCGTCGTCATCCCGACAACGGAGCATGCATCTCTCAATCTCGCCCAGGCTGCCCTGCTCGGACTCTATGAGCTTCATCTCGCTGCCGGCGATGCCACACGCTGGATCGCGCCCGCCAAGAAGCTCGCGCCGCCGCCCACCGCCGAGCAGTTCGAGCGCGCATTTACTGACATCGAACACGGCTTGGCAGCCATCCAGTTCTTCAAGACGCGGAATGTCGAGCTGATCATGCGCTCGGTGCGTTCACTCCTGTACCGAGCAAAGCCGGACTCGCGCGAATTGTCGTTGATTCGCGCCATGCACATCGAGATCCTTCGTTATCTCGAGCGCACCGGACGCACTTGACTCTGCTCTCCATCGCATCCTTTTTCCGCTCATGCCATTCCGTCGATTCTTCGATCGAGGCGCGAAGCGCGAAACGCCAGAGGTCGACGACGAAACGTCCGCCGAGGAAGTGCAGAACGACGAGGAGCCTATCTCCGCCGAAGGGGATTTGGTCGGCGAGGACGAATTTGCTGGCGAAGAAGGCGCGCCTGAGGACGCCGTCGCGATCAACTGGCGTGAGCGTGCGCTCGAGGTACTTCCAACGGGAGCATCGACCGGGAGCAAGCGGGTGGAAGCGCTCTACGGCGACGCCGAGGCAACCGGCCCATCCCACTACGTGAATGCGAGCGGCTGTCGTGTCGTAGACTCCACGGGTCGATCGTTCATCGATTGCACGATGGCGCTTGGCGCCGTCGCGCTTGGCTACGGCGAGCCGAGAGTGCAGCAAGCGGCCATGGAGGCGATCGGCAGCGGCAACGTCGCGGGCCTCTCCGACGTCCGCGAGGTGGAGATCGCTGAACGATTGCGCGAGCACATCCCGTGCGCGGAGATGGTGCAGTTCCTCAAGAGTGGCGCTGAGGGGATGTCGGCGGCGGTGCGCATTGCGCGCACCTACACCAATCGCGATCTCATTGTCGGTTCCGGCTACTTTGGGTGGCACGACTGGTGTAGCGATTCGGCTGGCATCCCCGCAGCGGTTCGCGACCTTTATCGTCCGATTCCCTTCGGGGACGTTACTGCTCTCGAAAACGCTGCGCGCGAAGCCGGTGACAAGCTTGCCGCCATCGTGCTCGAACCCGTCGTCGAGCGCATGCCGTCGGAGAATTGGGTCCAGACCGCCCGCGGGCTTGCTACATCGTTAGGCGCCGTACTCATCTTCGACGAGATGAAGACCGGTTTCCGTCTCCGCCCTGGCGGTTACCAGGCGTTGGCGAACGTGACCCCGGATCTCGCGGTATTCGGTAAGGCACTCGCCAATGGATTTCCGCTTGCCGCGGTCGTCGGACAGCGCGACGTCATGGAAGCGGCGCGCCGAACCTGGATCTCCTCGACGCTCGCTGGCGAGAGCGTTGCGCTCGCTGCTGCCGGAGCCGTGCTCGACTATCACGATGGTAGCGACATTTGCGCACTGCTCGCCGCGACCGGTCAGGCCATGCGTCAAGCGGTCGTCGCCGCAATGGAAGCCGCGGGTATCGACGGCGTGAGCATCGAAGGCATTGATCCGATGTGGTTCCTGCGCTTCGCCGATTCGCGACGCGAGACGCGTTTCCTCGAGATCGCACTTCGCCACGGCGTCCTTTTCAAGCGCGGCGCGTACAACTACGCCTCGCTCGCGCATGACGACGACACCATCACCGAGATCGAGAGCGCCGCGAGCGCCGCGTTCGTTGAGCTGCTCGAAGAGGAGCAGGAAGGGACGTGACCG
>Ga0207700_10001785_pt1 | contig 12213 bp, 17 predicted proteins | sample LARL82metaG_FD_184348 | JGI IMG/M metagenome (GOLD analysis project Ga0207700, IMG submission 184348) | Corn, switchgrass and miscanthus rhizosphere microbial communities from Kellogg Biological Station, Michigan, USA - LAR L8-2 metaG... | ecosystem: Host-associated > Plants > Roots >...
AAGCCATCCCGGCCGGCGCGCGCAACGCCATGCTCAACTCCCGACAGACCTGTTCGGCGTGGACGCGAATGATTGTGCCTCGTGCCCGCCAGCAGGAAGCGCTGGATCTGGCTTCGCAAGCCATCGGCGGCCTCAAGTTGGGCGATCCGATGGACAGCGGCACCTGGCTCGGTCCGCTGATTTCGCCCACGCAACGCGAGCGCGTAGAAGGCTTCATCGCCAAAGGCAAGCAGGAAGGCGCGCGTGTCGTGATGGGCGGCGGCCGCCCTGCGACATTTCCAAAGGGCTACTATGTCGAGCCGACCATCTTCGCGGAAGTAAAATCCAAGATGACGATTGCGCAGGAGGAGATTTTTGGCCCGTGCTCTCGGTGCTCCCCTACGATACCGACGAAGAAGTCATCCGCATCGCCAACGACACCATCTACGGACTCGCGGGCGCCGTCTGGTCCGGTGATCCGGAACGAGCCATGCGTGTTGCGCGGCGGATGCGGACCGGCCAGGTGGATGTGAACGGAGGCAAGTTCAATCCCCTTGCGCCCTTCGGTGGCTACAAGCAGTCGGGGATCGGCCGGGAAATGGGATTGTACGGCCTGGAAGAAGATCCACAAGTTAAATCCATCGCTCGATAGCACGATAGTTCCTACCCGGTGAAATGGTCCATCGCTTGCGGGGAAATAACATCGACCAACTCTAAGACCGGGGGACTCTGCCGTGAGAACCGCTGCCGCCATCCGATCACATACTTGTGGAAATCTGGCGCGACTCGAACTAGACAACATCGAGCGCTTCGGAGTTTATACCCGTCTCCATTTTGAAGACCGCAGTTATACCAACCTCCAGGAGCTAAACCACGCTGGCTCTCTCGCTCGACTGCTTCGCGAGTATATCTCCGGCCCCGGGCACCGCGTCCTGGTGATGATGCCGAACTCACCCGACCTCACCGCCGCGTTTCCCGCCATCTGGATGATCGGCGCGACAATCGTCCCCGTGATTCCGCAATGGACCGCCGGTGAAGTCGCGGATGTAATCCGCAATTCGGAAGCGACCGTCGCCCTCACCGTACCGTCGCTAGCTCATCGTTTGGAGGAGGCTCGCCTCGCTACCGGATCGCTGCGGCACCTGCTGGTCTTCGGTGAGTCCGGTATCGCCGGCGCCATCAACATCGAGCCCGTGGTCGCCGGTCTTCCTCCGGTCGACACTCCGGTCGACCGTTCACCGTCCGACATGGCGATTCTGCTTTACACCTCGGGAACCACTGGAACGCCGAAGGGCGTAGTGCTCACGCACGGAAACTTCCTGTCGGGTCTGGATAGCACCTTTCGACAAAATCCAGAAATGGATCCCGGCGCGCTCCTCCATACTCTGCCTCTGACGCACGTCTATGGCGTGCTGGTCCAGAACCTCGCCAACGGCTGGGGACTGAGTACGGTTCTGCTGCGACAGTTCGAGCCCAGCCGCGCACTGCAAGCTATCGAGCAACACCGGGTGCGTTATCTGCCGGTGGTACCCACAATGTTGGTCTATCTGTTGCATCATCCCGATCGCGAGCGCTACAACACGTCCAGCCTGTTCCGGATCACCAGCGGCGGAGCAGCCCTTCCCGAAAGATTGCGTCAAGACGTCGAGCGAGTCTTTGGCTGCCGCGTCGATCAAGGCTACGGCCTGTCGGAATCTTCGTCCGTTGCCACGGGATACGAGATTCGCGGGCTATACCGTCCGGGTTCGGTGGGCCGTGCTTCGCCGGGAATCCAGATTCGCATCGTTGATAATCAGAATCGAACACTGCCTTCATATGAGGGGGGGGAAATCTGCCTGGCCGGCCCTAACATTACGCCCGGATACTGGCGCGATCCCTCGGCTACCGGCCAAGCTCTGAGCAATGGATGGCTGCGAACCGGCGACGTCGGTTACCTGGACGAAGATGGTTTCCTCTTCATTACCGATCGCAAGAAAGATCTGATCATCAAGGGTGGTGAGAATATTTCGCCGCGCGAGATCGAGGAGGCGCTTTACCTTCATCCCGCAGTCGCCGAATCGGCCGTAATCGGAATTCCGGATTCTATTTTCGGAGAAGAGGTTTGCGCCGTGGTCCAGTTGACCCCGTCCGGGCACGCCACCGAGGAGGAAATCCGTCGGCATGTGGCCAAGTATATGACCAAGTTCAAGGTGCCGGCCCGAGTTGTTTTCGTTCCGTTGCTGCCCAAGAACAGCAACGGAAAGATCGTCAAGCGCGACGTTCGCGCGCAGGTGGCCGCTTCTTTTTCGGCTTCTTCTTGAGCCGCTCTTCCAACTCTGCGATGCGTCTGCGCAGCTCGGTCAGTTCTTGATCCTTCTCGCTTTGCGATTCTTCAGGCGCCTGCCCTGTGAAAAACCGCCGCATGGTTTCCAGCGGCGCCGTCGCCACCGATCGCACGCCACTCAACTGGCTTTGCACGGAATCTTGAACCTTTTGATAGGTGTCGAAGGCGGCCTTCAGGTACCACATCATGAAGTCGTGCCGCGCCCGATCGGACGCCACAATCAGTTGCCGCAATAGTTCGAGCGGAAGCCCGGCCTGATTGCCCCGCGCATCGTCAACGATGATTTGCGTCAGGATGACACGAGTCACATCCTCGCCGCTCTTGGCATCCAAAACCTGGATGTCGGCTCCCTGACGAAGCACCGCGGCCACTTCTTCCAGGTTCACGTACCGGCTGGCGGAAGTGTCGTAAAGCCGGCGGTTCTCGTATTTCTTAATGACGATTTTGCTTTGTTTCAAAAGATATCTTGACACGAATCGGCAGTGGGTATATATTTTAGCTGGATGCTGCATTGCAGCAAGAAAGAGTATCTTATGAGTACTACTACTAAAACCAAACACCCCGAGCCTCCTACTCGAGAGACTTCCCCGGTTACCTTGTTTTCGGAATGGATCCAGCAGGGAACCGAAAGCTTCTTCGCCACGCAACGGATTCTATTGGATCTGGTGATGCGCCAAAATGCGATGGCGATGAACGCGATTCGCGAAAGGCTGGCCGGCGGACGTCCCACCATCGCCAATGCCGTCACTGAGATGGCGGGCGAAGGCGTTAGCAACTTTATTGCAGCGCAAAAGATTCTGCTCGACTTAGCGCAGAAACAAAATGAAATCGTGCTGACCGGCGTCAAGGAAAGAGTCGGTCCTGCCACAGCGGCGGGGGCCATGACCGATCTATTGCGCCGCAGCGTCGATATCTTCATCGATCTGCAGCTGAATTTCCTGGAGGTGGCAGCCAAACAGACCGGCGCCTGGGTAGAAGCGGCTAAAACCGGTAAGACGTTTACTGGCGAGGGGATGGCTGATCTGGCGCGCGAGGGCATGGAGAACTTCGTCGAAACCCAGAAGAAGTTTCTAGACATGGTCAGCGAGGAGACTGCCAAAGCCTCCAAAGCCGGCAATGGCGCCGTCAAGCCAATCAAGACTACAGAACTAGCCGAACTGGCGCGAGAGAGCGTGGATGCGTTCATTGAGGCGCAAAAGCGATTGCTCGAGACCGCCGGCAAGCAGATTCATGTGAACGTGAAGACGGCCCAACGCGCCATGAATATTTTCACGCCGATCCCCGGCGCTGGCTTGGCCGATCTGACCCGCCAAGGAGTCGAGAGCTTCGTCACCGCTCAGAAGGCGCTCCTGGATGTCATGACCCGGCCGCGGCCTAAACCCCCAGTTCACACTACCGTTCATCCCAAGGCTCGCCCGGCAGCGCACCGTGTTCGGGTGAACTGAACCATGCGTTTGGGGTAAGAAGCTCACCCAAATTGAGCGGTACCGTTTGCTGACGCGCGCGGCTCAGTATTGATGGTGCAAGTCTTCAGCGGCATGCCACGTGCAACGCTTCTAGAGTATTCCAGAGGAGGATCGTGACATGCCGCATATTTATCCCAGTGACCGGCTCAGTTCGGAAGACGCGGTCTTCCTGTATCTGGAGACCAAAGAAGCGCCGCTGCATATCGGTAGCGTGTCGATCTTTGACGGCATCATTCCATTCGAACCATGCATCGATTTCATTGAGTCGCGCATGCCTCTCATTCCTCGCTATCGCCAGCGGATCGTCATGCCGCCGTTCAATGTCGGTCACCCTACCTGGGAATACGACCCCGACTTTGACATTCGCAACCAGGTTCACCACGTCCATCTCGAACATGGCACCCTAGCCGACCTTGAAAGTCTAGCTGGGCAGATCTTCGCCGAAATGATGGATCGCACCAAGCCCCTCTGGGACATGACTGTCGTCAACGGACTCGACGGCAATCGCTCCGCCTTAATCTCACGGGTCCATCACTGTCTGGTCGACGGCGTCTCGGGGGTCGGTTTGCTCAACGTGATGCTCGATCCCACCATCAGGACTCCCAAGAAGTCCAAGAAAAAGGCCTTCCATCCTCCTCCCTTGCCTGGGCCCGCGACATCGATGCTCGATGCGCTGGCAAGCTCCTATTCGGAAATGGTCGAGCGAATGCTGTCAGCGCAGACGGCGGCACTCAACCTCGCGGAAGCCCTGGTTAGCGATGAAACCCGGGCCGGATTTGATCAGCTAACGCGACTCATTCCGGAATTATTGACCCCGGTCGAACGCTTACCGTTCAATCAGCCTTGTCTGGGACCGCGCCAGGTTGCCTGGACTGAAATTTCGATTCCTGAGGTCAAGGCGGTCCGCGAAGCCTGTGGCGGGACGTTGAACGATGTCGTGCTTACGGTTGTTACCACCGCTGTGAGGCGGTACTCGGAGCTCCACGGCGCCAAGCTCAAGCATCACTTGCTGCGCCTCATGGTGCCCGTAAATTTGCGCCGTAATGAGAATCACAACGGACTCGGGAATCGCGTTTCCATGCTTCCCGTCAGCGTCCCCCTAGACATCCGTGAACCGCTGAAGCTGTTGGATGCAATTCGTCAGAGGACCGAAGCATTGAAGCACGCGCGAGTCGCGGATTTAATTCATCTCTTCGCCACCTGGATGGGCACGACGCCAGTCCCGCTACAGGCGTTGCTCGGACCACTCGCGACGCTTCTTCCGATTCCCCCGTTCAACATGGTTTGTACTAATGTGCCCGGGCCCCAGTTTCCCCTCTATGTTCTCGGACAAAAAATGCTGACCTATTATCCCTACGTTCCGATCGCTAATGACATAGCGCTGGGTTGCGCGATCCAAAGCTATGATCACAACCTGTACATCGGTCTCACTGCGGATACGGCTGCTGCTCCAGACGTAGCCCGTGTCAGGGATTTCCTGAATGAAGCCTTCGCCAGTTTGAAAAAAGCTGCTCTCAGAAACTTTACATCGCGCCCGGAGTCGGTGTACAAAGGAGTGGACGCGACCGCGATACGAGGGACGAATGGCCGAAAGGCAGCAGCATATACGTGAAGATGAAGTAGCGGCGTCGCTTTCGATGTTGCCGGAAGCTCTCTTCGGCGTGGAAGTTCTTCTCCTGCGCGCTACGCCGGCTTATTACGGATTGGGCGTTCCGCACGGCGATGGTGCCGGAGTAGTCGTCATTCCAGGATTTCTCGGCACTGATCTTTATCTTATGGAGATGTACGCCTGGCTGCGGCGCATCGGCTACAGCGCCCACTTCTCCGGTATCGGTCTGAACGCCGAGTGTCCGAATCTGCTGATCCAGCGCCGCTTGAACGACACCATCGATCGCGCTCGCGCCGAGACTGGCCGCAAGATCCATCTCATCGGTCACAGCCTGGGCGGGATCATCGCACGAGCGGCGGCGGCCCAGCGACCGGACGATATCGCTTCCGTTATCACGCTGGGTTCGCCATTCCGCGGTACGGTGGTCCATTCGCGTGTGCTGCGCGCCGCCGAGATCGTCCGCAAGCAGATTCTGAACAATCACGGCCCGGGAGTGCTGCCCGATTGCTACACCGGTCGCTGCACTTGTAATTTTCTTGACTCGCTCCGCCGCGACCTGCCGGCCTCGGTGGCAGAGACTGCAATCTATACGCGCACCGACGGCGTGGTCGATTGGCAGTACTGCATCACAGATGACCCTGCTGTGGATTGCGAGGTCCCCGGCACCCACATCGGATTGGCGTTTAATCCAGCCGTGTACGACATCATCGCCGGCCGCCTCGCACAATCGCCGAACTGACAGCGCGCTCGGCGAGCCGCTATGTGATGCGGTATCCGCCGTCCACCGGAATCACCACGCCGTTCACATATGCGCCCGCCCGCGACGGACTCAAGGGCGATTGCCGCACTCCACGATTCCGACGTGCTCGGCTTGCAATTAACGAACTTGACGGTCTTGAACTGGCTCTTCTTGATCTTCTCCGCCAACTCGATTCCGCTAATGGTAACCACTGCGTTGTCGAATCGCTTGAACCCGAGCATCGGCCGAGTCCGCTGTTTGACTCGCCGGTGGTCCTGTTCAATGAGGTTGTTCAGGTATTGCTCGATCGGATCATCACTCTCTTGGAAAGTTCGCCCGTCTCTTTCATTTCTCGCACCGCGCGATGCGATGCCGCATAAGCGTCCACCGTGATCTTCGTTGGTTTGCGTGTTTTCTCCATCGCCCTGCGGAGAATAGTCTCTGCGGCGTTCACATCGCGGTTTTCACTTAGGAAGAAGTCGACCGTTTTGCCAGGCCTTATCCACGGCCCGATGCAGGTCGACGCATCGTCCGCCAACCTTTAGTCGGGTCGGAGGGGGCGCGCCAAACTGAAGTGCGGGTAAGCTGACAAGCCCCATCTCTCCATATAACTTAGTCCGCGGTAGCTGCTTCCAGCCAATACAGCGCCACCGCTTGCATCGGTGCGACTAGATGCGCCGCACGATCCAAGCATCGAGCCGGGTGAAGAGCCTTCGGACGTGAGCCCGCTGGTAATAGTGGCCCGCGCAGCTTGGTGTTCAACTCGTCTATCAACTCTGGGTAGCGACCGGCGCGCATCGGCTGGTAAGCTGGCCCTTGAAACCTGATCGATTTCTCCCGCGGGTACGCGTTTAACGACCCCGCCTGTGCTGCTCGGCGAAATCGCGGACAATTTTGCCCGGGACTCCGGAGGCGATACATAGCTCCAACTTTGTGCCGGCTTCCGCCTGCATCTTGTCGATCCGCTCGCGCGCGACACCGAACAGAAAATCCTGCAAGGGATCATTCGCCCCATCGCCTGGCTCTTCTTCGAATCCCGTTACCGCGTGAACCAGCCGGAGATCGGCTCCTTGTCCCACAGCGAGCTCTGCCGCCCAGCGCACCAGCGGAACATCGCGGGGATCGTCATCCACGGCAGGTGACGCAGAGGGGCGCCAGCATTGGTAGCAATCTCGCTGGCGTGCGCCGTCGTCCACACCGGACACTCTGCATCATGTAGAACGTTGGCCGTAACCGAGCCAAGCAACAGACTGCGGAATGGTCCGTAGCCGTGGGTCGGTATCATTATGAGGTCGGCCTTCTTCTGACGCGCGTATTGGGTGATGTGCAAAGCTGGATCGCCCGACTGCACGCATCTTTGAACCGAAATGCCGCTCAGCTCATCCACAAGATAGCTCCGCAATGCTGAACGCCGGTCCTCCCAGCATACTGGAGATGTCGATCAGCGCGTCGTACGCGCCCGCCTCGGGAGTGCCATACCACGACGGAGGGGTTTCGACAACATGCAGCAGGATCACTTCAGGCTGAAAGCGAGCCGCCATTGCCTTCACGAATGGCGCGACGGCGGTGCTTTGGGGCGCGAAATCGATGGGAAAAAGAATCCGCGGGAAGGAAGTCATAATCAATACCCTCCACTCTTGTCCTCGCAAACCAGGGGCCAAGAACGAGGTCCAACAAAAAATGAACAGGAGACGCGGCGGACAGGTGGGAGCCCGGGGGGGCCCGCCGCGCTCCTGTGCGTTAGGAAGATAGCAATCTACTTAGCAAGAATGGGAACGTGACGAAGGTTTGGTTTGACCTCCGGCACTGGAATGACGACTTCCAGGACGCCGTTGGTCAGCTCGGCCTTGATCAACTCCGCCTTCGCTCCTTTCGGCAGAGGAATCGTCCGATAGAACTTACCGTAGTACCGTTCTGTGCGGAAGAATTCCTCCCCTTCTACCTCTTTGACCCGCTTTCTTTCCCCTTCGATCACGAGTGATTCGTCCATCACTTCCACTTTCACTTCTTCTTTCGTGAGTCCGGGCAGTTCGGCGGTGACGATGAAATTACTGTCTTTGTGCTTCACTCCCAGCAGTGGCGCCCACAGATCAGCTTCCATCACCGGCGCGAGGTTGGCAAACGTGCGGTCCACGTCCTCAGCGAACCGTTTCATCAAACCAAACGGATTGGCGCCGAATAGACCGCCAAACGGGAAGGTAGGGAAGTACGCTTCCGGGCGATTCATCAAAGCGCCGCCGTTCTCCTTCGTAATTTTGAGTTCGGGCATATAAAATCCTCCTTTTCAATTCGCGACGATCACACAGCTAGGCATCTTCCGCGCGAGGATACACCGCCGCGGATCGCTTGGTACGTCTCTACGACGTCTTTGTAAGAAACGTAGTTCTTGGACACTGGCTCGTGCGCCTTCAGCGCCACGTCGCCGATCCTACTCCAATCACGTTCCCGCCCTCCCCGACCACCGGCAAAAATCCAATTCCATTTCTCCGCAAGCACTCGGCCGCCGCGGGCAGTGATGTATCCGGACCGCAGAAGCTGGTTTCTCTTATCATCAGGTCGCGAACTCTCATCTCCGGCCTCCTTTCTGATTTCCATTTGAAGGAAAGCCGTCAAGAAACTCGCGTTGCACCGGGCGCCGCGGGGCCTCCTCCGAGCAACCCCACGCGCCCACATGCGTTCGGGAGAGATCAATGAGCCGCAATGAGGGCTGCACGATGGCTGCCCAACGAGGAAAGTTTAATTGGATGAGTCGCGTCAAGGAGATGGAACGCGGCGCGCAGCCACAAATCCGACGATTGCTCCCTTTCACACACCCAAAGGCTGTGCCAAAATTCTCACAGGTTGTTCGGGCGCCGTGGCAGTTCACGTGCAAACGCCCTAGCATGCGAGTGCTACTTGCCACCGACGCATCCAAAGAAGCTGCCATGGCGATGCGCGCCGCCAGCCGCCTGTTGACACGAACCGACCGCGAGATGCACGTTCTGCAGGTCGCCCCCGAGCTTCGCCTGCCTAAGTCAGAAAAAGTTGCCAAACACACCTATCAGCATCGCTTGGCTGCCGAGACTAGGCGCATCCTGCAAGAGGCCAAGGGGATTCTGGCCGCAGAAGGCATAGATGCGCTCACTCTTTGCCAGACTGGATCACCAGCCCGGGTCATTATGCGGGAATCGCGAGATTACGATATTACAGTCATCGGCGCCAAGGGGCGTGACGCTCGTGTCGAGGTGGGGCTGGGACCGGTGGCTAGCCGCATGGTCGAGCACGCTTCCGGCTGTGTGTTAGTAGGCCGAGAGGCCGTATGGTCAAGAAATACGAAGCACGGATGATGCGGAGTATTATGGACGCTCGGCATGAGGGACAACAAGTGGCTGCGACTGCTGGCGTATGTGACTGGTCTGGTCAACCAGGAATTGCTCCTCCAGAATGAGTATTTGACTGCGGAAACCGGATCCTGCGATGGCACCTGCCGCCGCGACTGCGTTTGTCCAATCCCGAAAGGTCCACGCTCGCCGAGATCGGCAAGCGACTCGGACCCAGGGCTCTGGCGGAAGTGGCCCGTGTGGCCAAGCCAGCCACCATTCTGGCCTGGTATCGCAGGCTGATCGCCAGCAAATTCGACGGCTCCAAACACCGCAGGTATCCCGGGCGGCCACGAATCGGGCAGGATCTTGAGGCGATGATCGTTAAAATGGCTCGGGAGAATTCCGGCTGGGGATACGATCGAATCGTGGGAGCGCTGGCCAACATGGGTCACCACGTGTCGGACCAGACCGTCGGCAACGTGCTGCGGCGGCACGGCATCGAGCCAGCGCCCAGGCGGAGCCAAAACACGACATGGCGGGAGTTCATTGAGTCCCACATGGAGGTTTTGGCTGGCATTGACTTCTTTACCGTGGGGTGCTCACCTGGCGCGGATTGGTGACCTATTATGTATTGTTCTTCATTCATCTGGAAAGCCGGCGTGTGAGCGTGGCTGGGATCACGAGACATCCAGACGAGGCTTGGATGCAACAGATGGCTCGCAATGCGACCGATGAAAGCTGGGGACATCTGGACTGCCGGCGCTACGCACTGCATGATCGGGACACGAAGTTCTGCGCCTCGTTCCGGGCGACGCTGAAATCGGGCGGGATCAAGCCGATTCAGTTGCCGGCGCGAAGTCCGAATCTAAACGCCTTCGCTGAGAGATGGGTACGTTCCGTGAAGCAAGAGTGCCTGTCGAAACTGATCCTGTTCGGCGAAGCCTCGCTACGACGCGCGTTGGTCGAGTTCGTGGAGCACTTTCATTCGGAGAGGAATCACCAAGGCAAGGGCAACGTTCTGCTGTTTCTCTCCAACGATGAGAGACATGGTCGGCGTCGAGGCTCGATCTGTTGCCGAGAACGGCTCGGCGGACTGCTTAAGTACTACAGGAGTGCCGCATGAATATTTTGCACTTACGGGCAACGAAAATGGCTGAAGCTGGCGTGCCGGAAAGCACCATGCTAGCTCTGATGGGCCATATGAGCCGCGCAATGTTGGAGCGATATTCCCACATCCGCATGTCCGCCAAACGGGAGGCTGTTGAAGCTCTGAGCATTGTAAGCCAGACTGCAAAGACGGCTGAGGATTCGGACGTTGTCCCACAAAAGTCCCCACAGTTAGAGACTCAGCAAAAAAATTCACTACGCTTAAACAGCTGATTTGAGTGGTGAGCGCGGAAGGAATCGAACCTTCAACCTACTGATTAAGAGTCAGTTGCTCTGCCAGTTGAGCTACGCGCCCGCAGCGTGGGATCAAGCACTCTTCAGGATGCCGTCGCGGCCTGACATTCAACTCCGCGGCAACTCGTCCATTGTAGCATCCTATCGTGTCAGTTGCGCCTTGCCTTGCTCGTTCATGGACTACTCGAATCGGTCCGTCAGCGCTTCTGGCGGCGTTGTCTTGTCGACTTTGGGATCGATCGGAACAGTCTACGCCATTTCGCACGCCAAAGTTGGGATGGTATCAAGACCGATCACGCCAAATTCATCTTAAGTAGGAGCGGCCGATCCCCAGCTTGCAATATCAACTCCGTTCGGCGGCTCGTCAGAGCAATAATCGCGAGAGGTTCTCGCTCGTCAATGGCGTGATCGAGAAGCGCGCAGGCAGAGTTTCTGTCGTCTGATGCTTCCGCGCAATAGGCGCGTGCGAGAAATGGAATGTAGCCTGCACCAGCGCGTTCCTCCAGGTCGGCACGGATCTGCTCGGCATAGCCAGTTCGCCCCTGGCGGGCGCGAGCCAACGCCAGAACGGCAAGCAAGAACACATCACCAGGAACTATCCTGAGGCCCTCTTCAATCGTGTCGACAGCCTCTTCGATGAAGCCGCACCTCAGCAGAGCGTGGCCCGCCGTAAATCTGCAAATCGGTAGCGACGGGAATAGCCGAATTAGCGCCCGCGCCCGCTCCACTGCGTCGTGTTGCCTCGCCGCATTGAGGATCCAAAGCTCCGCGGTTCGGACGGCAGGACTCACGGGATCCAAGGCAACGGCCCGCTTTATCTCGTCCATAGCATTTCCAAGGCGAGCAGTGGGCAATAGGAACCACAGCGCGTAGCCTAGCCTCACCATCGGAGACGCGGGATCCATTTCAAGAGCTTGGGTGAAATGCTCCTCCGCGGCATTCCAGTTGAACTCGTAAAACGCGGAAAACACGCCGCGCACCACATGCGATTGAGCCGACCCAGGATCCAATTGTAAAGCCCGCCCAAGTGCTGCCAATGCAGTAGGAGCTAAATCGCGTGGCCGCTGCCCGAGATAGAGCACTTGATAGTAAGCTTGCAACGCCAAGCCGGAATGCGGAAGTGCGTAGGACGGGTCCAATCGGATCGCGCGCTTATAGCATTCGAGGGCTCGTTCAATGGCTTTAGGCGTCACATGCTGTACGTAATAACGCCCTTCCATGTAAGCCTGATAGGCGTCTGAGGTGGCAGCTCGGCGTTCGCCGCGTCCACGAAATTGAATTCGTAAGGCGTCCGCAATCGATTGTGCGATTTCATCCTGAATCGACAAGATGTCGCTCAAGTCTTTGTCATAACGGCCGGACCAGAGATGGCTGCCATCCGCAGCGGAGATCAA
>Ga0207700_10001786_pt1 | contig 12213 bp, 10 predicted proteins | sample LARL82metaG_FD_184348 | JGI IMG/M metagenome (GOLD analysis project Ga0207700, IMG submission 184348) | Corn, switchgrass and miscanthus rhizosphere microbial communities from Kellogg Biological Station, Michigan, USA - LAR L8-2 metaG... | ecosystem: Host-associated > Plants > Roots >...
AGACTTTCGAGCGCGCGGACGCCGGCCACATCACGTACACGGTAACGGTGGACGATCCGAAGACTTACACGAAGCCGTGGAAAAATGTTCGGACGTTCACGCTGCGGCCGGACTGGGAGATTCTCGAATACTCGTGCGAGGAGAACAACAAGGATCTGCGCGAGGGTCATATCAAGGCGCCTGCACCGGCGAAGTAATCCGGCTAAAGATCCGATCAAGACTGAAAGGATTCTGTTTGTTAGCGAAATACTATAGCAGGAGATTTCCATCATGAACAGAACGTTTACTCTTTCCCTCGCGCTCGGCGCTGGCCTCATGGGTGGCCTGCTATCGCGGTACATCGCACCACTGCCCGCTTTCGCCCAAACCCAGGCTCAACGAGAGATCAAAGCCCAGAGCTTTGTTTTGGTGGACGATAAGGACAACATCGTCGGGACATTCAAGCCCTCGGCGGATCGAACGCCGACCGTTGTTCTGCAAGACCGAAACGGACGAGAACTTTGGCGCGCTGGTGTCTCGGCGAAGGTATTGAGCGAGAGATAAGAATTCAAAGTAGCTCCGTACCCGGCGTACCAGGCCCTTTCGCGTTCCAATAGGTCCGACGCCGGCCAACTAATGCACTAACCTACCGCCCGCTGCCGAGCACCGTCATCAGCGGTTGGACTAGCGCGGGCGATCCAGAGAATATCGCAGTGGGTGGCCGGCGGTACTTGAGCATCTGCCGATAAAGATGATCGGCCATGTCGGAGTTGATTCCCCATCCGGCGAGGTAGGACAGGCGCAGATCTTTGTCGGTATTAATCTGTGCGCCTCGGGTCCAAGGCTGCAAATCCGCTCCGGTGCCGGTATACGTGGAAAAAAGATCGTACAGCGAATAGATCTCGATGTCGGCCAGCGACTGGCGGACGGCTGAGTAATTGGCGCTCGTGAACCGCCGCTGCACCTCGTCGAGATCGATCTTCAGTGGCTCCAGCTGTCCCATGAAGACCATGTCGTAGCCCTGGCCGTCGCGCAGGTTGGCCCACAGTGTGCCATATGGAAACGCATCGAAGAAGGTGGCCAGTTCGCTGCGGATGGTGGGTTCGTCGGTCTCATAGAGCGGCACGTAGAGCGTGAACATGCCACCCGGATTCAGGTGCTGCTTTACGGCTTCGAAATATTCTTTGGAATACAGCGCGGCGGTCCCTTTGATGAAGACATCCAACGGATCGGACGCGATAATGTCGAACTTCTCCGTGGTGGTAAGCAGGTAATGGCGGGCATCGTCGAACACGATGTGCGTCTTGGGATTGTGCGCTACGCCGTAATTCTGCGCCGCGAAGTATTTTGTGGAAGCCGGGGGAATCACCGGCTCGATCTCGCAGATCGTGATTTTCTGAATTCCGGGATAGCGGGTGAATGTTCCGGCCGAGACTCCGGCGCCGAAACCGATGCCCAGCACGGATCGCGGATCGGGATGCAACAGCGCGGGGAGATGCCCGACCATACGCTGCAGTGTCATATCGTAAGGCTCGGTGGTGGCTTCGACGTGGCCGTTCACATTGACATAGACGGTGCCGTTGTACCACTGGGAAATCGCGACCGATGAGTTGCGGCCCTCGGCGGTGTATAGAATTTTCGAGTTGCCGGCATTGATCGGCATGCGGCGGCCATAGGCGATTAGATCGCCCGGGACGGGGTCAACCTTCCACGTGAGGAAGCTCACTAGCGGAACGGAAATGACCAGGACGGCGGCGGCGGCTCTCGACCGGCGCAGGAACGGCGCAAGGATCAACCATCCGGCAGCGGCGGACGCGATCACCAGCAGACGCTGCGATTGTTGCGAGCCGATCCCCGGGATCATTAGCAGGCTCATCAGCAGCGCACCGGCGATTCCGCCCACGGTATTGGCGGCGTAGACTTCACCGGCGACGATGCCCGGCTCTCCGCCGAGTTGGGCCGCGGCTGCACAGGCCAGTGGAAAACTCGCCCCCCAGAACAGCGTGGCCGGAAGTAGAGCGAGCAGGCAGCGCTTCAGGTCGAGCCCGTACATCCGCCACGCGTCGGTGGTCACCAGCACGTTGTCCTTCCATGCGGGCAGGACGTGCACGATCGAGTAAGCGGCCCACGCGATCGTCACGGTTAGCAGAATCTGGCACCAGCCGAGAGCAGCCCGCGAATCGATACGTTTGAGTAGCGACGATCCCGCGGCGCTGCCGACGGCCAGGCCCGTCAGGAAGACCGCCAGGATGATGGAGAAGACATAGACGGTACCCAGAAGGAGCATGCTGAGCAAGCGCGTCCAGACTACTTCGGCGGCGAGAGCGCAAGCGCCCGAGAGTGCGATGGTGAGATAGATCGGCCACCTGCTGCCGAAGTCGATGGCGCGAGTGTTTTCCATGCCTGGCCGGATTGGCGCATGATCCGGCATGCTCGCTGCAAGGGCGAGGCTGGCCACAGCTACAACGAGGTTGATGGCGGCGGCGACGTAGGTAGCAGTGGCCATGTCGTAAATCCGAAGCAGGTAGAAGCCGGCCAGCAGGCTGCCCAACACTGCGCCGGCCGTGTTGGCGCCGTAGAGGAATCCCCACCAGTTGACATGCGCGTGAGATCGTTCGACCCAGCGAATGATGACGGGGAATGAAGCGCCCATGAGGATGGTGGGTGGGAGCAGACAGATTCCTGCGAGAGAAGCACGCAGTAGCATCCCGGGCAGGCCATGCTCGGCCCCGGTGATGTAGATGCGATTTAGGAAAGGTAGCCCGAACCGCACCAATATTGCGCAGAGACCGATGCCGAGCTCGAGCGCGGCATACACTTGCAGCGGATGTCCGGGCGGAAGAACGCGAGGAAGCCATATGCTCCCGATGCAGAGTCCTCCCATGAAGGCGGCGAGCAGAATGCCGAGTGAAACGGAAGTGGATCCGATAGCGAGCGGCAGCAGTTGGTACCAGACCACTTCGTAGATGAGCGCCGCGCAGCCGCTAGCCGCGACCAGGATCAGGAGCAGTGGAAGACGTTCCTGGAGGGCGGACGGAAGCGGGGCGGTAGTGGGTGCGGTGGCAGCGGGGGCGGGCTCCAAAGCAAGACCTCGAATTGCAAAGAATAGCACGCGGGATTTGGAACGGAGCGCTGCCGAGGGGCGTAAGATGAGACGGGAGGCATGTATGACCCGGTTGCAGAAGTCGATAGGCATTGGGTTAGTGATCGCGGGCGGGCTGACGTGGGTAGCGTCGGCGCAATTCCAGCAACGTGCGGTGTTAAGTCCGCCAACCAGCGCGTCGGTCACGATTGAAGGCAAGACCATCAAGATCGATTACGGAGCGCCTTCCGCGCGCGGGCGCAAAGTAATGGGCGGCCTGGTGCCTTATGGCGAGGTGTGGTCGACCGGCGCCAACGATCAGACGTCGATCATGACTGAGGCCGACCTGGATATCAACGGCATGAAATTGCCCAAGGGCAATTACACTTTGTACACGCTGCCCACCGAGAAGGACTGGAAGCTGATCATCAACAAACAGACTGGCCAGTTTCACACTGAGTATCATCCGGATCGCGACTTCGGCCGGGTGCCGATGAATATTAAGACTTTGTCTGAGCCGGTGGAAACGCTTCGGTTCCAACTAAAGGGCGAAGGCGGCAACAAGGGCACGCTGGCGATCGCGTGGGAGAAGACCGAAGTCTCGGTGCCGTTTACGGTGCTGCGCTAAGTACCGAGCCGTGACTGTCAAGGAGCGGTGGGCGTCGCGCAGGTGAAATTCGCCGCTTCGTCGATACTCCCACTTCCTTTGTAGCGTGCGACCTGCGGATAGGGACAGAGGGGACGCGTGCGATCCACCGTACCGTTCTGGCTGTGTGACGCAATGATCTGCTCCGGGGCGTGGTCTTGCTCCACCCATTGCTCCAGGGCGCTGACCATGTCGAAAGTGTTGGGTCCTTCCCCTCCTCCGCAGTGCCCCATGCCGGGAACCATGAAGAGGCGGATCTCGTCGGCGGTTTTCGACGCGCCGCCCATCTTCTTTGCTACGCTTCCGTAATAATTCACGCTATTGCCCGGCGCGATCAGCGGATCGCTCCAGCCGTGGTACATGATCAGCTTCCCCTCGTGGCTGAAGAACGGCTTGAGATTAGGGTCGATGGCGTCGATCAGCCCTTTGTCGTTTTTGTCGGCGCGCGCTGTGTCGGTATCCGGATTCAGAGTGTGCCAATCCCAGCCGGGATCCTTGTACACCAGATACGTAAAAGTATCGGTGGCGACGGCGGCGGCATTCGGCCCGGCCAGCCCCGCCCAACCCAGTTCGCTTCCGGGTTCCATGCCTGGGAAAATCTCTACGCCGGTCCGCGAATTTTTCACCGGTGCGTAGAGCTTGCGAGCGGCTTCCACCTGCGGCTCGGTAAGGCATGCGGGTGAATCTGCGTCCTTGCATTCAAGCACCTTAGGATCGAAATGGCAACGCGTAGGATCCTGGATGAGGCCGTCCTTCAATCCATCGAGCGAATCGCAAGCCTCGAACGCGGCCTTGTGAATGGCCGGATACTTCTCCGGAGGAATGTAGCTGCCGGGCTCTTTATGCATGGCGTGAGCAACAGCCACCGACCAGACATGCAGATGCATTTGGTAATTGGCGGGGGCGCCGGCGATGATGCCGTCGAAGTCGGTTGGAAAGCGCTGCGCTTCTTTGAGCCCCTGGCGGCCGCCTGTGGAGCAGCCGTTCCAATAGGAATAGCGCGGGCCATTGCCATAAAAGTTCGCGATGATCGCTTTGGCGGCGACGGTGGTCTCATGTACGGCGCGATATGCGAAATCGGTGAGCTTCTCGGGATGGCCGAGCGCGAAGCTGGCGCTGCCTCCCACGTGGCCGGCGTCAGTGGATGCGGCCGCATATCCACGCCGGACCGCGGCGCCGAGCGGTCCGTAGCTGATGATCCCCGCCCATCCCCCGTTGCCGACGGCTTGAAATTTTCCATTCCACCCGGAAACTGGAAGCCACACTTCGATCTTAATATCGGAATCGGCGGAGGGAGTCAAAGTCGCCTTTACGCGGCAAAACGAGGGCACATCTTTAAACGATGGCGCGGGTCCCCGACCCGCCGGCGCCACGAACTCACCCGCCGCGACAACTTGCGCGTCAGTGATCGCGGTGTGCGGCAACGCCAGCTTCGAGAGGCTCTCGCAGGAAGTGCCTCCAGCTGGTTCAGCCGACAGCGCAGCGGCCGCGGCCAGTAACAACCACACCGTTCTCATTTGCCTCCATCGGCAAAGATGATTCGCAATCGCACCGCTTCGATCTTTGCGGAATCCAGCCCAGGCACATTCTTCAATCCGGCCACATCCTTAAAGTCGCCCTTCTCCTGCCGGTATTTCACGATGGCCTCCGCCTCCGTGCTGGTGAGTTCGAACTGCGTCTCGATCTCTTTGGCTGTGGCCTTGTTGACGTTGACTCTCGGTCCGAAACACTTGGCAAGATAGTCGATGATGGTGTCGAGCTGCTCGTCGCTGCCATCCGCGCCGCGGGACGCCATTTCGTCCACCGTGGCTTTCCATTTCTCCTTAGTGGTGCGGGTCTTGAACACGACGTCCGTTCCGTGACAGGTGCCGCAGATTTTTTCATAGAGATCCTTGCCCTTGGCTTCGGGCAGATCCTGCGGCTGGGCAGACCAAGAGAACAACAGCGGAAGCACGAGGAGTGCGGACTTATAGATATTCATGGCGTATTGGCCATGATTTTACCGCACGCGCATTTGCCCTATCATGGTCTGGAATGAAACTTCGGTGGAATCGTGTCGTGCCCGGTGGCGTGCTCCTGGTCATCTTGGCTGGCTCCTGGCCTTTGCTCGCCTTCCAGGCCACTCATCCGGTTACCGGTCGAAGGATCGCCGGCGTGATGGGCGTAGGCGGTGCCGACTGGCTGGAGCGGCCCGAGCGCGAGACCGAAGAGCAGCCCGACCAAGCGCTGGATGCCCTGGGCCTGAAGCCGGGCATGACGGTCGCGGACATCGGCGCAGGCACCGGTTACATGAGCCTACGAATGGCCAAACGCGTCGGGCCAAGCGGCAAAGTTTATGCCAACGATCTGCAGCCCGAGATGCTGCGCTTGTTGCGCGAGAACGCGGTCGAGGCGAAGCTCACCAATGTCGAGACCGTGCTCGGCACCGAAAGCGATCCCAAGCTACCGAAAGGCCAGATGGATCTGGTGCTGCTCGTCGATGTCTATCACGAATTCTCGCAGCCACAGCAGATGCTCCGGAAGATTCGCGAGGCCCTGAAGCCGGACGGCCGCCTGGTGCTGCTCGAATATCGCAAGGAGGATCCGAAGATCCCCATCCGGCCAGAGCACAAGATGAGCGTCGCGGAAGTGAAAGCCGAGCTGGAGCCGGAGGGGTTCGTACTCGGCCCGGTGATTGAGACGCTTCCGCGCCAGCACATCTTAGTCCTGACCAGGTCGCCCGACGCAAGCCGCGCGCGTTAGCAAGCGCTCGAGCCGCTAAGCCGCTGCCTTCTTCGCCGTTCCGTGCGGATCGATCACAAACTTCTTGGCCGCGCCTTTGTCGAAATCCTTGTAGCCTTGCGGTGCTTTGTCGAGCGTGATGATGGTGGCATTCACCGCCTTAGCAATCTGCACCTTGTCATGCAGGATGGCCATCATCAGCTGCCGGTTGTAGCGCAACACGGGGCATTGGCCAGTGGCGAACGAGTGCGACTTCGCCCAACCAAGGCCGATGCGGATTCCGAGATTGCCGACCTTCGCGTTCGCATCCACGCCGCCTGGATCGTCGGTGACATACAGGCCCGGGATTCCGATGGCGCCGCCGGCTCGCGTAACGGTCATCACCGAATTCAATACAGTGGCCGGCCTCTCGACCCCGGCGTCACCGCCATGTCCGCGCGCTTCGAATCCCACGCAGTCCACGGCTGAATCCACTTCAGGCACGCCCACGATCTGTTCGATCTGCTCGCCGAGCGATGCTTTTTTCCGCAGGTCGATGGTCTCGCAGCCGAAGCTCTTGGCCTGTTTCAGGCGCTCTGGAATCATGTCGCCGACAATCACGACGGCCGCGCCCAGCAAGTGGCAGGAAGCCGCGCACGCCAATCCTACCGGCCCAGCGCCCGCGACATACACAACCGAACCCGTGCCAACACCGGCGGTAAACGCGCCGTGGTATCCGGTCGGGAAAATATCGGAAAGCATCGTCAGATCCTTGATCTTCGACATCGCTTTCGCTTTATCGGGGAATTTGATGAGATTAAAATCGGCGTAGGGAACCAGAACGTATTCCGCCTGGCCGCCCACCCAGCCACCCATGTCGACGTAGCCATATGCGCCGCCAGGTCGCGCCGGATTCACAGTAAGGCAGACTCCGGTCTTGCCTTCGCGGCAATTGCGGCATCGGCCACACGCGATGTTGAACGGTACGGTGACCAGGTCTCCGACACTCAGGAACTCAACATCACTGCCCTTCTCGATGACCTCGCCGGTGATCTCGTGACCGAGCACGAGACCGGAGGGGGCGGTGGTCCGGCCGCGGACCATGTGTTGATCGCTGCCGCAAATATTGGTGGTCACGATCTTGAGGATTACGCCGTGATCAATTTTTCTGCCTTTGGGGTTCTGCAACTTTGGGTAGTCGATCGACTGGACCTCAACCTTGCCGGGCCCCAGGTAGACAACTCCACGATTACTTGCCATAGATGATCTCCTTTCGTGCTTTGAAAAATTAAAACGCTTTGGCGCCGGCTTCGGCCACGGCGTGATCCTGATCGCCCGATCCGCCGCTGACGCCGATGGCGCCGACCACTTTGCCGTCGCGCTTCAGCGGAATGCCGCCGGCAAAAATCATGATCTTGCCATTGTTGGAAGCATGGATTCCGAAAAACTGCCCGCCCGATTGCGAATGCGACGCCAGATCCTTGGTGGCGATATCGAATGCGCGCGAGGTATAGGCCTTCTTCATCGAAATATCGATGCTGCCGATCCAGGCTCCGTCCATGCGCACGTGCGAGACGATGTTACCGCCCTCGTCCGCCACGGCGATGTTCATCGGTTGACCGATTTCGGCAGCCTTCTTTTCAGCTGCCGCCGTAACTCTGCGTGCGTCTGCCAAACTGACCATCTTTGCTTTTCTCCTTTGATTGCCGCGATTAAACGGCGATTTGCGATTATACACTACTCGTGCTAACTCTGACATAGCAGAGATTTGCGTTGCCTGCGAACACTAAGCGACTTTACGAAGCTTGGTCACGCGGCCCACCTCCACCCACTCCACGACGAAAATATTCCCCGCGTGATCGAAGATGGCGCTGTGCGGCGCGACGAACTTTCCAGGCGTAAAATTCTCGCGCGTCTTGGTGCGCAGCTGGCCCCATTCCGGATTGGTATATTTCCCGTCGCCCAGATGCGTGATCACCTTGTTGTCCTTGTCCATCAGGGTGACCCGTGCGAGCAGATCCGGTACAACCACGACGCTGTTGTGCTCGTGGAAATGACACGGAAGCTGCGTGCCTTCGACGAAATCAATATGCTTGCCGTCCAACGTGAAGCGCTGGATGCGGCGATTGGTGCGATCGGCCACCAACAGCACAGGAGTGCTCTCGCGTGTGTCCACCATCAGGCCGTGCGGCGTGTTGAGTTGACCGGGCTCTTTCCCGACACCGCCAAATGTAGCGATAAGCTCGGGCTTGCTGTTGTACTTGTGGATATAAGACGAGCCGTATCCGTCGCCGACGAAGAAATCGCCGTTGGGCGCGATGGCGACGTTGGTGGGCCGGTAGTTCAAGCCGGGTTTGCCGGGCCCTTTTTCGTACGGTTTCGACTCCGACGGATAACCTATAGTCCAGACTTCCTCGCCCTTCAGAGTGCGCTTGGTGACGATGCCGTGCAGTTGGTCGCAAATATAGAGGTACTCGTCCTTGCCCTCCTTGCGCAGATGCAGACCGTGCGCGCCAAGTTTGTATTGCTTGCCCCAGGAGCGGACGAACTTGCCCTTCTGATCGAACACGACGATGGTGTCGTTGCTCTCGCTAGCCGCGCCGACGGTGTGATGGATGTAGATGTTGCCGTGCGAGTCTTCGCAGACACCATGCGTGTTGCCGTATTTGATGTTCGACGGCAGCTCGCCCCAATCGTGAATGCATTCGTATTTGTACTCGCCATCGCCCAGGATGGGTGAGTTGGAGCCGGCCTTGTCGGTTGCGCCGAGGATCAATGGCGCAGCGGCGGTTGCGGTGAGAAAACTGCGGCGGGTGGTGTCCATATTCGAGAGCATACACCATCCGTTGAACGTTTCCCACTTGCACGGTCGCTGTAAATTTCAGTCATAATCAGTCCGACCGTCATGGAATGCTCCCCGCCAGAGCCATCCCACTTGACCTTTGAACGGACCGCTCTCGAACTCTACTTTGGAGTACTGGAGTGCATCTGATTCGAACAGGATCTTAAATCTCGTTCCTCCAGGCACGTCATATCCAGGTTCTTTGCGCATATCGTCGGCCCCTCTTTGGACAAAATTGTCAGTGCGCCAGAAATTCCGCCTGCGCTCTGTTTTTGCTTGCACGGCCCGATCGACTATTTTTTGAATCGCAGGTGAATCGTACAACACATGCGCACCGGTTCGTGGATCACGACTGATGCTGGCGTGTTGATATCCGTCCGATCTACATTCCGACAGGACAATAGTCGAAAGGACACACAGTAGGAGCAGGCAGAGACGATTCCGAGGAACATCGGCCAACATTTCTTCTCGATCGTAGCTTGACAAGGCATTCATTCGGAGTCCACGTTCGGTGGGATGGCGGTTTGCGATGTCCGCTGATAAAATTTGGGCATGTCGACGCTGTTGGAGAAAGCGCTGGAAAAGTCGTTGCCCTGCCTCAGGATGAGCAGGATGCGATTGCTTCCCAGATCCTGGCGTCACTGGCCGTCGAAGATGCTTGGAAGAAGCGCTTCGCCGAAAAGTGGGATGTGATCCGTCGCATGGCACGAGAAGCCCTTGAGGAAGACGATAGGGGCGAGACGCTGCCGTTGGAAGATACACATGCCCACTAGAGCGACGGTTTCGAAATGGGGGAACAGCTTAGCCATCCGGATTCCCAAAGCCATCGTGAAGCAGGCCGGACTCAACGAGGGAGATTGTGTGGCACTTGCCCTGGACAGCAACGGCGCAATCGTCCTGCGCCCAACTCGCGGAAAGTACGACCTAGCAGAGCTTGTCTCCCGAATCACACGCAAGAATCGTCACCGGGAAACAGACTGGGGCCGACCGCGCCGTGCGGAGTCACGTTGACCTGCTCAAAATCAAAAGTGGAACCTGTAGCGTAGCTGGACGTAAATCTGCCGCGGATCGGCATAGTGAGTCCCGCCAAAAGTCGGGCTGTTGTCGAGCAGAAACCGCCGATTCGTCAGGTTCAGCGCCGTCACCGACACGGTCAAATTCTCGGCCATTGCTTTGCCGATTGAAAGATCGAAAGTGGTGTGCTCCGGCAAGTGCGCCGGCACATCGCTGGTGCCATCCGTAAATCCTGAGCCGTAGTAAAGATTGCCGCCCGCCGTCACGCCACGCGGCAGACTGAAGTTAAACCCGACATGCAGCGTATGCCGCTGATCGTGATCGAGCTGGAAATAACCGCTCGCAGGAGGTGAAAAATCGGTCAAGCCTCCACTCACCGCGCCGGCTGCCTCGGCATGAGCGTAGGCGTAGCTCAAGTAGACCTCGCCGCGCTTGAAAATCTGCGGTGAATGAATGCTTGCCTCCCAGCCATAGAGTCGCGCGCCCGCAATCGTCACCGGAAAAAACACGTTCGAATTTCCGATCGCATTGTGATCGAAATAATTCCGAGCACGCTGGTGATAATTGTTCACCTCGACCGCCCAGCCGCGAACCGGAATACTCAAGCCGAACTGGTGCTCTTCATCGCGTTCCCCTCTGAGTGGAATTACGCCCAGCCCTTGCGAAACGGCAAAATCGAGCAGTGGACCTGCCACCGTCGACAGCGGCGGCGCCTGATAATAGCGGCCCCAAAAGCCGTGCAGCACCCAATTGAGATGTGGAATGCGAATCGATCCACCTAGGCGCGGGCTGGCCGCATTTTCCGAGATGGCTCCCGAGAAATGTGTCAACCGGACGCCGGCCATCAGCGTGAGCCAGGAGAATGCGCGATATTGATCCTCCAGAAACAGCGCCTCCAGATGTCCCGACGTGATTGCATTTTGCGCCACTGATAGTCGTGCGCCGTCATTCGCGATTAATCTAATAGACTCGTCATCATGCTGTCCGAATCCATACAACCCCAGGCTCGCGTTATGCCGCGCCGTCACCGCGTTGAACGCGATCTGCGCACCCGCATACTCCGACGCCCGATGCTGCGTGGTGCTGATGGGCGTGTCATTTGGATCGCCGTCGTAGTTCGCGCGATTGTAGTGGTAAAAAGGCGAGACCGTGAGCAGTAGTCCCGGCGCGAAGGTTTGGACCCACGAGAAATTCGCCACCGCGTCGCGCTCGCGCTCGACATCGCGTATACCGGCAGCCTCCGCGTCCGGATCGTTCGGGATCTGATAATCGTCGCGCCGCAGCGACGTCACCAGCCGGAACTGATTGTTCGGGTCGCGATTGTAAATGAGAGTGCCCATGCCACCGAGTCCCCACACGCGATCGTGCAGGACGTCCGGACCGGGCGTCTCCAGACCGTTATCGCTTCGGTTTCCATTGACGCTGGCGAAATACGCGAACTTCTCGGTGTGGCTTCCGAAATTCACCTGATCGTTGGTCTGGTGGAACGTCCCGAAAGTCGTCGAAAGCTCGCCTTCTTTGTTCCGCTCGAAGCCGGTGCGCGGAACGACGTTGAACACGCCATAGGTCCGGTCGCCGTAGGCCGACGAGTAACCACCGCGCTGCACTTCCAGGTAATCGATATCCTTGGGATCGATCTGCGGCCCGACATTGCTGGCGATGTTGGTGTTGGGGATCGGAATGCCATCGATGGCCCAGCTCACCTGGTGTCCGCCGCGAACATGCAGCTGGTCGTGCGTGATGTATGCGCCGGGAACATAGTCGGTGATCGCGCTCAGACTGTTGCTGAGGTCGGCGCCGGGAGTCATCGCGATTTCTTTGCGGCTGATCATGGTGGTCGGCGTGGTCTGTTCCGGATTCACAGCCAGGGCCGATTCCTGTACGTTCACCACTTCCGAGACCGCACCGATGGAGAGCTGAAAATGCACCACGGGAGCGCTCCCGGAAGCG
>Ga0207700_10001789_pt1 | contig 12201 bp, 12 predicted proteins | sample LARL82metaG_FD_184348 | JGI IMG/M metagenome (GOLD analysis project Ga0207700, IMG submission 184348) | Corn, switchgrass and miscanthus rhizosphere microbial communities from Kellogg Biological Station, Michigan, USA - LAR L8-2 metaG... | ecosystem: Host-associated > Plants > Roots >...
TGGGCGGCGGCGAGAGATGGACGACGCGCTCGCCGTCGACCGAGAAAGGCTGCGCCACCGTCATGAACGTCCCGAGCTGCTGGAGGATCCCGAGGGCGAGCGTCTGCGGGTGGTCGGCGGCCTCGCCGACGTTGCGCACCGGCGACGCGGGCACGCCTGCGGCGACGAGCGCTGCGAGCAACTCGTCGGTCGACCAGGCACGCGTACGCTCCTCGATCGCCGCTGCCAGCTCCGCCCGGTGGCGGACGCGATCGGGATTCGTCCGGAAGCGCTCGTCCTCGGGAAGCCCGAGCACGGAGCACAACGCCCGGAAGAGCTTGTCGTTTCCGGCGACGACCATCAGCTCTCCGTCCTCCGTCGCGAACACCTGGTACGGCGCAATCTGGGCGAAGGCGCTGCCTTCGCGCCGGGGCACGTCGCCCGTGCCGAGATAGCCGACGATCTGCGACGACAGCAGCCACAGCGCCGTCTCGTATAGCGACACCTCGATCGTCGCTCCGCCGCCCCGCGCGAGCGCGGACACGATCGCGAACGCCGCCCAGAGGCCCGTCGAGAGGTCGATAAGGGAGACGCCGACGCGCACCGGTGGCATGCCGTCGAGGCCGGTGACGCTCATGATCCCGCTCGCCGCCTGCAGCAGCGGGTCGTAGCCGGGCTGGTCGCTCAACGGGCCGGTCGAGCCGAATGCGCCGATCGAGCAATGGACGAGCTCCGGCCGGCGGGCGCGCAGCGCCGCGGCGCCGAGGCCGTGCTCCTCGGCCGCGCCCGGCCGCAGGCTCTGGACGAACACGTCCGCGCGTCCCGCGAGCTCGAGCAGCTCGTCGATTCCCTCCTGTGTCGAGAGGTCGAGCACGAGCGAGCGCTTGCCTGCGTTCGCGGCGAGGAAGAGCGCGCCCTCGCCGTCGATGAACGGCGGGCCCCATGCGCGCGCGTGGTCGCCGCCTGGGGGCTCGACCTTGACGACGTCCGCGCCGAGGGACGCGAGGAGCTGCGTGCACGTGGGCCCTGCGAGCGACGACGTGACGTCGACGACGAGCGTGCCCTCGAGCGGTCGGAAGCTCATCGGTTCAACGCAAAGAGTCGCGTCGGAACGCCTCTCACCTCGACGTCGCGCTCGTACCGCTCGCCGAGCTTCTCGGCCACGCGGACCGAGCGCTCGTTCCCGTGCTGGATGAGCGAGATCAGACGTCGGCGGTCGGTCCAGTCGCGCAGCGCGAGCGCTGCCTCGGTCGCGTAGCCGTGGCCCCAGTGCGCGCGCACGACCGTCCAGCCGATCTCGACCTCGGAGCGGCCGTCGAGCTCCGAGACCGTCCACGTCTCGGGATCCCACACGAGGAAGCCCGCACGGCCGACGACGAGACCGTCACGCTCGAGGACGAAGAAGCCGATGCCGTTCGCCTCCCAGCGTGCGAGCCATTTCCCGATCGCGGTGCGCATCCCGTCGAGGTCGGTCGTGCTTCCGTCGCCGATGAAGCGCATCGTCTCGGGGTCGGAGTACGCGGGCAGCAACGCCTCGGCGTCCTCGAGCTGCGGCTTCCGCAGCAGGAGGCGTTCAGTCCGTATCAAGCGGCACCATGATGGTTCGCTCGAACTCGATCACGACCTCGTCGCGCTGGTTGAGCCCGCGCGTTCGCATCGTGACGATGCCCCGGCCGGGCCGCGACTGTGACTCGCGCTTCTCGAGGATCTCCGTCTCGGCGCGAATCGTGTCGCCTGCGAAGACCGGCGCGGGAAGCCGGACCTCGCGCCAACCGAGATTGACCGCCTGCTCGGAGACGTCGGCGACCGACAGGCCGGTGACGAGCGCGAGCGTGAAGGTCGAGTCGACGAGCGGCCGCTTCCACTCGGTCGAGCCCGCGTACGCGGCGTCGAAGTGGATGGGATTCGTGTTCATGGTCAGCAGCGTGAACCAGACGTTGTCCGCGTCCAGTACGGTGCGGCCGAAGCGGCTCCGATACACGTCGCCGACTCCGAGCTCTTCGTACGAGCGGCCCACGCCGTCGATCATATGAACAGACTCGAGCACGAGACCAGCCCATACCTCCTCCAGCACGCGGACAACCCCGTCGACTGGTACCCGTGGGGCGACGAGGCGTTCGCGCGCGCGCGCGCCGAGGACAAGGCGGTGCTGCTCTCCGTCGGGTATGCGGCGTGCCACTGGTGCCACGTCATGGCGCACGAGTCGTTCGAGGACGACGAGACGGCGCGCCTGATGAACGAGCTGTTCGTCAACGTCAAGGTCGACCGCGAGGAGCGTCCCGACGTCGATGCGCTCTACATGGACGCGGTCGTCTCGCTCACCGGACAGGGCGGCTGGCCGATGACTGTGTTCATCACTCCGGACGGCGCTCCGTTCTTCGGCGGCACGTACTACCCGCCCGCGCCGCGCCACGGGCTCCCCTCCTTCCGCGAGCTGCTAGTCGCCGTCGCGAGTGCGTACCGCGAGCGGCGGGGCGACGTGACGGAGCAGGCCGGCGTCCTCGTCGAGGCGATGCGTCGAAGCGCGCAGATTCCGCCCTCGCGCGAGCCGCTCGAGCGCGGGATCGTCTCGGAGTCGGTGCGCGTGCTGCGCGCGCAGTTCGATCCGGAGTGGGGCGGCTTCGGACGCGCGCCGAAGTTTCCGCCGGCGCCGACGATCGAGCTTCTGCTCCGCATCGGCGAGCTCGACATGGCGACGAAGACGCTCGACGCCATGGCGGCCGGGGGAATGTACGACCTCGTCGGCGGCGGCTTCCACCGTTACTCGGTCGACGAGCGCTGGCTCGTCCCGCACTTCGAGAAGATGCTGTACGACAACGCCCTGCTCGCGCCCGCCTATCTCCATGCATGGGTGGTCACGGGCCGCGAGCGCTACCGCGAGGTGGCTGAGGAGACGCTCGACTACATGGTGCGCGAGCTGCGACTGCCGAGCGGCGGCTTCGCGTCCTCGCAGGACGCGGACACCGACGGAGTGGAAGGGCTGACGTACACCTGGACGCCTGAGGAGGGCGCCCCGTCCGAGCTGCTCCAGCCGTTCGAGCACGGGCGCTCGATCCTCCGCGGCGCGCTCGACTCGGAGACGCGGTCGCGGCTGCTCGCCGATCGGGACCAGCGGGCGCAGCCTGCTCTCGACGACAAGGTGATCGCGTCGTGGAACGGCCTCGCGCTTGCCGCCGTCGCCGAGGGCGCGCGCCGGCTCGAGCGTCCCGACCTCCTCGAAATCGCACGGCAGCTCGGCGAGCTCCTCGACGTCGATCCGCTGTGGCGCACGCTCCGGGACGGACGTATCCGCCACCCCGCGTACCTGGACGACTACGCGAACGTCGCCCACGGCTTGATCGAGCTGCACGTCGCCACCGGCGACGCGCGCTGGCTGCGCGCGGCGCGGCGACTCGCGCTGCGCGCCGTGGAGCTCTTCTCGGACGACGAGCGGGGCGGCTTCTTCCTGACGCCCGCCGACGGTGAGGAGCTCGTCGCGCGGCGCAAGGACCTCGACGACAATCCGACGCCCTCCGGCAACTCGATGCTCGCTTTCGTTCTGATCCGGCTCGCCCGCATCTGGGGCGAGGACGATCTCGAACGGCGCGCGGCGGGCGTGCTGCGCCTCGTGCGCGACACGCTGCCACGGGCGCCCTCCGCGTTCGGCTGGGCGCTCTGTGCGCTCGATCTCTACCTGGCGCCCCCGCGCGAGATCGCGATCGTCGGCCCGCCCGAGAGCGACGTCGCCCGCGCCGCGCTGCGCGGGCTCGACCCGAACGCGGTCGTGGCCTTCGGACCTGCCGACGACATCCCGCTGCTGGCCGGGAAGGAGCTCGTCGGCGGTCGGCCCGCCGTCTACGTCTGCGAGAGGTTCGCGTGTCAGGCACCCGTCACGGACGCCGCCGCATTTGCCGATACGTAGGACGTGCGTTCGATGCTCGTCCTTGCCGTGCTCGCGCTCGCAGGCCTGCTCGCCGCGACTGCTTCCGCGTCCGCGCGGCCGGTCACTGCGGCCGACCGGGCGCTGCTCGCCCGGCCGGCGACGGCCGAGGAGCACGTCGCCGAGCGAGTGGCGGAGCGGCTGACCGGTCACGAGCAGATCGCCGTGCGCTGCGGGAACACGGGCGTCCCCGACCCGCACGTCCTCGGCGCGACGCCGATGCAGAACGGCCACGCCTTCGACTATTTCCTCATGCGGCCTGCGGAGTGCACGTACCTCACGTGGTTCCACGATGCGCCGAAGCGCTGGGACCCGCGCACGTGCGTCGCTTCCGACTGCGGGTACGTCTTCGAGATCGCCTGGGCGCTCCAGACGGTCGCGCACGAGTCGTACCACCTTGTCGGCTACACGAACGAGGCGCAGGTCGACTGCTACGGCATGCAGTCCATCTGGTTCGTCGCCTCTCGGCTCGGCGCGTCGGTCGCAGAGGCGCAGGCGCTCGCCGCGCTCTTCGCTCAGCGGATCTACCCGCTTCGTCGGACGGAGACCCCGGCCTACTGGTCGCCCGAGTGTCGCGACGGCGGTGCGTACGACCTACGCCCGGCCAACCACGCCTGGCCGTCCTAGACGACGAAGGCCTCGGGCCGCTCGGCGCCGCGGGCGAAGCGCGTGGCCGAGAACGCGGACAGGTCGAGGGTCGGATTCCGCCCGGCGACGAGCTCGGCAAGGTGCTCGCCGACTGCGGGAGCCTGCTGGAAGCCGTGGCCGGAGAACCCGGTCGCGTACAGGAACCGGGACGGCCGCTCCGCTTCGCCGACGAGGGCGTTCCAGTCCGGGCTGACGTCGTACCAGCCCCACCACGTCGACTGCACCGGGAGGTCGGCGAGCACCGGCAGCCGCCGCGCCGCGCTCTCAGCCACCTCCTCGAGCGTCCGCTCACGCCCGCCGAAGGCGAGGCCGGGCCCCTCGCGGTGGAAGTAGAAGCCGGTCCCGAAGTCGATCGTCAGCGGGAGCCGCTCGGGCAGCCCGCCGTCCTGCGGCGTGAACCACATCGACCGCGCCTCGCCCTGCACAGGAAGCGAGACGCCCGCGAGCGCGCCCACGTCCTTCGACCAGACCCCTGCGCAGCAGACCACGGTGTCGGTGGCGATCCGGCCGAGGGAGGTCTCGACTGCCTCGATCGCCCCGCCGCGCACCTCGATGCCGGTTGCGGTGCAGCCCTGCAGCACGGTCGCGCCCGACTCGCGCGCATAGTGCTGTACGACCGACTCTGGCGTCGCGTACCCGTCGGTAGGGCAGTACGCACCCGCCAGGATCCCGTCGAGCGAGAGCTGCGGAACGATCTCGGCCGCCTCAGACGCCGTCAGCTCGCGCGACGGGACGCCGAGTGCCTGCTGCAGCGCGAGCGCCTTGCGAAAGGACGCGACGTCCTCATCGCGGTCGAGCAGGAAGAGGTAGCCGTATCGGCGGAAGGAAATCTCGTCCTGCATCGCCTCGAACTCGGCGAGCGAACGGAGCGCGATGCGGATGTTCAGCTCGTCGGCGAACTGTGCGCGGATGCCGCCGGCCGACTTGCTCGTCGAGCCCGAGGCGAGCACGTCGCGCTCGACGAGGGTGACGTGCTCGATCCCCAGCCGGCGGAGATGGAAGGCGGTGGCGGCGCCCAGGGCGCCGCCACCGATCACGACGACGTCGGCCGACCGGCCCGACGTGCTAGCGGCCTGTGTTCTGGAGCTTCCCCAACGGCTGCATTGCGCCGCCTGGGCCGCCGCTCCACTTGTTCATGATCAGCTGCTCGATCGGGAAGTTGTCCGTCGCCGACGTCTGGATCTTGATGCCCGGATAGACGAACGGGTCTCCACCCGTGTTCATGCTGTGCAGCGCCTGCTCCAGGCTCGCGCGAGTCGGATTCTTGCCCGCGTGCTGGAGGGCGTAGACGAACGTCCAGGCCACGCCGAGCCCGTACATGAGATTCGAATCGCCGAGCTCGTAGTCCGCGGAGAGCGTCGGCGCGTACTGGCCGATGATCGCCTTCCCGAGCTTGGTACCCGCGTTGTTCGGATCGTTCATCGGGGCGACGTAACCCGACGAGATGAGGCCGTCGAGGTTCGCGCCGGCCTTCGCGGCGGCCAGCAGGAACGGGCGGATGTTCGACACGTTCGCAAGGAACGTCGTCGGGTTCCAGCCGATCTTCGTCGCGGTGACGAGCGAGGCGATCGCCTGGCCCGGGGTTGCGACGATGAACAGCGTGTCTGCGCCCTTCGCCTTCAGCGCGAGGATTTGCTGCGTCACGGTCGTGTCGGTGGCGTTGAAGCCTTCCTGGTCGACGATGAGGCTCTTCTTCGCGCCTAGGCCCTGCTTCAGGCCCGTGATGTAGTTCTTGCCGAAGGCGTCGTTCTGGAAGATGATCCCGATCTTCGCGTTCGGCATGTTCTGCGCGATGTACCTGCCGTAGAGCCGGCCTTCGCTCGGATAGTCGGGTTGCCAGCCGATCGTGTACGGCTTCGGGGAGCCCTGGCAGCTCTTGTGCGCGCAGAAGCCCCAGAACGAGTCGCCCGTGGCGAGGAAGACCTGCGGCACCTTGTGCGCGTTGGCATAGCCCCAGGTCGCGAGGCCCGGCGCGGTGCCGAGATCGCCCATGAGGGCGAAGACCTTGTCCTGCTCGACGAGCTTCTGGACGGCGGGCACGGTCTGCGCCGGGTTGTACCCGTCGTCCACGACGGTGAAGTCGATCTTTCGGCCGTTGACGCCGCCGTGGTCGTTCACGTACGCGAAGTAGGCCGACTCTGCGGCCGGGATCGTCTTGTACGCGGACGCGACGCCGGTGAGCGGGAACGTCCCTCCGATGTGGATGGAGGTCTTCGTAATGCCGGGATCGGAGCTGTGCGCACCGAACGCCGCGGTCGCGGACACCGCAGCGAGCACGAGTCCGGCGACCACGATGAGAAATCTGCCCTTCCTGCCCATCAACCCTCCTAGCCGACGGATGACCCATGCCCGGCGTAGAGGCCGGGCACCGAGTATGACGTCCTTGGATCCGATTTGATAGAGAAAATTGAACCGCCAGTCAAGCTCGTGCCCGGCTGCGTGCGAGTCGATGGAGCAGGCCGGCGAAGCCTGTGGGGAGCACGAGCATGACGGCGATGACGATCACCCCGAAGACGACGTCTTGGCCGTGCGAGGATCCGATCACCGGCACGTCGCTCGAGATCGTCGGCAAGAGGCCGACGAAGGCGGCCCCGACGATGACGCCCCAGAGCGACCCGAGCCCTGCGACCGCGGCTCCGATCAGGATCTGCAGCGACAACAGCACGCCGAATTCGCTCGGCTGAGCGAACCCGTTCGTGCCTATGACGAAGAGCGAGCCTGCGACCCCGGCGAACGCCGCAGAGATGCCGAACGCGAGGGTCTTGTACACGGGCAGCGCGACCCCGGAGGACGTCGCCGCCACCTCGCTGTCGCGAATTGCCCGGAAGGCACGACCCGTGCGCCCGCGCAGGACGAGCCATGCGACCGCGAACATGACTGCCGCCGCCGACCAACTGACCGCGTAGAGCCAGAGATGGCTGACGGTCTTCGCCGACTGGACGCCGCCGCTCCCGCCCAGATAGTTCGAGAACTTCAGCGGGATCTGCGGCACGGACACCGCGAGGGCGAACGTCGCGAGCGCGAGGTACACGCCCGACAGGCGCAGCGCGGGCAGGCCGACCACCAGGCCGCAGAGGAAGCAGAGGAAGAACGCGGCAGCCATCGTCACGACGAGATCCGTGTGGTGGTCGCGGGACAGCACCGCCGTCGTGTAGCCGCCGATCGCCATGAACGCGCCGTGCCCGATCGAGATCTGACCGGTGTACCCCGTGAGGATGTTCAAGCCGAGGATGGATATGAAGAACGTGGCCACCTGCGCGGCAAGCGCCTGGTGGTAGCCGCTCAGCCCGAACGGGAGGACCGCGAGCACGAGAGCCACGGCAGCCGTCGTTCCCAGCGCAGCGAGACGGGGCCTCATACCTTCCGTATCCTCCGGCGCCCGAACAGCCCGGTCGGCTTGACGAGCAGCACGGCCAGGAGCACGGCGAACGCGAACGGCTGCCGGAGCTCCGAGGTGACGAAATGGACGTACTGGCCGACGAGGTTGAGGAAGATGCCGATCGCAACGCCGCCGATGACGGCGCCGGCCGGGCTTTCGAGCCCGCCGAGGACGGCTGCAGCGAAGCCGTAGAGCAGGATCGGCTGCATGAGCGTCGGCTGGAGGACGAACTGCGACGGCTCGGCCATGAGGCCGGCGACCGCGCCGAGGAGGGCCGCGAGGCCCCAACCGACCGCGAGCATCCAGTCGACCCGCACGCCGGCGAGGGAGGCAGCCGCCGGGCGGAGCGCCGCTGCGCGCATCCCGAGCCCGAGCTTCGTGAAGCGAAAGAGCGCCCACAGCAGCACGACGGTGAAGAGCGTGATGATGATCGTCCCGATGTCTTGCCGCGCGATGGCAACGCTTCCGACGTGGTAGATGCGGTTGCCGAACGGCGACGGCATGAACTTGATGTCGGCGCCCCATTTCCAGGCGACGAGCCCGTCGATGAGGATGAAGAGCCCGACGGTGACGATCACGACGGCGATCACCGACCGGTGCTGGACGGGTCGAATGAGCGTCGCTTCGATCGCCATCCCGAGTAGGAATGCGATTGGCAGCGTCACGAAGAATGCCGCCCAGTACGAGAAGCCCCACTGGATGAGCTGGTACGCGATGTACACGCACGCCATGGCCATCTCGCCTTGCGCGAAGTTGATGACCTCGGTCGCGCGGTAGATGAGGACGAGCGCGAGCGCGAGGCTGCCGTACACGACGCCCGTGGCGAGCCCGGCGACGGTCTGCTGCGCGAAGATGCTGCTCTGCAGGCAGCCGACGACGAGGAAGATGCACGCGGCGGCGAGGAGGAGGATGACCGGGCTCGCGGGGAGTCGCTGTTGGCGGATCGGGAGTCTGCGCGCGAGGTCGACCATCAGTACCCGAGGTAGCTCCTGCGTACCGATTCGTGCTGTTGCAGGTCGGCGCTCGGGCCGGCCAGTGCGACACGGCCGACCTCGAGGACGAACGCGCTCTGCGCAAGCTGGAGCGCGATGTGCGCGTTCTGCTCGACGACGAGCACTGTGACGCCTTCGTTCTCGTTCAGCTCCTTGACGATGCGAAAGACCTCGGTGACGAGCAGGGGCGCCAGGCCGAGGGAGGGCTCGTCGAGCAGCAGGAGCCTGGGGCGTTGCATGAAGGCGCGCGCGAGCGCGAGCATTTGTTGCTCACCGCCGCTCAGAGTGCCCGCTTGTTGGTGCCGGCGGTCCTCGAGCCAGGGGAAGTAGGTCAGGACGCGGGCGAAGTCGTCCTTGAGGTTGCCGCGCCGCGTGTACGCGCCCAGCCGGAGGTTCTCGTACACCGTCAGCTCGGAGAACGTGCCGCGGCCCTCGGGCACGTGCGCGACGCCGAGGCGTGCGATCGAGTCGGGCCCGCCGCGGAGAGGCGTTCCGCCGAAACGGATCTCCCCCTCACGATGCACGGTGTTGGAGATCGCACGCAAGGTCGTCGTCTTGCCGGCTCCGTTCGCGCCGAGCACGGCGACGATCTCACCTTCGTCGACGGTGAGCGAGACGCCGTGCAGCGCCCTGACCGGGCCGTAGCGTGCGTGGACGTCGTCGAGCTCGAGGAGCGCGGTCACGACGCCTCCTCGAGCTCGCCGCCGAGGTAGGCCTCGATCACCTTCGGATCGCGCTGCACGACGGCCGGCTCGCCGCTTGCGATCATGCGGCCGAAGTTGAGGACGTGCACGTGGTCGGACACCCGCATCACGAGGTTCATGTGATGCTCGACCAGGAGCACCGTCAGCTTCAGCTCGTCACGGAGTCGCCGCAGGAAGGAGGCCAGCTCCTCCACCTCCTCGTGGTTCAACCCGCCGGCGGGCTCGTCGAGCAACAGCAAGCGCGGCTGCGAGACGAGCGCACGAGCGAGCTCGACGCGCTTCATCGTTCCGAAAGGGAGCCCGGCGGCAGTCCGACCGGCGAATGAGTCGATGCCGACCAGCTCGAGCGTCTCGTGCGCGCGTCGCCGGACGGCCGACTCGCGTTCGAGGGCGGAGGTCGTGTGCGCGCCGACGAGCACGTTCTCGAGGACGGTCATGGTCGGGAAGAGCTCCACGTTCTGGAACGTGCGGGCGATGCCGAGGCGGACGATCCGGCTCGGGGGCATCCGCAGGATCGAGCGGCCGTCGAAGGCGACGTCGCCGGACTCGAGGCGGTAGAGGCGCGTGATGACGTTGAACGCCGTCGTCTTGCCGGCGCCGTTCGGCCCGATCAGGCCGGCGATCGTCCCGGGCTCCACTGCGAGCGAGACGTCGTCGAGGGCGACGATTCCGCCGAAGCGCAGCGTCGCGTTCTGCAAAGAGAGGAGAGCCATCAGGGGCGTGAGTCCAGGTATTCCTGCCAGAGGTGCTCCATGGTCGTCAAGCGCGGCGCAGCGACGTGCGCCGGGTCGTACGCGAGATGGTTGACCGCGCGCACGATCCACCGTCCGTCGGCGCCGACGTCGAGGACGTTGATGCAGCCGGGCGCCTGCTCGAATCCGCCCAGGAAGGCTCGGTCTCCGGTGAGGGCGTGGCTGAGGATCGCCCGATTGACGGCGCCGTGGAGCACGAGCAGCGCGGTGTCCCAGTCTGCGTCGGCGAGGAGCGCGTCGAGCTCCGGGAGGACGCGGTCGAGGAGCGCGCCGATCGTCTCCCCGCCGAGAAATCGCGTCTCGAGCGGGACGACCCCGCGGAAGGCGGCGGTCATCATCGTCTGTACTTCGTCGGGAGCGATGTCGCGGATGTCGCCGCTCTCGATCTCCCGGAGCGCGTAGCGCGATTCCGGATCGCGGCCGGGGGCGACGATGCGGGCGGTCTCGAGCGTGCGCTCGAGCCCGCTCGTCACGACCCGCTCGAAGGCGACCTCGCCCAGCTCGGCGGCGGCCGACTCGGCCTGCACGCGTCCTCGTTCCGTGAGCACGACCTGCTCCGGATGCACGCCTTCGAAGTAGCGCACCTCAGCGTGGCGCATGAGGTAGATGCGGCGACGCTGCACTTACGAGCCGGCGCGGAGGGATTGCCCGCCGGCCTTCTGCATGCCGGCGACCATCCCCTCGGGGGCGGCCCCGTCCGGAAACCGCTCGAGCATGGCTGCGAGCAGACCGTCGGCGTCCCAGCCCTCGTCGCGCTGGAACAGCTCGCCGGCTGTCCAGCCCTGCAGCGCGTTCACGGCGCCGCCCCAGACGTGGAAGACCTGGCCCGTGATCTCCTGCGCGTCGTCGGCGCACAGCGCGACGACGACCGGTGAGATGTTCGCCGGGTCGAGCGGGTCGAAGCCGGCGGGACGCTCGCCCATCTCGAACGTCTCCTCGGTCATGCGCGTGCGCGCGTTCGGTGCGAGGCAGTTCACCGTGACGCCGTAGCGGGCGAGCTCCTGCGCGGCGATGACCGTGAAGCCTGCGATGCCCGCCTTCGCGGCGCCGTAGTTCGTCTGCCCGACGTTGCCGAACACGCCGGAGGGGCTCGAGGTGTTGATGACCCGCGCGCGCAGCTGCTCGCCGGCCTTCGCGCGCTCGCGCCAGTGCGCGGCGGCATGGCGGGTGACGGCGAAGTGGCCCTTCAGGTGTACGGCGATCACCGCATCCCACTCGTCCTCTTCCATGTTCACGAGCATGCGGTCGCGAAGGATGCCCGCGTTGTTCACGACGATGTCGACGCAGCCGAATGCGGCAATCGCGTGCTCGACGAGCCTGCGCGCGCCCTCGAAATCCGCGACGTCCTCGCCGTCCGCAATCGCCTCTCCATGCGCGGCCTCGATCTCTGCGACCACCTGCTCCGCCGGCGACAGGTCGGCGCCCTCGCCCGCGAGCGACCCGCCGAGGTCGTTGACGATCACCTTCGCTCCGACGGCGGCGAGCGCGAGCGCGTGCGCGCGGCCGATGCCGCGGCCGGCGCCGGTGACGATTGCGACCTTGCCGCTCAGATCGGGCACGGAGCGGAGCCTACTTCAGCAGCGCGGCGGCGTATTCGGGAAGGTCCAGCGCCGCCGCGTCGTCGCCGAGCGCATGGACGCACCGCGTCGTGTAGGCGCGTCCGTACACGGCTGCCGCCCAGGCGACCGCCTGCTCCTCGCGGGTGAACGGGCTCGGCCGGGCGCGCTCGTAGTCCGCGATGAACTGGATCGCCTCGTCGACGGTCGGCAGCGGGTCGACGTCGTACGTGAAGTGTGCTGCGGCGTTCCCCACGAAGATCGGTTCGAAG
>Ga0207700_10001795_pt1 | contig 12187 bp, 10 predicted proteins | sample LARL82metaG_FD_184348 | JGI IMG/M metagenome (GOLD analysis project Ga0207700, IMG submission 184348) | Corn, switchgrass and miscanthus rhizosphere microbial communities from Kellogg Biological Station, Michigan, USA - LAR L8-2 metaG... | ecosystem: Host-associated > Plants > Roots >...
AGATCTGGAATTAATACTGTTTTATCAGGACATGTGATTGCAGCAGTCTCGGCCATAAAATGAACACCACAGAAAAGAATTGTTTTTTGTTTTGTCTTTGCAGCTTGTCTTGATAACCCTAACGAGTCCCCTACATAATCTGCGATATCCTGTACATCAGGAAGCTGGTAATTGTGAGCAAGTATTAACACATCTTTTTCTTTTTTGAGTTTTAGTATCTCAGACTTGATATCCATATACGAGATATCTAGCAAGAAGTCATCTTTAAAGCGTCATGATGTTGACAAATTTATCGGTAACAATCGATCTAGACGGCAAAATTTACCATCAGGTGCCTATATTCAGAGAAGTTCCACAAATCTTTTTGAGGCATTCTATTGCAGCAAGCGTTGCAAGCCTGCTTGTTTTGGGATTGTTTGGGCTGGGCACATTTTCCACTTTTATTGAAAATTTGCCAAACTTTCCTTCAGCATGAATTTCATGAGTATTCTTGTCAGTATGCGGGTCTGCAACAATCTTTACCCTAGTCTTTTCACTTCCAATTCCTGCAAGGCTGAGTAATGCTGCAACATTGATGTTTGCAGGAAATAATCTCACTGCCTCTTGTGCACTTCCCTCATAGATTATTGTAGATTGTGTGATTTTATCAGGGTCAATAGTTGATGTCTCAAAGAACTTGGCACCCTTCAATGCTTTTGGATTTTTTGTTGTCACAAGTGTTACAGTATCCAGTTCATCTTGTACTGCCCTGATTCCATCAAGGCCTATTATTGCACCAGACGGGAGGTATACTCGTTTGTTAAAATCCTTGCAGCCATCCATGACGATATCAAATATGGTTTCATCAAGCAATGCGCCCACACTCATTATCATGACATCTTTTCTGTTTTGTAGTATGCTCAGAATATCATCTCTTACCGCATCTTGTGATGCTGCTTCAATTATCATATCAACAGGAGCGGCTGCAAGAAGGCCTACATTTTCTGTTATGACCGGTTTATTTTGTAATTTGCCAGCAAGTTTTGTGGAATTTTCTTTAGAGAAATCATAGATATGTGTAAGCTTGGCAGAAATTTTTCCAGAATCTATTGCGGATGCAATCTCTGATCCTATTGCACCACATCCAAGTAATCCTACGCGTTTCAATTAAAATTTCTAAGATTCATCCTTGTTAAATCTGTTATCAGGTTTTAACAAAATATTGAATTATCTAAAGCAACCATAATACTATGGAGCCTAGAAAATTGGAAAAACAGGAATCTACACTAATTGAGAAAGTTCTCTTCAAGATAGCAAAACAGTGGATAGCAGGAGATACCATGGAGGAGGCACTCAAGTCGGCACGAAGCGCAAATGCAAACGGCATGAATGCCATACTCAACAAGTTGGGCGAGCACATGGCATCAAAGGCCCAAGTAACCCAAACAGTAGAGGACTATCTCACGCTAGTCTCAAACTTGAGAAGATCAAAGATAACAGGAGGACTGTCCATAAAGCCAACCCAGGTTGGGCTAGCCATCAGTACAAAAGAGTGTCTGTCAAACCTTGATACCATAATAGAAAAAGCACTCCAGTTCCAGTCTTTTGTTTGGATAGACATGGAGTCATCAGAGTATACTGATGATACATTCAAGATTTACCAAAACCTATTTGAAAAATACGAAAGGCTCGGCGTAGTCGTACAGGCAAATCTCAAACGCACAGAAAATGATCTTGGTATGCTTTTGAAAAATGGCTCCAAGATTCGTCTTGTCAAGGGAGCATACCACGAAAACTCGAAAAATGCATACAGGACAAGACATGAAGTAGATGAAAATTATAAAAAATTAATGAATGTTTTATTTGAACAAGGAAACGAGTTTGCAATAGCTACACATGATTCAAAATTAATCGATCTTGCAATGGAACTATCAAAAAAACATGAAAAAAAATTCGAGTTTCAAATGCTAAAGGGAATACGTGATGAACTAAAACCAATTTTGGTAAAGAGTGGTTTTGAGGTTTCAGAGTATATTCCATATGGCACCAACTGGCTCCCATATTCAATAAGAAGACTAAAGGAGAGAAAACGCAACATACTGCTCCTTGGAAGTTCCTTTATTCACGCACATCGAGTCTGAGTCTGCTCTCGCAAGAATTGCAAGAGATAGTATGCACCTCCTGCACCTTTTCCAGAGATTCCAGAGTCCTTCCAGCCTACAAACGGCTGCGCTCCTACCATTGCACCAGTAGTTGCACTAGCTGCCCTATTGGCATAAGTTACTCCGGCCTCAATTTTTTCAAAAAACTTTTCAACCTCATTTTTGTCTTGGCTGAAAACTCCTGCTGTAAGACCATAATTGCTCTTGTTTGCCATGGCAAGTGCATCATCAAAATTTTCAAACTCTTCAACGCAAAGAAATGGCAAGAACAGTTCTTCTCGTATCAATTCGTGATCTTTTGGAAGATTTGTCACAATTGTTGGTGCAACAAAGTTTCCATCTTTATGGGAATCATCAGAAACAACAGAACCACCGCATAGTATCTTGCCATCTTTTTGTGCCAAGTCAGATGCTTTTTGGAATTTTTTTACAGCAGACTCGTTTATGACTGGCCCAATGTAGGCATCTTTTTCCCAAGGCTTGCCAATTTTTAGTGCACTAGTCTTTGCCACAAGTCGTTCCAAAAACTTGGATGCAATTGATTTTTGAACATAAACACGTGAACATGCACTACATTTTTGTCCGCTGTAACCAAATGCTGCACGTAACACACCATCGGATGCTTTTTCGATATCAGATGATGCTGCAATTATTGCAGGGTTTTTGCCTCCCATCTCTGAGATAAATGGCCTTGGTCTCTTTGTTTCAAATTCAGAATATCCAGTCATTCCAACTTCTTTTGAGCCTGTAAATGCAATGCCATCAACCAGAGCACTTTCAAGTATTGTTTTTCCAACTATACCACCAGCACCTGTTACAAAGTTTATTGCAGCTGGCGGTAGCTTGTGGTAGATTGCTTCAACAAACTTGAATGCAGATATTGGTGCATCACTTGATGGTTTTAGGACTACGGTATTTCCTGTGATCAGTGCACCTGATGTCATCCCTATTGCGATTGCAGATGGAAAGTTGAACGGAGAGATTATCCCCCAGACGCCATATGGTTTGAGAATACTTGCGGTTCTCTCATTGCGAGATGCACTTTTTGTCTCCTTTGAGAATCCCTCGTTTACCTCAAGTTGTTCAGCATAAAATCTCATAAAGTCGATTGACTCATCCAGGTCTCCCATGGCCTCAAGTCGATTCTTTCCATTTTCAAAGCAAAGAATTGCAGCCAAGCTGAACTTGTCATGTGAAAAGACATCTGCTACATCTCGGAATATCTGTACCCTTTTTTGATATGGTTCAAGAGACCATTTGTAAAACGAGTCTTTGGCAGCCTCAATTGCATGTAGTGTATTTTCTTTAGTAGCAGTAGGAAAATTCCCTAGTATCAAATTCTTGTCAGCCGGGGATCTGACTTGAAAAGTATCATTAGAAAAGATCTCTTTCCCGCCAATGACTAATGGATAGTTTTTCCCAAAGTCTTTTTGTACTTGAGCTACTGCAGAATCAAATTTTTTGTGAAAGTCATCAGTTGAATTGTTTTCTACGAACCTGTTCCATGTCCTTTCATTCTCGAACATATAGTGTTATTCGGAGTCACTATTAATTAGTTAGACGGGTGTTGATTTTGTATCAACTGTAGGATAAACATATTTCAAACGAGAAACATTTTATCTGTGCAGGCAAAGGTGTTTTATGCTCAATACGGTTTATCGCGACGCAATAAAGAAACGCGATGAGGCAAGGTCCATCTTCAAGGGCGAGAAATTCGAACAAATAATCAAGACGGCTAGGGAAAACTGGTTAGAATATAGCCCTCAGAAAAAAGATGCAGATATCGCAGGAATAGACAGTAGTTACAATAGTACCAAGTTTCAGGGCCTGGAACTATGGGTAGTAACAGGAGTATCCATAAAATCAGACGGTCAGATAATAACAGAGAGTCATAACCAAGGGCTAGGTCAGCCATCGCCAGAACTTGAGACACAGGCAAGTAAGATGGAGGTAGATGCATGTGTCAATTCAGTTGACAAGGCAGACTTGGTGATACTAGATGGCTCGTTGTATTCACAGTTTCTTACAAGGCAGACATCGCTTGGAAGTTCGATTACAACTGCAATTAAGAAGAGAAACAATGTAATTTTCATATCAAAGACATCATCTGCAAGAAAACAATTTGAGAAATTTGGATCTATGGCAGGAGACATATTCTATTACAACCACGCAGTCAAGACACCAGGATTTAGCAAAATATTTGTCGATAACAGTCTTGGACCTGGCAAAGTTGTATCGTATGTCTATGCAAGACTAAGAGACTCGACTCCATTGATCAAAATAGAATTACTAGGATCAGGTCATACCGAAGACGAAATAAAATCACTTCTTAATATGATAACAAAGAACAGTGTAGGCGGATATCCATATTCACTAAAGCTTGCACATGAAAACTGCAAAATATCCAACTCAGATCTTGCAAGACTTGTTAGTCTATATGGACTAGGAAATGAGATTGGTTCAAGAGAGGTATTGAGTTGACAATTGGTGTAGTAATCGGAGAATCAAGGCCTACTGATGTTACAGCACAGTCATCAAAGCCACTCTCAGTTGGAGAATACGTAATAATTGATTCTCAAGATGGACAGATTTTAGGTCTTGTCGAAAAATCAATCATCTCAAGTGAGGCATTAACTGATGTCAGAAATTTTGATGAAGCTGTAGAAAGCAAAGAAGTTGCAGATATCAATTCACGCGATAAAAATTACAAGGTAAAGATTGGGATACTTGGTTTCTTGGATAAATTGCAAAAAGGTCAGATGATTTTACCTGCAGTGCCTCCTCTGCCAGGAACTTCAATCATAGAGGCAACTCAAAAAGATCTTGGCGTAATATTTGGCCCCATGACAGAAGAATGGGTAAGAATTGGCTCACTCTTGAGAAACTCTACCATAGAGGCCAAGATAAACATCAACAAGATAGTATCACGACACCTAGCCATACTTGCAATGACAGGCATGGGAAAAAGCAATCTAGTATCACTGATTGCAAGACATGTTGCATCACTGAACGGTACTTTGATTATTTTTGACTATCACAATGATTACGAAAATCTTGACGTTCCAAAGATGAACTACATGCTGGCAAAGATAAATCCTAGACTGTTACCTGCAGACAAGCTAGCCGAAGTAATAGAACTGCGAGAAAATGCAGACAAGCAGCAAAGAGCATTGCGTGAATCATTTACAGAATCCGTAAAACAGGCAAAAGATTTCTGGCAAGCACTAGAAGAAAGCGCGGCATCATTTGGCCGCACCACCAAGGGTTATGCAGACAGTGCAAGTAGAGTTTTAGACAAGATAGACGATGCAAAGCATAGATTCTCAGACATACTAGATCCAGACTGTGGGGACCCAGTAGACCTCATCAAGGAAGGCAGGGTCAACGTACTGAACATATCAGAGCTTAGTGAGAGACAGGCAAATGCTGGACTATCATATTACTTGCAAGAATTATTACAACATAGAAAAGATGCAGTCTGGGAGAGAAAAGGCAAAACTTCGAACAAAAGAAGCAACAAGTTTCTTGCACCAATATTTGTCATAATTGAAGAAGCACATGTTTTCATTCCAAAAGGAGAACATACTGATACAAAATACTGGGCATCAAAGGTAGCACGGGAAGGTCGAAAGTTTGGAATAGGTCTTGGCGTAGTATCACAGAGACCAAGAAACATTGATCCAAATGTACTAAGCCAGATGGGCTCACTTGCAATAATGAAGATAGTACAAGATGATGATCAACAACAGATTGCATCTGCCGCAGAATCACTAAGCAAAGACCTACTATCACAACTTTCATCTTTGAACATTGGTGATGCAGTCTTGATTGGACAGTGGGTAAACCTGCCATCAATAGTGCATGTTGACGAAGTAAAGAGCAAGAAATCAGGTTCTGACCTTAATGCAGTATCAGAATGGAACCAGACTGACAAGTTCAAGCAAGTTGCAAGCGAATCTACAAAATCAATGATTCAAAAAGACCTGTTATTAGATTGAGATGATCTTTTCACATATTTCAGATACACATCTTGGTTTTGTGCAATACCATTCAGAAGAGCGTGAAAATGATGTATACCAGGCATTTGATGAAGCAATTGACACTTCGATAAAAGACCATGTTGATTTTGTCATTTTAGCAGGAGACATATTTCATGTTCCAAATCCAAGTGGAAAGGCAATTGTCGTACTAGCAAACGCCTTGAAGCGCTTGAAGAAAAGCAATATCGACTCTTTTTTCATCTTGGGAGACCATGATATCAGTAGGATCAGGGCAACGCCTGTTCCTTGGGTATACCACAACCTAGAGTTTTCAAAATATATCGGAAACGGCAAGCCATTTGTTTACAAAGATGTATTGATTGCAGGATTTGACAAGCGAAGAAAGTCAGAGATAGAGTCATTTGAAAATGACTTTGCCCAAGTGGATGCCGAGGCTAAAAAACACCAAGGACACAAGATACTTGTATTACATCAGGGAATTGCAGAGATCAACAAGTTTGCAGCAGAGCTGAACTCCACGGACCTTCCAAAGAATTTCACATACTATGCAATGGGTCATCTTCACGACCAAGATTTGAAACGATTCTCGCATCTGGGAGGCCCGTTAGCATATCCTGGATCAATTGAACTTACATCAAGTGAAAGCATAAAAGAAACACAAAAGGGATTTTACCAAGTAGACATTTCAAGACAAGAGCCATCTCCAACATGGATAAAACTTGACACAAGACCGCAGTTTTCTGTCAAGACATCCATTGAGAATATCTCAAGCGAAGTGGATGCAATTTCAGACAAGATAAAGTCACTTGCAAGAAAACCCATAGTTGAACTAAAGATTACAGGAGAAGGTTACGAACCTGGACTGGTACAGGCCCAAATTTCCAAATTAACTGATCTAACACTACGTTGCTTTTGGAAACATGTTTCAAAAGAACAGAACGGTTCAGTGTTTGTCAACAAGCCATTGAAGATTGAAGACGAGATGCACAGAATTGCAACAGAGATTCTTGGCTCTACAGACATGGCAAATTTTGCAATAAACGAACTCTTGCCATTATTATCTAAAGGCAGTACAGATGAGGCAAGCCAGGCAATAGTTGACAATTTTGAGAGATTCAAAAAAGGAGTGAAAAATGCTACAATCAGTTGAGCTTGAAAATTTCCTGTCACATAAAAATACAAAATTGACATTTGACAAGGGTGTAACAGTATTTGTCGGACAGAATGGGGCTGGAAAATCAAGCATCATAGATGCAATAACATTTGCGTTGTTTGGAGAGCACCTAAGAAAATCGACAAAGGGACTCTTGCGACGAGGAAACAACCAAGCATATGCCAAGGTAGAGTTTTCCATAGGAAATAGACAGTTTGAAGCAGTACGCAAGATTGATTCCAAGGGGACAGTGGGTGCAGTTCTTCAAGAAAAGGTCAGTGGACAACTAGTCCCGCTCGCAGCAGGAGAACGAAAGCAGTTTGGAGAATCCATGACAAAAACAATAGAGTCCCTAATTGGACTAGATTTTGAGAAGCTCAAGGTTGCATCAATTGTGCAGCAAGGGGAACTTCAGGCAATAATTGAGGCAGACCCTAGAAAATTCAAGGAACTTGTCAACGCAATAATCGGCATAGACAAACTTGACATTGCATACGAGTCCATGAAAAAAACAATAGATAATTTCAGAGATACAATTAGAACCAAACTAAATTACGATGATACCAATATCGAGATTTTACAAAATCGAATTGATGCATTACTAAAAGAGATAGCATCACTTGAACCACAAAAAAAGAAACTTGAAATGGACAAGATATCACAAGAACAAGAATTTTCCAAGCTAGAACAGACCATTGAAACTGAGATACCAAAAGAGCTAAAGATAAAGGAGATAGAGAGCAAGAAAGAAGACCTTCTCAAATACATACGAGATTCTATCGTCAAGATGAAACGAGACCTTGTAGAAAAAGAGAAAAAACTTGCCGAATGCTCAAACAGTTTGTCAATTGCATCATTCAAGCTACAAACAGAATCAGATGCAAAACAGGCACAGTTAGACATTGACAAGATCAATACAGAACTAAAACAAGTTGGCGAGAAGATAGCGACAATAAAAAGCCAACAAGATATTGCAAACAGATTACATCTTGTGGATGGTAAATGCCCAGTCTGTGACTCTAGTGTAGACAAACTGAATCCATTGTTTGATGAAAAATACATCACATCAGAACTAGAGACATTAAAAAAGAAGACAGAATTTTTCACAAAGGAAAGCACCACAATTCAGAGCAAGAAAAGAGAACTTGACCTGAAACTACAACAAGTCATAAAAGCAGAAGGAATCCTGTCTTCGAACAACATCAAAAACCAAGAGGATTTGGCCAAACTTCAAGAGGAGATATCAAAATTACAGGTAAATACAAGAGAATTACCTCATGAAATAAGCTCTTCAAACCTCATGCAGTATGCAATTGACGAATATTCAACCGATATGATAAAATCAATATCTAAGATGGTAGACGAGACTCGAGATTTTAACATCAACAATTTCAGGGATTTGAAATTAAGACTAGAACAGCAAAGGAAGATTCTTAGTACATTGGATCAAAACATTGTTGCAGTAAATACAAAATTAAAGATACATCAAGATGATCATGAGAAAATCTCCAAGATATTATTAGAGTTACATGAAGTAAAGCAGTATGTCACAAGCCTTGAAACAATACGAAGCCAAATTTACAACAGAGACGGTCCTGTTGCCACTAGCCTTCGCTCCTGGGCACTCAATATGATATCACAAAAGGCTTCAGAATATCTTTCAACGTTTAATGTAAAGATTCAAAGAATTGCACTTGGTGAAAAATCAAGAGATATTGGAATAACATGTCATGCTGGAAATCTAGAGCTTGATCTAGAATCGTTGAGCGGCGGAGAAAAAGTCAGTGTGGCACTTGCACTGCGTCTTGGAATGGCTCACTTGATGGGAACATCAAACTTGAATTTCATAATTCTTGACGAGCCAACTACTCACTTGGACCAAGAGAGAAGAAAATCTCTTGTGAGCGTACTTTCCCAAGCATTTGAATCAAACATTGATGCAATATCCCAGTTCATCATAATTACTCATGACTCTGAAATATTTGAAAATTCAAACATTGATGCAATCTATGATTTCAAGTCAACGCCAGAAGGAACTACAGTTACTCCGATCTAGCCACCAGTCATCTTGGCAAATTTTTCATTCTTGCTGAGGCTTTCCATGAATTTCAAGTTGGAAAGAGCCACTACTGCAGAGTCTCTTACCTGCTCACTCGAGTCTTCAAGTGCTTTTTGTAGTGTTTCCTTTGCATCCTGAGACCCAATCACTCCAAGTGCAACGGCTGCCTCGTGTCTTACAAATAGGCTAGGGTCATTTCGTGTTGCATCTTCTAGTGGCTTTATTCCGCTTCGCAGGCACATCTGTCCCAAAGAGAAGGCTGCCTCGTGTCGTACCAATTCGTTTGAATCATTTTTTAGAACACCTGCAACATGTGGGACAACATCCTCGCCGCCCATATCCACAAGAATGCAGACTGCTCTACATCGTATAACAAAATCGTTGTCATTTAACAGCCCAACAAAATAGTCCTTGTCTTTTTTTTCGTATTTTTCTTCCATCTCAGACAAGAGTTCAAGACGCCCTGTTGGTATGACTTCCATGAAATTGATTTTTGCCATCAATATTTAGTCGTTATTGATGTTCATCACAAGTAATAGTTTACCATGATTCTTGTTTTGCGATATCGCAAAATCATGTACTTACAAAGATAGGTTCTTCTTTTCCACACGCGACTGTAGATGCATGTTATTTTTTGCAAAGTGCTTTTGTATAACATCTTCTGATACAAGCAACTTGTCAGTGTACAGGTAGACATTTCCTGTGAATTTGAATCCAGATGCATCAAATAATTTTTTATTCCCCATGGCATCCACCATACTTGCATCCACTGTTTTTTGTAGATCTGACAAGAACTTTTCCACTAAATCAGGAAGCTGTACATACTCGTTACTCAGATCTGGGATTATCACTCCAACATGCTGATACTTTTCAGCATCATTTAGTATTGCCAATATTCTAAATTTCTTGTTGTTTTTTACCTCACCTGTTTTTTTGTCAGTGAGGACAAACTCCCAGTCAGCATGTATTCTAGAACATTGGGGAAATTCGCTTTCAATCTTTGAGGTCATAGTACCAAAGACATCTGTCTTTTTAGAGTGCATCTAAAAACAATAAGAAAATCATGGTTCTTTATGTCTAATGTCGAGTCTGAAAAAATTTAGGATTACTTGTTGACGGCATATTGTTCTGGCAAGTCAACTAGTATCAGTTCTGTTGGCACCTCTGCCCGAATCACCAGATTGTCTTCTTTAGATATCATTGCAGCATCCCTTGTCTGCAGGGTATCGTTTCCTAGTTTTATTTTGCCATCTATCACAAACAGGTATGACTTTCTACCAGGCTCCAACTTGTGCTCTACTTGACCCTGTGCAGTCAAGGTTGACAAGTAAAATGAGGCATCTTGGTGTATGTGTAATGCGTTAGGATTTGGATTGTTTTCAGACACAACTACTGGTACGAGTTTGTTTGTCCTTTCTTTTTTTGTAAACTTTTTTTGTTCCCAAGATGGTGTAAGACCTTTCTTATTTGCAAATACCCACATTTGCAATAGTCGCAATGGTTTTTCTTTTGAATGGTTTGACTCGGCATGCATTATTCCAGAACCTGCAGTCATCCTCTGAACTTCTCCAGGATATATCACACCTTGATTTCCTTGGTTGTCTTTGTGCTCTAGTTCACCATCAATGACATAGGTTATGATCTCCATGTCTCTGTGTGGATGAAAATCAAATCCAGTTCCAGGTTGTATTTCATCATCGTTGAATACTCGTAGTGGTCCAAAGTTCATCTTCTCAAGATTCTGATACTCTCCAAACGAGAAGTGGTGGTATGTTGTAAGCCAGTCAGTCTTGTTGCCATAATGCTCATCTGCTCGTATTATCTTGGTACTCATTTTGTTTCCAAGTCCATCTTCTTTTTGAAGACCTTTGTGACATTACGTATTGTCACGGTGCTGATACCGGACGCCTTGGCAATCTTGTCCTGCGTAGCACTTTCACCGTTTATCACCCCAGCCATAAACAATGCAGTAGCTGCAAGAGATACCGGGTTTTTCCCATCTGCGAGTCCTTTTTTCTTGGCCATCTCAACTATACCAAGCGCATCTCTTTGTGCTTTTTCACTGAGGCCTACAGAGGTACCAATCTTGGACACTAGTTCAGATGGATTCAGCGAGTCTACCTGTAACTCTAGCGCCTTGACAAATACCCTATAGTGCCTAGAGAGGTTCTTGAACGATATATTTCCGGCATCCGATACATCCTGTAAAGTTCTTGGTACACCCGACTCTCTGCATGCAACATACAATGCTGAAAGTATCATGCCAGAAATTGTCCTTCCGCGAATTATGTTTTTGGCTAGTGCCTTTCTATACAGATATGCCGCACGCTCAACTATTGCATCAGAGACATCAAGCTTTGACTGGATTGCGCCCATGATGACAAATGCAGAACGCAGGTTTCTTTCAGTGGAGCTTGATTTGCTTCTACTGTCCCATGTTCGTAGTCTGTTGAAGGTATACTTCATGTATGTCGATATGGAATTTCCAGATGCGTCACGATCTGTATTTCCAATTACAGTGGACAAGCCCTTGTCGTGAATTGACAGTGCAGAGCCAAGCCCAGTCCTAGTGCTGTTACTGTAGTCTTCAGCTGAGAATGATTGTTGGTCAGGTCCAGAGTCCTCTACCTTGTCTGCAAGAATCATACCACATCTTGCACACAGGATCTCGCCACGAACATTGTCAGTCACAAACGGTCCATGGGACTCGCCTTCGTGCAAGTATGTCTTGCCTTTTTCAAATACTAGTTTCTGTTGTTTATTAGATATCATTTGTATATCTACTATACACAGGAAAGTATTTAAAATGTAAAGTGAAGATATGGATATCAGA
>Ga0207700_10001799_pt1 | contig 12181 bp, 14 predicted proteins | sample LARL82metaG_FD_184348 | JGI IMG/M metagenome (GOLD analysis project Ga0207700, IMG submission 184348) | Corn, switchgrass and miscanthus rhizosphere microbial communities from Kellogg Biological Station, Michigan, USA - LAR L8-2 metaG... | ecosystem: Host-associated > Plants > Roots >...
GGCGGGTGGCGGGTCGGCGGGTCGGCGGGTGGCGGGTCGGCATGAGCGACGCGAAGTCCCAGAAGTTGTCGTGCGCGGTCTGCGCCTGCGGGAAGCCGCGGTCCGGCTCCTGCTTGGCCGCGTGCACGACGTCGGGGAACCTCATCGCGTCCTGGATGAAGAAAACCGGCATGTTGTTGCCGACCAGGTCCCAGTTGCCCTCGCGGGTGTAGAACCTGACCGCGAACCCGCGCACGTCCCGCGCCAGGCCACTGGAGCCCTTGTTTCCCGCGACGGTGGAGAAGCGGACGAAGACGGGGGTCCGCAGGCCCGCCGTGGCGAAGGGGTCGGCCCGGGTGATGTCGGTGACCTGCACTTTTTCCTGAACGCGGCTCGGCTACCCGGACGTGTTCGCACCAAACGGCTCGGCCGGGCTCGGCGGCCGGACTGGGCCTCCCAGCGCGCCTCCGGTTCGACCGACCGGCGGCCTGTTCGTGCTAAGTGGGGCCTTAGCAAGATTTCTCCCGGTCCGGGCGGAATAGCCCGCTCGGCCGTGGGCAGCCAAGCGTCCACCAAGATCACGTCCCGAGACAACGACGCCCGCAGGGAAGGACGACAGATGATCGAGTACGCCGCTGACTGGCGCGCCGCAGGCGCCTGCCGCACCGCAGACCCCGAGCTGTTCTTCCCCGTCGCCGTTGGCGCCGCCGCGAGCCCGCAGGTGACCAGGGCGCTGCGGATCTGCGATAGCTGCCCGGTCAAGCAGGATTGCCTCGACTTCGCGATGCGGACCCGTGAGGCGGCGGGCATCTGGGGCGGGACCACGCCGGAGGAGCGCATCCGCGCGCTGCGCGCGCGGCACCGCCGCCCGGCGCGCAGGGCGTGGGGACAGGCACCGGCGGCTCGCGCTTCCTGACCGCGGAGACCGCTCAGGAAACGGGCGTGCCCCGGCCGCCGGGCGCGTAGGTGGCGATCACCCGGGCCGCCACCTCGGTGACCTTGACGTGCCGCCGCTGCGACTCGCGCCGCAGGTACCGCAGCGCCTCGTCGGCGTCGCAGCCGAGTGCGTGCATCAGGATGCCCTTGGCCTGGTCGGTGACCGCGCGGGCCGCCACCGAGTCCTTAAGCTGCGTCGCGGTCCGCTGCGCCTGCCCGTAGGCGAAGCTGTTGGCGAACACCGTGCTGCCGAACCGGGCGAGCATCTCCGCCATGGGGACCCCGTCGGCGTCAAGCGCGCCCGGCCGCACGCCGAACAGGCCGAGCACGAGGGTGGTGGACGCGGACTGCCTGACCAGGTGGATCGAGCTGCGCAGGCCGCGGCGCAGCGCCTCGGCCGCCCACCACGGCCAGCGTTCCTCATCGATCGCGTCACGGCAGCTCACCGGCCGGCCGTCGTGCACCGCGGCGGCGAGCGGCCCGGGGCCGGTCCGGGCCTCCAGGTCGATAAGCTCGGCGGGATCGGGATGGCTGGCCGCCGCGGCGGCGAGCTCGCCGTCCCGCCAGATCGTCACGTGCGCGGCCGCGCAGCCGGGAACCTGCCTGACCGCCAGCTCAGCCAGCTTGCTGAGCGACTTGGCCTCGCCGTTGGCGAGGCTGGCCAGCTCGGTGGCCTCGTGGCCCAGGTCCTCGACCGTCACGTCGCTCTCCGCCCTGTCCGCCGGCCGCCCGCTCCCGCGCCTCCCGGCTCGGCACCAGGGCGTCCGTTGCGGCGATTAACTACTTGTTAGGGGCAGCGTACGCCCGACAGCTCAGGCCGCGCACCAGCACGTACGCGGCCAGCCCGGATGCGCCGCCGTTCGCCCCGGCGGCCGCCGGGGCGAACGGCGCCGGTGACGATGACGCGGCCGGTGCCGCGAAGGGCGACGCTGACGATGACGCGACCGGGGACGCGACCGGGGACGCGGACGACGACGCGGCCGGCGATGATGACGCTGACGATGACGCGACCGGGGACGTGGACGCGGACGACGACGCGCCGATCCGGCTGGACGCGGAGGCCAGGCAGGGCCGCATCACGCCGTGCACCGTGGTGCTCAGCACGACGCACATCGCAACGAGGGCGGCCACGGTGGCGAAGACGGCGACCTGCGCCGGCCGCGGCCGGGGCCAGGTGCGGAGCGGCAGCTGCTCGGCACCGACGGGCTCCGCGGCGGTGAGCTCGTTGAACATGGCGAACATCGACCACAGTCGCGGCGTCTCCCTGGCCAGCGCGCGGTCGATCGCGGCCAGCCGTCGCCTGCGGCGCGCGGTGGCCCGCGTGGAGCAGCCCGGCCCGCGCCGCGGCAGGCCGGGCAGACGCGGCAAGCTGGGCAGGCCGAGCCGGCGCCGGGCCAGGCGCAGCCGCCAGCGCCGCCTGGCCCGGTCACGGCCCGCCTGGGTGAACAGATCGTGCAGGCTCATTCCCTGCTCCCGTCTGCGCCGCGCCGCACCCCGGGCGCGCTGTCTGGTTCCTCGCTGAGCAGCTTGGCCGGGGTAATAGGCAGGTCGCGGACCCGCCGCCCGGTCGCGTGCCATACGGCGTTGCCGATCGCGGCGGCCGTCCCCGTGATGCCGATCTCGCCGATGCCCTTACCGCCACCCGGCCACAGGTGCGGGTCGTCCTCATCGATCCACCGCGCCTCCACGCTCGGCACGTCCGCGCACGTCGCGATGTGGTACTGGGCCAGGTCGGTGCCGATGAAGGCGCCGGCGGACGGGTCCACGGCCGTCTCCTCGAACAGCGCCATGGACAGGCCCATGGTCATGCCGCCGATGAACTGCGACCTGGCGAGCACCGGGCTGACGATGCGGCCCGCGGCGAACACGCCGAGCAGCCGCGGCACCCGGACCTCGCCGGTCACCGGGTCCACGTGCACCTCGGCGAACTGCGCGCCGAACGAGTGCCTGGCCCACCCGGCGTCCCGCGCCACGTCGTCAGTGGTGTCCGCGCTGCCCCGCTCCCCGTCCTTGAGCAGCGCCTCGCACGCCGCCGCCACCGCCGAGCCCCACGACGCGGTGCCCATGGAGCCGCCCGCGAGCGGCGCGTCGGGCAGCGCGCTGTAGCCGAGCACCACCCGCACGCGCGCGGGGTCGGTGCCGAGCACGGACGCGGCGATATCGCGCAGCGCCGTCCGCGCACCGGTGCCGATATCGGCCGCGGCGATCCGCACCTCGTACCCGTCCCTGGTCAGCTCGGCCGTCGCCGTCGCGGGACGGCGCCGGGCCGGGTAGGTGGACGCGGCCACCCCGGTGCCGGTGAGCCAGCGGCCGCGGCGGCGGACGCCCGGCCGCGGGTCGCGCCCGGCCCAGCCGAACGCCTCCGCGCCCGCGCGCAGGCAGGCGACCAGGTTCCGCGAGCTGAACGGCAGGCCGGTGTCCGGTTCCGCGGCCGGGTCGTTGACGATCCGCAGCTCCACCGGGTCCAGGCCGAGCGCGACCGCCAGTTCGTCCATCGCCGACTCAAGCGCGTACATCCCCGGCGCTTCCCCCGGTGCGCGCATCCAGGACGGCGCGGGCACGTTCAACCGGGCCAGCCGGTGCGTGGTGCGCATGGCCGGCGTGCCGTACATGACGCGCGTGCAGGCCGCGGTCTGCTCGGCGAACTCGGTGCGCACGGCGGTGTGCTCGGTCACGTCGTGCGCGACCGCCGTCAGCCGCCCGTCGGCGGCGGCGCCCAGTTCGACTCGCTGGATGGTCGGCGTCCGGTGGCCGGCCAGGGTGAACATCTGCTGCCTGGTGAGCGCCACCTTGACCGGGCGGCCGACCGCGCGGGCGGCGACGGCGGCCAGGATGGCGTGCGGCCGGGTGGTTCCCTTGGACCCGAAGCCGCCGCCCACGTGCGGTGAGATGACCCGCACCCGCTCGGCGGGCAACCCGAGCACGTCGGCGATAGTGTCCCGGTCCGCCGACGGCCCCTGGGTGGTGTCGTAGACGGTCAGCAGGCCGGCCCCGTGTTCGGCCGCACTGTCCCAGGAGGCGATCGCCGCGTGCGGTTCCATGGGGTTGTTGTGCTGCACCGGGGTGGTGTAGGTGACGGCGACCCGCGCCGCGGCTCCGGCCAGGCCGGCGGCGACGTCGCCGTAGCCGGTGTCGGCGGGCATACCCGGGTTGACCTTGTCCGGCCGGTACAGGCCAGGGTGGTCCGCGCGCAGCGCCACGTCGTGCCCGGCCGGCTGGTAGCTGACCTCGACGGCGTCCGCCGCCGCCCGGGCATGCTCCAGCGTGTCGGCGACGACGAGCGCGACCAGCTGCCCGCGGTAGGTGACCTCGGTTCGCTCGAAGAGGGAGAGCTCAAAGTCCTTCCCGCCCAACGGGTGCGTGTTGCCGCCCCACAGCACCGCGATGACCCCGGGCCGGGCGAGCGCCGCGGCGGCGTCGAGCGCGCCGATCGTGCCGCTCGCGACGGAGGCCGTGACGGGGAAGCCGTAGACCGCGCCGGGGACGGGATGCTCGTAGGCGTACCTGGCGGCACCGGTGACCTTGTCCGTCCCCTCCACCCGGTGCCCGCCGGCCATGGGGTCACCGGCGGCGGCCCCGGTTTCGCGGTTGACCATGTCCGTCATGGCAGCAGCTCCCCGAGCACGTCGGTGATCAGGTTGCGGGCCAGGGTCACCTTGTACTCGTTGCCGGGAAGGGGGCGGGCGTAGCGCAGTTCCGCCTCGGCCGCCGCCGCGAAGGCCGCCGCGGACGGCGGGGCCCCGAGCACTACCCGTTCCGCGGTGTGCGCCCGCCAGGGCATGTGCGCCACGCCGCCGAGCGCGATCCGGCAGTCCCGCACCCGGCCACCCGGCCCGACGTCGAGCAGCGCCGCGACCGACACCAGGGCGAACGCGAACGATGCGCGCTCGCGGACCTTTCTGTACGCCTGGCGGCCGCCCGGCGGCGGCGGCAGCTCAACCTCGGTGACCAGCTCACCAGGCCGCAGCGTGGTGTCCCGCTCGGGTATCCCGCCGGGCAGCCGGTGCAACCCGGGCATCTCGATGACCCGGGTGCCGTCCGGGTTCGCCGTGCTGACGTGGGCACCGGCATGGTCATCGCCGGCCGGGCTGGCGACGCGCACCCTGGCGTTCAGCGCGGTGAGCGCCACCGCCATGTCCGAGGGGTGCGTGGCGGCGCAACACGTCGAGTGCCCGAGCACCGCCAGGTGCGCGGTGTCCGCGCCGGGCGCCGTGGCCTGGCAGCCGGAACCCGGGCTCCGCTTGTTGCACGGCATGGTGACGTCTTGGAAGTAGGGACAGCGGGTGCGCTGCAGCAGGTTGCCGCCGACCGTGGCCGCGTTGCGCACCTGGCCGGAGGCGCCGCTCAGCAGCGCGCGGGCGAGCATCGGGTACCGCTCACGGACCAGCGGGTGGCTGGCCAGGTCGCTGTTGCGCACGCCGGCGCCGATGGTCAGGCCGCCGCTTTCCCGCTCATCGACCTGGCTGCTGACCGCACGGGTCACGTCGATCACGTGATCTGGCGCGGTCACGCCGAGCCGCATCAGGTCCACCAGGTTGGTGCCGCCCGCGAGGTAGGCCGCACCGTCGCGGAACTGGCTGACGGCGTCGGCGGTGCTACCGGGCCTGGCATAACTGAACGGCCTCATGACGCCCCCGCCCGGGATCCCGCCGCCCGGCGGGCCGGCGGGTACGGCGCGGTGTCCCCGAAGGAGATGGCGGCAAGCGGGTCCCCGGCCTCGCCGCCCGACGACGCCTCGCTGCTGATCGCCGCCACGATGTTCACGTAGGCGCCGCAGCGGCACAGGTTGCCGCTCATCCGCTCCCTGATCTCCCCCGGCGTCAGCGGCGGGTCGGCGGCCAGGTCCGCGGTGACCGCGCTCGGGCCGGTCTCCGTGAGCATGCCGATGGCCGAGCAGAGCTGGCCGGGCGTGCAGTAGCCGCACTGGAACGCGTCGTGCCGCAGGAACGCCTGCTGCAGCGGGTGCAGGCCGCCCGGCCCGGCCAGGCCCTCCACCGTCTGAATGCTCGCGCCGTCGCAGGCGACGGCGAGCGCGAGGCACGCGTTGACCCGCCGCCCGTCGGCGAGCACGGTGCACGCGCCGCACTGGCCATGGTCGCACCCCTTCTTCGTGCCGGTCAGGCCGAGCCGCTCGCGCAGCAAGTCGAGCAGCGAAAGGCGGTTGTCGGCCATCACGGTGCGCGGCTCGCCGTTGACGGTGAGGCTGACGAGGGTTACGTGTGCGTTGTCCATGACCGCCACCGGGTACCCAGGGCACGGGCGGTTACTCCTGCCCGCCGCCTGGTTTAGCCGGCCGCCGCACCCGGGCATGGCCGCGGTGCGCCCGGCGCTCTGGCCCGCCGGACGGACGGCTGGGGCATGAGACAGTACTTCTACCCGCTGGTAAAGGACCGGCCGGTCAGGCGATCGTGGTCTTGACCAGCGTGCCTAGTTCGACCGTTTTGGACACTGTGCACAACGAGTCGTGGCTCCGTCGTACCGCGCCGGGCAGCAGTTCCCGCGCCGCGTCGCCGCCCGTCCCGTCAGGGAAGGCCACGTGGTAGGTCACGACGATGTCGGTCAGGCGGCTCCCGATCTGGTCGCGGACCTTCTCCGCCGCCACCTCGATGGTGAACTCCGTCGGCTCAGCCCGCCGGGACGTCAGGATGTCCACGTCGATCGCCGTGCAGCCGCCGATTGCCCCCAGCAGCAGTTCGACCGGCGAGAAGTCGGTGTCGCCCCCAGTGCCTATCGAGAGCGTCCCGCCCCGCTCGTTCGTGATCGTGTACTTGCCGGCCGCGTCCCGCGCGATGCTCACCTGCCGGTGCGTGTCCTGCGCCATTTCACCGCCACCTCTCCCAAGCGATCCCGTCAACCAGCGAACGGAGAACACCACCGACCCTGCGGCTATGCCCGTAACTGCGCACCAGCAAAACTGTGTCAGCGGAGCACCGGACCGGGATGCCGGCCGCCCGGCCGGGCGGCTCCGGCGGACGGTCCGGCGGACTGGTAGCGTCGTGCGCGCGATGAATCACCTAAGCGGCGTCAACCGCCTCGCGAACCGCTATCACGCGATGCGGCACGGGCAGGGCAAGGCGAACGTGGCAGGCATCATCGTCAGCGGCATCGAGACCGACCGGCGCGGTGACTGGGGCCTGTCGGACCTTGGCCGGGAACAGGTGAGCGCGGCGGCAGAGGCCTGCGGGCTGCCCGTCGACACGGTGATCTGCTCATCGGACTTCTCCCGCGCGCGGCAGACCGCGGAGATCGTGCGCGCGCGGCTCGGCGCGCCCCCGGTGGTGGTCGCGGCGGCGCTGCGCGAACGGTGCTTCGGTGACCTGGAGGGAACCGGGACGGGCAACTACGCGCGGGTCTGGGCCGCCGACGAGGCGGGCGCCGGGGACGGCGGGGACGCGGGCGGCGGGGACGCGGGTGCCGGGATCGAGCGGGCGGCGGCGGTGCTCGACCGGACGACGGCACTGGTCGCGGACCTGGAACGACGCTACGCGGGGCGCGACATCCTGCTGGTGTCGCACGGTGACCCGCTGCAGATCCTGCAGACGGGATTCCTCCGGATAGACCCGGCGGCGCACCGGCGGCTGCCGCCCCTCGGCACCGCGGAGATCAGGGCGCTGCGCCTGGGCTGAACTGGGCGGTCACGGTGCCGAGGCCCGCGGCGCGCGCGGCGGTCAGCTGGCCGAGCGCGGCGGCCGCCGCCGCGTCGAGCGGCGGTGCGGTGGACGGCATCAGGTCACCGCGGCAGTCGTGCCGCGGCCGGGCGGGCGATCCACTGCGGGGCCGGCTGGCGGCCCGTCCACCTTAACGGCCGCGATAGCGAAGAGGACCACCCGGATGCGTCCGGTAATCCCGGGCGGTCCTCTTCACTGACCTTCTTCATCCCGTCTCTGCCTGCCGGCGTGACCAAGCCGGCTCCGCGATGAAAAAGGCCTCCTGCCATACGTACCCCGCCGCCGCATGGCAGAAGGCTGCCGCTGGACCCCGCTGACTGGGGTAGCCGGGCCAGCAAGCCGCCAAGCTGCGGTTGTCATTGCAAGTGTACGCTACTTGTCGTGCAGTTCGTACGCCTGTCACCGTACAACCGGGTCTTATCGCCGTCAATCTCTTCCCGGGGACGCTCCGAAATCTTCCCCCGGGGGCGCTCCGAACCCCGCTTGTCCGGAGCGCCCGGGGAAGTGCCCGGCCGCGGCGGTAGGCCGGCCGGGCGCAACGGGTACCGTGACTGCCCTGGCGGTCCTGACCAGGGTCACCAGTCACGGAACTGGCCCTGGATAAGCCAGAGGAGCGCGAGCGGGCCAGCGCAGGCGATCCCGGCGGTGGCCGCCATGACGCCGCGCCCGGGACGGCCGGCCGACCAGCGCGCCCCAGCGGCGACGGCGCGGCGCAGCAGGCCGACCGTGATGTAGAGCGTGCCGGCGATCGACACGGCCGCGAGCGCGGCGCCCAGGGCGTCGGCGGCGGAGGCGGCGTACTGATGCCCGGCGAAGTTCCCGGCGGCCAGGCGCGCCGCGTGGGCCGCCGAGTGCCACAGCGCCCGGTTGGCCGCGGGAAGGAACAGCAGGAGGTACCCCAGCGTGAAGGTGAGCAGCGGGATGACGGTGAGCACCCAGGCGGTGATCACCACCCGCGCGGTGCGGCGCAGCGTGGCGGCGCGCGGGTCGGCTTCTCCCCGGGACAGGACGCCGCGCAGCACGGGAGCGATACGGGCGAACAGGTCGGGCACCCCGACCAGGTCGCTGAGGATGAAGTACCCGTCGAAGCGGACGAACGGCAGCAGCTGCTCAAGCATCTCCAGGTGCGTCAGGGCGATGACCAGCAACAGGATCTTCGCGGAGGTCACCGCGTAGACGCCCGCCAGCCCGAGCATGAAGATCAGGTTGAAGTACACCCCGCCGAGGTCGGTGCGCAGCCGGCCCGCCCGGTCGAGCCGGTAGGAGTCGGTGACGTTAGTGAAGAACGCCGGCCACACCAGGTAGATCCCGACCCCGATCCGGCCGGGCCTGGCCCCGCCGCGGCGGCAGCCCGCCGCGTGCCCGCACTCGTGAAAAAGCGCGGAGGCGACGGAGAGGCCCGCTACCAGCAGCAGGTCCACCGGGTCGTTGAGCAGCTGCGCAAGCGCGGCGACCAGTCCGCGCACGGAGATGATCCAGTAGTCGAGGGCGACGACGCCGCCGATCACCGCCGCGATCACCGGCCAGCTGAACAGCGGCCGCAAGACTGCCCCCGCGGCGCCCGCCGCGGTCGCGGGCAGCAGCGTGGCCCGGGCCCTGAGCGCGAGCAGGGGCCGTGCCGTCGGCAGGGTAGCGGGCGCGCCGGCCCGCGCGACGACGCCGAGCGGGGCGAGCTTAGCGGTGATGAGGTACCCGGCCGCCTCGGCGGACAGCGTCCGGCCCAGTTCCGCGCTTGCCTTGGCCGCGATGCCATCGGGCCCACGGGATCCGTCAAGCAGGCCGGCGACCAGGTAGAGCAGCCGGGAAAGCTGGATCACCTGCCCGTCGGCCCGCCGGATGAGCGAGGGTGGATCGGTCACGCCGCTGTTCTTGAACTCGCCGAGCAGCTCTGTCCCGTCGGCCAGCCGGGGTGGCCAGGCCAAGTCGGTGGGGTCAGGTGTCACGGTCCGCTTTCCTTTGACGTTACTTAACGCTGGCCGCGAAGAACCGCACGGGGAGGGCCGCCCAGCTGGGTCTGGGCGGCCCTCCCCGCTGTCATGTGCGCCCGCCGGCCCATGGCGGGCCGAGGTCAGCAGGGTCAGCCGATGACGACGGTGTTGCCATTCAGGAAGTTGCTGCCGTTGAGGATGTTGCCGATGCCGTTCCCGTCGTACGACTGCGAGGTGAAGCTGAAGCTTGAGCCGCCGTGGCTCCGGCAGGCGCAGCACAGCGTCTCGCGGCTGGGCAGCAGCTCAGCGCTCTCGGCCTCGAGCTCACGCATTGAGATGGCGGATTCGGTGGACATTTGGAGTCTCCCTCGTTGGATCTACCATTTGCCTAGTGTACGATGATCATCGTACACTGTGTACGGTCACCACCGTACAGTACCATCTCTGTTCAGTCAACATCGCGTGGCGGCGGCCGGTATCCGCAGGTGAAGACGGTTAAGTTGGTGAGTATGACGGCGCAGGCGGCAGGCGGCGGGGCAAAGCTCCCCGGCGATCAATCAGCGGACTCAGCGGCGCAGGCTGAGCGTGCCGCCGCTCCGCTGCAGCGCCTGATCCAGCAGCGGATACGCGAGCGGAACTGGTCCTACGGCGAGGTCGCCCGGCGTGGCGGGTTGCCGCGGTCCACCGTTTACACCCTCGCCACCACGCGGAACCTGGTGCGGCCGCCGCGGCCAGCCACCATCGACGCGCTCGCCAGGGGCCTCGACGTGCCGGTCTCCCTGGTGCGCTCGGCCGCGGCCGAGTCCACGGGACTGCACTACTACGACGACGCGCCGTCCGGGCCGGACCGGCCCGGCGACCAGGAGCGCGACCTGCTGATCGCCAGCATCGATGAACTCTCGGCGGAGGACCGCAGGCACGTGGCAGCGCTCGTCGAGTCGCTGCGCAAGAAGGCGGAGGGCGAACGGCCGAACGGGTAGGCTGGCCGCCCGTTAGTGGCAGGAGACCTTGGGGTTGACGCCGAGGTAGTTGAGCGGGCCAGCCAGGATCGTCACGATGACCGTGCCCGCGTTCGCGCAGCTCACCCGGTCATTGAAATAGCCGCGCTGCGCAGTCGCGATAAGCCCCAAGATCAGCCAGATCACCAGGATCACAGACCCTAGTCGCATGGTGTCCTCGTCTCTCTATGCTGTCGTACCGGGGCGGCGGCGAGCCGGGCCTGCCGGCCGCTCTCCCAGACGTCAGCTACCCGCGTGTGGCGGGAGAAACGCCGTCCGCACAAGTGCCGCGGGTCGCGTAAGCTTCGTGCGCGGTACCGGTTGTCCTTGAGCGGCACGACCGCGACAATGCTTCCTACGTCGCTCCACGCGTGGAGCGTGCGTTGCGCATGGGGTCCGGAGATGCGGCCCGCCTCTTGTTTGGCCAAGAAAGTGGCGGTGGTTGCTGTGTCCGAAGAGGCTTTTACGCCCGGCGAGTGCTATCCCTTGGAATGGTCCGGCCGGGTCGCGGTGGTCACCGCGCCGGGGGAAATCGACATCACCAATGCGGAAGGCCTGCGCGACGCGCTGCTTTCCGCACTCAACGCGGGGGCGGCCGGCCTGATCGCGGACCTCACGTCGACGACGTTCCTCGACTCAGCAGGCATCACTGCCCTGGTCCGGGCCGCGCGGCGGGCCACCGCCACCGACGCCACCGTGCGGCTGGCCGCCACGGCCCCGCCGGTGCTGCGCGTGCTCAGCCTCGTCGGCCTCGACCGGCTGATCGAGGTATACCCGAGCCTCGCCGACGCCGTGGCGTCGCTGCCTGACCACACCGGTCGCGGCCTCCCCGCCTGACCGCCCTGGCTCAGCCGCCGTCCACCCTCATGGACAGCAGCACCCAGGTGCCGTCCGGGCCGGATGCCACGGACACGTAGTCGCAGACCTGCCTGAGCACCCGGCGGCGCAGTGCCGCCGCCTCGCCGGTGCCGGGCCACGCAGCGTCTCGGGTGGCGCGGCGCAGGATCATCGCGTCGCCGCGGACCTCGCAGAACGCGCGGCGACCGGTCATCCACAGGCGCACCCGGGTTATGCACGGCCCCCAGGCGGTGGCGCAGGCCGCGGCCTCGCTGGCCGCCAGCACGAAATCGGCGACCCGCGCGGGCCGCAGGCCGACCCGGGCGGCGAACGCCTCGGCGAACCGGCGGACGGCCGGAACGTCGCCTTGCCGGAACGTCCGCTCCGCCAGCCGGCTCGACTCGGCCAGCGGCCGACCTGCGTCGCGTGGCCGTCTGCCTCGCCTGCGGGTATCCATGAGCATCACCCGTCCTCGAAGGGTGCCGTGATACCCGGCGGCTTGCCGCTGGCGCGCGTCACGATCGTCGCCGCCAGGTCTCGCAGCTTGACGTTGGTGTTCTGGGAGACGCTGCGCAGCAGCGCGAACGCCTTGTCCTGCGGGCAGTGCTCCGTGGCCATGATCACGCCGAGCGCCTGGTCGATGACCGCTCTTGACACGATCGACGACCGGAGCTGCTCGTTCTGGTCAAGGCAGGAGGACATGCGCAGGGACAGCGTGAGCGCGCCCGCGGCATACCCGGCGAACCGGTCCGCCCGCCTGGCCGCCTCGGGGCCGAATGCTCCCGGCGCGCGCGCGTACAGCAAGAGCGCGCCCGCCGGCTCGCCGTTGGCGACC
>Ga0207700_10001800_pt1 | contig 12179 bp, 10 predicted proteins | sample LARL82metaG_FD_184348 | JGI IMG/M metagenome (GOLD analysis project Ga0207700, IMG submission 184348) | Corn, switchgrass and miscanthus rhizosphere microbial communities from Kellogg Biological Station, Michigan, USA - LAR L8-2 metaG... | ecosystem: Host-associated > Plants > Roots >...
CCGGCGAACGTGCTGCTGTCGCTGTCCGGGCCGCGGGTGATCGATTTCGGCATCGCCCGCGCGCTCGAGGTGACCAAGCGGCACACCCAGGCCGGGATGCTGGTCGGCACGCCGGGCTGGATGGCGCCGGAGCAGTTCCGCAACGGGGCGGTCGGTCCGGCGGCGGACGTGTTCAGCTGGGGCAGCCTGGTGGCGTACGCGGCGACCGGATACAACCCGTGGTCGCACGCGCAGTCCGGCCCGTCGCTGTCGCCGCCCGAGCAGGCGTACCGGATCCTGCACGGGGCGCCGGATCTGGGCCGGCTGGCCGGGCCGCTGCGCCGGCTGGTTGAGTCCGCGCTGGCCAGGGACCCGGCGCGACGGCCGACCGCCCGCCAGCTGGTCGACGCGTTGCTGGGTGGTCCGGCCGGCGCCCACCCCGCCCGCGCCGCCGCTGACCCCACCCGCGCCGCCGCGACCGCGCTGCAGCAGACCTGGGCGCCGCCGGGCCGCCCGCCGATCCGCTCCCGGAACGCCGGGGCGCCGGGCCAGCCGTTGCCGGCGCCGGTGACCCGGGCGTTGCCGACACGACGGCCGACGCCCACGCGGGTCATGCCGCCCGCGCCGCCACCGACCCGGCCGGCGGCAGCGAAATCGGCCGCGAACTCGGCGGCGGCGAAATCGGCCGCGAACTCGGAGGCCGCGAACTCGGCCGCAGCGGAGAAGGCCGCGCGACGGGAGGCGAGGCCGGCCCCGACGCCGGTGCGGGAGCCACCCCGGAAGCGGCGCCGGCGCTGGTGGGCCCGGAAGCGGGTGCTCGTCCCGCTCACCCTGCTGGTCGTGGTCTTCCTGCTGGTCAACCGCGGCGACACCACCCGGCCGCCGGAGTCCGGCTCGCAGCTCGGCACGCCGGTCCGGGACGGCAACCTCGAGTTCGTCGTGTCCAGCGTCCGGTGCGGCGTGCCGCAGGTCGGCAGCGGGCTGGTCACGCGCACCGCCAGCGGGCAGTACTGCCTGGCCGACGTCCGGGCGACCGACGTCAAGAATGACGCCCGCACGCTCTACGAGCCGTTCCAGAAGCTGGTCGACTCGGCCGGCCACAAGCACAGCGCCGACGTCACGATGCGCGTGGTGTTCCGGGACCAGACGATCTGGGACAAGATCCAGCCCGGCCAGCAGGTGCGCGGCACGATGGTCTTCGACATCCCCAAGGACGTGACCGCCACGGCTCTCGAGCTCCACGACGGCATCGCGTCGGGCGGCGCGACCGTACGGATCCGGTAAGGCCGCCCGGCGTCGTCCGGTGGCCCACCGAAGAGGCTGATCTAGGCTGGCCGGAATGGACGCGCAGCTGTCCGCGCTGGTGGGCGGCGCCCAGGTGGTGCCGCTGTCCGGCGGGTACTCCGGAGAGACGTTCCTGGTCACCGGTGCCGGCGAGCAGGCCGTGCTCCGGCTCTACGCGCGCCATCCGGAGCGGGCCGCGGTCGACCAGGCGTTGCTGGAGCGGTTGCGCGGGCTGCTGCCGGTGCCGCGGGTGCTGGAGGCGGTGACCGTGCCGGCCGGCACCGCCCGCCCGCCGTTCCTGCTCCTGGAGGCGCTGCCAGGGGACCGGCTCGACCTCGTGCTGCCGGCCGCGGACGAGCCGCTGCGGCGCCGGCTGGGCGAGGCGGTGGCCGGCGCGCTCACGCTGCTGGCGACTGAGCGGATGCCGCGGCCCGGCATGTTTGTCGACGCAAGCCTCGACCCGGTGCCGTTCCCGCCGGACGGCGGGGACCAGCGGCACTTCCTCGAGGCCAGGCTCGGCCGGCCCTGGTTCGCCACGCTGACCGCGACCGAGCGGGACGGGCTCCGCGCGGTCGCCCGCCGGGCCAGCGTGGTGACCTCTTCCCCGGCCCGGATCGCGCTCGTGCACGCCGACTTCAACCCGAAGAACCTGCTCGTCGACCCGGCCACGGGCGGGGTGACCGGGGTGCTCGACTGGGAGTTCGCGTACGCGGGGGCACCGCTGGGCGACCTCGGGAACCTGCTCCGGTTCGAGACCGACCCGGTCTTCGCCGCGGCCGCCGCGGGCACGTACACGGACCGGGCGCCGGACGTGCCGGCGGACTGGCTCGAGGTCGCCCGCGCCCTCGATCTCTACGCGCTGCTCGACCTGGCCGCCCGGGACGCCGCCAACCCGGTCGTCACCGGGGCGAGAGACCTGCTGCGGGCGACCGCAAATTCCCGCACGCTGGCCGCGAACCGGCCGGACCCGCTCCCGTAGGACGCGCTCAGCCGAGGGCGCACGCGGACTTGACGTCCACCGGGCTGCCGTTGCCGGCCGCCGGCGCGCCCGCCGTACCCGAGGACGCCGAGCTTGCCGGCTTCGGGGGCGCCGAGGTCTTCGGCGGCGCCGGCGGGGTGGCGGACGCGCGCGGCTTCGGCGGGTTGATCGCGTCCTTCACCAGCCGGCGGATCTTCGCGTAGTCCGGGTTGGCGGTGCGGATGATCGGTGGCACGAACGCCACGCTGCGCAGCGACGAGCCGCCGTGCATCTTGTCGCCCAGGGTGATCAGGTCAGGCAGCACCGAGCGCGGGATGTCGGTCTCGGCCAGCCTCTTCGTCGCCGAGGACAGTTCCTGGAAGTGCTTGAGCACGTTGACCGGCGTGGCCTGCTGCACCATCGCCCCGATCAGGCAGCGCTGGCGGAGCATCCGGTCGTAGTCGGTGCCGTCCCGGCGGGAACGCGCGTACCACTGGGCCAGGCTGCCGTTCAGGTGCTGCACCCCGGGCTCGATGTAGCCGACCGGAGGCACCCGGGTGCCGTCGGCGAGCAGGCCACCGATCGGCAGCCGCTGGGTGACATCGATCGTCACGCCGCCCATCGCGTCCACGAACTCGTTGAAGCCCTCGAGGTTGACCATCGCGTAGTAGTCGATCGGGATCCCGAGGATGTACGAGGCGACGGACTTGATCGCGGCCGCGCCCCGGTCCCGCGCGCCCGCCAGCAGGTGCGGCTGGTTGGTGACGAACTGGTAGACGCCGTTGAGCAGATCGGGGAAACCGTTCGGCCACTGCTCGCGCAGCGGGCCGGGTGGCAGCGCCACCCTCTGCAGGTTGCGCGGCAGGCTGAACAGGATCACGTCGCCGGTGTGCGTGTCGATGCTGGCTGCGACCATGCTGTCGGTCCGGGTGCCGGTGCGGTCGGGGCCGGCGTCGCTGGCCAGCAGCAGGATCGTCACCCGGCTCCGGCCGCCGAACGCGTCGCCGCCGCCGCCGTTCTGGCCCGCGGCCAGGCCGGAGTTCGGGTCGTCGTCCGGGAAGAGGTTGGTCACCAGGTCGCGCTGCAGGTACGCGTACCGCGCGACCGCGACCGGCGGTGCGGCGACGAGCAGGCTCAGCACGGCCAGACCGAGGATCACGCCGGCCTGCGCGAGGCCCCTCTGCCGGACGGGGCCGAGCACCCGGTAGGAGCCGGTGACGAGCACGACCCAGGCCAGCGCGACAGCCAGGGCGACCACGATGATCACCGTCAGCGTGCCGGGCTGCACGGCCATTCGCAGCAACGCCGTGCGGGATGTGGTCAGCGCCAGCCAGACGACGCCGATCAGCAACGCGAGCGCCAGCGAGAAGATCACCACCGCCGACTTGCGGCGGCCGGCGACCCAGTGAGCCAGGCCGGGGACGAAGGCCGACGCCCAGGTGATGGCCATCGAGCGGACCGGCGAACGGCCGGCCGACCTGCTCGAAGGATGCGCATGCATCTGTGCGACTCCACCTTTCCCCGGGCCGGCGGCCCGACAAGAACGTACCCGGCGATCCTGTGCCGTAGGCATCGGTCAGGATGAATCGGTGACCAGAGCCTCGCTGGACAAACGACCCCGCGACGTCGCCTCGATGTTCGACGGCGTCGCCCGGCGGTACGACCTTACGAACACGGTGCTGTCCGGAGGCATGGATCGCGGCTGGCGCAAGGCCACCGGCGCCGCACTGGCGCTCCGAACGCGGGACATGGTGCTCGACCTGGCGGCCGGCACCGCGATCTCCACCGTACAGCTTGGATCTTCCGGCGCCACCGCCATCGCGTGCGATTTCTCTCTAGGCATGCTCAACTCCGGCAAAGCTCACGGAAGGGACGTACCGATGGTGGCGGGGGACGCGCTGGCGTTGCCGTTCGCCGACCGGTCGTTCGACGCGGCGACGATCGCCTTCGGCCTGCGCAACGTGGCCGACGTGGACGCGGCGCTGCGCGAGCTGGCCCGGGTGACCAGGCCCGGCGGGCGGCTGGTGGTCTGCGAGTTCAGCCGGCCGACGTGGGCGCCGTGGCGGACCGTCTACACCGAATATCTGATGCGGGCGCTGCCCACGGTTGCCCGCCGGGTGTCCAGCAACCCCGACGCGTACGTCTACCTCGCCGAGTCGATCAGGGCGTGGCCGGACCAGCTCACGCTGGCCCGGCGCATCGAGGCGGCCGGCTGGCGGCGGGTGCAGTGGCGCAACCTCACCGGCGGCATCGTCGCGCTGCACCGAGCCGTGCGGCCGGGCGGGGCCGACGGCGGGGCTGTGCGGCCGGCGGGACCGGACAGGACTAGGAGACCGTGACGACCGGCTCGCCCGCCGGCGTGCTCCCGTCCTCCATGTCCTCCATGTCCTCGGCGAGGCGCATCGCCTCCTCGATCAGGGTCTCCACGATCTGCGCCTCCGGCACGGTCTTGATGACCTGACCCTTGACGAAGATCTGCCCCTTGCCGTTGCCGGAGGCGACGCCGAGGTCGGCCTCACGGGCCTCGCCCGGGCCGTTCACCACGCAGCCCATCACCGCGACCCGCAGCGGGACGGTCATCCCGTCCAGTCCGGCGGTCACCTTGTCGGCCAGCGTGTAGACGTCGACCTGGGCCCGCCCGCAGGACGGGCACGAGACGATCTCCAGCTTGCGCGGCCGCAGGTTCAGCGACTGCAGGATCTGGATGCCGACCTTGACCTCCTCGACCGGAGGCGCGGACAGCGAGACCCGGATGGTGTCGCCGATGCCCTTGGACAGCAGCGCGCCGAACGCGGTCGCCGACTTGATCGTGCCCTGGAACGCCGGCCCGGCCTCGGTCACGCCGAGGTGCAGCGGGTAGTCGCAGGCCTCGGCCAGCAGCTCGTACGCGCGGACCATGACGACCGGGTCGTTGTGCTTGACCGAGATCTTGAAGTCGCGGAAGCCGTGCTCCTCGAACAGCGACGCCTCCCACAGCGCCGACTCGACCAGCGCCTCCGACGTCGCCTTGCCGTACTTGGCCAGCAGCCGCTTGTCCAGCGAGCCGGCGTTGACGCCGATCCGCAGCGAGACGCCGGCGTCGGCCGCGGCTCGCGCGATCTCGCCGACCCGGTCGTCGAACGCCTTGATGTTGCCCGGGTTGACCCGGACCGCCGCGCAGCCGGCGTCGATGGCCGCGAAGACGTACTTGGGCTGGAAGTGGATGTCCGCGATCACGGGAATCTGGGACTTGCGAGCGATGGCCGGCAGCGCGTCGGCGTCGTCCTGGGACGGCACCGCGACCCGCACGATGTCGCAGCCGGAGGCGGTCAGCTCCGCAATCTGCTGCAGCGTCGAGTTCACGTCCGCGGTGAGGGTGGTCGTCATCGACTGGACCGAAATCGGCGCGTCCCCGCCCACCATGACCGACCCGACCTTGATCTGCCGGGACTTGCGCCGTGGCGCCAGCACCGGTGGGGGAAGGGCGGGCATGCCCAGCGAGATGCCGGTCATTCTCATGCGCTCCATTCGACCATCGCAGGTTCCGCCGCCCGGTGCGGCGCGGAGGTCTTCCTCTTCAGTCCGATCAGCGCCCGCTCGGCGATCGCCGCCGGGTTGAGGCCGGCCGCGGCACGGACGTCCGCCGGCTTGCCGTGCGTGAGGAACTGCTTGGGCAGCCCAATGGTCCGCAGCGGCACGTCGACTTCGGCGTCCTCGAGCGCGCGGGCAACACCGCTGCCGGCGCCGCCGGCGCGGCTGGAGTCCTCGACGGTGATGACCAGCTTGTGCCGGGCGGCCAGCGGGGCCAGCGCCGGGTCGACCGGGCTGACCCAGCGCGGGTCGACGACGGTGACCCCGACCGCCTGGTCGGCCAGCAGCGCCGCCGCGCCGAGGCAGGCCGGAGCCATCGCACCGAACGAGACGATCAGCACGTCCTCGGCCCCGGCCCGGTGCAGCACGTCCATCCCGCCGGCCCGGCTGACCGCGGGTGTGTCGGCGGGCACGTTGCCCTTGGGGAATCGGACCGCGGTCGGCCCGTCCTCAATAGCGACCGCCTCGCCGAACAGCTCGCGCAGCCGCTGCCCGTCGCGGGGCGCGGCCAGCCGCAGCCCGGGCACGAGGCCGAGGATCGTCAGGTCCCACATGCCGTTGTGGGAGGCGCCGTCGTCGCCGGTGACCCCGGCCCGGTCGAGCACGAAGGTGACCGCCTGCCGGTGCAGGGCCACGTCCATGAGGGTCTGGTCGAAGGCCCGGTTGGTGAACGTGGCGTAGATCGCCACCACCGGATGCAGCCCGCCGAAGGAGAGCCCGGCGGCCGAGGTGACCGCGTGCTGCTCGGCGATGCCGACGTCGAAGACCCGGTCCGGGTACGCCGCGGCGAACGGGGCCAGCCCGGTCGGCTCCAGCATCGACGCGGTGATCGCGACGATGTCGTCGCGACGCGCGGCGACCGCGCACAGCTCCTCGCTGAAGATGGAGGTCCAGGACCGGCCGCCCTTCGGGCCGCCCGGGCGCACCTGGTGCAGCTTGTCCAGCTCGTGGTTCTCGGCGGCGGCGTAGCCGCGGCCCTTCTCGGTCATGCAGTGCACGATCACCGGGCCGCCGAAGTTGCGGGCCACTGACAGCGCCTGCTCGACCGCCTCCAGGTCGTGCCCGTCGACCGGACCGACGTACTTCAGGCCGAGGTCCTCGAACATGCCCTGCGGAGCGATGAAGTCCTTCAGGCCCTTCTTCGCCCCGTGCACCGCGCCGTAGACGGTGTCGCCGACGACCGGGGTGCCCTTGATCGCGTGCTTGCCCCACTCCAGGAACCGCTCGTATCCCCTGCTGGTGCGCAGCGTGGCCAGGTGGTCGGCCAGCCCGCCGATGGTCGGCGCGTACGAGCGGGTGTTGTCGTTGACGACGATGACGACCGGCCGGTCCTTGGCCATGGCGATGTTGTTCAGCGCTTCCCAGCACATCCCGCCGGTCAGCGCGCCGTCGCCGACCACGGCGACCACCGCGCGGTCCTCGCCGGTCAGCTGGTAGGCCTTGGCGATCCCGTCGGCCCAGCTCAGCGCCGCGGACGCGTGCGAGCTCTCGAGGACGTCGTGCTCGGACTCGGCCCGTGACGGGTAGCCGGACAGCCCACCGGCCTGGCGCAGCCGGGCGAAGCCGCCGGCCCGGCCGGTGACGATCTTGTGCACGTACGCCTGGTGGCCGGTGTCCCAGACGATCCGGTCCCGCGGCGAGTCGAACACCCGGTGCAGCGCGAGCGTCAGCTCGACCACGCCGAGGTTGGGCCCGAGATGGCCGCCGGTCCTGGTCACCTCTGTCACGAGGAAGTCCCGGATCTCGCGGGCGAGCCCCTCGAGCTCGGCGTGGGACATCCGGCGCAGATCCGCGGGTTCCTGGATCGACTCCAGCAGGCTCATTCGCTCCTCCTCGGCCGGTCGAACCCGGCACCTGTCCGGTCAGCCGCCGGCTCGAACCGCGGGCTCGCCCCTGAGCCGGCCGGCGCCTCGGCCGTCGCGATCACACTCACCGTACGCCGCACGCGATCAGCTGCTCGGCAAAGGGGCGGCATACTCGCGCAGCGGCTGTGGTGTCCGCCACGGCCCGGAGTCTGCCAGGGTCGGGATCTTGCCGCAGGCTTACGAGCCGGCTGCGTGCGCGCGTCCGGCAGGCCGGTCATACACTGACGCCATCGAGTTCGTGAACGCGTTCACAAGTCCGTGGTTGGGATTGCCCATGGTTGCCGAACAGGCCGCTGACGTCATCGTCGTCGGCGCCGGCCCAGCCGGTTCCACGGCGGCGTACCACCTTGCCCAGGCCGGGCTGGATGTGCTCGTGCTGGAGAAGACGACCTTCCCCAGGGAGAAGGTGTGCGGCGACGGGCTCACCCCGCGGGCCGTGCACAGCCTGATCGCGATGGGCATGCCCACCGACGAGAAGGACGGCTGGATCCGCAACAAGGGCCTGCGGGTGATCGGCGGCGGGCTGCGGCTCGAGCTGCCCTGGCCCGAGCTCGCCTCCTGGCCGGACTACGGGCTTGTCCGGCCGCGGCTGGACTTCGACGAGACCCTCGTCCGGCATGCCGAGAAGGCCGGCGCCCGGCTGCGCGAGCAGGTCACGGTGACCGGCCCCCTGCTGGACCGGGCCGGGCGGGTGGTCGGGGTCGAGGCCCGCACGGCGGACGGGCCGGTCACGTTCTCGGCACCGCTCGTGCTCGCCGCCGACGGTGTGTCCGGCCGGCTCGCGCTGTCCCTTGGCATCGCCAAGCGCGACGACCGGCCGATGGGCGTCGCGGTCCGGCGCTACTACACCAGCCCGCGCACGAACGACGACCACCTGGAGTCGTGGCTGGAGCTGTGGAACACCCGGCCGGACGGCACCCGGGTGCTCATGCCCGGGTACGGCTGGATCTTCGGTGTCGGCGACGGCACCTCCAACGTCGGGCTCGGCATTCTCAACTCCTCCTCGGCGTTCGGGTCGACCGACTACCGCGGCCTGCTCGCCTCCTGGCTCGGCGGTCTGCCGGAGGAGTGGGGGTACGTCGAGCAGAACGCGACCGGCCCGGTCCGCGGCGGCGGCCTGCCGATGGGCTTCAACCGGACCCCGCACTACTCCCGCGGGTTGCTGCTGGCCGGCGACTCGGCCGGCGCGGTCAACCCGTTCAACGGCGAAGGCATCGCGTACGCGATGGAGACCGGGAGGCTGGCCGCCGAGCACGTCGCGCAAGCGTTGGCCCGACCGGCCGGACCCGCCCGGGAACGGGCACTGACCGGCTACCCGGCCGCATTGCGGGCGACCTACGGCGGCTACTACCGGCTCGGCGGAGTATTCGTGAAGCTCATCGGAAACCCGCACGTCATGCGGATAGCCACCCAGCACGGGCTGCCGCGTCCGCTGCTGATGAAGTTCGTGCTCAAGCTCATGGCCAACCTCACCGACCCCCGCGGCGGGGACGCCTCCGATCGCATCATCACCGCGCTGACCAGGCTCGCCCCCGCTGTCTGAACCGACTTCCGTACTCCGTACGCTGCAACCGCCCGTCAAGGAGGGAGGCACCCGGATGCTCTCGCCCTACGTACCGATCGTGACGCTGTTCGTCCTGGCGGCGGCGTTCGCGCTCTTCTCGGTGACCGCCGCGCCCTATGTCGGGCCCCGCCGCTATAACCGTGCCAAGGTCGACTTCTACGAAAGCGGGATCGAGCCGAGCCCGCAACCCGTCGGCGGCAGCCGATTCCCGGTGAAGTTCTACCTGACGGCGATGCTGTTCATCATCTTCGACATCGAGACGATCTTCCTCTACCCGTGGGCCGTGGCCAGCAAGAACCTCGGCACGCTCGGGCTGGTCGAGGTCGTGTTGTTCATCGTCACGGTCTTCATCGCGTACTTCTACGTGTGGCGCCGCGGCGGGCTGGACTGGGATTAGAGGTAAAGCGGTATGGGACTGGAAGAGAAGATTCCCAGCGGGATCCTGCTGACCAGCGTCGAGAAGGTCGTCAACTGGAGCCGGAAGTCCTCGCTCTGGCCGGCGACGTTCGGGCTGGCCTGCTGCGCGATCGAGATGATGGCCGCCGGCGGCCCCAAGCACGACCTGGCCCGGTTCGGCATGGAGGTGTTCCGCGCCTCGCCGCGCCAGGCCGATCTGATGATCGTCGCCGGCCGGGTGAGCCAGAAGATGGCACCGGTGCTGCGCCAGGTCTACGACCAGATGGCCGAGCCGAAGTGGGTGCTGGCGATGGGGGTGTGCGCCTCCTCGGGCGGCATGTTCAACAACTACGCGATCCTGCAGGGCGTCGATCACATCGTCCCGGTGGACATGTATCTGCCCGGCTGCCCGCCGCGGCCGGAGATGCTCATCGACTCGATCCTCAAGCTGCACGACAAGATCCAGCACGAGCCGCTCGGCCCGCGCCGCGCGAAGGCCCTGGCCGGCAAGCGGACCGAGCTGGTCGCCTCCTCGGTGAAGTACGGGAAGTGAGCCGGCGTTGACATTCGACGGAGCGCGCGGAGTCGACCGATGACAGATCCGCATTCGGGCCCGGACAGCGGCGGATCGCTGCCGGACCAGCGCCGCCCGACGCCGGGCGAGTCCGCTCCCGGGCTCGTCAGGCGCGGCTCGTTCGGCGCGCACGGCTCCGGCGACACCTCCGGCTACGGCGGCCTGGTCCGCCGGCCGTGGGCGCCGGCGCCGGCCGAGCGGCCGTACGGCGACGGCTTCGACGAGGTCGCCGACGCGCTCGTCGCGGCGTTCCCGGCCTTTGACGACGCGGTGAGCACGGTCGTCATCGACCGCGGCGAGATGACCCTGCACGTGCAGCCCGAGCAGCTGGTCGCACTGTGCCGCACGCTGCGGGACGACCCGGCGCTGCGGTTCGAGCTGTGCGTGTCGGTGTCCGGGGTGGACTACCTCGGCACGCCCGACCGGCTGCACTCGGTGGTCCAGCTCACCTCGATGACCTTCCGCCGGCGGATCCGGCTGGAGACCTCGGTGCCGGTGGAGGACCCGCACGTCCCGTCGATCACCAGCGTGTACCCGACCGCCGACTGGCAGGAGCGGGAGACCTGGGACATGTTCGGGATCGTCTACGACGGGCACCCGGCGCTGACCCGGATCCTCATGCCGGACGACTGGGAAGGCCACCCCCAGCGCAAGGACTACCCGCTCGGCGGCGTACCGGTGGAGTACAAGGGCGCCACCATCCCGCCGCCGGACGAGCGGAGGAACTACTCGTGAGCAGGAGCGCGGGATCATGCCGCTGACGGACGAGACCAGGGTGGCTGTGCGGGAGCTCATGGGGCGCTACCCGCGGCCGCGGTCGGCGCTGCTGCCGATGCTGCACCTCGTGCAGTCCGAGGAGGGCTACGTCACCCCGGAGGGCGTCCGGTTCTGCGCCGAGGAGCTCGGACTGACCAAAGCCGAGGTCGGCGCGGTCGCGACCTTCTACACGATGTTCAAGCGCCGGCCGACCGGCGAGTATCTGGTCTCGGTCTGCACCAACACGCTCTGCGACGTGCTCGGCGGACAGGAGATCTACGAGACGCTGTCCGAGCAGCTCGGCGTCGGCCACGACCAGACCACCGCGGACGGGCGGATCACGCTCGAGCACGCCGAGTGCCTGGCCGCCTGCGACTACGCGCCGGTCGTCACGGTGAACTACGAGTTCTTCGACCAGCAGACGCCCGACTCGGCGACCGAACTTGTCGACGAGCTGCGCGCGGGCCGGCGGCCGCTGCCGACCCGGGGCGCGCCGCTGTGCTCGTTCAAGGAGATCAGCCGGCAGCTGGCCGGGTTCATCGACGACCGGCCCGGTGCCGTCGACGCCCCGTCGGCCGGCGAGCCGACGCTGGTCGGCACCCGGCTGGCGGTGCAGCGGGGCGAGACGGCGCCCGCGTACGACGCGCCGATCCCGCTCGACCAGCCGGCCGAACCCGCTCCCGCCGGCCCGGCGACACCTGCTCCCGCGGGCGAGGCGAAGGCGGAGGCGCCGGTCGGCGTGCCGGCCGCGACCGCCGCCGAGCAGTCCGCCGCCGCCGGCACGTCGCAGTACGGCGGGTCCCCGGACCGGCCGTCGAGCGGCGCCGGCGAGGGCCTGCCGACGGCGGCCGCCGACCCAGCGGCCGACCAGAGCCCGGACAAGGAGCCCCAGTCGGCCCAGGCGTCGTCGGCCGATCCCGACGCGCCGACCGCAACCGAACCCGGTCCCGCGCAGGACCGGCCCACGCCCACGAACCGCGGGCGCAAGATCAGGCGCAAGGAGAGCTGAGCCGTGCCGCTTACCCCGGTGCTGACCAAGCGGTGGCTGTCGCCCCGCTCGTGGACGCTGGAGACGTACGAGCAGCTCGAGGGCTACCAGGGGCTGCGCAAGGCGCTGACCGAGATGACCCCGGACGAGGTCATCACGGTCGTGAAGGACTCGAGCCTGCGCGGCCGCGGCGGCGCCGGCTTCCCGACCGGGATGAAGTGGCAGTTCATCCCCCAGAACGACGG
>Ga0207700_10001802_pt1 | contig 12173 bp, 11 predicted proteins | sample LARL82metaG_FD_184348 | JGI IMG/M metagenome (GOLD analysis project Ga0207700, IMG submission 184348) | Corn, switchgrass and miscanthus rhizosphere microbial communities from Kellogg Biological Station, Michigan, USA - LAR L8-2 metaG... | ecosystem: Host-associated > Plants > Roots >...
CCGCCTCGCAGGTCGCCGATCGCCTCGCTCGCGTCCAACGTGGAGAATTCAAGCTCTTGTATGTCGCCCCCGAGCGCTTCGACTTCGGCAGCACGGCTGAACGACTGAAGGGACTTGGCGTCTCCCTTCTCGCGGTGGACGAGGCACATTGCATCAGCGAGTGGGGACACGATTTCCGTCCGAGCTACCTTCGCATCGCGCAGGTGCGCGAGCGGCTCGGCTGGCCTCCTGTGGTCGCACTGACGGCGACGGCCACGCCTCACGTGCGGGCCGACATCGTGCGGCAGCTGAAGCTCGAGAAGGCCAAGACTATCATCACTGGTTTCGACCGTCGCAACCTGCGCTATCATGTCGTCGCGGTACGCACCGAGCAGGACAAGGACGCGGCGCTCGTTCGCATCCTGCGCGAGACGCCTGGCCTGGCCGTCGTCTACGCGTCGACCCGGCGAACGGTCGAGCGAATTACGAATGTGCTCAACGACAAGCGCGTCGCCGCGGTCGCCTACCACGCGGGACTCGATGATGCACACCGACGGGAGGTACAGGACGCATTCATGAAGGAGCGCGTCCGTGTCATCGTCGCCACGAACGCTTTCGGCATGGGTATCGACAAGCCGAACGTGCGGCTCGTCGCGCATTACGCCATGCCCGGCACACTCGAGGCGTACTATCAGGAAGCCGGGCGTGCCGGGCGCGATGGTGAGCCGGCGGATTGCTTCCTGCTCCACTCCTTCCAGGACCGCTTCACGCACGAGTTCTTCATCAAGGGCTCGTATCCGGAGCGTACGGTTATCGAGGATGTGTATCGCGCGCTCGTTCGGGATGCGGACGACACCGGCAGCGTAGCATTGACGCCTGAAGAGATCGCCACTCGCGTGCGCGGAAAGGTCAATGTACGCGAAGTCGAGGGTGCCTTGCGCATCCTGAGCGCCGCGCGCGCTTATCGGAAGCAGCCAGAGAGCGGATCACGCGCCTTTGTTCGACTCCTGGCCACTCCGCAGCGCATCAAGCGCGAGCTCAGCGGCGAAACGGACTCGATGGAGCTTGGACTGCTTCGCGCTCTCTGGCGGATAGCTGGGGCCGGCCTGGAAGAGGGCACCAGCATCGATCTCGACAGTCTGCCTCCCGGATTCGGGGGCGCCGCGGGTGCCGGCCCGCTGCTCGACAACCTGCAATCCCGACAGTTCATCGAATGGCGCCGCGTCGGCGGCGGAAACTACGTCCAGCACCGCGGCTACGGCATCGAACGTTTCAAGATCGATTGGGAGACACTCGAACGTCGGCGACGCGCCGAGTTGGGTAAGCTGGACGCGATGCAGCAGTACGCGTATCTGCATGGTTGCCGACGCGGGTTCGTGCTTCGTTACTTTGGCGATCCGGCCGCGCGCCAACAATGTGGCGGCTGCGACAACTGTCTTGGGACGCACGCGGCCGAGAGCGGCGGTACTGGAGCTCGTAGTAAGGGGAAGCCAAGCACAAAGAATCGTCGCGCACACGCAGCGGTCTCGGATGACTTGTCCCTGGAGCCCGCGGATGGCGTCCTACTCGATCGCCTACGCGTTCTCCGCCGGGCGATCGCCAGCGAGGAACAGGTTCCCGCGTACGTCGTCTTTCCAGATCGGACACTCGCGGAGATGGCCGTGCAACGTCCACGAACGCGTTCTGCTCTTGCAGGGATTCGTGGTGTAGGACCAACCAAGCTCGATCGGTACGGCGAGCGATTCCTCGCCGTCGTGCGCGCCGCGGACGAAACCGAGGCGGCCTGACGACACTATGGACGACGCCCTTTACTTCAGCGAGCAGCATCTCGCAACGCGCGAGATGGTGCGCCAGTTCGCGCGCGACGAAGTCGCGCCAACCGCGGCCCATTGGGACGCCGAGGGGAAATTCCCCTGGGAAAACGTCAAGAAGATGGGCGAGCTCGGACTCCTCGGTGTGCCCTGGCCTGAGGAGCTTGGCGGCGCCGGGCTCGACATCATCAGCTACATGATCGTGATTCAGGAGCTGGCAAAGGTCGACGCGTCTCATGGTCTCACCGTGTCTGCGCACACGACGCTCGGCACCTCGCCGATCGTGCGATTCGGCAGTGACGCACAGAAGCGGCGATACGTACCGTTGCTCGCGACCGGTCGTGTCATGGGCGGCTTCGGCCTTACGGAGCCGGATGCCGGGAGCGACGCTGGGGGCACTCGCACCACGGCCGTCCGCAAGAACGGCTACTACGTGCTGAATGGCGTGAAGCGGTTCATCACCCACGGCAGCGTCGGTGAGATTTTCGTCGTCACTGCCGTCACCGATCGCTCCAAGAACACCAAGGGCATCAGCTCGTTCATCCTCACAAAGGAGACGAGCGACATCAAAACCGTCCAGTCTCTAGGCGTGGGCACCGACCCGAGTCTGGCGCGGATGAAAGGTTTTCGAGCCGGCAAGAAGGAAGACAAACTCGGCTGGCGCGCATCGGACACGGCAGAGCTGATCATGGAGGACGTCGAGGTTCCGGCAGAGAATCTCCTCGGCGAGGAGGGAAATGGGTTCGTGAACTTCATGAAGACGCTCGACTCCGGCCGCATCGGCATTGCCGCGCTCTCGCTTGGTATCGCTGAGGGGGCGTTCGAGCACGCGCTTCGTTATGCATCGGAACGGCGTCAGTTCGGTCAACCGATCGCCAATTTCCAGGGTATCCAGTTTCAGCTCTCCGACATGGCAACGGAAATCGAGGCCGGAAAGCATTTGATGTTTCATGCTGCATGGCTTGCTCAGCATGGTAAGCCGTTCGGCAAGGAGGCCGCGATGGCGAAGCTGTTCTGCTCGGAGCTCGCGATGCGCGCGACCATCAAAGCCGTGCAGATACATGGCGGCTACGGGTATACGAAGGACTATCCAGTCGAGCGCTTCATGCGCGACGCAAAGATCTGCGAGATCGGAGAAGGTACCTCGGAGATTCAACGGATCGTCATTGCGAGGCAGCTCCTGAAAGAGCTGGCGGACTAGAAAAGGGCCCGGCGTGTTGGGGACCAGGGGCTAGGACCGGCGATGACCATCTCTGCGCCGGCCCTAGCCGGTAACCCCTAGGCCCTAGCCCCTAAGGCGGTGCCCCTCTTATCATTTCGCGTGTGACGACGACTGTTGTCTTTCCTGCTCGTTTGGCGCCCCGCGACTCGGCGCGCCCTGCGAGTTCATGGCGTCTGGTGGCTGCGATCCTCGAATCGCTGCTCCGAACGCTTGCCTTCCATCCAGTGCGCGACCTCGTGTGGAGAGTCGATCGCATGTCGATCCGATCACTGCTGACGCGCTGTCATGACGCGCTTCAGCCGGATTCGGCGTGGACGATCAACTGGATGTGCTTGGCCCCGACACGAATTGCCGAACGGCGGCTCACCGCGCGTGCGCGCGATGAGCCGCTGGGCAGCAACGACAAACCTCTGAGCCGCGCCACCGGAATCGTCGAGTCGCCGATGCCGAGCATCCGCGCGGAGCATGATGAAACGAGAACTATTGATCAACGCCGCGCCGCGCGAGACGCGTGTCGCGATTCTGGAGGACGACGAGCTAGTTGAGTTGCTAGTCGACCGACCGGAAGCACGACGTATGGTCGGCGACATTTACCTCGGACGCGTGGAAGCTGTACTGCCGGGCATCCAGGCCGCGTTCGTCGACATCGGCACGGAAAAGAGTGCCTTTCTACATGCGTCGGACCTCGTCTTTCCGGAAGACGAGAGCGACGGCGACGACGATGACGAGGGAGACGACGATTCGCGCGACGAGAAGGACGATGCGCGCGGTCGTCGCAGCAAGGCGCCGCCAATTCAGGATCTGCTGAAACGCGGTCAGGACATTGTCGTTCAGGTTTCGAAAGAGCCTATCTCGACGAAGGGGCCGCGGGTGACCGCCCAGATTTCGCTCGCTGGCCGATTCCTCGTCTACATGCCGTTCGCGTCGCGTGTCGGCGTCAGCCGCAAAATTGGCGATCGTGCCGAGCGACAGCGGCTGCGCGAACAGATGCAGAAGCTCCTTCCCGAAGATTCCGGCGGCATCATCGTTCGGACAGTCGGCGAAGACGTCACAGAGTCCACGTTCGAGCGTGAGATGAACACGCTCATGAACCAGTGGAAGCGCATCAAGCGAAAGACGCATTTTGTAAGGGCGCCGTCCCTGGTCCATCGCGAAACCAGCCTCACCCGCGGCTTGATGCGCGACGTCTTCAGCACCAAGGTCGAGCAGGTGACCGTCGACTCTCGTCAGGTGTTCAACGAGATCGTCGAATACCTGAAGGGAATCGCTCCGGAGCTAATCGAGCGCGTGAAGCTGTACGAGGACGTCGTTCCGCTGTTCGACAAAGCGACCATCGAACACGAGATCCGAGATCTTTTCAAACGTCGATGCGACCTGCCGTCGGGCGGCTATCTGATCATCGAGCCGACGGAAGCGCTCGTCTCGATCGACGTCAATTCGGGTCGTTATACCGGTAAGAAGGATCCCGAGAAGACGATTCTAAAGACCAATCTCGAGGCGGCGCGAGAAGTGGCGCGGCAGCTTCGTCTGCGCGACATCGGTGGAATCATCGTTTGCGACTTCATCGACATGGAGACGAAAGCGAATCGGGATCGGGTGCTGCAGGAGCTTCGCACACACCTCGGCCGCGATCGCGCTCGCACGAAGGCGTTCGCGGTAAGCGACCTCGGGCTCGTCGAGATGACGCGGCAGCGCGTCAGGCAGAGTCACCTGCAGAACATGACCGAACCGTGTCCGACCTGTCACGGCACCGGACGAGTGTTCACCGCCGAGACAATTGTGCGGCGAGTCGAGCGTTCGATTCGACGCATGGGGGTTGAGGGGCGTCGCGATCACCTGATCGTAAAGCTGCATCCGGAAGTCGCGATGTACGTGCTGGAGCACGAGAAGGATCTTCTCAAGAAGCTCGAGAAGCTGGCTGGCTTTGGCCTCGAGCTTCGGGACGATCCACTACTTCGGCCAGACGAGTTCAAACTCGTTGTGAAGTCGGCGGGGAGGGACGTCACGCAACAATATGCCGTTGCTTAAGGGCTGGGCTCCAGGGTTTAGGGGCGACGGCCAGCGGGCGCAATCCCTTCGCTCGGCTCCAGCCCCTGTGCCCCTAGACCCTAGCCCCTAGGTAGTTTAGCTTTTGAGGTTCTACCAACTTTTCATACTATGTCGTACGCAATCATCAAGACCGGCGGCAAGCAGTATCGTGTCGAGCCGGGTCGCACATATCGAATTCCGTCGCTCGTTGGCGATGCCGGCAGTGATGTCGAGTTCAACGAGGTTCTCCTCGGCTCGGATGGCAACAACGTTCGCACCGGTGTACCGGCGCTGAAGGGTGCCAAGGTCACTGGCGAGATCGTCAAGCACGGACGCGGCGAGAAGATCATCGTCTTCAAGCACAAGCGCCGGAAGAACTACGCGCGCAAGCGCGGACACCGGCAGGGCTTCACCGAAGTTCGCATCAACGACATCAGCCTCGGCTGAGCGAGGAATAGGCAGATGGCACATAAGAAAGGCGTCGGCTCGTCACGCAACGGGCGCGACAGCAATCCGAAATACCAGGGCGTCAAGCGATTCGGCGGCCAGCGCGTTCGTGCTGGCAACATCATCATCCGTCAGGATGGCACCAGATATCATCCTGGTACGAACGTCGGCCTTGGAACGGATTACACGATCTTCGCGCTCGTGGACGGTATCGTGAAGTTCGAGCACAAGAACCGAAAGCGCTACAAAGTGAGTGTCTATCCGCAGCCGGCCGCAACCGGGACTGACGGCTGAATTGGCGAGTAGCCAGAGCGCCCGCGCGTCGGGCGCACGCGCCGCCAAATAAAGCCTCGTGAGCGCTAGCGATCGTCCAAAGCCCCCTTCGCGCGGGGGCTTTCGTTTTGCCAGGCGAGCGTATTCCATTCGAGTGGAGACTCACTGGAGCAGAGAATGGCGCTCTGGGATCGCGTCAGAACGGAGCTCGATCGCGCCGGACGCGTCGCGCAGCAAGCCTTCGACGAAGGCCGCTTACGCCTCGAGATGCTTCGCGTGCGTCGCCAGGCCGACGGCGCGGCACAGAAGCTGGGCTATGCCATCTATCGCGCGCGGCTCGAGTCGCGCGAGCTGCCGACGGAGGAGTACGCCGTCCTCGCCCGTGCCATCGAAATGGCGGAAGCGGAGGTCGAGCGTTATCGCCGTCTGATCGACGAGGCGACGGCGCGTCGAAGACGCAGCATGTCTCTGCAGCCCACCGACCCGGGGACATGAGCGGTGTTCGGTGATCGGTGGTCGGTGAACGGTGATCGGTAACTGACTGCTTACGGATCACCGGCCACCGACCACCGATCACGGTCTCTTATAGTCCGGCGGCAGCGTCTTGTATCGCTGCTCGAGAAGATCCTGACGGGTGGACTCGTGGATCTCGCGACCGGCGATGAAGACGTGCTCCGGTTGGGTCGCGAACTCGAATGGATCGCCCGACCATACAACGACGTCGGCGTCCTTGCCTACCTGCAGTGAACCAATGCGATCCGCCACGCCGAACACTTCCGCGGGAGTGAGCGTGATGGCACGCAACGCGTCATCGCGGGTCATTCCGTAAGCGACGGCATTGCCCGCCTCGAAGCGAACATTGCGCACGTTGAACGCGTCTTCGTCACCTCCGCCGGCATTGCCGATGATCGCCACGGTGACTCCTGCCCGGCGCAGAAGACCCGCATTTTCCTGACGTTCACCCAGACTCGAAAAGCTGAGCGGAATGTTGTTCATCGCGCCTGTCAACACCGGGACGCGAGCCGCCGCCAGCTTGTCGGCCACCATCCACGCCTCCGCGGCGCCCGAGATGATCAGCTTGAGATTGTAGTCGCGGGCGAGCTTGAGCGCGCTTTCGATGTCGCTGGCGCGATCCGCTTCCAGGAGCAGCGGCACACGCCCATCCAGCACCGGGCCGAGCGCCTCGAGATCGAGACGGCTCGCCGCGAACTGTCGTGTCTGCGCGCGCTCGTAGTCGGCCTTGCGGCGGTTGTAGGCCCGAGCGTCGTCCAGCACTTCGCGTAGGTGCAGCATCAATTCGCCGCGAGACTGGGCACCCGCCTGTTGCGCGCCACCGACCTGACCAACCATGGCGACCGGGGACTTCATCACCATGTCGGCGGCGGTGCCGGGAACCAGGTGGAGCACGGCCGCCTGGCCGGCAATCAGCCCCCCACGCGGCGCAATCACGACGGACGTGATTCCGCCGGCACGCGCGGGTGGGATCAGCACCGAGACGGGATTCAACCCGTCCCACACCGTGAACGACGCAGCAATGCCGTCGCGGCCGCGCGCCGAGACGTTGCGCGTGTTCGCTACGGCCCCGATGTCGACCACAGAGAGCTGCGTTGCCGCGTTGACGATGCCGGGCGTCACGAACTTGCCGGTCGCATCGACGCGCTGGGCGTCACCGGGAACGGAGACATTGGAGCCGACGGCCACGATGCGGCCATCGCGCATCAGCACCGTGCCGCCCTGGATTGGCGGCCCGCTCACCGGATACACGGTGCCGCCGGTGATGGCAATAGTCTGCGCTGCCGCGGGCGCGGTGACAACACACGCGAGCAGGACGAGGATCGTTAGGCGGCGCATCAGCGGTTGCCTCCAGCGTTTTCAGGGACGAAGCCAAGCTCGAAGTCGGTCCGCCACCGCTGGGCCGGATCGAGCCTGTCGAAGAGCATTGCCCCGTCGATCCAGACCTTTTCGGCTCTTGAGTAAACGCTAAACGGGTCGCCGGACCACAGAACGACGTCGGCGTTCTTGCCGACTTCGATCGAGCCGATGCGATCGTCGAGACCAAGCGCCCACGCGGGGTTGATCGTCAGCCACTTGATCGCCTGATCTTCGGAGACCGGCACCCCGATCCGGTTGCCTTCGGCCATGCCTTTCGCGGCCTCCTGGTTCAGCCGCTGCTCGCCCGAGGCATCGTCGGAGTGAACGATTGCGCGCACCCCAGCTTTGTCGAGGAGGGCCATGTTCGCGCGAACGGCATCGGCTGCTTCCATCTTGAACGAGCCCCAGTCCGCCCACACGGACGCCGAAATGCCCTCGCGCGCCAGAAGATCTGCGATCTTGTATGCTTCGACGCCATGGTGAAACGAGCGGATCTTGTATCCGAACTCGTGCGCGATGTCGATCATCTGCGCCATCTCGTCGGCGCGGTAACAGTGATTGTGCACGAGGATGTTTCCGCGAAGTACCTCGGCGAGTGTTTCGAGGCCGAGGTCGCGCTGTGGTGGCTCGCCTTGATGCGTCTCGTTCCAGCGATCCCATTGCCGGCGATACCGCTCCGCCTGGATCCAAGCCGCGCGGTAGCCGGCGACGTTGCCCATACGCGTCGAGGGACCGCGGTTGGCGTAAACACGCTTCGGGTTCTCGCCGCACGCCATCTTCAAGCCGTACTTCGCGCCGGGAAACTTCATTCCCTGCACGGTTCGCGACGGCACGACTTTCAGCACGACGCTTCGTCCGCCGATGAGATTCGCCGAGCCAGGAAGCACTTGCAGCGTCGTCACGCCACCTGCCAGCGAGCGCGGGAACTGAGGATCCTGGGGCCACACCGAGTGCTCGACCCAGACATTCGCAGTAACTGGATTGGTCGCCTCATTCACGTCGTCGGTTTGCGAGCCGGGATCCGCGGGCGCGCCGCCAGCACCGATGTGCGAGTGCGTGTCGATGATGCCGGGCGTAAGGTATTTGCCGCTTCCGTCGATCACTAACGCGTCTGACGGCGCGCTGACCGATGCACCGACCGCTGTGATCTTGCCATTCGTCAGGATGATGGAACCGTTGCGAATCGTCGGGCCGGCGGCCGTCATGATCGTGACATTGCGGATGACGGTCGGCCGCGATGCGAAGGGCCGATAGCTGCTCGGGAATGGATCAGCGTTAGGCGAGGAAACGCCGCCAAGTCCCGCGCCGGCAGCGCGCGGTGCCGCACTGTCGCGCCGCACTTCGGCGGCGGCCGGATTCGCCGGCGTCGTACGCTCCGGCGTCGGTGAGCTTTGCGTCGCGCGCGTCCCCGAGGAACAGCTGGCGAGGAGCGCGACGAACACGATGATCGTGAACGGGCGTCGCATGTGAGAGGAATGTCTCCAGAGGCGGGAGAGAGGTTCGAGAGTTCGCCGGGAACCTAGGCGGATTATGCCGCGACGCCAGAGTATGCGAGTGCGAATTCGGTACAAGCGACCGCGAACGAGACTGGCGGGTGCATGGCGGCTTCGCCAAAAAAGGCGAAACTTCCAACATCGAAGGCGAAAGTTCCAACGTCAGACGCGAACGCGGCAACATCGAAGGCGAACGCTCCAACATTCGAGGCGAACGCCGCAAAAGCTCGCGCTCCGTTGTCAGACCGGCAGCATTAGCTGCCGAATCGTGAGGCGAACGTCCCGACTCGCGACACGAACGCGGCAAAAGCTTTCGCGAAGGGAGCGCCTCAACAGGCGAAGCGCGCAAAACGAAAGGCGAACGCTGCTCCCAACGTGTGAAAGGCGGCAACGTATGACACGAACGTGGCAATGTACGACACGAACGTGACAACCTAGGACACGAACGTGACAACCTAGGACACGAACGTAACAACGTAGGACACGAACGCGAGCACCGTGCGAGATGAACGCGGCAATGTATGACAGGAAGGCCGCAATGTACGACACGAAGGAGACATTCCAGGACACGAACGAAACAATACTGACAGTTGCGCTGACTCCCTGGCAGCCGAACGCCGCATTTCGGGACACGAACGAGGCTTCGCACGACACAAACCTCGCTTCACGTGAGACGAACGGAGCTTCACGTGAGACGAACGGAGCTTCGTATGACCGTAACTTGGCTTGCCTTAAGGCGATCGGCGTTTCACTCGACCCGACTGGTGCTCGCTGACTCCAGCAGTCTCACGTCGTCCCCACACAATCCATCAACACCAAGCCGAACGAGACGCTGTGCGTCTCGCGTTGAATTGACTGTCCAGGCAATCACCCGGCCACCCTCGTTGTGCACACTCTCAACTAGCCTCCCGTCGATCATCTGCCATTGCGGCCAGACATCGCGAGCGGAGGCTTCGCGCATCGTGCCAACTACATCACGCGGATACTCGTCGAATAGCACACCGCGAGGGATGTCCGGCGCGAGACGCGCGGCGTGTTTCACGGCATGATGATCGAAGCTGTGTACCGCGCACCGTGCGCCACTCGCTCGAATGACGGCGAGTGCTCGTTCTTCGACCGCTTTCCCTTTCAGCTCGACGTACACCATGCCTCGGTCGCGGGCGAGCGCCAGCACCTGCTCGAGAGTCGGGATGGTCAATCCCGGCGAGATCTCCACTGGCGATAGCTCCTTCCATGTCATGCTCGCGATGGGGCGAGTCACCCGCCTTGGTCGCGTCTGAATCGGCACATCGGGGTCGTGATGTACGACAGGCGTCCCGTCGACGGTGAGATGAACGTCGAGCTCGACGGCTTCGGCGCCGAGTGTGAAGGCGCGCTCGAAGGAGGGAAGGGTATTCTCCAGGATGTCTCGGGGCGCGCCGCGATGACCGATGCGCTCGACATGCGGTCTGGAGGAGGAAGCATCCAGGGCGCTCGTTCCAGCGGGGGGATTCGGGGGCATTAGGGCAGTATATTCACCGCCGCGCCCGCCAGGCGAAAGCGCACTAATTGGCCTTAACGAGCAAGAGTATCGTGCCGTCTACCAGCGGACCGGATGACTGACGCTTCGCGAGGTGGCGATGGCCAATCGGATCTGGATCTCATCGCACGATGGCAACGCGGGGACGAACGAGCAGCCGCGGAGCTCGTGGCGCGTCACGCGCAGGCGCTCGCGCGATTTGCCGGCAGCTTCGGCGCGGCCGATGAGGTCGACGATCTCGTTCAGGACACCTTCGTGAGGGCGTTTCAGTCGCTGGACGGCTTTCGCGGCGACAGCTCCTTTCGCACCTGGCTTTTCACCATCGAACGGCGGTTGTTGCTCGATCGGCGTCGGGCGGAGAAGCGACGTCCGAGCCGAGTCGAAGTGCAGGAAGGCGACGCGTCAACCGAGTACGACGCGCTCGACAGCATGGTCGCGGGTGAGGCAGCGGGCCGCGTGCAGCAAGCGATGAGACGATTATCGCCGACACAACGCGAGGTGTTCACGCTCCGAGTTGCGCAGGGTTTGTCATACAGGGAAATTGCCGAGCTGGTTGGCACGACGGAGGGCGCCGCACGCGTGCACTATCACAACGCCATGCGCGCGGTGAAGGAGTACATCGATGACTGATTGTCCCAACGCGGAAATGCGCGACCGATTGCCCGACCTCTTGCACGAGCGCCTCGATGCGGTGGCTCGGGCACTGGTCGAAGCGCACGTCGCGAGTTGCGCGGACTGTCGCGCCGAGCTCACGCTGCTTCGTGAGACACGGGTGGCGCTGACAGCTGGCGTCCGCTCCGTGGACGTGACAGCTATCGCGCGCGTTGTCGTGGAACGGACACGGACGCCTCTCGGTTCCGCTGAGCTGTCGTCGTGGCGAGGTGGGTTGCTGGATTGGCGGGTCGCGGCGTCCATCGCCGTGCTCGTCGTCGGCGGTGGCTCGGCATGGCTCGTACGCGGCATGCAGGCGAACAGACAGCCTGCCATGGTCGCCGCCGTTACGCCAACCGTAGCGACGCCTAGGGTAAATAGTCACGTGCCAATCGCCGTGCGGCCCGATCGTCACGAGTCCACGACCACGACTCGCAGCGCTCCCGGTGCCGAGCTCTCGGCCGGCGGAGAGGTGGGCGATCTGAGTGAGAACGATCTCCGTGCTCTCCTCCATGATCTCAATGGAATGGACGCTGTCCCGTCGACCGAGTCTGAGCCTGTGGTCGTCCGAGTATCGTTGCCGGGCAGTGGAGGCTCGGACTGATGCGCCGCCCGGCAATTGCGCTCGGATTGGGCTTCGCGTTCCTCGGGATCGCTCCATCGGCGCGGGCGCAGGTACGTTCGCGCGCCGAAGCCAGCATGCCGCGCAATCCGGGCGTGGCTCGGCGACAGCAGCTGCCTGACGAGGGGACGGGGGGCGCAAACCGCGCGCAGCTCGAGCGGCGATTTCAGCAAATGCTGTATCAGGTGACGCGCCAGCGCGTTGGACTCACGGATGAGCAGATGAGGCGACTGGTGCCGGTGAATCAGCGGTTCAC
>Ga0207700_10001805_pt1 | contig 12162 bp, 6 predicted proteins | sample LARL82metaG_FD_184348 | JGI IMG/M metagenome (GOLD analysis project Ga0207700, IMG submission 184348) | Corn, switchgrass and miscanthus rhizosphere microbial communities from Kellogg Biological Station, Michigan, USA - LAR L8-2 metaG... | ecosystem: Host-associated > Plants > Roots >...
ATCTCTCCGGAACAGGTGAAGGGCAAGCGGGGCGATGGGCGTTCGGACATTTATGCCGTGGGAATCATCCTTTACGAGATGCTAACGGGACGGCTTCCCTTCTCTGGCTCCTCGCCGATGGAAATCATGAACGACAGGATGCTGAACTATCCGTTGCCGCCCACGGTGACGGATCCGTCGATCTCGCCGCAACTGCAGGAGGTGCTGTATCGCGCACTCGAACGCGATCCGCACAACCGATATGCCCGCGCCCAGGAATTTGCACATGATCTGCAGCATTTGGACGAGGTCGGCGTAGAAGATCGTGCAGAATTACGCGACTGGAACAAACGAAAATCGCATACAACGAGGCAAGTCCTCTATTACGGAGCGCTCGCCCTGATTCCAGTTGTTATCCTGTTGTTGATGGTGCTGGTTGCACGGCACCGGTAGGCAACTCCACGCGGCAAATCTTCACGGATTCCTTATACAGGGAACCTTAGACTCATCATTGAATGCCCAACAACACACGTGTCAGTTGGAAGGAGAACTATGTCAACGGACTATCGGAATTTTCTTGCTCTTTCGTATGAGGAGCTTGAAGAACTGAACCTGCAAGCCAAGGCAGACCGCATCAACCGGTTGCCGATCGAGGAGGTTCGAGATAAGCGGATCAAGTACCTGACAGACCAGAAGCACATCAAGGCAGTGACGGTATTGTTCTCTGACCTCGAAGGCCGTCTGCACCTGCTCGACTATGACAAGAAATTTCTGCTGGGTTCGCATGAAAACCTGACCTTCGACGGCTCTTCGATTCGCGGCTTTACCGCGCAAAAGGAGAGCGATCTGCGCCTTGGAATTGACTGGAGCGCGTTTTACTGGGTTCCGGCGGACGTGTTCGGCAATGGCAAGGTGCTGGTCTTCGGCACGGTCATCGACAAGGACGGCACGCCTTACTCCGGCGATCTGCGCGGCGTTCTCAAGGCCTACTCCGACAAGCTTTACAAGGACAAGGGTTATACGCTCAACGCCGCTAACGAGATTGAAGGCTTCCTCTTCGCAGGAAAAGACGCGGAGCGCAAATACCACGAGACGCTCAAATTCGATTTCATCAACACCGGCGGCTATTACCATGTGCTGCCACTCGATCCGCTGCGTCAGTTCATCGACACGGCCGCCGAAGTGCAGCGCGCCATGGGTTTCCAGAACGAGAAGGATCACCCCGAAGTTGCGCCCAGCCAGTTCGAAATCAACTACGGCTACGGTGAAGTTGTCGCGGCGGCGGATCAGATTCAGCTTTACAAGCTGCTTTGCCGCCAGATCGCCAACAACATGGGCTACACCGCATGCTTCCTTCCCAAGCCGGTGGTCGGAGTGAACGGCAGCGGCATGCACACCAACGTCTCCGTCTCCAAGGACAAAGTCAACCTGATGTGGGACCCCAAAGGCCAGGAAATGCTCTCCGGCTTTGGATGGGAGTTCATTGACCGCATCCTTACGCACGCTCTGGACATCTGCCTGATCCTGAATCCAAGCGTGAATGCATATCGCCGTCTGGACCCGCACTTCGAAGCTCCGAACCAGATCAAGGCATCCGCCACCGATCGCGGTTCGATGGTGCGTGTGCCGATCGGCAACTCACGCTCGATGCGCGTGGAAGTTCGGTCCGTTGCTCCGGATGCGAATCCCTACCTGGCGCTCTACTCGATCTTCAAGACGGGCGTCGACGGCACCACTGCCAAGATCGACAACCTGCGGCAGGCCGAACGGTATTTGCCTGACCACATCCAGGCAGCCATCGACGACTTCAAGAGTTCGAAGTGGATCGCCGATATCCTCGGGTCGGACGTGCAGGGCCGCTTTGCAGATCTGAAGCAAGCCTCTGCCAACCGCTGCGCACGCGACCTTGGCACTTTCGTCAAGGCTCCTGAGGTGCAGTTCCACCACGAAATTTACAACCAGTCGCTCTGGAACCTGTTCTAGGGCTGACGATTCATTCATCCGGATTGGAACAGAGCGGCGCGACCGGCAATGGTCGCGCCGCTCTGCGTTCGGATGAAAGCTCCGATGTCCGCAGTCCGTCGGCAAGATGCGTTCTGGAATCGCGTGCCGGCTTTGCGCGTGCGCCGATCTTTTTGAAAGGCGATCGCGGTGAGCCGAAGGAAAGACTGGCGTTGTTTCGCGGAGTTGGCTAAGGTGTATGACAAGACAAGTCATGCCACCGAGAGGCTCCGGTCTACCGGCCAGGCTCTGGATTGGGCGGCGAAACCGAACGATGGCCAGCTTGCGAAAACTCTGCATCGGGCTCACGATCGCCACGAGAATGGCTTAGGTGCAAAGTCGAATTAGCCCGGCGTGGCGCTCAAAACGCTTTCTCTCTATGCGGGATGGAATCTGACCTCCGCCGCGGCGCATTCCGCCGCCCAAGCTTCCCAAGCACAAGGGCATGCTCTTGATACAAACATCCCGAAATTCGGGCTGATGAAAACAACCTGAGCAGTTCTGCGCCGCAAGCCGGTGCAAATGCGTCTACTATACACACCACCGGCAAGGTCGGGCCGGGACAGGAGCCATTCGATGCCAGCAGCTCACCCGCTTCCCCATTCCCTGGGGGAACTGCGCAGCAGCACTCAGTTTGCAGAAGCTTGCCTCAAGAACCGTAGCGTCAAGGATGAACTGCGCTCGAACCTCATCGCCCGGCTCAAGACGCGCGAGGCGCTCTTTCCCGGGATTGTCGGATTTGAGGATACGGTGGTTCCGCAGATCGTCAACGCCATTCTTTCGAAACAGAATTTCATCCTCCTCGGATTGCGCGGGCAGGCGAAGAGCCGCATTCTGCGGGCGCTCACAACGCTGCTCGACGAGCACGTGCCCTATATCGCCGGCTGCGAGATTCGCGACAATCCTTATCGGCCGATCTGCAAGCGCTGCCGCGACCTGATCGCCGATCGCGGGGATGCGACGCCGATCGCCTGGATGGGCCGCGACGAGCGCTACGTTGAAAAGCTGGCAACGCCCGACGTTACGGTCGCGGATCTGGTTGGCGATTTGGACCCGATCAAGGCGGCGCGGGGCGGCGAGGACCTGTCCAGCGAGCTGACCATGCACTACGGACTGCTGCCGCGCGCGAACCGCGGCATCTTTGCCATCAACGAGTTGCCCGACCTTGCGGGAAAGATCCAGGTCGCGCTGTTCAACATCATGCAGGAAGGCGACGTGCAGATTAAGGGGTACCCGGTGCGTCTGGCCCTCGACGTCGCTTTGGTTTTCAGCGCCAATCCTGAGGACTACACGGCTCGCGGCAAGATCGTGACACCGCTCAAAGACCGCATCGGCTCAGAGATTCGCACGCACTATCCCGAGACAATCGAGGAAGGTATCGCTATAACGGCGCAAGAGGCGTGGTCGGAACGCGGCGCGTCGGCGATCGAGATTCCGCCTTATGTGCGCGCCGTCGTAGAACAAGTCGCCTTCTCCGCGCGAGAGGACAAGCGAGTGGATAAGCGCAGCGGCGTCAGCCAGCGCCTGCCGATATCCACGATGGAGCTGGTGGTCTCGAACGCGGAACGGCGTGCGCTGATCAACGGCGAGAGGCTCGCGGCGCCGCGCATCAGCGACATTTACGCGGCTTTGCCAGGTATTACCGGGAAGCTGGAACTGGAATATGAAGGCGAAATGCGCGGCGCAGACACGGTGGTTCGCGAGCTGATTCGAACCGCAGTCGGCAAGATTTACGACCGCTACTTCGCCGAGACCAACACACAGCAGATCGAGCAGTGGTTCAACCTCGGCGGCACCGTCAAGCTTGACGACAACCAATCGAGCGCGGCTGCACTTGCCGACCTCAAAAAGATTCAGGGTCTGTTTGAAAAGCTGGGACCGCTGCAGGTGAAGGTCTCCGACGATCCGCCCAAGGCGGTGGCGGCGGCGGAGTTTCTGCTGGAGGGGCTGGTGGCGCACAAGAAGCTGAGTCGCAGCGAGGAGCGCGGATTTGCTTCACCGGAAAAAGCGCAACGCAAACAGGACCGCGATATCGAAGTCGAGTTCGATGACTGGCAGCGCGCTCGCCGGTCAGGCCGCGGCGGCGGATTGAACTAATCCGCGCAAAACCGGAGGACAACACATGAAGCGCGTTCGCTACACCAAATTCACCGGCGACCTGGCCTCCGAGATGGACATCGAGGACCTGCTTAAGGCGCTCTCAGACTACCTGCTCGATTCCGGTTTTCGCGATCCCTATCTGCGCTTTCAGGAGATGGACCACACCCTCGACGATCTGCGCGAAGCACTACGTCAGCTTCTCGAATCCGGCGATATGTTTGATGACCGCATCCGCCAGCAGCTCGAACAGATGGGAGAGCAAGGCAAGGTCGACGAGTTGATCGAGAAGTTGATCAATCGCATGGAGCAGGAGAACTACATCTCCTACTCGCAGAACATGAGCCCCACGCAGATGTCGGAGATGATGGGAAACGCGGGCAACGTGCAGGGCGAGGTCAAGTTTGAAGTCACCGACAAGAGCCTTGACTTCCTCGGCTTCAAAACGCTGCGCGATCTGCTCGGTTCGCTGGGCAAGTCGAACTTCGGCCGCCACGACACGCGCCATTGGGCCACCGGCGTCGAAGCCCATGGCGCGTCGCAAAGATATGAATTCGGCGACACGCTCAACCTTGACACGACCACGACACTCAAGTCCGCCATCTCCCGCGAAGGCATCGGCTTGCCGCTCAATCTGGAGTACGACGACCTGCATGTGCACCAGTGCGAATATCAAAGCTCGTGCGCCACGGTCGTGGCAAAGAAAGTTGCCATGGCGCTTTCGCACCTGATCCGTACGCAGTATCCGGGCGATTCCCTTTCGCTGGTGCTGTTTCACGACTCCGCCGAAGAACTGCCTGTCTCGCAACTTGCGCGCGTCAAGGTTGGTCCCTACTACACCAACACCCGAGAAGGTCTCCGAGTCGCCCAGCGCATCCTCGCGCGCCAACGCAAGGACATGAAGCAGATCGTGATGATCACCGACGGCAAGCCTTCAGCATTGACGCTGCCCGACGGCCGCATCTACAAAAACGCTTACGGGCTCGATCCGCTAGTGGTCAGCGAGACGCTGGAAGAAGTTGCGCGGTGCAAGCGCTCTAATATCATGATCAACACTTTCATGCTGGCGTCGGATCTTGGTCTGGTGCAGTTCGTGCACAAGGTTTCAGAGATGTGCCGCGGCAAGGCCTACTTCACCACGCCCGACACATTAGGCGAATACCTGCTGATGGATTACATGAATCGCAAATCGAAGACGATTCACTGAGATCGAGATTTCAATTGTCAAAAGTGTTCAGCCAGCTGCCGGTTCCCTGCCTGCTTCACGGTGCGAGCTTGCCGTTGAAGGTCGGGCAGCTGCTTACCTGGCCGCCTTCCAGGCCGCGCTTGAACCACTCTGTGCGCTGGACACTTGATCCGTGGGTCCATGATTCGGGGCTGACGGCGCGGCCGCTCATGCGCTGGAGATGATCGTCTCCCACCGCGGCGGCGGCCCTGAGCGCGGCGGCTACGTCGTCTTCATGGACGATGTTGCGCTGTTCTGTGCTGTGCCCCCACACGCCGGCGAAGCAGTCGGCCTGCAATTCGAGATCGACGGAAAGCGGATTCTGCTCGCCTTCATCCTGTTGCGAGAGAGTGCGCATGCGCTGCTCGATGCCCAGAAGCTTCTGCACATGGTGTCCCAGCTCGTGCGTGACGACATAGGCCTGCGCAAAGTCGCCCGTATCGCCGCCGAAGCGCTTCAACTGCCGCCAGAACGACAGGTCAATGTACACTTTTTCGTCTTCGGGACAGTAGAAGGGCCCCGTGGTGGCCTGCGCCGATCCGCAACCGGAGTACGTCATATCCTGATACAACACCAACTTGGCGTGGCGATATGTGCGCCCATGGGCGGCGAAGATCTGGGCCCAGGTCTTCTGCGCGTCGTCGAGGACAAAGCTGATGAGGTGCACATCGCGGTCTTCGGCCGCGGATTGGGTGACTGGCGCGCTCGACGGACCTGGTGCCAGGTCCGACTGCCCGCTGCCCGCGAAAAAATTGCGGCCGGTAATGACGCTGATGATCAGAACCAGGATGAATCCGCCGATGCCCATGCCGCCGCCAAAGCCGAATCCGCCGCCACCGCTTCCGCGGCGATCTTCAATGTCCGAGCTGACTCCCTGGTCCTGCCATTCCATGCCTTGTACCCTCAGTCTCTAAGATGCAGTTTGGCATAAGTCGCCGTTTGGCGGAAACCGGAAACCCGAGAGCGCGATAAATCGAGACGAGCGATTTGGAAGCGACACGCGAACTTCGAACAGGACAATTGCGTACCCGCAATAGTCGAGCAATGAACGCTCGATTCAAACCAGGAGGTCCCCATCAAAGACGCTGAGGTCTCTGAAGTCACCTCGCCCACCGCTCGCATGGCGCCGGGAATGGCTGCTGTCTGCGGTCTTGGGCTCGTTCGCATTGCGATTTATCTAGTGGCAGCGCCGAAGTACGGATATTTTCGCGATGAAATGTATTACCTCGCTTGTGGAGAGCATCCGGCATGGGGGTACATGGACCAGCCTCCCTTGATCGCGTGGATGGCCTGGCTCCTGGAGCATACGATCGGGGTCTCGCTCTACGCGCTGCGGTTCTTGCCGATGCTGGCCGATGTAGGCTGCATCGTGATGACCGGGCTGCTGACGCGGAAGCTGGGGGGCGGCCGCTGGGCAATGTTTCTGGCTTCGCTTGCTGTGCTGGTTGCGCCCATCTACCTGGCGCTTTCGCACTTGTTCACCATGAATGCTTTCGATCCGCTCTTGTGGACGGTGATTGCCTGGTTCTTTGTCGATCTTGTGCAAACCGGCAAGGCGCGGAACTGGATATGGATCGGGGTTTTGACTGGCATTACGTTGCTGAACAAGTATGGCGTACTGTTCCTGATTGTCGGGCTGCTTGCTGGAGTTGTTTTGTCGCGGTTACGCCGTAGTCTGGTTCGACCCTGGTTCTGGGCCGGCGCTGCGATTGCCACGTCGATCGCACTGCCGAATTTCCTTTGGCAGATGCATTGGAATTTTCCCTTTGTTCAATTGGTAAGGAACGTGAGAGAAGGTGGGCGCGATGTGATGCTGCCGCCTCTGCCGTATCTGGGTCAGCAGGCACAAATGATCGGGTTTGTTTCATCGCTTCTGGTGATTTTGGCGCTGTGGTTTTTCATTTCGGCTCAAGGCAGACGCTACCTGATTCTTCTCTGCGGCTTTTTAAGCGTGCTGGGATGCATGCTTGTGCTGAAGGGCAAGTTCTACTACGTCGCACCGGTCTATCCCATCGTGTTTGCTCCCGGTGCGGTGATGTTTGAAGGCCTGACAAAAACTCGTATCGCTCGATGGTTCCGGCCTGTTTATGCCCTGACGATGTTCCTGGTTGGTGCGCTGATTGCGCCCACGGCGATCCCTCTGCTTTCGATCAGAGGGTACATCGCGTACACGAAGAGGCTGGGGATTCAGCAGCAAAAATTCGAGAACCAGCAGGAGAGCCAGCTTCCTCAGATTTTTGCCGACATGGTGGGGTGGGAAGATCGGGTGAAAATCGTGGCAGACTACGTGCACTCGTTGCCGCCGGAAGAGCAGAAAGTGACAGCGATTGGAGCTTCCAATTACGGGGACGCGGCCGCGGTCGATTTATTTGGACCGAAGTACGGCTTGCCCAAGGCGATCAGTTCTGCAAATAACTACTGGATATGGGGCCCGCGCGAGTATACCGGCGAGAGCCTGATTCTGATGGACGAGGATTCCCCGGAGAAGTACGTCGGGCATTGCAGATCCTTCAGCATGGTTGCAAGTCCCCACGATCCGTATGTTCGGCCTGATGAAAACCGCCCAATCTATCATTGCGTTGGGTTGACTCCAGACGCGCCGTCGCTTTGGCCAAGCCTCAAACCTTGGAAATAGGCTCGTGAGGACTCTACCTCTTTAGTGCAAACGGTGGGCGATTGATATGTTTCGAGTAACTACGGTTGCCAGAGAAGACGGCCCCGGCGATGATCCGGAAAAAGAGCAAACGGCATCCAGATGGTGCGCAGTCATGTAAGGTTGAGGCAAAGGATTTCTTTATCCCATCTATGCTCACCCGAATCAGAGTATGTCTCCTTCTGGCCTTGACCACTGGCTCAAACCTGTTCGGCGCCGATTTCGTCATGAAGGTGACCGACAAGAAAACTCTCGATACTCAAGGTTTCAGTGTTTTTCTCTACGACAGCAGGTACCATCCCGTTTTCGTAGACCAAAAAAACACCGCCATGGAGATGATTCTCCATGGCCAGCGCATCGCCACGAACGGCGACGTGCGCCTGATGCCAACGCCCGAGCAGTGGGACCTGGTGGCAACCCTTAAAGGACGTCAGGCCAATGCGGCGAACAACCGGCTCACGGCGACTCTCGCTTTCCCGGCCTTCGATTTGAGTTACACGCTTGAAGTCACAGCAGAACCAGGTGGCGTGAGGGTCAGCGTCAATCTCGACAAGCCGCTTCCGCAGAAACTCGCCGGGCGGGCGGGCTTCAACCTCGAATTCCTGCCCTCGATCTACATGGGAAAGGCTTACCTTGTGGACGGAACCAAGGCCGGCATCTTCCCGCGAACGCCGAACGATCCGATGGTTAAGGTGTTGCCGCTGCCTGATGAACCGAAAAAGGCGTACTACCTTGAGGCCTGGGACAAGGCGAAGGGATACACTCAACCGCTGCCGTTCGCTGAGGGCAAAAGCATCACTCTGGGGATCGACAACGCGCTGGCCCGCGTCAACGTTAAGTCGGATACCGCGGACCTGATGCTGTTCGATGGACGGAACCGCGCGCAGAACGGCTGGTTTGTGTTGCGTTCGTTGATCCCCGAGGGTAAGACCACCGGCGCCATCGTATGGCACATCAGGCCGGACGTGATTCCGAACTGGACGCGGCCACCAATGATCGCGCACAGCCAGGTTGGTTATGCACCGGGTTTCCAAAAGGTCGCAGTGCTCGAACTCGACCCGAAGTACAACGGCCCTAAGACCGCCAAAGTAATGCGCCTGATGGAGGACGGATCTTACAAGCAGGTATTCGAGGGACCGATCACGCCTTCAACGCCGTGGCTGCGCTATGTTTATTCGAAATTCGACTTCACGCCGGTCAAAGACCCCGGCCTTTATGTTATCGAGTACGCAAATCAGCGCACGGCGACCTTCCCCATCTCCAAAGACGCTTACGCCAACATCTGGCAGGACAGCCTGGACCATCACCTTGCGGAGCAGATGGATCACGTTTCTGTTCGCGAAGCCTACCGCGTGTGGCACGGCGCTTCGCACCTGGATGATGGCCGTCTGGCGCCCGTGGTTGGGGAGCAATTCGACGGGTGGAATCAGGCTACAGCCACCGACGGGAAGTATAAAGGCGGCGATCACATTCCCGGAATGAACGTCGGCGGCTGGTACGATGCCGGCGATTTCGATCTTGAGGAGCCTGCGCAACTCAGCGTGATTCAGAGTCTGGCTCTGGCGTATCGCGAATTCAATCTCAAGTACGACGAGCTTACGGTGGATGAAGCCGCGCGTGAGGTTGAGATGCATCGTCCCGATGGCGTGCCGGATACTGTCGAGCAAGTCAAGCACGGCGCACTGCTCATCCTGGCGCAGTTCCACAATATCGGCCATGCGATCCGAGGCACTCACGAACCAGATCTGCGCCAGTACACGCACCTGGGCGACGGAGCTTCGAAAACCGACGGCCGCATTTATGACCCGAAGCTCGGTCCGAATGAAGTGAAGGGCGACTACTCCGGCAGGCCGGACGATCGCTGGATCTTCTCCACGAACAACCCGTATTTCCAATGGAACGCCATCGCGGCGCTGGCCGCAGCGGCCGACACGCTGAAAGGCTATGACGACGCACTCGCGAAAGACTGCCTCGACACCGCCATCAAAGCATGGAACGAGGAGAAGGCTCACCCAACGCAATTTCCGGCGGGCGGCTTTGGCGGAGGGGCTCCGACAGGTGCGTCCGGCGGCGTCCTGGCTGCATCTCAGGGTGCGGCGGCTGGTGCTCAAGGCGGCCGAAACGGACGGGCCAGTTCGGGCGTTCCCGCAAATCCCGATACGACCGACGCAACAGCACCTCCAGCCGGGTTCGGCCGCGGCGGCTTCGGCCCGGGAATGGACTGGGCTGCAGCTCTGGAACTAACGATTGCGACCAATGGCGCAGAGCCCTACAAGTCACGTCTGAAGGAATTGTTCCCTCAGATGATCACCGCGCAGCGAATGGAGTTCGGTGGTTGGACGGCAGTGCGAGCATTGCCCTATCTGGACGCGGGTGCGAAGGATCAAATGCGGGAGGCGGTGAAGACATACATGGCGGGTCTGGACAAGCGCTTGGACGCCACCCCGTTCGGCGTGCCCCCGAGCCTGGGCACCTGGGGCGGATCGGGCGCCGTGGTGGACATGGCCATCCGCATGTACTTCCTGCACAAGGCGTTTCCCGATCTTGTGGGCCCCGAATATACACTGCGCGCCGTCAATTACATTCTCGGCACGCACCCGGTTTCCAGCACTTCGTATGTTGCGGGTGTCGGGACGGTCTCAAAGACGAAGACTTATAGCAACAACCGCGCCGACAATGCTTACATTCCCGGCGCGGTGATTCCGGGATACATCATCATCAAGCCGGATTTTCCGGAGTGCATCGACGACTTCGGATTCCTCTGGTTCGAGGATGAAGCCGTCGTAGCCGGTTCGGCAAACTGGGTGGTGGCCGGCAACGCCGCGGAGGCGATCATCAAGGAAGCGAAGTAGAGCCAGCACAGGAAGCGTGCCGGCATCAAAAAGCCGCCCCGTTTGCATCATGCAGAGGCAAACGGGACGAGAAAAGTGGATTCAGTTTCAGTGGTTAGAAATAGAGCTTCGCGCCGAACTGAAAGACTCGTGGATCGAACGCCGACGTGACCTGGCCAAAGTTGCTGGAGCCGAGTCCGTTGCTGACCTGGTTGAATTCGGTATGGTTCCAGACGTTAAAGCTTTCCGCCCGGAGTTCGAGACGCCGGTATTCGTTGAAGTTGAAGCTCTTGAAGAGCGATAGATTCCAGTTGTCGCGTCCAGGACCGCGCAAGGAATTGAACCCTGCGTTGCCCCATGCTCCGACTGCTGGATTGGCGAAGGCCTTTGTGTCGAACCATTCGCCCACCTTGTGCGGATACGAAATATTACCGACCTTGTCAGGACGGTTGGTGGCATTGGGCAGGCCGTTGCTGCTTTGGCCTCCAGTGAGTTGCGGGTTGATCGGTAGACCGGAGGTCATTGTGACGATGCCGGAGATCTCCCATCCGCCGACGGTCGTGGACACCAGACGGTTGGGGCTCTTCCGGAAGAAAGGAACGTCATAAATGAAATTGACGGCAACGTTGTGTGTCCTATCGTAGCCTCCGGGTCCTAGATCGTACCTCCATCCGGCGTAAGGATTGGAGACGTTGGAGAGATCTCCTCCGCCGTTTCCACCCAGAGTTGGATCGATACTGCGCGAGAGTGTATAGAAAGCGCGCAGTGTCAGATCTCGCACGCGGGAAGTCAGGTCGATTTGCAGCGAATTGTAGTGCGAGTTCGCTTCGTTGGTAGAGAGATCGACCGAGTGGAAGCCCGGATAAGGCAGACCAGGCGCGGTGTTGTATTGTGCCCCCGCAATCAGCGCGGGTAGATAACTCTCGCTGGGCAGATTTGCCTGGCGGTAGTCGTTCTGAGAGCGGTTCTGGTTTCCCACGTAGGAAGCCGAAAGAACGGTGCGGCCGTTCAGTTGCCGTTGAATACCAGCGCTGTATTGATAACTGGCCGGCTGCTTATAGCGTTCGATGTCGAGGCCGGCGATGCTGGCTGGATTGATCGGTTTGGATGCTACTGTGCCCGTTGACAGCAGAACGCTGGGATTCTCGAGCATCACGCTGTTATTTGTCACGTTGAGGCTGAAAGGTATGTTGGGTCCGGCGTTGTACATGTCGTTGCCTTGAATGCGCTCGTACATGATGCCGAATCCGCCACGGAGCACAGTTTTGCCTGTGCCCACTGGGTCATAAGCGAAGCCAATGCGAGGACCAAAGGCGGCCCAATGGTTGTTGACAAGGCCCTTCGGAATGCCATTCTTTTCAGGGGTACCGACGCCA
>Ga0207700_10001808_pt1 | contig 12151 bp, 12 predicted proteins | sample LARL82metaG_FD_184348 | JGI IMG/M metagenome (GOLD analysis project Ga0207700, IMG submission 184348) | Corn, switchgrass and miscanthus rhizosphere microbial communities from Kellogg Biological Station, Michigan, USA - LAR L8-2 metaG... | ecosystem: Host-associated > Plants > Roots >...
GTGATCGGCATGCTGTCGCCGCTCGTCGAGCCCGCGCTTGCGGCGACACTCGCGGGCAAGGGCGTGACGGCGATCTCCCTGGACGGGCTGCCGCGCACGCTGACCCGCACCCAGGCGATGGACGCGCTGTCGTCGCAGGCCAACGTGGCCGGCTACAAGGCCACGCTGATCGCGGCCGGGGCGTACGGCAGGTTCTTCCCGCTGCTGATCACCGCAGCGGGCACGGCGCGGCCCGCCAAGTTCCTCGTGCTCGGCACCGGGATCGCCGGCCTGCAGGCGATCGGCACCGCGCGGCGGCTCGGCGCCCAGGTCAGCGGCTACGACGTGCGGCCCGCGTCCAAAGGCGAGGTCGAGTCGCTCGGCGCCACGTTCATCGAGCTCACGGCCGTCAGCGACGGCGCAGGCCAGGGCGGCTACGCCCGCGAGCTGACGTCCGAGGAACGCCAGGCCCAGCAGGCCGAGCTGACCGCGCACATCGCACGGCACGACGTGGTGATCACCACGGCGCAGGTACCCGGCCGCAGGCCGCCGCTGCTCGTCACCGAGGACGCGGTGAAGGCGATGGCCGCCGGCTCGGTGATCGTGGACATGGGCGCCAGCGCACTCGGCGGCAATGTCGCAGGATCGGTGCCCGGCGAGACCGTGGTGACGGAGAACGGCGTCACGATCATCGGCGCGCAGAACCTGCCGTCGAGCGTGCCGACCGCCTCGTCCAACGCCTACTCGCGGAACATCTCCGCGCTGCTGCTGTCCATGGTCACCGACGGCGCGCTCGTCATCGACCCGGCCGACGAGGTCCAGGCCGGGGTCGTCGTCGCCCACGACGGCCAGGTCGTGCACCCGGCCGTGGCGAAGCTGCTGCGTCCCGCCGACCGAACCGGAGGAGCCGACCATGTCGACCGCCCTGGTAACTGACCTGACCATCTTCGTGCTGGCATTGCTTGTCGGCATCGAGGTCATCGGCAAGGTGCCCGCGACCTTGCATACGCCGCTGATGTCGGCGGCCAACTCGATCCACGGGATCGTGCTGGTGGGCGCGCTGCTCATCGGCCTGACCGCGCACAACGCCGTCGGCTACATCCTCGCGTTCGTGGCCGCGTTCTTCGCCGCCGCGAACGTGGTCGGCGGCTACGTGGTCACCGGCCGGATGCTGAAGATGTTCCGCCGCAAGGCCGCACCCCCGCCGGCTAAGGCAGCCCCAGCGCCCCAGCCGGCCGAGGCCGCCGGCGCGGCGGAGCAGCGGGAGAGCGTGCGGTCATGACCACTTTCACCAACAGCATCCAGCTCGTCTACGTGCTCGCGGCCGCCTGCTTCGTCGTCGGCCTGCACCTGATGAACTCGCCGGCCACCGCCAGGCGCGGCAACCAGGTGTCGACGGCCGGGATGGTGATCGCGGTCATCGCCACGCTGGTCCTGCTGATCCACGAAGGCACCGTCACCGCGGTCGGCTGGACCGTGCTGATCGTCGGCGCCCTGCTCGGCGCCGCGGCCGGCCTGTGGTCCGCGAGGACCGTGCAGATGACCGCCATGCCGCAGCTCGTGTCCATGTTCAACGCGGTCGGCGGCGGCGCCGCCGCGCTGGTCGCGATCTACAGCTACATCCACGACGAGTCGGCCGCGGGCGGCGTGCTCGGCAGCACCACGGTCTTCACGGTGCTCGACGTGCTCATCGGCTCGGTGACGTTCACCGGGTCGCTGATCGCCGCGGGCAAGCTCCAGGGCCTCATCACCGGCTCGCCGGTGATGATCAAGGGCGGCCGGGTGATCAACCTCGCGCTCGTCGTCGTGGCGCTCGGGTCGGCGGCGTTCATGCTGACCACGGCGAGCCTGCCCGCGCTGCTGCTGGTGGTGCTGGCCTCGCTCGCGTTCGGCGTGCTGATGGTGCTGCCGATCGGCGGCGCAGACATGCCGGTGGTGATCTCGCTGCTCAACGCGTTCACCGGCACCGCGGTCGCGATGGCCGGGTTCGTCATCCAGAACTGGGCGCTGATCATAGCCGGGGCGCTCGTCGGCGCCTCGGGCGGCATTCTCACCAAGCTGATGGCCGACGCGATGAACCGGTCGCTCGCCAATATCATGCTCGGCGGCTTCGGCACCGGTGACACGGCGGTCGCGGCGGTGGTGGCCGGCGACGCCCAGATCCGGTCGATCGCCGCCGACGACGCGGCCATCCAGCTCGCCTACGCCTCCAAGGTCATCATCGTGCCCGGCTACGGGCTGGCCGCGGCCCAGGCGCAGCACGGCGTCGCCGAGCTGGCGGCGCTGCTCGAGGACCGCGGTATCGAGGTCAGCTACGCGATCCACCCGGTCGCGGGCCGGATGCCTGGTCACATGAACGTCCTGCTCGCCGAGGCGAACGTGCCGTATCCCCAGCTCAAGGAGATGGATGAGATCAACCCGGAGTTTCCGCGGGCAGACGTGGCGCTCGTGATCGGCGCGAACGACGTGACCAACCCGGCTGCCCGCAGGCCCGGCTCGGCGATCTCCGGCATGCCGATCCTGGACGTCGACCAGGCGCAGTCGATCATCGTGGTCAAGCGCTCCATGGGCACCGGCTACGCCGGCATCGACAACGAGCTGTACGCCAACCCCAAGACCAGCATGTACTTCGCCGACGCGAAGAAGGCGGTCGCGGAGATGACGGCGGCGGTCAAGACGCTCGTCGGCTGAGGGGAATAAGCATTCAGAACGGACGCGTGGCGCCTCCCGGTCTCGCCCGCTTCCGCCGTCAGCGGCATGCCGTGTTACGGAGTTTGCCGACGAGTAACCAGGGAAGCACGTGCGTAGCCCGCGCGGCTATTATCTGTCCCTACAACCGATTCTGTCCCTACGACCCCAGGTCCCATGACACGGCCTGCCCGTTCCTCGCCGGGCATACCGCGATCTCCCCGTGGCGAAAGCCTGACATGCCTTTCCTTTACACGAATAACTTGTCGGAGGTACGCGCCCTGGCGGAACGACATGCCAGGAAAGCCGGCCTGCCCGATGCACGTGTCATCGACTTCGTGATCGCCGTGAGCGAGGTCGCCGCGAACACGGTCCGGCATGCCCATTCGACCGGGTCGATGGAGATCAGGTCCGACGCGACCGAGATTGTCTGCGAGATCCGCGACCGGGGGGTCATCACCGACCCGACGGTGGGCCGTCAGCCGCCGCCGCCCAACGCCACGGGAGGGCACGGCCTCTGGCTCGTGCATCAAGTCTGCGATCGGGTCGAACTGAACTCCGACGAGAACGGGACCGTCGTCCGGCTGTACATGTCGCTGGAGCCTGGCTGATGGCGGCCTGGACGTGAACAGGCGGCCAGGTCGCGCGATGTAGCCTGTTGCCAGAATCCCCGGTCCATTGTTACTTACGCGTAGGATGCTCACCCATGGATGTTGACGGTACAAGAGAGCGCATGGCGGCATACCTGCGCGACCACCATGACAAGGTTGTCGGCCGCTGGAGTGAGCTGGTCGTGGCAGGCGTGCGCGGCCGGACGTCGCGCGAGGAAGTGCGGCGCGAACTCGAAGACCTTTACACTCTCGTCGTCCGGGTGCTGTCCGGGGCGGACGACCACGCCGCCGGCGAGCTGACGGCTGCGCTCGACGAGCTTTCCCGCGGCCGGGCGCGGGACGGTTTCACGCCCAGCGAGACGGCGCTTGGGGTGTTCTCCCTCAAGGAGGCCGTCTACGAGCTCGTGGCGGACTCCGCCGAGCTGGTGCCTGAGTACCTCGCGCTCACCCGCATGGTCGACGACCTCGGCCTGCGCACCTTCGAGACGTATTCCGTCACGCGGGAACAGATCATCTCCGACCAGGCGACCGCCATGCTCGAACTGTCCACGCCTGTCGTGCGGCTGTGGGACGGCATCATCGCGGTCCCGCTCGTGGGCACGCTCGACTCGGCGCGCACCCAGCTAGTGATGGAGAAGCTCCTCGACACCCTGGTGGCCACCGGCGCCGACCACGCGGTGATCGATATCACCGGCGTGCCCACGGTGGACACTGAGGTGGCGCAGCATCTCCTCAAGACGGTGAGCGCGGCGCGCCTGCTCGGTGCGGAGTGCACGATCTCGGGCATCCGGCCGCAGGTCGCGCAGACGATCGTGTCGCTCGGCATCGAGTTCGGCGACATCGCCACCAAGGCGACGCTCGCCGACGCGCTCGCCCTCGCGCTGCGCCAGGCCGGGCTGAAAGTCGTGCCCGCCTAATGGAACGGGTGCCGATCCTCAAGATCGGGGAAATCCTCTTCGTATCCATCCAGATCGACTTGCAGGACGACACCGTCATCCGCCTCCAGGAAGACCTGGCCGACGAGCTGGGCGCCACCGGAGCGCACGGCGTGCTCATCGACATCACCGCCGTCGAGATCGTCGACTCCTTCATCGGCCGGATGCTGACCACGATCGGATCGATCTCGCGGCTGTTCGACGCCGAGACGGTCCTCGTCGGCATGCGCCCGGCGGTGGCGATCACGCTCACCGAGCTCGGCCTGTCCCTTGGCGGGGTGCGCACCGCGCTTAACGCCGAGAAGGGCCTGGAGCTCCTGAACGGAAAGTCCTGATGGATGAGCTGCCCATCCAGTCAGGAGACGACGTGGTGCGTGTCCGCCAGTTCGTCAGGAACGCGGCGGCCGACAACGGGCTCTCCCTAGTAGACCAGACCAAGCTGGTGACCGCCGCGAGCGAGCTCGCGCGCAACACCCTGGTCCACGGGCGCGGCGGCGCGGCCCGGGTGGAGACGGTCAAGTCGGCCAACGGGCGGGTGGGCATCAAGCTCTATTTCACGGACGAAGGCCCCGGCATCCCCGACATCGGGCTGGCGCTCACCGACGGCTGGACCACGGGTACCGGGCTCGGGCTCGGGCTGTCCGGCGCGCGACGTCTCGTCGACGAGTTCGAGCTGACGTCAAAGCCCGGCGCCGGGACCAGCGTCGTGGTCGTCAAATGGTCACGGTGAACCGGCTGCTGACCGCCCAGGCGCCCGGCGACATGCGCTGGCTGCGGGTCGAGGATCCCAGCGCCGCCGCCGCCTGCCGCGGCGCCGCCCTCGCGCTGGCGGCCCGGCTCGGGTTCCCCTCGCGCCGTGCCGACGAGCTCGCGCTCGCGGTCACGGAGGCGGCCTCTAACCTGGACAAGCATGCCCGCGAGGGCTCCATGCTGCTGCGGATCACCAGGGACGGCGACAGACCAGGGATCGAGCTGGTGACCATCGACGCCGGACCCGGTTTGCGCGACACCGGCGCCGCCCTTCGCGACGGCCACTCCACCAGCGGCACCCTGGGCATCGGGCTCGGTGCGATCAACAGGCTCGCCGACTTCTGCGACCTGTATTCGGTGCCTGGCCATGGCACGGCGCTGGTGGCCAGGTTCTGGCCCGCGCCACGGGACTACGCCGTCCGCCAGGCCGGCCTGGTCCGGCCGATCGCCGGCGAGACCGACTGCGGCGACGTCTTCGGCGCGACCGAGACGGACGCGGGCGTGACCGGCGTGCTGTGTGACGGCCTGGGCCATGGCCCGCTCGCCGCGACCGCCGCGACGAAGGGGGTGGCGGCGGTCCTCGAAGACCCGCGGGCCGAGCCGGCCGCGCTTGTCGAGCGCGCGCACCGCGCGATGGCCAGCACCCGCGGCGGTGCGATCGGCGTGGTGCAACTGGCCGGCGAGGTTGTCCGGTTCGCGGGTCTTGGCAACATCGCGGCGGTGATCCTGGCCGACGGCACCCGCCGGAGCATGCTCTCGGTGCCGGGGATCGCGGGACATCAGGCGCGGACGATTCGCCAGTTCGAGTACACCGCTCCGCGTGGCGCGACGATCATCCTGCACTCGGACGGCATCAGCAGCCGCTGGGAGCCCGGGGCGCTCCCGGGACTGAACGGCAGGGACCCGCTGATCGTCGGCGCCGCGCTGCTCGCCGAGGCCGGGACACGCCGCGACGACGCCGGCGTGCTGGTGCTCAAGCCATGACAGACGACGAGTTCGCCACCCTGCACGTCCGGGACCTGCCCGGAGTCTTCGCCGCGCGCCGGCTCGGCCGCGAGCTTGCCGCCGGGCTCGCCCTTGAGCAGCAGGATCAGGTCCGGGTCGCGACCGCGCTCAGCGAGATATGCCGCAGCACGGTCACCGCCGGGCAGACCGCTGTCATCGCGTTCGGGGCGGACCAGGCCAGCCTGGTGGTCACCGTCACGGTCGACGGCGAACCGCCCGAGGACGGGATCGTCGCGGCGGCTCGCCTGATGGACACCGTGAAGGCCAGGGGAAAGCTCATCCGGATGACCAAGCGGCGCCCGCCGCACGCCGCGCCGGACAAGCGCGTCCTCCGCGAGCAGCTAGCGGCCCTGGTGCCCGAGTCCTCGCTTGAGGAGCTGCGACGGCAGAATCAGGACCTCATCGCGGCGCTTGACGACGTCACGCGGCAGAAGGAACAGCTGCTGCTGCTCAACGCAGAGCTCCAGGAGACCAACCGCGGGGTGATGGCCCTCTACAGCGAGCTATCGGACGAGCTCGAGCAGACCAACAGGGGCGTCGTCGCGCTCTACAGGGAACTTGACGAAAAGTCCGAGGAGCTGCGCCTCGCCTCGGAGTCCAAGAACAGGTTCTGGGCCAACGTCAGCCACGAGCTGCGCACACCGCTGAACTCGATCCTGGGGCTGACCAGGCTGCTCGCCGACGCCGACGGCGGCCTCGGTCCCGAGCAGCTGTACCAGGTAGACCTGATCAGGAACTCGACGAGCACACTGCTCACCCTGGTCAACGACCTTCTCGACGTCGCCAAGGCCGAGTCGGGACAGCTCGTCATCGAACCGGCGGAGGTCAGCCTGCCGACGCTGCTCGCCACGCTGCGCGGTCTAGTCAGGCCGATGGCCGAAGGCAAGCCGGTCGACGTGGACGTAAGCGCCGACGGCGCTCCCGGGGCCATCCTGACCGACGAGATGGCGCTGACGGCTATCCTGCGTAACCTGCTGTCCAACGCCATCAAGTACACCGACAGCGGAGAGGTGCGGCTTTCCGTGAGTACGTTTCCCGACCGTGTCGAGATCCAGGTCTCCGACACCGGCACCGGCATCCCGGCCGGTCAGCTCGAACGTGTGTTTGAAGAGTTCTACCAGGTGCCCGGCGCGAAGCGGGGCGGCACCGGGCTGGGCCTGCCCTACGCCAGGAAGCTCGCCGGGCTGCTCGACGGCGAGCTGTCGTTGTCGAGCGAGGTGGGCCGCGGGACCACCGCCGTGCTCAGCCTGCCGCACGGCACCCCGTCGGCCGGGACGGTCGTCCTCGCTGACGACGACGCGTCCTTCCGCCAGGTGCTGAGGGCGATGCTCGCCGGCACCGCGGACCGGCTCATCGAGGCGGCGGACGGCGCCCAGGCACTCGCCGCGGTCGCGGCGGAGGACGTCGACCTGATCCTTGCCGACCTGCAGATGCCGGGCGTGGACGGGAAGACGCTGCTCGACCGGCTGCCCGCCGGGCTCCCCGCGATCGTCATCACCGGCCACGACGAGCCGACGCCGCCGCGGGCCGCGGCCCTGCTGCGCAAGGACGAGCTCACCAGGGAACGGCTCGCGTTCACGATCCGGCACGTCATCCGGGGCACGCGATGAGCGACGCCGCGGCCGCCCTGCTCCTCGTGGACGACGACGTGGCCAAGCGCTACGTACTGGCCACCTGGCTGCGGCGGGCGGGGCACATCGTCACAGAAGTGGGCACCGGACGGGAGGCGCTCGCGATGGTGGACAGCGCCGACCTGGTGCTGCTTGACGTGAACTTGCCGGACATGAGCGGCTTCGACGTCTGCCGCCAGATCAAGACCGACCCGCGGACGGCCGCGATCCCGGTGATCCAGGTGTCCGCCACCGCGGTCGAGGTCGCGGATCGCGCTCATGGCCTGACCCAGGGCGCCGACGCGTACCTGGTGGAGCCCACGGAACCAGAAGAGCTGCTCGCCACGGTGACAGCCGCGCTGCGCTACTACCGTGCCAGGACCCGCGCGGAACGGACGGCTGCCATGCTGGCCGCGCTGGCCAGCACGACCCTGGACATCAACGCCGCGGAGACCTTCGACGGGCTGGCGGCGGTAGCGGCGGCCGACGCCGCGCGGATCTTTTCTGTTGAGGCCGTGCTAATGCTTGAGATGCCCGACGGCCAGCTCCGGCGGATGTCGGGCCGCCCCGGCGGTCCCGCGCCCGTGCGGCGCGGTGGCCTGCCCGGGCTCCTGGACGGTGTCGCGGAGCGCGTGCTCGGCCCCGGTGCGGGCAGCACGGTCGTGACCATGGACCGGGACGACTGGCTGCGCCTGGTGCCCGACAGCACGCTGCGGGTGGACGTCTGCGTCGCCGCCGCGCGGGTCAAGCGCGGTAAGCCGCCGACGGTGATCACGGTCGACGGCGCGGGCCTGTCCGGCGGGGAGGACATGCAGATCCTCGGCCAGCTCGCGCAGTCGGTGGCGCTCAGCGTCGAAGCCCTGCGCTCGTCCGCGGAAGACCACCTGGTGGCCATGACTCTGCAGCGCAGCTTCCTGCCCGCGGCGCTGCCCGCGGTACCGGACCTTACGATGGCGTTCCGCTACCTGCCGGCCAGCGATCAGGCCGAGGTCGGCGGGGACTTCTACGAGGCGCTGCCCTGGCGGGACGGGGTCCTGATCGCGATCGGCGACGTGCAAGGGCACTCGCTGCACGCCGCGACGGTGATGGGCGAGCTCAGGCACGCGCTGCGCGCTTTCGCCACAGAAGCGCACTCGCCTGTCGAGATCACCAGCCTGGTCAACGAGGTGCTGCGGCGTTACCACCCGGGCATGATGGCCACTTTGTGCCTGGTGATCGTCGAGCCGTCGACCGGCGAGCTCTCGATCGTCAACTGCGGGCACATGCCGCTGCTGCTCGTAAGCGGCGCCGGCGCGGCCTACGCCGGCGAAGGCGGGCTGCTGCTCGGCCTGACCCGGCACGAGCCGCACACCGAGACGGCTGTCCTGCCTGTGGGGGGCACCGCGCTGCTGTTCACCGACGGCCTCGTCGAGGATCGCAAGATCCTTCTCGACACCAACCTCGAGATACTGCGCGCCGCCGCGCAGGAGGTCGCGGACGCCGACGTCGAGGCTTTCGCCAACCACGTGATGTCGGTCTTCGGCCCGCGCGAGGACGACGTCGCGATGATCGTGCTGCGCAGAACCGGCTAAGCGGCGCTCATCGCTTCCTGCAGGCTCGGGTAGACCGGCATGAGGCGGCCCACGCCGGTCAGCTGGAGCACCCGGCGCACAGAGCCGTCCTGGGCCACTGCCAGCCACAGCTGGATGTCGCGCGCGGCGGCCCGCTCGTAAGCCCGCATGATCGCGTGCACTCCTGACGAGTCGCAGAAGACGGTTGACGTCAGGTCGGCGATCACGATGCCAGCGCCGGGCTCGAAGGCCGCGACCAGCTGATCGTGCACAGTATCGCAGTTCGTGACGTCGATCTCGGCAGGCAGCGCCACCACGACGGGCACGGCGCGTGCAGCCTGGTCATCCGCCACTCAAACCACTCCCGTTACCTGCAAACTCATGCGTTCTCACGCAGACTACCTTGTATGCATACGTTAACAGGCGAGATGCGCCCTGGACATGAGCCCGCCAGGCCACCCGGCCGGAAACGGCTGTTCAGGGCTTCCGCGCGACCCCTGCGCAGCCTAGGCCGGGCCCGGGCTGCTCATCCTCCCCCGTGGCGGGGGCTCCGTCGGGACGCCAGTCGCGGACGCGGACCAGGCCGGGTTCCACGAGCTCAAGGCCGCAGAACAGCTCCCGCACCCCGTCGAGCGTGCGGAACTCCGCCCGGCCGAACGCCCGTGTCATGAACTCCTTCAGCTGGACGACGCCAGGGTCGCCGAGGTCGAGCAGGTGATGGATGAATACGTAGCTGCCTGACGGCAGCGCGCCGATCAGCTCGCCGGTGAGCCTGGCCGGCTGCTCGTAGTCCGTGATCTGGTGCATGACGCCGGACAGCAGCAGCCCGATCGGCCTGCTCCAGTCCAGGTGAGCGCGCACCACGGGATGACCGATGATCCCGGCGGGATCGCGGAGGTCCCCGTCCGCCACGGCCGTCAGCGGGTTCTCCGCGAGCACCGCCTTGGCGTGGCTGAGCACCATCGGATCGTTGTCCACGTAGACCACGCGGGCGGCCGGGTCGACGCGCTGGGCGATCTGATGCACATTCTCCGCGGTTGGCAATCCGGCGCCGATGTCAAGCAACTGCCTGATCCCGGCGTTCCCCACCAGGTAGCGGACCACCCGGCTGAGCAGGGCCCGCTGCCCGCGCACGCCCGCCTCGATCCCCGGCATCGTGGCGGCGATCCGCTGGCCGTGGATCCGGTCGACGGCGAAGTTGTCCTTGCCGCCGAGCAGGTAGTCGTAGACCCGCGCCACGTTGGGCCTGGATGGCATCATGCCGGCGGCCGGCGTCTTCTCCCGCTTCCCCACGAAGCAGATCGTAGCCACTCTCACTAGGTGATAACAGGAGCTTTGAGACATCATGTTTCATTTTTCCAGGATCACCGTCAGCCTCCGGGCCGGCCGCCCAGGCTGGAGACGGCGCGAGCGGCGGTCTCAGCGGCGGCGGCGCACGCGGCCGCGAGCGGGGTGCCGCCCAGCCATGCGGCGAGGAACCCCGCGCAGAACGCGTCTCCCGCGCCCGTCGTGTCGCACCACGGGGCGGGCGCGGCGGCGACCCGCCCTGACGTCGCATCGCCCGCCGCGTACACGGCGCCGTCCGCGCCGAGCTTGACGACGACGGCGCCGTAGTAGCCGGTGAGGACGGCCGCCATCGCGGCCGGATCGCCGGCCGGGGGCGGGTCCGCGCCGGTCAGCACGGCCGCCTCGTCCACGTTGGGGAAGCAGACCGCGGCGCCCCTGGTCCAGCCGAGGAACGCGGCCGGCCCGGTCGAGGGCGCGGCGAGGAACGCCGCGGAGCCCGGATCGACCGTGACCGGCACTCCCCTGCGAGCTGCCTCGGCGAGCAGCCCGCGCACGACCGCTCGCGGCCCGGGCTCGAAGAAGGAGTAGCCGGTGAGGTGCAGCAGCGCCACGTCATCGAGCAGGGCAGCAGGCACGTCGGCCGGGCCCAGCCGCAGGTTCGCGCCCCGGTCGGTGATCATGGTCCGCTCGCCGTCGGGTCCGACGAGCACGACGATCGTCCCGGTAGGCACCGACTCGTCGGCCGCCAGCCGCGGCTCGACGCCGAACCTGGCGAGCTCCCGCCGGTGGAACCCGGCGTCCCCCGCGCCCACCCGCGCGGCGAACACCACATCCATCCCCAGCTCGGCCAGCCACGCGGCCTGGTTGGCGGCGGAACCGCCCGGCCGGCTCCTGATCACCGCCAGGTTGTCGTCGCCGAGCGCGAGCGGCCACGGCGCCTGCACCAGGACGTCGTTGATCACGTCCCCCACGACTAGCACCCGCGGCAACGGGCACCCCCCGCCGCGCTCGTCAGGGCCGGGGGCCCCGGCTGGCCCACGCGGCCGCGATCTGGCCGGCCAGCGTGATGTTGCCGCGGGCAACCTCCAGGTTGACCAGCACGCTCGCGCCGTCGGTGGCGCGCTGCATGTGATCGAGCAAGAACGGCGTCACCGCCTTGCCGCGGATCCCGGCGGTCTCGGCGGCGGCCAGCGCCCCGGCAAGTACGCGGTCGTGCAGCTCCGGGTCGAGCTGCCTGTCCGGCGGCAGCGGGTTGCCGATGAGCAGCGCGGACTCGTCGCCGAGCAGGTCCCTCGCGGCCATGACGGCGGCAATCTCCTCCGGCGTGTCCAGCCGCCAGTCGAGATCCTGACCGGAGTCGGTCAGGTAAAAGCCGGGGAACCTGTTCGTCCGGTAGCCCGCGACCGCCACGCCGAGCGTCTCGAGGCGCTCCAGGGTCGCCGGGATGTCCAGGATCGACTTCACGCCCGCCGACACCACGGTGATCGGCGTCCTGGACAGCGCGGTCAGGTCCGCCGATTCGTCGGCCGACTCGGCGAAGCCGCGGTGCACGCCGCCGAGCCCGCCGGTCGCGAACACCCGGATCCCGGCCTTCGCGGCCAGCACCGCGGTGGCCGCGACCGTGGTGCCGGCGGTCCGCTTCCCGGCCATCGCCAGCCCGAGGTCCCGGCTGCTCACCTTGACCACCGATTCGTCCAGCGCGATCCGCTCCAGGCCGGCGTCGTCAAGCCCGGCCA
>Ga0207700_10001809_pt1 | contig 12144 bp, 13 predicted proteins | sample LARL82metaG_FD_184348 | JGI IMG/M metagenome (GOLD analysis project Ga0207700, IMG submission 184348) | Corn, switchgrass and miscanthus rhizosphere microbial communities from Kellogg Biological Station, Michigan, USA - LAR L8-2 metaG... | ecosystem: Host-associated > Plants > Roots >...
GGCCAACTTGTCCTCCGCCGGAAGCGGGGATTTCTGGTCCAAAGGAGAAAACCAGAGCGGAGTCGCTTCCACTTCCGCAGCTGCAACGCCGCCGTTCCCTTTTCGTGTGACGGAGAAAAGAAAGATCCCACGGGCCGTGGACGGGGCCGGACGCCCCGTCTGGTATTTAGCGGCAAGCGATGGCGACAGCCAGAATTTCTGCGCTACTACCGGATCGAGGGACGGGAGCGGATTCTTAAGGTCTCTTAAATCCTTCACGTAGGAAAAGTCATGAGGATAGATACTGCGTTTGCTGGTGTGAAAGTGGCCGGCAAATGCGGCGATCAATTCATTTTGCTTGAGCGCGTCGTTCCATGTGTCGCGCGCGAGTTGGGAAAGCTTCCAGGAAGAGTTGGGATCGGCCTTGCGACCGGCGGGGTCGGGGAGGTCGGGAACGTGGGTGAATAGAAGATACGATCCACCCAGCTTGATCTCTCCGCGCAGCGTCTTCATGGCATCTTCGCTGGCTTGTATCGTTTCCGCCGTAATGGCCTTTATGTCGGTCTGGGGGTCGTCGTGCGGCTTGAAATAGGAGCTGTCCAGCCCGAGCAGGCAAAATCCGTTTTCGAAAGGAAGAGCCAGACCGTTGTCATTGCAAGATCCAGACGCGTTGCCCGGCGGCCGCAGGTATCGCTCTTTTTCTGTGGAATCGAGTTTGCTTACGAGGTCGAGCACGCGCGGGTCCTGCGCTTTGTATAGCCTTTCCAGAGTGAAAGTAAGGTCAACGATTTCGGGCGCGGGCGGCGGCTCCACGGGAACGGAGGTTGGAGGGGTTTTTGGCTTCTTTTTCTTCAACGCAGCCACGCTGCGCGCTGCGCCGGCAAGATTTTCTTTGCGCTTCGACTGTTGATCGTCTATGGCTTTCTTCAGTTGGAGAATGAAAGCGGCATAGCGATAACGGTTGCGCGGGTCTTCATCGCAAAGGTCATTGTTGCCCGGCACGATATAGACTTTTTTCACCACCAGGGCGCGAAGTTCGCGCGCCGCCAGCTCGGCGGCTTCCGGCATGGAGAGGGGCGTCCCCGGGCCTTCTTTGGGGTCATGCCCGCAGTTCTTGTCCTTGATAGGCTTGCCATCCTTGCCTTTCAGGTCGGGCAAGTCCATGGTGACGTTGTATAGCCCAAAGTCTCCGGTGATGACCACAAAATCGATCTTGCGCTGCTCCTGGAGCACCAGCCGGTTGGTTTGCATGACCGCCCAATGTAGCGCCGACCAGTTGTCCAACTGCTCCTCTTCTATCCCTTTTCCTTCCCGCGCCGCTCCGGCATCAAAAAGATGCGGATCGGACCACTGCACGAAAGTTACGCGTCCATCTTCCGCTCCGGCCGGCTTATGGGTAGTAGCGCCACAGCCATAAAGAACAAACAGGAGGCAAACCAGGATGCAACGTTTATGGACCAGACCTGCCAGCGAGCAGAAGCGGTGAGAGTGCATCGGGTATTTCTCCACGAGAATGAGCATGTCCGAGCATCAGCTTGGTGCTGGGACCAATGCGACATAAGTTCCGTCAGGGGTGTTGTAAGAAGATAAACGCAATGGGCCGGAATACCAAGTTATTTCGATCACGGACGGCTAAACTTTTAAACGGCAAACGGCGGCAGAACCCTTCGCTGAGACAAAGGATTTTGAAAACCAAATTGGATCGCGCTTGGCGAAGCTCTGTGAAAATTTTTGCGGTCTACGGCTTTTTCCCCGCCTCCCAATCGGGCTTGAATTCGGAGTTGGCCAGCCATTTCACTGGATCAAGCATGGAATGGATTGCCTGCTCCATGTGGTTAAAGTCGATATGTGCGACGTCATCGCTGGGGCGATGATAGTCGGTGTGCAGGCCAAAGCTCGACACGGTATGAGCCACGACGCCTTGCTTGGCCAGGGCGTAATTGTCTGAACGCTGAAAGAAGTTTTGTTGGGGATGCGGATCGGCCACCAGTTTGGCGCCATGTTTTGCCAGTTCCGGACCCAGATTGCTGCGATCAAAACCGGTGAGCCAAAGTTCGTCGGGCTTTACCGCGGAGTCAGCGCGGCCAATCATCTCAAATTCCAGGTTGGCGACAATGTTTTTGATTGGCACGGGCGGATGCTGAAGGAAGTATTGATTGCCCTGGCCACCGGTTTCTTCACTTCCAAAAAAGACAAACAGCACGGTTCGCTTCGGCGTTTTCTCATGGGCCAGCTCACGCGCCAACTGGAGCACGGCCACACAGCCGGAAGCATCATCGTCCGCGCCGTTATAGATATTGTCACCATTGACGGGCTTTCCAATGCCCATATGGTCCATGTGCGCGGTGAGCAGAATGACCTGATCTTTCATTTTTTCATCGCGACCCTCAAGTTTGCCGATCACGTTGCGCGTGTTCCACTGCTTTTTGCCTTCGCGAAAGAAGTTGAACTCGCCGGAAACGTTCTGAATGTAACCGCCTTCATCGCCGGCCGGTTCAATTCCAATTTCACGCAGTTGCGAAGCCAGATAAGTGGCTGCGAGTAGTTCGTCATGGGACCCGCTGGCGCGTCCCTGCAGCGCGTCACTGGCAAGAAATTCCATGGCGCCATGAATCTGGGCCTGATCGATATTAGAGTGCTGGTCTGACGCTATGCCCAGGAAATAGAAAAGATTGATGAATAAAAGCAGTTTTATGCGGGTTGCCATGGTTCTCCCTCGACTGAGCAGTATAGCGTGGAGCGATGTGAGAGTTTGAAATCGGTGCAATAGGTAAATCAGGGCGCTACACGTTCGCCGATGTGCGCAGGGTTCGTGGCGGGTGCTCGATGCGGAAGCTTATCCATGACTTCGCGCAGCCAGCTCATCTCCGTGCGGAATTGCTCGATGACAAGCTTGATCATCCAGACGGCTTCATGAAAATTGTGTCCCACTTCCTTTTCAACCGCGCGCAATGTTTCTAATTCGCAATCGAGTTCGTGTTCCAGAAATTTCTCACGACGCTGGAGTTGTTTCAGGACGATTCCGGGCGAAGCCTGCCAGGAAAGCGCCATCCATGTGAGAAACGGAGGACGATCACGCTGGTTGGTCCAGTCTTCGCGTTCAAGTGAAGTAGCCAGAGCTGCGCGCCCTTTGGCCGTAGTTGAGAAGATGCGGCGCTCCGGGCCCAAAGCGGGCTCGGGATCGCCTGCTTCTTTAATCAGCCCAAGCCGCGCCAGCTTTTCCAGCGAGTAATACACCTGGGGGCGCGAAATGCCCGCCCAATCCTGTACCTGTCGACGCTCCAGTTCCATGTTGGCCTGATAGCCGTGCATGGGCTGCTCTGCCAAAAGGCTCAGCAGAACAAGGTCCGGGACAGTAAGCTCGCGCGTCTTCGAACCGCGATCCTTGGCTCGCTGCTTAGTGTGAGACTTCTTATTGCCGAGCATGGCCTGCCTTTCGCAAGCGGCTCCAATACCACCACTGGCACTGCTCAGCCGGAAGTAGCGGGTTGCGAGCCTGGGCCACGGCGGCAGAGAAGACGTCCTGACAACAGATATCCACGTGCTGGCCGGTCACGCGGCAGAGCTTTTGGTAAAGCCTTGCTGGATTTTGGCGAGCAAGCTGCTGGACGGTGCGGATTCCGAGAAGCTCAAAGTCGCGAAGCATGGCTGGGCCTATCGAAATTAAATCCTCTAAGCGACGCTGTTGTACGGGCATAAAAACTCCGAGTTGACGCGAAGAACGTAATGCCATATCATGTTGTAGTCTAATTTAGACTAGACCAACATGCAAGAACAATCTAAATGTTAATGAAAGCTTTTGGGCCGAATAACGTTGGTCCTGGTCTCATCGAAATTTCAAAAATTGGAGATAACTATGAAGCCTGCAGAAGTAAAGAAAATCACTCCCCTCCTGTTTGCCGAGGGAATTGAACCTTGCATTCAGTTCTGGACGGAAAAGATCGGCTTCCAAAAGACAATCGAAGTGCCGGAAGGAGACAAGATCGGTTTTGTCATGCTGGAGAAGAACGGGCTGGAGCTAATGTACCAGAGCTTTGCCAGTGTTGATAAAGACAACGCCGCAATTGGGACTGCGGTGCGCAAGGGGCCGAGCTTTTTGTACATCGAAGTAGCCGACATTGACGCGACTCTGGCGGCGCTCAAAGGAGCCGAAATCGTAATGCCAATGCGCACCACGTTTTATCAGTCAAAGGAATTCGGAGTTAAAGATCCTGTGGGGCACTACCTGATTTTTGCTCAACAAGGAGCGGCGCAGGAGAATTAGCGCCACTGAAGTGGTCGTGAGCCGGGTCGATCCTGTCATGCATTGCGGAGGACTGCTATATTTGTCGGTAAGGCGATGGGACGATTTTGATCACAGATCTGATTCGAATTCAAAAGCGAATTAATTTTGCGGCAGCGTTGTTAGTGGCCGCCGCGCTCTGCCTAGTGGCGGGATGCAGCGGCAAAGGCGGCTCGTCTGATCGCGGAGAATACGCCTACGTGGCCGTGACTGAAGCGGGGCTTCGCGATCACGTTGCAACTTTTTATAATAAGACCGGCGTGGTGCATAACGGAGAGCGGCTGCAGGTGCTGGAGCGGATGCAGAGCAAGCGCTTTGTTCGAGTGCGCTCGCCCCGTGGCGAAGAAGGTTGGGTACAGGAACGCTACCTGGCGGACCAGCAGACGTTCGACGAGTTTCAGCGCCTGGCAGAGCACTTCAAGTCCGCACCGGCGCAGGCCACGGCGACAACGGAAGAACAGGTGAAGGTACATGTGTTGCCGGGAAGAAAGACCGCCTATATTTACCTGCTCAATGAAAAGCAAAAAGTGGACATGCTGCAGCGCCAGGCTGTGGACCGCAATGCTCCGCCGCTGCAGTTGAAGGATGACAAGAAAGACGCCGACGACGCTCCGGATGAAGAGAAGGTAAAGAGCGATAACGCCGCGCCGCTCGCTGTCCGGGAAGATTGGTGGCTGGTGCGCGACGCGCAAATGCGCGTGGGCTGGGTGCTGGGCAGGACGCTTTACTTGCAAGTGCCGGAAGAGATCGCGCAGTACTCTGAAGGTCAGCGCATTGTGGCAGCATATCCGCTGGATGAAGTCCAGGATGGAGACAAGAAGGTCCCAGAGTACCTGGTTCTGTTTACTGAAAAGGAAGGGCTCCCTTACGACTTCAGCCAGGCGCGGGTGTTTACGTGGAACGCGCGCAAGCATCGCTATGAAACCGCCTATCGAGAGCGGGAACTGGCAGGTGTTTTGCCGGTGACGCTTGGGCGGCAGGAGTTTGAAAAAGAAGGGAATTTGCGCACCTTTGTGCTGCGGGTAAAACAAGATGATGGCAGCATCCGCGAGCGTACTTACAAATTCAATCCGCCATTGGTGCACCGGGTTTTGGCGCCCGGTGAAGAACCGCCCGCGCCCCGGCATCGCAAGGGAACTCGGGCCAGCAGCAAAGGAAAATCTAATCGCTAAGGTCGTGGCATCCAGAGAGCTTTATTTGGACTCCAACAGGGTATGGCAGAAAAGGTCAAAGAACTTCATCTGGAACGGGACTACAAGAAGTATTTGTACTTTGTCGATGGCAGCGGGAACGTGAGCCGCAAGTCAAAATCCGGCGAAGGTGAAACCGAGGTACTGGTGCCGAACGCAATCGAGCGGGATAACCAGTTTCTTTACTTCGTGGATAAAGAAGGCGATGTGGCGCGGTCGCCGCGCGCTGTACGCAGAACGGCCAAAAAAGTAGCCTGACGAGTACGCATGAGCGGTTTGAATCTGCTGGTCTTTCGTGGAGACCGGCGGCGCGCGAACGGGAAAGAACTGAAGGCCACACTCATTGCTCAGCTTGAGCGATTGCGCAGCCCTATTTCACCGCGAGCGTTGTTGGACGTTCTGTTGCTCGCGGGCGAGTTCGAGTGCGGCGTCGCAGACGCATATCCTGAAGCTGCGAATTCTTGCGAACGGCTCACAGATCAAATTGCCGACGCGCTATTAATCGGCGAGTCCGCTGAGCCTACTAACCCCGACTTTCAAAAACCAGACTTCCAGCCTTTGCTCAAGGCCGCGCGAGCACTCCCTGATCTTGAGCAAATCAGCATCTCCACTCCTGAAGGTTTTGCCTACTACGCACTTCATCCATCGGCTTACGCGGATGTCATTCGTCAGATTCCCACATGCGAGCGTCTGCTGGTCGTCGGGATCAGGAGCATCGGCACAACGCTGAGCGCGGTTACTGCTTCAGGCGCGCGCACGCGCGGAAGTTCAGCGGAGAGAATTACTGTGCGTCCGCAGGGACATCCTTACAATCGCACCGCGGAGTTCACCTCCGAGCAGATGGCCGCCGTCAGCACAGCAGTGTCTATGGACGCAAGCTTTGCTGTGGTGGATGAAGGACCGGGATTAAGCGGATCATCGTTTCTGGCAGTGGCAGAAGCGCTGGAGCGCGCTGGAGCGCCAACCGAAAAAATTATCTTGGTTAGCGCCCATGAGCCGAACATCAATACGCTGTGCGCCGAGAATGCTGCGCAACGATGGCAGCGGTTTCGTTGCATACCAGTGGCGAGCGAAGTGCGTCGGCCAAGCGAAGCAGAAGAGTTCATCGGCGGCGGCAAGTGGCGGAACCGAGTGTTCGCAAATGAGTCCCAGTGGCCGGATGCGTGGACTAGCTTTGAGCGCCTCAAGTATCTGTCGCCGAGCGAGCATGACGAACGAAGACTCTTCAAGTTTGCCGGCCTGGGACATTATGGTGATATGGTCCTGGAACGCGAGCACAGAGTTGCTGCTGCCGGATTCGGTCCGATGCCGCGCGAGGAGAGCGAGGGATTTATTTCTTATCCATGGATGGATGGCAGACCTTTAGCTGCCTCTGATCTTTCTCCAACGATATTGGCGCGCCTAGCAGACTACTGTGCTTTTCGGCAGCGTGCATTCACGGTTGAATTAGGTGATCTTGACGCTCTGCAACAGATGGCGGAGCACAATCTGCGTGAGCTTGGACTTGATATGCCGGCTGAGCTTCGGCTTGAGTATCCAGTCATTGTCGACGGAAAAATGCAGCCGCATGAATGGCTGTTGAGCACCGAAGGCAAGTTGCTGAAGACCGACTCGGGCAGCCACGGCGATGATCATTTCTTTCCCGGGCCAACAGACATCGCGTGGGACCTGGCAGGCGCGATTGTCGAATGGAAAATGAACGAGGAGCAGACGACCGAGTTCCTTAATCTCTATCATCGCGCCAGCGGAGATGATGCCAGCACAAGAATTGACGGTTTTATCAAAGCCTATGCGGTTTTTCGGCTGGCGTATTGCCTGATGGCAGCGAATGCCATGACCGGATCAGATGAGCACCCACGCTTGCAACAGGCCGCCGCAACTTATCGAAGCATTCTCACTCATATGCAGGCGCGCATTCTTGCAGCGGCGGTATAGCGGCATCATTACTGCTGCTGTTGCGGTATCTCTGGAACGACCGTGACTTTGGTATCAGCAGTGCCAATCATGCCCGTTGCATTGTCGCGCACGCCCAGGCGGAAGGTGTATTCGCCTGCAGGCAGCGTGAATTTTTCCTGGCAAGGAAATCCCTCGCGCATGACTTTGGCGTAAACATCTGGCTGTAACGCCGCGGTCAGGTTTGCGCCATCTTTCTTCAGCAGCTCGCCGTTGCTGGAAAATATTCCTACCGAGCAATTCACGCTGGCGTGCTGCAGTTTGTCCACGCCTTCTTCAAAAGAAAGACCTGCAGCGGGTATCAAATAGTTCACCACAATCTGATTCTTTGTCTTTTCCGATGGCGGAATCACTCGCGCCTGAAAAAGAATGGCGGTTGAGACCGGTGAGCTGATTTCCATGGCTTGCGCAAAGGCAACGGCTTGTTCTTGCGGGATGCGGTTCGTTCCGGGCGGGATAGCGAAATATCCGAGGCGATAGCGAAGTTTCACGCCGGGGCGTTTGCTCTTTACGCCGATGCGGCGGAATTTGCCATTCCAATTGTGATTATCCGGAGAATAAGCCAGCGTGTAATATGTGGTGCCATCGTCCATGCTTTCAATGATGGCGTCACCCACCTCATTGCGGTTATAGAAGGCCTTGCCCCCGGTGCGCTCCGCAATCTCATTCATCGAGGCGTGGACTGCATCCAGGTTGTTGTTCTCTTCGCTTACCGTGGAGGTAAGGCCGATCTGTGATTGTTTGCGCCCAAGGGGATCAAAACCGCGGCTGGCTGGGTCATACACGTCCGAGGTGACCATGCCGCGCGAATCAATGGGATAGATGGCTATCTGCGAATCGAAGAGTGCGTTCGCCGTTGAGCTGATTGAGACGGTGTAATTTCTGTGGGTGACACTCTCCCGCGCGTTCACGGTGGCTCCCGGCTCGATGCTGAACGGGAAGCCTTCTGAAACCCAGATCAGGTTCTTGCGTCCGGGCAGAGATTTCAGATTTTGCGCGATTGCCGTTAAGGCGTCCAGCGTGGTTTGCAGGCGGTTGCGGGTGTGCGAGGCAGTACCTTCTGACTCATAGCGAAGTATGGCCTGCCGGGCGCTTTCAGGAATAGACGCCCAAAATATTGGGCTGTAGCGCTCGGCTTCATGCCCGCCTTTAGCGTTATCGAGCAGAGCTGAACCTTTATTATTGAGTCCCGCAATCACCCGCTTGAGAGCTGCAGGATCAGTGCTGAAGTCCTGTAGCAGCCGCAAGCGATCGGTGAGAATGTATATGGCTGCCGGCTGATTGGGAATGCGGTCAATTACCTTCAGCAGCTGTTGCCGGGTGCTGCTCTGGTCGAGCATCGGACTATTCAGCGCATCCAGAACAATCACGTTCCAAATGTCACCTATCTTGTAACGAGGAATGTTGGTGACCACTCCGGGCGCCAGCTGAGGGGCTGGAGTTTGCGGTAGATCATTTGATACCGCTGGTCGCTGAAAGCTGAAACTGCGGACGCTTTGAGGGTGCCCATCCTCGGTCACCACGAAGTCTTCGGCTTTCAAGTCAGTAACCGGCTTGCCCTTTCCGTCGGTCGCAACAACATCGACCAAAACCAGATGTGTGGAGGTTTTGAGTGTGAAAGGGGACTTGGCGTTATCGTCCTGCGATGCTGAAGAAGCGGTTTGGGAATGCACAAGGCCGCCAATAGCAAACAGGCCGCCCGCCATGAGCAGCCGAATTGGTCTTGAATATCCTGGCATGGAGAACCTCTCTTATCCTACGCCTTCCTTTGGACGTGCCGCGGCAGGATTAGTTTCACTTGCTGTTAACCTTGGGCCGGGCGCAGTCGTTACAGGGCTGGAGGATTTGGTACATGGATCCGATGACGCAAGGACAGTTGAAAGAATGGTTTCTGATGCTTGTTGCGTGGGGCCTGATGGGCGGGGTGGTTTATCTGGCTGCCTCGATGATCCGTCGCAAGCAGAAAAATGACATGCAGAAAGCGCTGCTGGAAAAATTTTCTTCCGCGCATGATTTTGCCGAGTTCATGCAGTCACCTGCAGGCCAGAAGTACGTGATGGGCTTTGCCGATGCCGTCACCAGTCCGCGCGACACTATTCTCAACTCGATCAGAATCGGTTTTGTGCTGATGTTCGCGGGAATGGGATTCCTGGCTGGTGGATTTGGCGGATGGATCAGCTTTCGCATAGGTTGGGTCTCATTCCTCGGTGGCATTGGCTTTTTGTGCTCCGCCGCAGTTTCTTACTTCCTTAGTAAAAAGACTGGCTGGAAGGTGGAGTAGGTTTTGGACTTTGTGGCGAGAGCCGCGCGGATCGCGATGACGACAGCGCAGACGGGGCAATTCGAGCGCACTACGCAGGCCGAGTTCGAGGCCTTTTACGCGCGCACGGCCCGCACGTTGCATGGCTATCTCTGCCGCATTGCCGGCGACTCCGCAATTGCCGACGAAGTCCTGCAAGAGACTTACATCCGCATGCTCAACGCCCCGCGACTGGACGAACTGCCCCGCAAAGCCTACTTGTATAAGACTGCGACGAACCTGCTCCGCGACCGCTGGCGGAAACTGAAGCGCGAACAAAAATTGTGGGAGATGAATGAGTTTACTGAGCATGTCCACCAGAACTTCAATCTCTCGCTTGATATGGCGTCGGTTTTCGACCGCCTGAGCGCGCAGGAACGCGCTATTCTATGGCTGGCGCATGTTGAAGAGATGAGCCACAAGGAAATCGGCGCAATTCTGGGCGTGAAAGAAAAGAGCGTCCGCGTGATGGTCTTTCGCGCGCGGGAAAAAGCAAAAGAGCTGCTGACGCAGTCCGGATTTAGAGGTTCCCATGAATAACGATCTTCAAAATAACGACCTTCAATTCGATTCCCTCATCAAAAAAATGGCTGCCGAGCATAAGCCGGAGCTTCCTAGTCCCGACGTGATCTGGTGGCGCGCGCAGATTCTAAAAAAACAGGCGGAAAAGCAGCGCGTTGAGCGACCTGTAACCATTATGCGGATAGCGGCGGCGGCACTTTTTCTTGTTGTCCTGGTGGGGCTATGGATCGGTGAGGCGGGCTCAATGCGCGAAGCGCTGGGTCAACTGGGCGTATTTCCTCTTCTGCCGTTGCTGCTTGCAGGCGCGGTGATGGGCTTGGTGGTGATGGCGCTGCTGTGGTGGACAAAGTCTGAAGCGTAAGCGCCGCGTCATTCCCTATTTCTTTCTCGCAAGTTCTTTCGCCCTTTCATGCGCGTAATTCCACGCAGAGAATTTACACTCTGAATCATCACTACTGATCCAGGGATCTTCACCAAAAGAAATGTATTGGTGGTAAATCTCGGCATCGCTCTTGCTCAAATCACAGGTGGCTAAAAATTCGTCGACAATCTGCTTGCAAGCTGCCACCGCTGAAGCACAGTCAGCAAACTCACCCAGTTTGTAACGTTCGCTCTCATCCATGTAGTGAAAATTATCGTCAACAAACACGGTGTAGCGCTTTGCCATGATGTGAATCTCAGCCGATCATGAATAAAAAGCCGCAATCGATTCCACTACGTGCCTTTGCTCGTCTTCCTCAAGCTCAGGAAAGATAGGCAAAGCGAGCACATCAAGCGCGGCGCGCTCAGCTTCCGGCAGATCGCCAGGAGCATAGCCAAGATAAGCGAAGCACTTCTGCAGATGCAGCGGAATGGGATAGTAAATTTCTGAGCCTATGCCGCGCTCGCTCAAGAATGCGCGCAGTTTGTCGCGATCACGCACGCGAATCACATACTGATGATAAATGTGGTGCGCTCCGGGCAGAGTTTTCAAAAGGACAACTGGAGCTGTTGAGTTCGCGCCAGTCTTCGTCAACCCGGCGCTGCTGAGCAGACGACCATACGTACGGGCGCGTTCACGGCGCGCTTCATTCCACTTGGCCAGATGCGGCATCTTCACGCGCAGAACGGCCGCCTGGATGGAATCAAGCCGGCTGTTGGCGCCCACTTCATCGTGATAGTAGCGTTGTTTGCCGCCATGGTTGCGAAGCGATCGCATCCGCTCGGCCAGCTTCGCATCGTTGGTGGTTACCGCTCCAGCGTCACCAAACGCGCTGAGGTTTTTTGTAGGATAAAAGCTGAACGCCGCGGCCAGTCCCAGTGATCCTGCACGTTTGCCGTTCCATGTTGCGCCCACGGCCTGGGCCGCATCTTCCACCACATGAATATCGTACTCGGCTGCGATCCGGCTAAACGCATCCATATCTGCGCATTGTCCATAGAGATGCACTGGCATAACCGCGCGCAGACCTTTGGGTGAGTGCTTGAGCCGCTCTTCCACACTTGCCGGATCAAGGTTCAGCGTTCCCGGATCCACGTCGGCAAAAACCGGCTTAGCTCCTGCCCGCAGAATCGAGCTGGCAGTAGCAAAAAAACTAAAAGGCGTAGTGATCACACAGTCGCCCGGGCCAATTCCGGCAGCAGCCAGAGCCAGCCAGAGTCCGTCTGTACCGGAAGCGCAGCCCACGCAGTCTGCGGTAGCGCACAGCGCGGCAAATTCGCGTTCGAAAGCCACTACCTCTTCACCCAGAATGTAATGTTGAGAGTCGCAGACCCGTGCCACAGCTGCCAGGATCTCATTGCGAATCCCCGCATACTGGCGGGAAAGGTCCAGCATGGGGACGTCGGCTGCCGTTTTGTGGCCTGCGCTTTTCATACTTTGAAAGACGGTAAAGAATTGCTACTCATAAAATTCTAGCATTCCGCCGCCAATGTCCCGC
>Ga0207700_10001811_pt1 | contig 12141 bp, 11 predicted proteins | sample LARL82metaG_FD_184348 | JGI IMG/M metagenome (GOLD analysis project Ga0207700, IMG submission 184348) | Corn, switchgrass and miscanthus rhizosphere microbial communities from Kellogg Biological Station, Michigan, USA - LAR L8-2 metaG... | ecosystem: Host-associated > Plants > Roots >...
GGGCTCTATGTCGACCAGCATGACCATGTCTGGATTTACAACCGGGCGCGCACCATGTCGACTGACGAGGCTGGACTCGAAGGGCCCGTGCCGGGCGCCACTAATGAAAAGGGGCAGCCGGTCGACGGGATCGGCCAGGAGCGTCCCTGGGGCCCTGTGTCTGATTGCTGTAAAGCCGCTCCTTCAGTTCTGGAGTTTGATACCGATGGCAAGATGCTACGCGCCTGGGGTGGTCCATCCGATCCAGGTTTCCTCGGCGGCAAGTGCAAGGCAGAGGCGGGCTGCATCTGGCCCAATAGCGAGCACGGCATTTACGTCGATCAGAACGACAACGTCTGGCTATCGGGGAATGCGGCGGTGCCTGGTGGCAAAGCACCTTGGTCAACCAACAAGGCCGGCGGCGATGGCTTCGTTTTGAAGTTTGATATGGACGGCAACTTCAAACTCAGGATCGGCGGGACTCCCAAGGGACCGAGCAGCAACGACACCAACGGCGGGATCAACGGCACGCCTGTGCTCTATCAGGCCGCGGACATGGTGGTCGATCCAGCCACGAATCGTCTGTACGTGTCCGATGGTTACGGAAATCGACGGGTCCTGATTGTTGACGCCAACACCGGCAAATATATCGGCCATTTCGGCGCCTACGGAAACAATCCCGTCGACGACACAGCCGCCAAGGCCGCCGGAGAATGGATGAACGACTACACCAAAGGCAACAAAAAGCCGGCGTTCTTCCGCAACCCGGTGCATTGCGTGAAGATCGCCAACGACGGCAAAATCTATGTCTGTGACCGCGGAAATGATCGCATTCAGGTGTTTGATAAAAACGATCCCGCGCTGGGCAAGCCCTGCAGCAATCCGACTGGCACGCCCGGCAAGTGCGGCTTCCTGGCCGAGCAATTCGTCAGTGAAAAAACCAACATCATTGGAACGGCCGTTTCCATGAACTTCTCCACCGACAAGGCGCAGACTTGCCTTTACATCGGAGACAACGCCAACCAGACCATTTACATACTGAGCCGAAGCAATCTGCAGGAGCTAGGGCGGCTCGGTCGCAGCGGCCGGAATGCCGGAGAGTTCCACTACTTGCACCAGGTGAGCGTCGACGGCAAAGGCAACATCTATACCGGGGAAGTCGACACCGCAAAACGGATCCAGAAGTTTCTCCGCTATGGCGCAACCGGGTGCAGCGGCACCGGATCGCCTACCGTCGGCGGGGTGCTGTCCGCGAAATAGCCCACAATAGGTCTCGCGCTGATCTCGCAAGCCACTGATTTTACAGGCTTAGCCAACTGGCCGCCGACTTGCTTACTGTCGCTGTGACCCTCTATGCCCGACGACTCGCCCATCCGCGACAAAACGAAGCCAATCGCCGCCTGGTTCCTGGGACCTAAAGCTGAGAACGCCGAGATCGAAGAAAAGTTGATGAACTTCATCCTCCAGGATTACTTCCACTGGAGGCGCAACTACTATCCTTCCGATGAGATCGTGATTCCACAGAGCCTGCGCCGCGAACTAGTGGATTGGAACGACGACCTGACGCAAAAGCTTGCCGAGATGCTGGCCGGATTGCGGAAGCATTTCCCGTTTTATAGCCCGCGCTACATGGCGCATATGACATCGGACCAGACGCTACCCTCCGTCCTCGGGTACTTTGCGGCGCTGCTCTATAATCCCAACAACGTCACTCCGGAAGCGGCCCCGGTGACCGAGCGCTGGGAGTTAGAAGTCGGCCGCGACATGCTCGAAATGCTTGGCTACAAGGCGCCTCCCACTCCCGGTGGACCGCACGAAGCTCGCTCGGAATTCGGATGGGCGCACGTCACCAGCGGCGGGACCGTCGCCAACATCGAGGCGCTTTGGGTGGCTCGCAACGCGGCGTATTTCCCTTTGACTGTCGATAAGTTGTCGCGCGAGTTCGGGTTGGAATTGGAAGAGCTGCATCTGGGGATGACGCCCGGCGAAATCGTGCATCTGCTGCCACGGTTGGTCGAAGCGCTGCAAAGGCGGCTGAACCTTTCGCGGGCGGACGCCATCGAGCGAACCGGCGGCCTTTTGGCTTCAACCGGTTACAGCATTCCTCACAACGGCACGGCGGCCTGTTTTGCGAAGCGCCCGCCGGCAATTTTCGTGTCCAGCACCAAGCACTACAGCATCTACAAAGCTGCCGACCTGCTCGGAATCGGCCGCGAAAACGTCATTTTGGTGGATGTTGATGGCCTTTTTCGCATGGATTTGCGCGATCTTGAAGACAAAATGCGCGGCGCGATCAAACGCGGCATGCTACCCGTAGCGGTGGTTGCTATCGCCGGCACGACTGAAGAAGGCGCGGTCGATCCCGTACATCAGATTCTGGACCTCAGGCATCGGTTCGAGACCGAATTGCACACCAGCTTCTGGCTGCACGTCGACGCCGCCTGGGGCGGCTATCTGCGGTCGCTCTTTATCCCCGGGGAACCGAGCCACTTCCAGGCTCCGCATACATTAGCCGAGCACATGGACGCCGTCAGCCGCTTCGTTTCCCGCGAGCTCGATTTAAGTGACCGCGCTTATTCGCGGCTGCTCCCCATCCAATGGGGCAATCATGATGTGCTCAGCGCCTTCCTGGCATTTCCACGCGCCGATTCGATCACCGTCGATCCGCACAAGCTGGGCTATGTGCCGTATCCCTGCGGCGTGGTTGCATTCCGGAGCGATCGTGTTCGTCAGTTTTTGGCTGAGGAGGCTCCGTATCTTGCGTCAACGGCTGAAGGCGACGAGCCGAAGGCGGATCACGCGCCGCCCACATCCATCGGGCCGTACATCCTGGAAGGGTCGAAGCCCGGAGCGGCCGTGGCCGGAGTCTGGCTCTCGCACCGCATGATTCCGCTCAATCGCGATGGCTACGGGGAGATTATGCGTGCGTCACTCCTCGCCGCGCGGGAGCTGTACGAACGGCTGGTTCACTGGGAGCACTGGGCCAACGCCAATCAAGTCGACTCCGGCTTCAAATTCGTGCCGTTGATGCCCGGGCCGCCCGACACCAACATCGTTTGTTTCCTCGTCAAGGAAAAAGGCTCGACGTCTCTGGCGCGGATGAACCAGCTGAACCAGTGGATCTACGAACATTTCACCATCGAGAGCGAGCACAGCGAGGGCGAATATAGCTACTCGCAGCCGTTCTTCCTGTCGCACACGGTTCTACAGCACGCCAGCTACTCGCAGCGGTCGGTGGCAGAAGGACTACAGAGACTCGATATCGATCCATCCGATTACCAGGAGCGAGGGCTGTTTGTGCTCCGAGCCACGCTGATGAATCCGTATATTGTCCTGGCCGAAGAGACTGGGCGGCGCGGCCGGCCATATCTGGCACAGTTCACGGAAAAGCTGGCCGCCAGAGCCGAAGAGGGCATCCAGGCAATCAGCCGCAAACGCATCGCGGAACCTATTTCCTGATCAGGAAGACGGCCACTTCGGCCAGCAAGTTGGGGAGAATCGCTACCTTTCTAGGCCCCTGCAGAAACATTCTCCGCTCCACCTTCCACTTTTCCGCGGCGGCCAGCGATTCGAAGTCATCCACAGTCAGGAAATGGATGTTGGGCGAGTTGTACCAATCGTGCGGGAAAAGCTTCGTCTTGGGCGCGCGGCCAGTGAAGAGGTGCGCGAGGCGCACGGACCAGTGGGCGAAGTTCGGGAAAGCCACGATGGCGCGCCGTCCCACACGCAGCATGTCGCGCAGGACCTTCAAGGGCTCGCGCGTTTCTTGCAAGGTCTGGCTGAGGATCACGTAGTCGAAGGCCTGATCGGGCAGGTCGGCCAGCGCATCTTCGAGGTCGCTGTGAAAGACCGAAACGCCGCGTGCAATGGCCTGCTGCGCCCGCTGACCGGAAATCTCGACGCCACGCGCATCTACATTCTTGTTCTGGGCCAACCAGTCCAGAAGCTCACCCTCGCCGCAGCCCAGATCCAGTACGCGGGTGTTGGGTTCGATGAGCTCGCTAATGATGGCGTAGTCGCTGCGGCCGAGCAGCTTCGGTACGAACGCCTGGGCCACTTAACGCGCCACTCCGCGCAGCGTGCTGGCCAGGAATCCTCGTACCAGCTCCGCCTGCTCGGCGACGTTGACCAGAAACGCATCGTGGCCGTAGTTGGTGGGCAGCTCGCAATAGGCCACGTCACAGTTGCGGCCACGCAGAGCGCGAACCACTTCGAGCGACTGGTAGCTCGGATACAGCCAGTCGGAAGTGAAGCTGATCACCAGGAATCGCGACTTCACGTTTTCAAAGGCCGCGCCGAGCGACGTTCGATCGCTGGTGAGATCGAAGTAATCCATGGCCTTGGTGATATACAGGTACGAATTGGCGTCGAAGCGGTCGACGAACTGGCTGCCGCGATATCGCAGATAGCTTTCCACCTCGAACTGGTTTTGATCGCGCAGCCGGCGGCCGAACTTCTCGCGCATCGATTGATCGCTCATGTAGGTAATGTGTCCCACCATGCGCGCCACCGCCAAGCCGCGTGCCGGCGGACGCTTACCGTAATAGTTGCCTTCGTTCCAGTCCGGATCGGCCATAATGGCCTGCCGCCCGACTTCGTTGAACGCGATCTGCTGCGGGCTGTGCCGCGCAGTACCGGCGATCGGAATGGCAGCCGCCACAGCATCCGGATACGCGACAGCCCATTGCAGCGCCTGCATCGCGCCCATCGATCCACCTGACACCGCCAACAACCGCTGGATGCCCAGATGATCGATCAACATCTTCTGCAATCGAACCATGTCGGCTACCGTCACCGGCGGAAACGACATCGCGTAGGGACAGCCCGTCTCGGGATTGATGGAACCCGGGCCGGACGTGCCGCGGCAGCCGCTCAGAACGTTCGATGAAATTACGAAATACTTGTGGGTATCGAAACCCTTGCCCGGGCCGATCATGTTGTCCCACCAGCCGGGATTTCCGGTTTCCTTGTCCTCGCCGGCCGCATGCGCATCCCCGGTGAACGCGTGCAGAATCAGAATGGCATTGGTCTTTTCGGCATTGAGCTGGCCGTAGGTCTCGTAGGCGACATCGACGGGCGCGAGTATGACGCCGCTGTCGAGCGAAATAGAGTCAAACCGGACCAGCTGAGTCTCTGTGATCATTCGAACGAAAACTGAGGGCTTGTCCAAATGATACCAAGGCTATGAGAGCGGTTCTTGCACGCGTTTACGTTACTCTATTGGCTTCCGCATGGCGCTGCTTACTTTGGTCCGGCACGGGCAAGCTTCTTTCCTGGAATCCAACTACGATAAGCTCTCGGAACGGGGCGAGCGACAGTCGCGGATTCTGGGTGAATACTGGCTCAGAACGGGCGCCACGTTCGATCAGGCTTACCATGGACCTGCGTGCCGCCACCTTCGTACCGGCGAGATCGTGGCCGAGGTTTATCGTTGCGCCGGTCGAGCGTGGCCTGAGCCGGTGACGCTCCCTGAACTCGACGAATATCCGGGCATCGAAGTAATGCGCACGTTCCTGCCGGGGCTCATGGAAAAGCACGAGGATATCCGCGCGCTGGAAGCTGAGTTCCGGCAAACCGGGGATCGGAGTGCGGCATTTCGGGTCTATGACAAGCTTTTCCAGCGGATCACTCGCATGTGGGTGGACGAAGAGCTGGATTCACCGGAAGTGGAGAGCTGGAGAAACTTTTGTGAGCGAGTGGACCGCGGCGTGGCGACGATCCGGGAAGCCGCGCACAAGAATGGTCGAGTAGCGGTATTCACTTCCGGCGGGGTAATTGCGGCGACGGTCCGGAGAGCTTTGGATCTGGCTCCGCAGCGAACGCTGGAACTGAGCTGGACATCGCGCAATGCGAGTTATACCGAATTCTTGTTTTCACCGGAGAGGTTTTCGGTGAGCAGCTTCAACAATCATCCGCATCTGGAGGATGAGGAGATGTTGACGTACAGGTAAGCGCGTCAGAGCCTTTTCGCGACCACCAGAGTAATATCGTCGGCGGGCGGCGCGCCTCCCGTGAAATCGTAGACGCGCTGATTGATGCCTTCGATAATCGACTGCGCCGATTGACTGCTCAACTCCGCCAGCGTCTTGGCCAGCCGGTCCTCGCCAAACTCCTCGTCAATATCAGGCCGGGTTGCTTCGGTCACGCCGTCGCTGAACAGAACCACCACGTCGCCAGGTTCCAGCCGGCAGGTCTGTTGTTCATATTGTGCGATAGGCAGAATGCCGAGGATCAAGCCCGTGCCTTCCAGTTTTTGCAGGCTGCCATCGCGGCGCACCAGCAGCGGCGGGTTGTGGCCGGCGTTGACATAGGCCAGCTCATTCGACTTCGGATCCAGCACGGCGATGAAGAAGCTGATGAAGCGGTTGGAGGGACAATTGGTGGTGATGATCCGGTTGAGCCGCGTCACGAGCGCGGCCAGGTTGGTCGGATCGTCGAAGAGCACCTGCACGCGCGCCTGCAGGCTGGACATCAGCAACGCCGCCGGCATTCCCTTGCCCGCCACGTCGCCCACCAGCATGGCCACGCGTCCATCGGGATAAGTGATGAAGTCATAATAATCGCCGCCGACGGTGCGGCACGCGGCGTTGTAACCTGCGAGATCGACACCCGGAACCTGGGGCGCGCAGGTGGGGAGCAGCCCCTGCTGGATCACCGCGGCCTGCTGCAGATCCCTGGCGAGCACGCGCTCGGCCTGTTCGACTTCGGCCAAACGCGTGTGCTCGATGCGGATGGCGGCGACATTGGCCATCACAGTCAGAAGATTCAAATCGTCGCGCGTAAATTCGTGCACGAAGTGTGGCGAGTCCAGATAGATCAGCCCGATGACGCGGTCGTCAGTCTGCAGCGGAACGGCCAGCATGCTGCGAATCTGCTGCTGCACGATGCTCTGGCGGCCGGCGAAGGCTTCGTCCAGACGGGCATCGCGCACCAGCAGCGACGTCTTCTCTTTAATCACGCGGTCGCGAACCATACTGCTGATGCGGAAACCTTCGCCGCGAGCAGCCTGGACCACCAGATCTTCGCCTTCCACCGTCATCAGCACGCCGCGCGCCGCGCCCACGGCGTCGATGGATAGCGTCATGATCAAGTTGAAGAGCTCGGCCAGCGGCATGTTGCCAGCCAACTCGCGCCCGGCGCGGATCAAGGCGCGCATTTGTGGGCCACCTTCGAGTTTCTTCTCCTCGCTCAGCAAACCTTGCAGGCTGGTGGCGGCCGTGGTCGAGACCACCGATTGAGCCGCACCTTCGATGAAGATCACCGTGTTAGCCGCCGCGGCCGAAACCTTCTGAGCAAATTCAAGCGCCAGATGTCCGGCCGTGACGCGATCGTCCGGACCGAGCGTGTAGGCCGACGTGATCCGCTCTCCGTTGACGAACGTGCCGTTCTTGCTATTGAGATCGCGCACCAACCAGCTATCGCCGGTCCTTTCAAGAACCAGGTGCTGGCGGGAAAGCCCGGCATCTTCGGAATAGCACAGCTCGTTGACGCTCGACCGCCCGAGGGTGTAGCGTTCACGATCCAACTGAAGGGCACGAGTTTTGCCGTCCGGTGTATGGATCAGCAGCTCGCGGGGTTGGAAGGATTGGACAGCTCCGGCCACTAGATCAGCTTAGCGGAAAATGAGCTTAGCAGCGCGTCTACACGCTAAGATCGCTAAGATCGAGTTACGGTTCTGGGATGCGCATCTACCTCTATTTCGTCGGCAAACCGCGCGACGCGAGCGCCAATCGCATGGCGGAAGAATATATCCTGCGGTCCAGCCGGTATGGCAAATGCGAGATGCGGGAGATCCGGCCCGGGCGATTTGATCCGTGGGAGAAACATCCTTCGGCCACCAAGATTCTCCTCGACCCGGCCGGCAAGAGCATGGAGTCCGGACAATTCGCGAAGTTGATTGGCCGAGCTGAGGACGAAGCGCAGGACCTGGTCTTCCTGGTGGGCGGAGCGGATGGCTTGCCGGAGGACTGGCGGGGTCGCAATGGGACGCTGGTTTCGCTCACACCGCTCACGCTGCCGCATGAGCTGGCGCGGGTTGTTTTGGCTGAGCAAATCTACCGGGCGTTCACTATGCTGCGCGGTCATCCGTATCCGAGATGAGTTGAAGCGGTGCTCACGCAACGCCGGGCCGGGCTGTGCCACACTGAACTTTAATGGCTTGGTTCACGCGTGAAAAGACGTCGCTGAAGACCGAAGAGGGTGAGCGCAAAGTACGCACCGAAGGCTTGTGGCTGAAGTGTGAGCACTGCGGAGAGATCATCTGGCGCAAGGCGCTGGAGGACAATTTGCAGGTCTGTCCGAAGTGCGGCCATCACGACCGCATCAATGCGCGTACGCGCTTGACCATGCTCTTTGACGACGGCCACTTCGAAGAGTTCGATACGCAATTGGTCTCGTCAGATCCGCTGGAGTTCGTCGATTCGCGAACATACAAAAAGCGTCTGGCTTCCAATCAGCAACTGACGCACCTGCGCGACGCGATCATCTCGGCGGCGGGGAATCTGAACGGCCGGCGGGTCCACATCTGCGCACTGGATCTGCGATTCATCGGGGGCAGCATGGGGGCGGTGGTGGGCGAGGCGATCACGCGTGCCATCGAACGGTCGTTGGAACGCAATGTCCCGTTGATTATTATTTCGGCCTCGGGCGGCGCACGGATGCAGGAAGGCACGGTCAGCCTGATGCAGTTGGCCAAGATCTCGGCCGCGCTGATGCGGCTGGATGAAGCGAAGATTCCCTATATCAGCGTTCTGACCGATCCGACCACCGGCGGTGTGACGGCCAGCTTCGCGATGCTGGGTGACCTTAATATTGCTGAGCCGGGGGCGCTGATCGGCTTTGCCGGCCCGCGTGTCATCGAGCAGACCATCCGCCAGAAGCTTCCAGAGGGCTTTCAGACCAGCGAGTTCTTGTTGCAACATGGTTTCTTGGACGCCGTGGTGAAGCGCGGAGAGCTGAAGGACTATCTGGCCAAAGCGTTCGATTTCTTTTTGGCATGAGTTACCCGAACCAGTACAAGGCAGCGTTGCTGGAGGCGATCGATTGCATCGATACCACCCGTGTGGAGCAGGCCATCGAGTGGTTTCGCGAGGCGCGCGATGGCTCAAAGCACATCTTTGTTTGCGGGAACGGTGGCAGTGCGTCGACGGCTTCGCACTTCACCTGCGACATCGTAAAGGGCGCGAGCCACAACCGGGACACTCGGTTCCGCATCATGTCGCTGGCGGACTCGCTGCCGACTCTCACGGCTTATTCGAACGACGTCAGTTACGAGTGCGTTTTCGTCGAGCAACTCAAGAACTTCGCGCAGCCGGGCGATCTTGTGATGTGCATCAGTGGATCGGGCAACTCGCCGAACGTGGTGCGCGTCATGGAGTACGCTAATTCGATCGGCTGCAGGACCATCGCACTCACCGGACGCGATGGAGGTAAGCTAGGCCCGCTGGCGCAGCTCAATATCCAAGTGTCGGTGCCGCATATGGGGCGGATCGAAGACGCGCATATGGTGGTGTGCCATATGATCGCGTATCATTTCATGGAAACTGGTTGCTAGTTTCTGGTTTCTAGTTCGCTGTCTTGGTCTTCACCTTGTAGCTGCCCCAGTTGGCCTTGGGATTCTTGATCTTGGCTTTATGGGAGCGGACGCGGTGATGGCGATTGGGCTTGGCGGGCTTGGGACTCTTAGGAGTCTTGGCGTCGGCAAACGGCGCCAGCAGGGCGACCGCCAAACAAAGCAGAATCAGCTTTCTGACAAACATAGGTGACTGCTCCTGATTATAGTTCGGCCGCGACGGCATAGTACTTTAACGCTTATAGGGTGATGGTCAGCTTTCCTACGCCATCGCTATACGTTTCGCACAACTCGAAGGCCGCCTGGATATCGGCCAATGGCCGCTGATGCGTGAATATCGGCGCAAAACGCCTGGAATGGCCGGCTAACAAGCGCAGCGCGGTTTCGGAGTCATGATTGGAACGGCGTACGCTGTAGAAGGCCAGCTCCTTGCGGCGCATGATATGGAACGCCAGCCGGATGTAGTCTTCTGAAGGAATGCCGGTTACAACCACGCGGCCGGCATGACGCACGGCCTGAATGCATTGGTTGATGCTGTCGTCTTTGCCGGCACAATCGATGGCGATGTCCACGCCCCGGTTGGCTGTGTCGCGGAGAATCTCGCGCGATGGATCGGCAGCCGCGGGATCGATCACCGCATCAGCACCCAGCATGCGCGCCAAGTCGCGCCGATGGGCGACCGGTTCCACCGACCAGACGCGCGTAACGCCCGACAGCTTCAGCACCGCGATGGTGAGCAGGCCGATCGGGCCGGCGCCGAAAACGACCGCTGTATCGCCCGCGCGGGGAGCGGCGAATTGCATGGAGTGGAGAACTACGGCCAGCGGCTCGGCTAGTGCGCCTTCCTGATCGCTCAGTTGAGCGGGCAGCGGCAGCAGATTGTGCGCGGGCAGGTTCACGAACTCACGAAAGAAGCCCGGCTCATCGGGCTGGCTCAAGAACCGGAGATTGGCGCACACGTTATGATGGCCGGTCATGCAGAACTCGCAGTGATAGCAGTACAGCGCCGGTTCGAGCACGGCGCGATCACCCGTCGACCAGCCGGTGATGCCGGGTCCCACTTTCCGCACCACTCCAGCCGGCTCGTGACCGAGCACCATGGGATAAACGCAGCGCGCCTCGCCGATGCCGCCTTCGGAGAAGTAATGCAAGTCTGAGCCACAGATGCCGACGGCTGTCACCGAGACCTGGATCTGGCCGTGCGCAGGATCAGGAATAGGGGGGGCGTCGATGAGGCGAAATTGATGGGGATTCGAAAGTTCAGCGACCAACATTCTCGGGAATTGTAGCCGGGAGGCGGCTATTCGGGTTTCTTGAAGAGGTTGTCGAAGGCAGCGCGCGCGTCGCTGGGATTCCTGGGCGCTTGCGGCACGGAGTTGGTGTGGTTGTGGTTGGATGGAGCAGCGTCGCGCGCGACTGTAACGCGAGGCGAGAACAGTTCACACTCGTTGGCCGCATCCTTGACCGCGATACGCGCCGGGATCGGCTTCAGACACTGGAAACGCGTGGAGGGCTCGAAATGCGCGCACTGCTTGCAACAGTGCAGGGCGGCGCTGCATTTGGGGCACTTGCCCTTCCAATCGATGTCGGGTGACAGGGCGGTGGAGCAATTGAAGCAGCGAGCTGCCACCACGTTTTGCAAAAGACGGGGAAGGCGCGGGCCGGTTACGTCGATGGGCGGGCGTGGGCCGGAGGGCTTGGGTTTGTCGAAAGGCGGGCGGTCACGGGGTCCGCGTTCGGAATCCATGTAGCCGCGTTGTTTATATTTACGGTCGTCGTCCATGTGTCGAGTCGACTCCTGGGAATTCGAGCTGTCGCAACACTGCCTACTCGGGCGGTGTCCAGCTTAGGTTCATACCTGGCCAAATCTGTAGGATCAATCGGAGGATTGCTGCGGGAGCCGGCGAGGCTACTCGGTGAAGCAAAATCCCGCTCGCGCCTAACTCATATGTACCACGAAACGACTCCGGAAGCCACTATATTCTGACCGGCTTCCACTACAGTCTGGTAACCAATAGGTAAATTTACTAAGCCAAACTTCAATTACTCGCGGTCCACTTTAAGAGTGCATTACAGGGCCGCGTCAAAGGATCATCGTAATGATTAGGACTGATTCGGAGCGAGTACCCTAACCTTCCGGTCTGATGGGGCACGAACTCCTTCATGAATACATACGCATCGCCCTGCTGTTCCACCGCCGGAAGGCTCATCACTTGGGTTTCTTCCAGGTTCCCGTTAGCGCCCACGCGGCCGATGACTGCCTCTACACGCACATCTTTGGGGGAAAGCCCAGCGAGGTTCACTACGGCGCGCATAGGAATGGGACGACCGGTCAACACGGACACATCAGGGGCGGGGCCAATCTCCAGGAAACTAACATTATCCCACACTTTCTCAACCTGTTCGTTCCACTTCGACCGTACGCGGGCGGGCGCGAAGCTGTCCTTCGACATTTCCAAGAAGGCCTGGTGAGCCGGTTCGTAGAGTTGTGACATGTACTCGCCTACCATCCGCAGGGAGTTGAACTGGGGGCTGAGATGCATCAGCGATTGTTTTACTCGCCGCATCCAGTCTGCTGGAACGCCTTCTTC
>Ga0207700_10001814_pt1 | contig 12133 bp, 10 predicted proteins | sample LARL82metaG_FD_184348 | JGI IMG/M metagenome (GOLD analysis project Ga0207700, IMG submission 184348) | Corn, switchgrass and miscanthus rhizosphere microbial communities from Kellogg Biological Station, Michigan, USA - LAR L8-2 metaG... | ecosystem: Host-associated > Plants > Roots >...
GATCGCCGCGCAGGTCACGAGCGATAACGCCCGCAGCTCCGGTGGTGGCGCTGGGCGGCTGAGGCTCCTGGGCGCAGATCGTCCGCTCAATTTCTTGTGGCGCGCGGTGGTCGAGTTTGAGCGGCCGGGCGCCAGCTATAATTTCGTACAGCACAGCGCCAAGAGAATAGACGTCGGTGGAGGTGGTGACAACATCGCCGCGCACCTGTTCGGGACTGGCATAGTCCGGCGTCAACAAGCGTGTGCCCGCGAGCGTCATCGTCAACGGCTCGTTGGCGGCCTCCGGAGAGAAAATCTTTGCGATCCCGAAATCGAGCAGCTTCGGTCTTCCCTCGGTAGTGATGAGAATATTGGAGGGCTTCAAGTCGCGATGCACTACCAGGTTCCGGTGCGCGTGTTCAACGGCGTCACCGATAGCGAGAAACAATTGCAGGCGCTCCCTCAGGCCCAGGCGATGCATTTGACAGTACTCGGTAATGGGCTGACCTTCGACCCACTCCATCACCAGATAAGGCGAGCCGTCTGGCGTGGTGCCACCGTCCAGCAGGCGCGCAATGTTGGGATGGTTCAGGAGTGCCAGCGCCTGCCGCTCCAGGCGAAACCTGGCGATCAGAAAATCCGTTTGCATGCCGGCGCGGACCAACTTGATGGCCACTTCCTGGCGGTATTCGTCATCGCGGACGGCGTGATAGACGACGCCCATGCCTCCGCGGCCAGCCTGACCAAGGATGAGGTAGGGTCCGATTCTCAAGGCGTGAGTGCCGAGCGGGCCAAGAGATTGCGGCTCGAGGAACCCATCTGATTTATCAAGCGCCGACAACAGCCTTTCGACTTCCTCCCGCAAAGCCGTGTCCCCGGCGCAGGTCTCGATCAAGTACCGCGAGCGCACTCCAGCTTGCAACTGCGAAGCAGCGTAGAGGATGTCCCGAACTTGATGCCAGCGCGCAGCGGTCAAGGCCCGGGCTCCTGACCTTCCTCTTTCGCACGATTCAATTGGTCATAGAGCCAGGCTTTGGCTGTTACCCAATCGCGCGTCACGGTTGCGGGCGAAATGTTGAGAGCCTCGCTGGTCTCTTCAATGGTCAGGCCGCCGAAAAAGCGCAGCTCAATCACGCGCGCTTGCTGCGAATCGAGCTTGGACAAAGCACCGAGCGCATCGTCCAGCGCGACGACGTCGAGCTCCTTTCGCTCCGCCAGGCCGAGGGACTGATCGAGAGAGAGCCGGGGCCGACCGCCGCCGCGTTTGGCAGTGTGGCGCTGGCGTGCGTGGTCCACCAGAATGCGCCGCATCATGCGCGCGGAGATGGCGAAGAAATGGGCCCGGTTCCGCCACTCGACGCGCTCCTGCTCTACCAGGCGCAGATAGGTTTCGTTCACCAGGGCCGCACTTTCCAGCGTGTGCCGATGGTCCTCCGCTGCCAGGTGGTGGCGCGCGACGATACGCAGTTCGTCGTAGACCAGGGGCATGAGGCGGTCGAGTGCGCCTTTGTCACCTTGGCCCCATCCGATCAGCAGATCCGTAATACCCGTCAACTGCCGCTCCTCTGCTAGTCTGCAGAAAAAATTGTAGCACTGGTGAGAGAATTGACCGCGCTTCACGCGGCAGCTAAAGAAGTCTTTGGCAGGCCGGAGACCTGCGCCAAGGTTGGAAAGCCGGGCGGGGCGCCCGGCGCGGGTCAGGGGACCCGCCCCACTTATTAGAAAGTCACGCTTCGAGACAATTTATAATGGTTTCCAATCAGGGAGCGAAATGGAGCCTCAAACTGGTCTAATGGCGCGATGAAGTATCTGGTAACACTTGTCATTTGGGGTGGCATATGTGCCGCACTCGCGCAACCCACGAGTATAGCTGCGCTACAACGCGCCTTCGAACAGCCTCCCGACGACGCACGCATCATGATGCGCTGGTGGTGGTTCGGTGCCGCCGTCACAAAGCCGGAGCTGGAGCGCGAGCTGCGGCTGATGAAGCAGGGCGGCATTGGTGGCGTCGAGGTACAGCCGGTCTATCCGTTGGCGCTCGATGATCCAGCGAGCGGACTCCGCAATCTACCGTATTTATCCGATGATTTCTTGGCATCGCTGGGTTTTGCCGCACAGAAGGCGCACGAGTTGGGCCTGCGTGTGGATGTAACGCTCGGGAGCGGCTGGCCGTACGGCGGTCCACATGTGCCCATCACAGAAGCGGCCGGGCGACTGCGTTGCGATCGGGTGCCGGTTCCGGCCAACGCCCGTTCGATTGCCCTGCCAGATTTGGAAAACGGCGAAAAGCTGATCGCTGCATTCCTGGCTGGTGGCGATTCTCGAAACTTCTCGGCTGAGACCCTGCAGCGCATTACCGACCTCGAATCCGCGCGCCTTCAACTGCCGCACGAGCGGAGCGGCTCACAGGTGGTGCTGTTCTTCATTTCGAGCCGGACTGGTCAGCAGGTCAAACGGGCGGCCGTCAATGCGGAAGGCTTCGTGCTGGATCACTATGATCGAGGGGCTATCGAACATCACCTGCGGGTGGTTGGTGACCGCCTCATGCGGGCCTTCGGACCCAATCCTCCCTACGCGGTGTTTAGTGACAGCCTGGAAGTCTACGGCTCGGACTGGACCTCCGACCTGCTGACCGAATTTCGTAAGCGACGCGGCTACGATCTCACGCCATTCCTGCCTGCGCTGGTCGGTGACATCGGCGAGAAGACCGCGAGCGTTCGCCACGATTGGGGTGAGACTCTAACCGAACTCGCCGAGGAGCGCTACCTCGCTCCGATTCGCGCGTGGGCCAAGCGCAACGGCACGCGCTTCCGATCGCAGACCTACGGAATCCCGCCCGTGATTCTTTCGAGCAATGCGCTGGTTGATTTTCCGGAAGGCGAGGGGTCGGAGTGGCGCAGTTTCTCCACGGCCCGCTGGGCCTCGTCGGCGAGCCACCTCTACGGCCGCCCAGTCACTTCGTCCGAGACCTGGACCTGGCTGCACTCGCCGGCGTTTCGCGCCACTCCTCTCGACATGAAGGCCGAGGCAGATCTCCACTTCTTGCAAGGGATCAACCAACTCATCGGGCATGGATGGCCCTATTCGCCGCCCGGCGCCCGGGAGCCCGGGTGGCGATTCTATGCCGCCGCCGTATTTAACAATCACAATCCCTGGTGGATTGTAATGCCGGAGATCACGAAGTATCTGCAGCGCGTAAGCTGGCTGCTGCGCCAAGGCAAGCCGGCCAATGATGTCGCGGTGTATCTTCCGACGGATGACGCGTGGTCCGGTTTTATGGCGGGCAAAGATTCTGTCAACCAATCCATGGCTGCGCTCCTGCCACCTGACCTGATTCCACATATTCTGGACGCCGGATACAACTTCGATTTCATCGACGACCGCGCGATAGAAAAGATCGGGATTCCGTTTCCCGTCCTGGTGCTGCCACCTGTCAAGCGGATGCCGCCCAGCACTTCTCACAAGTTGGAGGAATTCAAAAGCAAGGGCGGCATCGTGGTCGAGTCTTCCCGCCTGGCTGAGTTGCCGGGCTGGTACACGCCGGACTTTGCGACCAGTAATCCGGCCATCGGCTTCATTCACCGAAAGATGGAGGATGCAGACATCTACTTCATCGCGAATACCAGCAATCAGCCTGTCCGCAGTAAGGTTCAAGTGCGCGTCAAAGGCCGCCATGCCGAATGGTGGGACCCGTTCACTGGCCGCGTGTCTCCAGCGGGCGACAACCCGATTCAACTTGATCTTCAGCCTTACGAATCGCGAGTTCTGGTCTTTAGTGACAGAGCAGGGGGCCGGGTGCCGAAAATAACACGGTCGATGCGAGACGTCCTGGACCTGAGCACCGGATGGACGGTGACGTTTCCAGGTGTCGCCCAGCCGATCGAGATGGCGACTTTGCGGTCCTGGGCCGCTGATGAAAATACGAAATTTATCTCCGGCCAGGCGATTTATGAAAAGGTAATCCAAATACCTGCGTCGCTGTCGAAGCCGGGCGTCGAGCTGTGGCTCGATTTCGGAAGCGGTACGCCTATTGAGCCCACGGCCAGCCGAGCCCCGGGCATGCGTGCCTGGTTGGAAAGTCCTGTGCGCGAGGCAGCCGAGGTGTCCGTCAATGGTCAGGCTGCTGGCGCGGTTTGGCGTCCGCCCTACGAGGTGGAGGTGAACAAGTTGTTGCATGCCGGTGAAAACAAGATCCGCATCGTGATCGGCAATCTTGCAATCAACGAGCTCGCCGGGCAGGCGCTGCCGGATTACAAATTACTCAATGTTCGGTTTGGAGAACGCTTCACGCCGCAGGACATGCAGGATCTGCGGCCGTTGCCTTCAGGTCTGCTGGGACCTATCCGGTTAAGGACGCTAGAAAGCGGAAGCGATCCAAAATAAATCTGGTATCACAGACATTCCAGCCGATGAGGTACCTCATGATCACCAATGGCGTGGGAGCCGGTATTCCGATGGCGTCGGCCGGGTCCTGGGAGGCACAAGGAGTATCGGCTAGGGGTGCACCATCGCGGAGGGGTAGCCTGCAGCAGTCGCATTTCGACGCTGAGATCGAACAACAAGGCCAGTTGAAGGTCACAACCGCTGACGGCGATACTGTGACTATCTCATTTGCCGAGTCAGACCGGCTTCAGTCTGATTCGTCCAGCGCCACATCGGGTGGCTCCTCGGCCAGCTTACAGAAGACCCGAGCTTCGTCGTCCCAGGCCGTCAACATCGAGGTCGACGGATCGCTCGACGATAAAGAGGTAGCGGACATTACGAAGCTCCTGCGGGGTCTCGTCAAAGTGTCGAGCGGTCTGGCGAGTGGCCAAGGGGCAAAAGCGGCCGCAGGCCTGCAAAATATCGGCTCTCTCGATTCGATCAAGAGCTTTCAGTATGCCTATGAAGAAGACACGCAGATGAAAGTTGACTTGCTGACCAACTCCTCCGCATAAGCTCTTAAAGAGAGGCTCGCTACCATAGAAGCGTGCCCACCCGACAACACGCTGGCCCCGGAGCCATCACCGCAGGCGTTCCTGAGCCGTCGCTCGCCGAACGAGCGCGGACGCTCGCTTTGCTTGGCAATCTCGGCAGCCTCTCGACTCATTCGCAAAAGTCTCCCGGCTTTCCCTTCGGCTCCCTGATGCCCTACGCGGCAGACGATGTTGGCCGTCCGGTATTCTTCATCAGCAGTATGGCGATGCACACCCAGAACCTGCGACAGGATCCGCGCGCCAGTTTGCTCATCACGCAGCCGGACGTTTCCGGAGATCCTCTGGGCGCTGCCCGATTGACGCTGCTCGGTGTTGCGACGGAAGCGCCCGCGGCAGAAGTTAGAGAACTGTACCTTTCACGGTACGAGAATGCAAAGTTCTGGCAGGACTACGCCGACTTTGCGTATTATCGGCTCCAAATCTCAACGGTTTACTACATCGGAGGCTTCGGCGTGATGGGTTGGATCTCGGCTCAAGACTACGGAGGCGCTCTACCTGATCCTCTGGCTAAGGCCGCGCAAGACATCGTTCGGCACATGAATGCTGATCATCGGGACGCTCTGCGGTTGATCGCCCGCCGATTTGCCGGGGAAGATCCCGACGAGGCGGTGATGACCGCCGTCGACCGGCTGGGTTTTCATTTGCGGCTCAAATCGGGTGACCGAATACACAGCCGACGCGTAGCTTTTCCGCGGGAAGTAAAGGATCGGGAAGGCGCACGAGCGGTCTTCGTGGAGATGGTCCGTCAGTCGAACTAATCGTCGCGTTGCCGGGCGTGCCTATACTGCGCCGAAAGGAGCGCAATAGTTCTGGACACCTCAATGAAAGGGCAGGGGTGAGAGCCAGGACAAGAAATGAGGTAAATTGACTAGCGAGGTGTTGGCGATGCAGAGCAAAAGGATGCTGACGATTCCGATTATTACGGGGGCGCTGGCCTTGGTGGGCGGCTGGGCGATTTCCGCGCAGGACAAGTACACCGTGAGAGTGCCGAATGGGCTCTCGTTCTCTGAGTTCAGAGGATACGAGGCCTGGCAGGTTGTCTCGATCAGTCAGAACGGAAACCTGATGGCTGTGACGCTCGCTAATCCGGTGATGATCCAGGCCTACCAAGCCGGCGTTCCCGGCAACGGCAAGCCTTTCCCCGACGGCGCCAAGATGGCGAAGATCCATTGGAATCCGAAAAAGATGGAGACGTTCCCGGCAGCGACGGTGCCAGGCACCCAGCATGACGTCGACTTCATGGTGAAGGACAGCAAGAGGTTCGCGGACAGCGGCGGGTGGGGATATGCCGTGTTCGACTATGACGCTGCATCCGATACGTTCACGCCCGGCACGCTGGCCGGCAAGCCGCCGCAGGGCAACGACGCCAAGTGCGGGTTCGCGTGCCACACCAGGGTAAAGACCAGAGATTACGTTTTCACGGATTACGGGCATAGGTGAAGCGGTATGAGCGATGAGAACGGAATTGCTGCGATTCAACGGCGCTGTCGAGCGGGATCCTGCCATCGATGCGTGGATGAAAGAGCATGCCGGTCAATTGGGAGCCATAGCCTTTCGGTGGTTTGAGGCGATGCGAAAATGCGGGGACGAAGTCCGAGAGCTTTTGCATGACGGCTGTCCAGTGGCATGTTTGGGAGATGCGCCCTTCGGCTACGTCAATGTATTCACTTCGCACGTAAACGTGGGGTTCTTTCACGGCGCAGCGCTGCCGGATCCGGCCCGCTTGTTGCAAGGCGACGGCAAGTTCATGCGCCATGTGAAGCTAAGACCGGCAACGGCCGCAAACGCCAGAGCGCTAAGCAGGCTAATCGATATGGCGTACTCGGATATAAAGCAGCGCGTCGAAAACGGCTAGCTTAGCTAACGCGACGTAATTACTTGGGGTGTCACATGGATCAAGGCGCCCGGGTTGGCGTCTTCGAGCATCCACAGCGAGCCATCGGGGCCTTCTTCCACATCGCGGATGCGGCGGCCCACATCCCAGCGCTCGGCGGATTTAGCGCCGCCGTGGCCGTCAAAGATGATGCGGTTGAGGGACTTGGTTTCCATCCCGCTGACGAAGCCGTTGCCATTCCATTGCGGGAAGGTCCGGGTGCCGTGGTAGAACATCAGATTGCCGGGCGCGATCACCGGTACCCAATAAAGCACGGGCTTCGCCAGGTCGGGCCGCGTGTCGGGCTTCGGAATGGGCACGCCGTTATAGTTCTGGCCATAGGAGACGAGCGGCCAGCCATAATTCTTGCCCTTCTCGATCAGGTTCAACTCGTCGCCGCCGCGCGGGCCATGCTCGACTTCCCATAATTCGCCGGTGGGCGAAAACGCCAGGCCGTAGGGTGTGCGGAAGCCGCTGGCCCAGGTTTCAGCCCGGGTCAGGTTTGGGCCGGCAAAGGTATACGTGCTTACTACCTTGGCCGTCTTGGCGACTTCGGTGTCACGAGGCGGATCGATAAGGGGAATAGTGGCAGCGCCGGTTTTGTCGAATTCGGGATTGCCGGGGGCGGGCTTGCCGTCCAGCGTCAGGCGCAGGATCTTGCCTTCGGGCTGGTCCGGATCCTGGGCGGGGGTCATGCGCTGGCGGTCGCCAACCGCGAGAAACAGATACTGACCGTCAGGCGAAAAAGCCACCTGCGCGCCTTCCTGGCCACCCTTGCCCTTGGGCATCTGTCGCCACAGGACTTCGAAGTTTCCTAGTCGAGCAGAGGTGGCCGTAGTGTTCAGCTTGGCGCGGGCGAGCGCCAGACCCCCGCCATAGTCACCAGGTTCGACATAGGTGAGATAGATACTTTGGTCGGTGGCGTAGTGGGGCGAGACGAAGACACCGTGCATGCCGTTCTGGCCCTGCCAATAGACCGGGGGCGTACCGCCCACCGGAATTTTCTCTCCCTGCTGGGACACCAGCCAAACGGGCCCGACCTTTTCGGTGATTAGCATGCGGCCATCGGGCAGGAAGGCCAGCCGCCAGGGCAGTTCGAAGCTGGCCACCGTGCTCATGGTGAAGGGCAGGCCGGATTCGGGCTTCTGTTCACCCACATTGACCTGGGACCAGGCCGCCACCGACGCCACAGTGAAAAGCAACGCCGCTATCGCCAATTTCATCAACATTTCTCCTTGCTGCTCAAGCGCCCGATCTTAATCCGGGGCCACAATTGTAATCGTACACTACCGTCGGGTTTATGGTAAGTAAGCACATGATTCTCATCCCACGCATCGATTCTCACTCCCACGCAGCAGGGGCACGGAGGCCTTCTTCCCTACGGTGCGCGCATGTCGGTTACGTCTTCTGAGATTTCTTCCAGTTGGAGGGTGAACTGGCTCTAAGTACTGCATGGAGTTAACCTTACGGACGTCAACGTAACAAAAACGAAACTGTGGCGTCTAGAGCACTAGTCGTACTGGTCGTGAAGAATTGGCTGGCGGCCCGGCGATTGAACGGGATGGCTCGTATTTTCGAACACACCAGTTTAGGAGGAGCTTCATGAATCATCGATTTGCGGTTTCCGCAATTTTCTTATTGGGTGCAGGCAGCGCATTTGCTGACCTGATCTCTCTGGGACCTGTGTCATTAGGCGGTCAGGGCCTGGGAGGCGTAAGTACAGTTCTTACCATGCAGTCTCCCGGAAGCTCAACCACAGAAACAGGCTGCGTGGGCGCTGGAACGGGCGGGGTAACGGTTACAGGCAGCTCTGTATGCGTTTCCGGGAACCTTGGTGGCAACGAGCAGGCCATCAACAGCACTTTTTCCGCTACGTCGTTGGGGCTGACTGACTTCAATAATCTGCGAATCATCTTTAACGCAAGCGAACCCAGTTCCAACAGTGTAAGCCTCGACAAACTCGCTCTCAGCTTGTGGAATCCGGCGACAGGAACGCTCATCGACGCGAAAAATCTGCCAGCACCAATTAACTTCCCCAGCACAAACCCCGGCGTTGGCAACGCCGGATTCGGGTTTAAGCTCGACAGCGCTCAAGCAGCTCTTGAGAACAGCTTACTCGCTATATTTCCGAACCTGTTTATCGGACTCTCCGCGACTGCGTCAGACGCAAGCGGGGGACTCGAAACATTCTCCATCGGATCTGTCGCGGCGGTTCCCGAACCTGCTTCTTATGCGCTGATGGGCTTGGGCTTCGCTGGCCTGATCATGTTAGGAAAGCGGTTTGCCCTCTAAACTCGGCCTCATAGCAGAGCTTCGACGGCCGGTCGACCAGTTGACGCCCTTTTACACTTCGTAGGGCTTGCGATAAACCGGGCGTGTGATCAGTCTGGTCGCCTCGGCGTCGCCCGTAAATTTCGGGATCAGACCGGGCTCAATTTTCAGCGCGCGGCCCACGCGGTAGCTAATGTTCGCCAGGTGGCAGAGATCGGAGCTGGGCACTGCGTTGGCGATCGGATCATGAAGATCCTGCTCGCGGCGCGTTTTCACGCATGCCAGGAAATTCTGCATGTGGAGGCCCGTGGAATCGCCGGAACCACGATCGTTCCGCTCTTCCATGATCAGTTCGCTCGAATCGCCCTTGTACGCCTGGAACCCCTGGTCGCTCATCGCGGCCCAACCCTCGCTGCCATAGAACAGGTTGCCGACACCGACGTTGATCGGATTGGCGGCCTGCGCGGGCGCTGGAGTGCCCGCTCCGCCACGTGCGGCATTCGGTCCGGCCATCACCACACGATTCTGCCGAACGCCTTCGCCGTTGGTCATTCTGCCGCGCACCTCGACGACGAGCTGCTGGTTACCGTAGTTGAAGCCGGCAGTGAGCGTGTTGGGAGTTTCGGTGTCGTCATCAATACCGAATTTGCCGCCGAAGGCGACGGCCGTCTGCGGCCACACCGGATCGCCCAGGGCCCAGCGCGCGATGCCGGTTTCGTGCACACCCTGGTTGCCGATGTCGCCGTTGCCGGTATCCCAGAACCAGTGCCAGAAATACGCGAACCGCTTCTCGTTGAAGGGGCGCATCGGTGCAGGGCCGAGGAACAGATCCCAATTCAAGCCGGGAGGGGTGGGGCTATCCGGTGTGTGGCCGATGGAAGGCCGCAGCTTGTAACACAGCGCCTTGCTCATGTAGAGCTTGCCGATCAAACCCTGTTGCATCGCCGTGATGGCCTTGATCTTGAACGGCCAGCTTCGATGCTGCGATCCCACCTGCATGACGCGCTTGGTTTCGCGCTGCACCTGGATCATCCGCATACCTTCGTAGATGTTGTAGCAGGCGGGCTTTTCCCCGTAGACGTCCTTGCCGGCCTTCATGGCCCAGATTGCGGAGAGCGCGTGCCAGTGGTTCGGAGTTGCAATAGAAACCGCCTCGACGTTGGGGTCGGCGAACATCTGCCGCATGTCTTCGAATTCCCTGGCTTTTTCCAGGCCCTTCCTGGTCAACGCTGCCTGGGCCTTTTCTCGCGCGGCCTGGTTGACGTCGCAAAGGGCGACGACATGAGCCTCGTTCAGACTGGTATAAGTATTGAGGTGGCTGCTGCCGCGGCCTCCCAGGCCCACGATGCCGACGTTGACCTTGTCATTTGCGCCCCAGACGCGAACCGCGGACGCAGCGGTTAAGGCTCCGAGGAAAAACCTGCGAGTTTTTTGATCAGACAACACGAGACTCCTTTTCGCGCTAATTGTATCAAGTAGCGGGTTGAACTTTCTGAAGCTTGCACAGGCCTCACTACCACCCCTTGACCTCCGAATGAAGAGGGCATAACATTCTTAACGTGCATTATCTTGCGCAAAAGGAGCCGGAAATGAGCTGGCGACGCTTTGGTCTACTTGTTTTTGTGACCGCATTTGCAGCGGTTGCTCAAGCGCAGCAGTATAAGGCGCCTCTGACTTCGGATGGGCATCCGGATTTGCAGGGGTTCTGGGCTAACAACAATGCCACACCGCTCGAACGCCCGAAAGAACTCGCCGGCCATACGGTGCTAACCGATGCTGAAGTTCGGGCGATGCGGCAAAAAGCTGAGGAGATGTTCGTCAGCGGGAAGAATGATGCCGCGTTTGGAGATCAAATGTTTCGGACGGTTTGGGCGAACGTGAAGGGCTTGAAGGTGGGCTTCACCAGCACAGACGGCGAGACGGGCGATTACAGCTCGGAGTGGAACGATCACAGAGTCTGGGATAACCGGACTTCGCTGATTACGGACCCGCCGGATGGACTCATGCCCCCGTTGACCGCTCGGGCGAAGAAGATCGAGGAAGAGCAGATGAAAGCCCGGCAGCGTCCCGCTGAAGGTCCGGAAGATCGGTCTTTCTCGGAACGGTGTATCACTCGTGGCTCGCCCCAGGTTCGGGCGGGATACCAGAGCTATTACCAGATCGTGCAGACGCCGGCGGCGGTCATGATTCTGACAGAAATGTTCCACGATGTGCGAGTCATCAACCTTGACAACCGGCCGCATCCGCCTGCGGCCGTTCAGCAGTGGTTGGGGCATTCGCTCGGGCACTGGGAAGGGAACACCTTGGTAGTCGACACGACGAATTACCGGCCGCTCGCTTTTCAGAGTATATCGAGCGAGAAGCTGCACATCACGGAACGGTTCACGCGTCAGGACGCCGAAACGATTCGGTACGAAATTGCAGTGAACGATCCGGACACTTGGACAAGGCCGTGGAGCGTGATGATTCCGCTGCAGCGATCGGTGCAACCGGTTTACGAGTACGCTTGCCATGAGGGCAATATCGGCTTGGCGGGTATACTGGCTGGTGCGCGGGCCGATGAGGCCAAAGCGTTACGAAGTAGATAGCATTGCAAACTGACATTTCTGAGTTGAGGCTTTCGACTTCGGTCGGCTGGCCACAGGGGTGATCCGCACGTGCGCCAGGCGGCAGCCCTTCTTAGGATGCGGCGGCGGCGCCGGCGAGGACACCAGCCGCCTGGGACCGAGGACGCATCAGCAAGTAGAACGCGGCGAAGCTAGCGGGGAGGTTGGGGCCAACGACGTCTGGAAGGATGAAGACGAGCCAAAAAAGCGGAAGCTGTGCAGAGTAGCGATCACTCGTTGCGCTTCGAAGCGGTCCATCGACTTGAGCCTCGGCAGCATTGCGATCATCCTGAGTGCGGATGCCCGTTGGCGGCTCTTGCGCCCGAGTTGGCGAGAGCCGATGAGGCCATGAAGGTCGAGATCCTGGGAGAGCTAGCGAATTACAAGGATCGGATGCTTCCCTTTATGCCGGTCGACGGGTTGCGGAT
>Ga0207700_10001817_pt1 | contig 12130 bp, 9 predicted proteins | sample LARL82metaG_FD_184348 | JGI IMG/M metagenome (GOLD analysis project Ga0207700, IMG submission 184348) | Corn, switchgrass and miscanthus rhizosphere microbial communities from Kellogg Biological Station, Michigan, USA - LAR L8-2 metaG... | ecosystem: Host-associated > Plants > Roots >...
GACCCCGATGCTTGTAGATCGGTGGGCGGCTGGGGATCCTGATCGTGCGGGCCGCGCTTATGCGGTTAACGTAGTGGGCTGCATCCTCGGTCCGCTGCTTTCGGGGTTTGTTCTGCTGCCCCTTGTGGGCGAGCGTGTGGCGATGCTTTTGTTTGTGGCGCCGTGGATGGCGATGGCGTTTCTTCCTTTGCGTGGCCGGCAAGCGCGGGCGGACGTACGAATGGGCACGCGCATTGCGGCTTACGCGAGTGTGGTTGCGGCGCTGGCGTTGTTTTTCACCACGAAGAATTTCGAGACGCTTTTCCCGGATCGCGAAGTTCTGCGGGACAGCACGGCCACGGTGATCGCGACCGGAAGCGGAATGCACAAGAGACTACTCACCAATGGGATCGGGATCACGCAGTTGACGCCGATTACGAAGATGATGGCGCACCTGGCGCTCGCGTCGCTGCCGCAACCTCCGCGCAACGCGCTGGTGATCTGCTTTGGCATGGGGACGACGTACAAATCGGTGATGTCGTGGGGCATTCCTGCGACGGTTGTTGAACTGATACCAAGCGTGCCGCGGCTGTTCCCCTTCTATCATCCCGACGGCGCAGCTTTGCTGGCATCGCCTCTGTCGCATCTTGTGATTGACGATGGACGCCGCTACATGGAGCGAACTCCGGAGAAATATGACGCGATCATCATCGATCCGCCACCGCCGGTGCGCGCGGCGGGATCGAGTCTCTTGTATTCGAAGGAGTTTTACGCGGTGGCGAAGGAACGGCTGCAGCCGGGTGGGATACTGGCGCAATGGCTGCCGTCTGGCGATGAGGCTGTGCAATCGGCAGTGGCGCGGGCACTGGAGCAATCGTTCCCGTATGTGCGGGTCTTCAGGCCGGTGGAGGAACATGGCTGGCACTTTCTGGCAAGTATGCAGCCCATTGCCGAGCGCAACGCCGACGACCTGGTGAAACGGATGCCGGGAGAAGCCATTTCAGACATGATGGCATGGGGACCGGCGGCGACACCGGTGGAGCAATACGATCGCATGCTGCGGACCGACCTCACGACTCAGAAGTTGATCAGCCTTTCTCCGGACGCACCGCCCTTGCAGGATGATCGCCCGGTAAATGAATACGACATGCTGCGGCACTGGTCGCACTATGTGCACTCGGGGATGCGCAGCTGGAAGCCCGACCAATATGGCGCCGGGTCAAATCCTCCCCCGGAGGGGGAATCGGCGCAGACGGGGAAGCAATAAATTCGGCGCTTTGTTCCGCGACGGAGTGGAGCTTATCCAGCGGCAGCGGTCACGAGTGCTGCGACCTTGGCGTCGAGTTCGCGGGCGACCTTGGATGTCGAGCCGATTCGAACAGGCGCAGGAAGTTTTGAAGGGATCGCTGAATGCTCTCCCCGGTCTGAAAATCCAGACCGGGGGCACCCGGCAAAAACAGAGGAGATAGTATCCGGGGCTGAAGCCCGATTTGTTATCTCTGCGATTTCAGGGGCCTGAAGGCCCCTGCTGCTTCCGTAGGTCAAGGCCGGTCGGCGACAGCGATATAGGGTGAAGGGTAGACGGGGCCGATGTATTCTGCGCGGGGACGGATGAGGCGGTTGTCGTCGAGCTGTTCGATGACGTGGGCGGCCCAGCCGGCCATGCGGCTTATGGCAAAGATGGGGGTGTAGAGATCGATGTCGATGCCGAGGGTGGCGTAGGTGGAGGCGGAGTAAAAGTCGACGTTGGCGTTGAGTTTTTTGTCCTTGTTGATGTAGAGCTCGATGGCGCGGGACATCTCGAACCACTTGGGCTGGCCTGAGTCTTTGCCGAGCTGCTCGGACATGCGGCGCAGGTGGGTAGCGCGCGGGTCTTCCGTTTTGTAAACGCGGTGGCCGAAGCCGGAGATCTTCTGCCGTGCGGCAAGCATGCTCTTTACGTAGTCGACGGGATCGGCGCCGGCCTTGTCGACAGAGTAGAGCAGGCGCATCACGGCCTCGTTGGCGCCGCCGTGCAGCGGGCCTTTCAGCGCGCCGATGGCGCCGGTAACGGCGGAGTGGATGTCAGAAAGGGTGGCGGCGATAACACGGGCGGCAAAGGTGGAGGCGTTCAGTTCGTGGTCGGCATGAAGGATAAGGGCGATATCGAGGGTGCGGGTCGCGGTTTCTGAAGGCTTGACGCCATTGAGCATCCAGAGGAAGTTGCCGGCGTGGGAGAGGGAGCGGTCGGGAGGAACGACTTCGAGGCCTTTGCGAATCCTGTCGTAGATGGCGACGATCATCGCGATCTGAGCAGTGAGGTTGTAGGCCTTGCGCACGTTGGCGTCGTGCGAATTGTCCTTCTCGTCGGCGTCGTAGAAGCTGAGGGCCGAGACGGTAGTTCGCAGAACCTCCATGGGCGTGGCCGAGGTGGGAAAGGTCTTGAGCAACTCGATGATGCGCTGGTCGAGAGAGCGGGCGAGGGCCAGTTGGGAGGAAAACTCGCGCAGTTCAAGTTCAGTGGGCAGGCGTCCGTTCCAGAGCAGGTAGGTGGTCTCTTCAAAGCAGGAGCGCTCGGCTAGTTCGTGAATGTCAATGCCGCGGTAGGCAAGCACGCCTGCTTCGCCGTCGATAAAACAAATGCCGGAGTTGGCGGCAACAATTCCTTCAAGACCCTTACCAGCGACAGCTGTGGACATAGCCTTTGAGATTCCCCTCTCTGGGTGGTTGGATGCGGTCAATTTCGAGTATTCGTGCGGGCTCCAAGCCGGGCCCGTCCAAAAAGTGCGGTACTGCCCTTTATAAATGAGGGGTTCCACGGTTGTCACGGACAAGGCCCACCTTCGTGCCGCATCGCGTTATGATGGCGCTGGTTTGACTGCTATGGAATTTACAGTGAGGCCGGTGGAGGTGAGGGAGATTTTGCCCTTGCGCGAGCTCTATCGGCTGGAGATGAATTGCCAGATCATTCACGATTCGCTGCATACGCGCGAAGGCTGGACGCTTTCTTACCTTGTTGAGTCGGATGGCGATGTGGCGGGATATGGCTCGGTCGCGGTAGGCGGCCCGTGGGCGGGAACGCGTACGCTCTTTGAGTTTTACGTGGTTGAGAAACAACGATCGCGGTTCTTTGAAGCGTTCGATGCGCTGAGAGCCGCAAGCCGGGCGGACGCGATCGAGACACAGACGAACGACGTGATGCTGACGGCGATGCTGCACACGTGGGCGCATGACGTCGTGAGCGAAAAGATCATTTTTGAAGATCGTTTGACCACGGCTTACAGGGCGCCTGGCGCTGTTTTGCGCAAGCGGGAACCCAATGGGGACTGGATGCTGCTGGAGGTGGGAGGCGAAGTGGCGGCGACGGGCGGCGTCCTGTATCACTACAACCGGCCCTACGGGGACATTTGGATGGAGGTAGCCGAAGCGTTCAGAGGGCGTGGTTTTGGGACCTACCTGGTGCAGGAGCTGAAGCGGATTTGCCGCGAAGGCGGGAATGTGCCGTGCGCGCGCTGCAATACCGGCAACGTGGCGTCACGCCGGACGCTGCAAAAGGCAGGATTTGTGCCGTGCGCGCATCTATTGCACGGGAAATTGTGAGACGAGCGGATGGATAGCCTTCGGAGAAAAGACTGATTTGGGGACGCTTTCCTTGGAGCATCCCTCAATGGCTAAACAGCTTGGTGAAAAAGGCCAAATTGCCAAAGCAACGTCGCGCAGGGGCTAAAGCCCGACACTCATTTTTGTTGAATCTGTGGCCTGGCTGAAGCCATGCCCTTGTTACAAAACAGTGGGTTCATCGAGTTTTTCACCAGGCTGTAAAGTCGTGCGCTCTCACAACTCACGGGATGCGGAAGGCCGCGTTTTGTAGCTATTTCCCCATTCCCGGCTGGATTCTTCTATAGTCTGTTTAGTCTCCCGTAAACCTGCTGAAGTTGCTTCTGGCGGGGTGTGGGGAGACTCTGGCGTTTGCGTCAAGGTTGCGCCGGTTCGGCGAATCCAGTCCCAGAAGGATGGGGCAGGAGCCGATGGGTTGGGAGCGGGTTCCAGGAGAACCGCTCCGGAGGAGAAGGGAAAGCATGAGCGACGAAAGAATTGTGGAGACCGCGCCGGCCTTCAGCGGTGCGTTGCTGGGCGCGATTGCGGTGGCAGTATTGGCCGCGCTGGGTGGGCTGGTTTGGAGCTACACGTTGAGCAGTCGCATTGCCAGGCAGGAGATGGCATTGTCTGAGGCCAACCAACAGAGCGCCAAGCTCGATGCACAGTTGCGCGAAACCAATGCGCGGTTGCGCGTGGCGACCGACGAGCTGGGCAAGAGCGTGGGAATGACCCAGAAGCAAATGGACGAGCGCGCGCAGGACATCATTCGCCGCGAGCAGGCCGACAACAAGCGCCTGGAGACCGCGCAGAAACAGACGGCGCAGCAGGTGACCGCGGTGCAGAGCGACGTCTCAAGCGTGAAGACCGATGTGGGCGGCGTGAAGACGGATCTTACGAAGACGCAGGGAGATCTGGCGACGACGATCTCGCAGCTGACTTCGATGAAGGGCGACCTGGACAACCACTCGAGCCTGATCGCGCGCAACGGCTCTGAACTCGAATTGCTGAAGCACAAGGGCGACCGGAACTACTACGAGTTCACGCTGACCAAGGGGCAGAAAAAGCCGGTGGGCACGGTGAGCCTGGAGTTGAAGAAGGCCGATCCGAAGAAGAGCCGGTTTACGCTGGTGGTCCTTGCCGATGACCGGAGCTACGAAAAGAAAGACCGGAACGTGGACGAACCGCTGCAGTTTTACAGCGGGAAAGAGCCGGCGCTGTACGAAATTGTGGTGAACACCATCGGATCGAAGAACACGGTTTCCGGTTACCTGTCGACGCCGAAGGGCGCGCCGGCTCCGCCTAGTGTTCAGTAACCGGGCCAGTGGGAGCCAGGGTGAGGGCCGGCAAGTACTGGAAATTGAATGAGTAGTTCAGGCTCTTGCGCGCCTCCCAGTCGGCCTTTGCCAAGCGGAATGAGCAGGCAAATGTGCCTTCCTTGGTCTCGCCCGGTTGAATCGTCAGATCGGGCGAGATGGGAGTGGCATGCCACTGCGCGAGCTGCGGATACGCCTTGAAGATGCGCTCGTAATCGGTGGGCGAGGCGGCGTAGCTGGAGTGGATGCCGTCGGCCAGCGTTGCGTTGGCGATAATCTGATGGAGAAAGATCGCCTGCTTGCTCTGATTGTGCAGGCGCACATGTGTAAAGAGCAGAACCTGGTCGATCTCCTCTTTGGGGATGGCCGCGCCGTTGGCGTCCCAGCCTGAAGTTTCAGTGTGCATGGGATGCGCCCACACATCGATGATGTCCCCGGTTGAGGCTGGCGGCTTCTCGCCCATGAAGATGTAGACCGCAACCGCGATGGAGATGAGCACGGTAGCGACTATGGAGGCGACGACGACATGGCTGGTGCCGCGGGTATAGGCCTCGCCCGATGCCTGACCCTTCGAATCCTGCTGAAGCAAACTCATAGCGCCCTCATCTTAGCGCTTCTCAAGGAGAACAATCCAGCGCGGCGAGTTTGAAATCTCTAGCTGATGGCGGGGCTAGAAGCGGATTCTTCACTCACCACCCCCGAACCTACCCCAAAGAGCCTTCGCTCTCTGGGGCCCCTGGTGCGTTCGGGGCCCCGTTCTCTCAGAATGACGCTGGGTGGCGATGGTGAAGGGGGCACGCGAAAAGTAGAAGCAGCAAAAGCGGATTCTTCACTCACCACCCCCGAACCTACCCCAAAGAGCTTTCGCTCTCTGGGGCCCCTGGTACGTTCGGGGCCCCGTTCGCTCAGAATGACATCGCCAATTTTAGGAGTGAAGTGCAGAGATCGGGAATGACATCGCCAGTTTGATGGTGCGGAGGGAAGAGATCAGGAACGCGGACGGAGCGAGGCCAGAAATTCGCCGGGTGGCAATGTGTTGAGGACATCTGCCGGAGTGAGCCAGGCGCGGCGAAGCTGGCGGATGCCGTACTTCCATTCGCCGACGACGCGGGTGACGTGGGCGTCGGTGTTGATGGCGATTTTGCAGCCGGTTTCTTTGGCGTGGCGCAGGTCGCGATCGCTGAGGTCGAGGCGTTCGGGGGAGGCGTTATGTTCGACGGCGACGCCCAGTTCAGCGCAGCGCCGGAAGACGGCGCCGATGTCGACCTGATAGGGCTCGCGGCGTAGAAGTTGACGGCCGGTGGGATGGCCGAGGATGAGGGTGTTGGGATTCTCGACGGCGCGGAGGATGCGGGCCGTCATTTCTTCGCGCGACTGTTCGAGACGGGTGTGGACACTGGCAATGACGACGTCTATCTGGGCGAGGACCTCGTCGGCGAGATCGAGAGCGCCGTCGGCCAGGATGTCGACCTCAATGCCGGTAAAGATGCGGATACGGCCTTCCATCTGTTTGTCGACTTCGCGGATTTGCGCGATATGTTCAAGGGCGCGCTTTTCGTCGAGTCCGTTGATCATGGCCAGGTTCTTGGAGTGGTCAGTGATGGCGATGTACTGGAGACCCCGCTCGATGGCAGCTTCGGCCATCTCGGCGATGGTATTGCGGCCATCGGAGGCCGTCGTGTGCATGTGCACGTCGCCCTTGATGTCGGAGGTCTCGATCAGGCGGGGGAGGGTATGCTTGGCCGCCGCTTCGATCTCGCCGAGGTTCTCGCGCATTTCCGGCGGCATCCAGTCCATCTGGAGCGCGGCGTAGATCTCCTCTTCGGTTGCCGAGGCGACGGTCGACTCATCGTCGAGGCGGGCGAGCGCCCATTCACTGAGGGTGTAGCCCATTTTCAGAGCGCGCTGGCGGAGCGAAACGTTGTGGGCCTTGGAGCCGGTGAAGTACTGCAGCGCCGCTCCGTAGCTCTCCGAGGGCAGCAGGCGCACGTCGACCTGCAGGCCGGTAGAGATGTGGAAGCTGACCTTGTTTTCGCCCTTGGCGATCATGTCGTGAATGCCGGGGTAAGCGGCGACATATTCGACTGCCGCCTCGGTGTTTTGAGGGGCGCAAGCAGGACCGGTGACGAGCAGGTCGAGGTCGCCGGCGGTTTCGCGTCCACGACGCAACGAGCCGGCGGGCGTGACGCGCTCGATGCCGTTGAAAGCCAGCAGGTAGGTTGTGAGGCGATCGGCTGCGTCTTCAGCCTCGTCGAGGCGGAAGCGGCCCGCGGAACGGCGATAGTCCTCGATTCCCTTGCGGATTTTCTCGATTTGCTTTTCGCCCATGCGGGGCAGGCCCTTGAGGCGTCCGCCGTCGATAGCGTCAGCGAGTTGATCGATGCTGCCGATGCGGCCTGCGTCCCAAAGCAAGGCGACTGTCTTCGGACCCATGCCGGGGAGCTTGAGTAACTCGAGCAGCCCCACGCCGTACTTGGCGATGAGTTCGTCGCGCAGCGGGAGTGAGCCGGTTGAGACGATCGCCTGAATATTTGCCGCCATGCTCTTGCCGATGCCCGCGATTGCAAGCAGTTGAGCCGTGTCGGTAGAGGCAGTTACGAGGTCAACGGTGGTCTGTTGGATCGCATCGGACGCATTGCGATAGCTGCGGACACGAAAGCTGTCGGCGCCGCTGATCTCCATGAGATCGGCAGTTTCGCTGAGCAAATGGGCCATGCTGGCGTTGTCCATGGGAGCGGTCTCCGGGAAGCACGAATTGGGGTTGACGGGAAAGACCAAGGGCTCCAGCCTTGCCTGTTTCGCGGCTTGGTTTCAGTGTCCATCGGGCGCCGGGGAAGTGTCCAGCAGGTGTGGTTGGCTGGTGGGGACGGCCCTCGGAATTGCCTGATTGTCCTGGAGCGCTCGAAGGGTAGGTTTGACGGCACACGACTTCCGACGCAACGGCCTTTGGCCGGCGCACGCCCGTGCCTGGCGGGAATCAGAACCAACGCTGGTCGATCAAATGACAGTCGGCCGATGGAAAGAAGAGATGGAACGAAAGCGAATGTACGAGGACCGGCGTCAAGTTCGAAGCGATCAAGGAGACTAGATCGGAGCAATGCTTTCCGATGCCGCCCAAGGGACGGTTAGGGAAAACGCTACAGAGTTTCCAGTCTACTAGGCTGCGTTGTGGGTGGCTGCTGCATCTCTCAATCGGATAACAGCATCCGCCTGAGGGCCCTTCTGGCCCTGAACGATGTCGAACTCGACGTCATCGCCCTCTTTCAGAGTCTTGTAGCCATCCAACTGGATTGCCGAGTAGTGAACGAAAACATCCGGCCCGTCGTCACGTCCGATGAATCCGTAGCCCTTGGCGTTGTTGAACCATTTCACCTTGCCTTTGTACTGAGCCACAGGGATTTGCCTTTCTTGCCACTTGATGGGGTTGGTGAGCGAGAGGTTTGGGGAATCGCCCACTTATCGGTGTATGACGCGCATTTGCGGACAAAGGTTTATTGAATTTGGTCAAACAGGCTCACAAAATGAGACAGGCCGGGCAAGTTTGCGCGCCGGCCTTTGGGAAAGCTATTGAATTTGTTGGGTCAAGCGCGCTGCGATCTTTATTTCTTGCGCTTTTTTGCGAGGCGGCGCGCATACAGCAGAACGCTGCAGAGAGTTTTGCCATCCTTGATGGCGCCTTTCTCGATCATTTCCACTATTTCTGAGAGCTTTACGAGACGAAAATCGATATCTTCGTCGTCCTCCGGGTGGGCATCTCCGGCTAGCAGGCCTTCCGCGAGAAAGACCTTCATGGATTCACCGAGAAAGCCGGGGCTTCCGTAATATTCGACCAGGGGTTTCCATTTTTTGGCGCGGTAGCCAGTTTCCTCTTCGAGTTCACGCTGCGCGCCGATCAGGGGGTCTTCGTTGGGCTCGAGCTTGCCGGCGGGCAGTTCCCAGAGATACTGCTTCGCGGCGTGGCGATACTGGTGCTCCATCACGACATATGGATCTTTTTTGCTCTTCGACTTGTCGACGGCGAGGATGACCACGCTGCCGTTGTGGCGGATGACATCGCGTTCGCTGGGTTTGCCGCCGGGCTCAAGAAGCTTGTCGTGGAGGACGCGGAAGAGGGGGCCCTGGTAGACGACTTTGGAACTGATGAGGGTTTCTGTCTCTGTAGCGACGGCCTTTGCGGGTTTCTTGTCCGGCTTGGGGGACTTGGTCTTTTTGAGCTTTCCGGACTTGGCGTGCTTGATCTTTTTGGGCATGCGGGGGTGTTTCTCCTTCGTGCGGTCAAGAGCAGTATATGGGTCAGGAGCAGGGAACGAAGCGCATGAGCCGGGAAGCGATGGACGATTCGGGGTTAGTTACCGGTTGCTCCGGGAGGCCCGCGCATCGCGATGAGGCCGCGATGAACGGGGTACAGACGCGAATGATGCGGGGCATCGGCAAACAGGGCTAACTGCCGAATCACGAATCGCCGAATCATGAATCGCCGAATCACGAATCAAAGTGCCGCTACTTCGCGATGACGCCGCAGGCGATGCGATCGCCGGAGTTGCCGGAGGGGTCGGACATGAGGTCGTCGGCCTTGGCGTGGATGACCAGCGACGTTCCGTCGTCATGGAAGAGGGAATTGGCACCATCCCCGAGGGTGACGCCGTTGGCGAGGAAAGTGGCTTTGGCGTTGCCGTTCTGGCCCACCGTGAGATTCATCAGATCGCCGAGGTGAGGATGAGGATCTTGCGTGTTGTGGGTGCCGTGATGAGCGCTGGTCGGGTTGAAATGGCCGCCGGCTGACGTGAAGGCCGGGGCTTCGCATTTACCCACGGTGTGAATGTGAATGCCATGTTCGCCCGGGGTTAGCTGGGAAACCGTGATTGTAATTTTGACGCCTTTGCCGGTGGCAGTGATCTTCGCAGTCCCGATCTTCGTTCCCTGCGCGTTGGCGATGTCGGCATGGGCCGATTTGGTGGCGGCGGCTGATGCAAGGGCCGCGGGAACCAGCAAGAGTCCGGCGATCCCCAAAAGCATTCGAAAGCGCATGGCATGTCCCCCTGACGATGCGCCCCTGATGGGCGGCGTGGATATTATGCCACGGCGAAGTACATGGAAGCAGGCCGAGAGTGTTCGGGTCTTAGAAGGATTCCTCGCCCCAGAACCTGTTGCGGTGATCTCAAAATGAGTAAGGGAAAGGTAGACGGTTATTCGCTCATTGCGAGGCTTGAAGCTTCTCGTACGTAGCGTGCGACTCAATCCACTTGCCTTGCCGTCGGTCCGTCCATGTCTTCGCATCCGGCTCAAAGTCGCACAGTTCGATGTGAACCGTATTCGCACGGTCCCAGCTTGCCCCTTTAAAGCGAAGTTCAAGCACCACAACTTGACCTGTGATCTGTTCAATTGAAATTGGAGCATCAAGGTGCGCCCCGACCGCAGGAGCCTCATTCTGTCCGGGGATGAAGCGAGTGACCGTAGCCATTCGGTGGACCAACCAGACCTCACCAAAAATGGCAACTTGCTTCCTAGCGGTTACCCTTCTGTTGGGCCTAATTCAGCTATTCGCTAAGGCTGATAGACGTGCAAGCAGCTTGCGAGAGGTATCGACTGTGCTGCCCATCCGGATCTCGAACTCCTCGCCCAGCCCCACTCCATTGCAAACTTCGTTCAGAGCGTTGCAGATTATCCTCAACTCGTCTGGAGCGAGTTCTACACGGATGCATGCTTCTTCAATCGCCAATCGATCCGCCACGAGTCCCTTTATTCCATCTGAGAAGACATGTTGTCTGACAACAACCAATTCTCCTGGCTTGAATGCCCACTCTTCATCGTCCGGTACCTCGCCCAGGATACGAAAGGTTCCATCGAGTAATTGCTCTGCCGCGACGGGCCTCCAGACTGGGGTGCCCTCGCCTAACAAGGGGACGTGAATGATCGGCATGGCATGACTCTAGCAGGACGACCTTTGTTGGCATCGTTGGTGTTTGGGGGGCTACTCGGTAATTGCCTTTTAAGCAATAGGCGGGATCGGAGCAAAAAGGGGGATGCTGAGGAACGGACTGCAGTTGTGCATCGAATGGGGGTGGCGTGGCATCCTTAGATCAACCGAATTTCTGCCCGAGTCGGAGAAACCGGGATCAGCCAAGCGGAAACCTCCGGAAGGTACGCGTTGCCGAGTTCAGACTGTTATCCCATCGACGTGGCTCCTGGACTGAGCCGGCTGTTCCTGGACTTCTGCGCCGGTGATGCTGCGGTGCGGCCTTTTTATTCTTCTGTGCCGCGGGAGACGGGATGGCAGGAGCGATGTCCGCTGCCCGCTCATTGGAATGAAATCGTTGCGGTGCTGGCTGGGCAGAATGCTTCCACTGAAGCGGTGCCCGCGCTCGAAGCACTACGCGCAGGCGCCGGGACGATTTTGACGGGGCAACAGGTGGGATTGCTGGGCGGTCCCCTGTACTCGCCGTTCAAGGCAGCCACCGCCATCGCGCGAGCGCGGCAGGCAACTGCGCTGGGCAGACCCCATGTGGCCGTGTTCTGGCTGGCAACCGAAGACCACGATTTCGCCGAGATTAACCACGTTGTGTTTCCTTCCCGCAAGGAACTGAAGAAGCTGGTGTATTCCAAGGCGCCGGCGAATGCTGTGCCGGTGGGCGGAGTGGGGCTGGATGAATCCATCGAGCCGCTGATCGAGCAGGCTTGGGAGTTACTGGGCGCCTCTGATGCGATGGATGCGTTCGTGGAGGCATACAAGCCAGGGCGGACATTCGGCGAGGCATTCGGAGAGTTTTATCGAAAGGCATTTGCGGCGCAGGGTCTGCTGGTTCTTGATGCGGCAGGGAGCGAGGTGCACCGGCTGGGTGCGCCGGTGCTGCAGGCGGCCATCGAACGCGCCGACGAATTGCATGCGGCTCTGCTGGAACGGAACAGGGAACTGGAAGCGACGGGATATCACGCGCAGGTTGCGGTGACGCCGCAGTCGAGCTTGCTGTTCCTGATCGACGAGCGCAGCGGGGCGCGGATGGCGCTGAAGCGGACGGCGGCGAACGCGGCGGAGCCGGGTGGAATCTGGCAGGCGGGGCGCGAGAAGTTCACGACGGCTGATCTGGTGGGGATTCTGGCGGCGGAGCCGGAGCGCGTATCGCCGGGCGCTCTGTTGCGGCCGGTGTTTCAGGATTTTCTGCTGGGGACGTCGCTGATTGTGGGCGGGCCGGCGGAGATCGCGTACTTCGCGCAGTCGGCGGTGCTGTATGAGCGCATTCTGGGGCGTACGACGGCAGCGG
>Ga0207700_10001819_pt1 | contig 12127 bp, 13 predicted proteins | sample LARL82metaG_FD_184348 | JGI IMG/M metagenome (GOLD analysis project Ga0207700, IMG submission 184348) | Corn, switchgrass and miscanthus rhizosphere microbial communities from Kellogg Biological Station, Michigan, USA - LAR L8-2 metaG... | ecosystem: Host-associated > Plants > Roots >...
GACCACACGGTCACGTTTCCCGACGCCACGGGGACGGCGCGGCACGTGGGCTGGGGCCGGGTGTCGCTGATCCATTTCGACGCGCACGCCGACACCGGCGACACCCAGTTCGGCTCGCTGTACGGGCACGGCACGCCGATGCGCCGGCTGATCGAGTCCGGCGCGGTGCGCGGTGACCGGTTCCTGCAGATCGGCTTGCGCGGGTACTGGCCGGAGCCGGAGACGCTCGACTGGATGGCCGGCCAGCGGATGCGCAGTTTCGAGATGACCGAGGTGGTCACGCGCGGGCTGGACGAGTGCCTGTCCGAGGCGTTCACGATCGCCACCGACGAGTGCGACGCGGTCTTCCTGTCCGTGGACATCGACGTGGTGGACCCGGGGATGGCCCCCGGAACCGGCACCCCCGAGCCGGGCGGCCTCACCGGCCGGCAGTTGCTCGACGCGGTGCGCCGGATCGCGATGGAACTGCCACTGGCCGGCATGGACGTCGTCGAGGTGTCGCCGCCGTTCGACCACGCCCAGATCACCGCCTACCTGGCGGGCCGGGTGGTGCTCGAGGCGCTGTCCGGGATCGCCTGGCGGCGGCGCCGGGAGGCGGGCGAACCGGTGCGGCTGCCCACCGACCCGTTGCTCGCGAACCGCCCGGCCAAGCGGCGCTCTGTTAGTGCCGGCCCCGCCGCCCCGCCCTCTGCTAGCGCCGGCCCCGCCGCCCCGCCCTCTGCTAGCGCCGGCCCCGCCGCCCCGCCCCACCAGGGCTGATAGGCACGATTACAGTCAGTGAACAAATAGATCAAGGCCGTCTATCATTGCTGCATGCTGGACGTGACCAGGCTGCGGGTGCTCGCCGCGGTGGCCAGGCACGGTTCGGTGACCGCGGCCGCCAAGTCACTCAACTACGCCCAGCCCTCGGTGAGCCATCACCTGGCCCGGCTGGAGGCGGAGACCGGGACGCGGCTGGTCGAGCGGTCCGGGCGCGGCGTCAAGCTCACCGACGCGGGCCGGCTGCTGGCGGGCCGGGCGGAGGAGATCCTGGGCAGGCTGGACGCGGCCGAGCAGGAACTCGCCGCGCACGTCGGCCACCGCGAGGAACGGATCCGGGTGGCGGGCTTCCCCTCGGCGCTGGCCACCATGGTGCCCGCGGCCGCCGCCCGGCTGCGGTCCGAGCACCCCGGCACCGAGCTGCTGATGGCCGAGGCCGAGCCCCACGGGGCGCTACGCATGCTCAGGGCCGGGCGGGTGGACGTCGCGCTGGTGTTCTCCTACCTGCAGCACGGCAAGGCCGTGGGGCGCCCGGAGGACGAGGAGGGGGTCCGGGGCAGGCTGCTGCTTGACGAGCCGGTCCACCTGGTCACGCCCGCCGGGGCACCGGTCCCGCCGCGAGCGGCGGGGAACCGCCTGGCCAGCTATGCCGAGCACCGCTGGATCGCTGGCTGCGAGCGCTGCCGCACCCACCTGATCTGGCAGTGTGAGCGGGCCGGCTTCGTCCCGCAGATCGCGTTCACCACCGACGACGTCCTGGTCGCCCAGGCACTCGCCGCGGCCGGGCTGGGCGTCGCCCTGCTGCCCGACCTGGTACTGCGGGCCGCACGCCATCCCGGGGTGCACACCGAGCCGCTGCCGGGCGCGCGCCGTCAGGTGCTCGCGCTGACCTACGGCGAGCCGCCCGGGGCGCCCGCGATCGAGCGGCTGCTTGACGCTCTGGCGGACACGGCGGAGGGCAAGCCGGCGGGGCCGACGCGCTAGCCCGTGTTACAACACATCGGAATCAGTCAATTACTCTTGGTAATCAATACTGGTCCGCTGTGCTCGGGGAGGCCGCGTGCGATACCGCTTCACCGCAGGGGCAGCGCTGCTCGGTGCGCTTGCCCTGAGCCTGGCACAAGCCCTGGTGCCGATGCCCGCACGGGCGGAAGCGTCCGGCCACGGCCAGCAGCGGGGCCACACGGCCGGACCGGCGGCCGCGGCGGCCATCCGGCCGGCCCTCCTGCCGGCCACCAGGATCAGCCGGCACTGCCGTGGCCAGAACACCGCCCCCCAGGAGGCCGCAAACCGCACCGGGCATCGCGTCTACGTGGTCTGGGAGGGCTGCCACGGCATCGCGTTCGCCCGGTCCGCCGATGGCGGGATCCACTTCCGCAGGGCCACCAGGCTCCCCGGGGCGTCGGGCGGATTTGACCCAGCGGTGGCGGTGGCCCCGAACGGAACGGTCTACGCGGTGTTCATGAAGCAGACCGCGCACCACCAGTTCCCCGTGGTGGACGCCTCGTTCGACCACGGCCACAGCTTCCCCCAGGTGTCCCGGGTGATTCCGCGGCAACCGGGCAACTTCGGCGGACGCCCGTTCATCGCCGCCGGCACGGACGGCGCCGTCTATCTCACCTGGGACTACGGCCCCAGCGCCGCCGTGGTCAGCTACATCTGCACCAAGCACGGCGGCGGCTGCGGGTTCAAGGCCGGTGACCTCAACATCGTCCTGCAGAAATCCAACAATTTCGGGCTGACCTGGGGCCCGATGAAGGCGTTGAGCCCGGGCTTCCCGGCCGGCGGCGCGGACAGCGCGCCGCTGCTCGTGGAGCCGGACGGCACGATCGACGTGGAGTACCAGGACTTCTCCGTCACCAACCCGGCGACCCTCACGCTCGGGTCGGCGCACAACTACTTCACCAGGTCGTCCGACGGCGGGGCCACCTGGTCGGCCCCGGTCCGTGTCGGCCCCCGGTGGGCATCGATGGCGCCCCGCGAGTGGTGGATCGACGGCTCGATCGGCCGGGACACCGGCGGCTACCTCTACGTGGCCTGGGATTCCCAGCGGCACGGGCACGACGTGGGCTGGCTGTCCTTCTCCACCAACGGCGGCTCATCCTGGTCGCGGCCGGTCGAGGTGACGCGCGACCACGACAGCGCCCCGCACATCATGGCGGTGGCCGGCGGGTTCCGCGGCACCGCCTACGTCGGCTGGCTGTCGGACAACTCGGCCTGCGGTTACCTGATGCGGGTACGCGCCTACTCCGTCTTCTCCGGCTGGCTGGGCCGCCCGGTCCGGGTGGCCAGCCGGTGCGGCCGGCGTCACATCTGGCCCGGCGGCACGGTCGGCTTCACCGCGCTGCCGCCGCAAAACCTCGCGAACGGCACCTGGCAGCTCGCGCTGAGCTGGGGCAGCGCCGTGGCCCACCGGCACCGGCCACCGTCGGAGATCCTCTCCAGCATGGCCAGCTACCCCGGCCGGGGCTGAGCGCCGAACCACATCCGGTCAGATGGCCTTGTCCCGGTCCTGCCAGTAGGGATCCCGCAGGCGGCGCTTGAGCAGCTTGCCGCTCGGGTCCCTGGGCATCTGCTCGATGAAGTCGATCCGCTTGGGCCACTTCATCCGGGCCAGCCGCCCGTCCAGCGAGGCCAGGATGCTCGCGATGAGTTCCGGGCCCGGGGCCGCCCCGTCCTCGGGCTGCACCACCGCGGCGACGGACTCGCCCCACTCCTCGTCCGGGACGCCGAACACGGCCACGTCGGCGACCTGGGGATGCATGATGATCTCGCCCTCGATCTCGGCCGGGTAGATGTTCGCCCCGCCCGAGATGATCATGTCGGCCTTGCGGTCGCAGAGGAACAGGTACCCGTCCTCGTCCAGGTAGCCGATGTCCCCGACGGTGAAGAAGCCGTTCTTCCTGGCGGCCTGGGTCTTGGCCGGGTCTCCCTTGTAGACGAAGTCGGTCAGGTCCGACCGCAGGTACACGGTGCCCGGCACCCCCGGCGGGCACGTCTCCCCGGCCTCATCGGCGACCATGACCTCGCTGATCGGCCACGGCTTGCCCACCGTGCCCGGCTTGGCCAGCCAGTCCTCCGGCGTGGCCAGCGTGCCGCCGCCCTCGGTCGCCGCGTAGTACTCGTACACCCGGGGGCCCCACCAGGCCAGCATCGCCCGCTTTACCCCGACCGGGCAGGGCGCCGCGGCGTGCAGGATCCAGCGCATCGAGGAAACGTCGTAGCGCTGCCTTGTCTCTTCAGGGAGGGCGAGCAACCGGGTGAAGTGCGTGGGCACCATGTGCGTGTTGGTGACCTTGTGCTCGTCCACCAGGGCCAGCGCGCGCTCGGCGTCCCAGCCGTCCATGTACACCAGGCGATGGCCCATCATCAGGCTGGCGCCGCCGAACACCGAGACCGCCGTGTGATAGTGCGGCGAGGTGACCAGGTGCACGTTTGGCGGGCCCGGCGTGATGCCGAACAGTTGCGGCAGCAGCGAGGAGAGTTCGCCGGCCTCGTCGGGGTCCAGGCCGGACAGCTGGCGGCGCACGCCCTTGGGGCGGCCGGTGGTGCCCGACGTGTAGTGCATCGTGGTGCCCGCCGTCCGGCCGTCGGGCATCCCCGCCGACTGACCCTCGCGGACGCACGCCACGGAGGTGAACCCGGGCACGGTCCCGTACGAGATCCGGCCGCTGGCCGGAATGCCCGCCTCGGCCGCGGCACCGGCCGCGGCATCGGCGAACCGCTCGTGCGCGACGAACACCTTCGCCTCGCTGTCCCGCAGGATGTAGGCGATCTCCGGCACGGTGAAGTGCCAGTTGACCGGCGTCAGGTACCACCCGGACTGCAGCGAGGCGAGGTAGACCTCCAGCGCGGCGATGCCGTTGGGCGCCAGGACGGCCAGCCCGTCGCCGGGCCGCAGGCCCCTTTCTCTCAGCCCGCGGGTCAGCTGGTTGACCCGGGCCAGCAGGTCCCCGGCGGTGTGCCCGGTACCGTCAGGCTCGATCGCCGCGATCCAGCCGGGCTCGGAAACCGCGCGGCGCCAGAAAACCTGCGATCCCATGGAATTGGCCCTTCCCTGAGGCGGTCTCGCCACCCGCAGGCTCAGGCTACGCTGCGTTCACACCGGCCGGAAGGCGGCCGGGACGGCCCGGACGATGCAGCCGGATCGGCCTGGATGACGCGGCCGGGACGGCCCGGACGAGAGGGCGAGATGCTCGGCAGGCGCGGCGGGACCGGGCGGGGCCCCACGGGGGTGGCTGCCCTGGCCGTGGCTTGTGTAACCCTGGCCAGCGTGGCCGTGGCCGGTTGCAGCGGGTTCGCGCTGCCGCCGAAGAAGAAGCCGCGGCCAACCCTGGCGAGCAACCCGGCCGCGGTCCGCATCGCGGACGCGCCCGCCCTGCTGGTCCAGTGCGCCATCCGCACCGCCGGGCTCCGCCCCGGCAGCCAGTCCTGGCTGAACGGCCTGAACGTGCACATCGACAGCACGAACGCGATCGACTTCCAGAACTGGTTCCGCACCCACGACGCCCCCGGGCCTTACTCTCAGACGTTCGTCATCGACGGGCACCGGACGCACTACCTGGCGTTCGGCGCCCACTGGGTGCGCAAGGGGGACATGTGGGTGCCCACGCACACCGCCCGCGACAGCCGGCAGGCCCAGCGCACGTCCCTGTACGCCTGGTCGCTGTGGGCGGCGGCGCAGGACAGGCTGCCGGAACCGGTCTGCGGCAGTGCGGTCACCGCCAGCGGGCTGCAGGCGCAGGTGTACGGGTCAGCGAGCGACCCGTGGTGATCCCGGCCGGCCGCCGACCACACCAGTAAGGTTGGGCCAGGAGAGCCGGGAAGACTGGTCGGCGCCACGCCCAGCTGCGGAGGGATCTGCCCGGTGCCAGTTGTTGCCGCCGACCTGACCGTCTTTGCCGCCGGGGCGGTGGTCAGCCTGAGCGCCAGCTACTTGCTGGTCACCCGGCTGGAACGGATCGGCGAGCGGCTCGGCCTGTCCGAGGGGCTGCTCGGCGTGCTGGCCGCGCTGGCCGGCGACGCACCGGAGATCACCTCCGCGGTGACGGCGCTGACCATGCACCAGAACCAGGTCGGCGCCGGGGTGGTCATCGGCTCCAACGTGTTCAACCTGGCCGCGCTGCTCGGCCTGGGCGCGGTGGTGGCGGGCCGGATCGCGCTGCACCGCAAGGTGGTCCTGCTCGGCGGGGTGGTCGGGGTCTGGATAGCCGTGGTCTGCCTGGTCATGGTGCTCGGCCTGATCCCAGCCGGGGCGGCGCTCGTCGCCGCACTCGCCGCCCTGATCCCCTACCTGGTCGTGCTCGGGTCCAGCCGGGCCCGGCTGGACCGCATCCCGCTGGCCCGGCGCTGGGCGGCGTGGCTGGCCGAAGCCGTGTCCGAGGAGGAGGCCGAACTCGAAGAGGTCATCCACCCGGCGCACGGCCGGGGCAGGGACGTGGCCGTGGCCGGCGCCATGCTGGTCATCGTGGTCGCCGCGAGTGTGGCCATGGAACAGGCCGCGACCCGGCTCGGCGCCCATTTCTCGATCCCGCCGATCATCATCGGCGGGGTGGTGCTCGCCGCGGTCACCAGCCTGCCCAACTCGGTCGCCGCCGTGTACCTCGCCGCACGCGGCCGCGGCGCCGCCATGCTGAGCACGACGCTGAACAGCAACGCGCTGAACGTCATCGCCGGGCTGCTGGTGCCCGCGACGATCACCGGGCTCGGGTCACCGTCGGGCCAGACGGGCCTGATCGCCGTGTGGTACCTGGCGCTGACCCTCGTCGCGCTGGCGTTCGCCTACCGCTACAGCGGCATGACCCGCACCACCGGGGCCCTCATCATCGGGGCTTACCTGGTCTTTCTCGCGTCGCTGTGGATCACCGCCCACTCGGCCGAGCCCGGACTGGCCGGGAGCGTCGTGCCGCTCGCCTTCGTGGTGGCGTGCAGCGGGGCGGGCCTCGCAGGGCGCCGCAGGCGCCTACGCTGAGCGCATGCGTGCTGCCCTCGGTGTCCTTGCCGACGTCTGCTGCGTGCTGATCTTCGTGGTGATCGGCCGGGCGAACCACCACGCGGGCGACGCCCTGGCCGGGGTCGTTTCCACGTCGTGGCCGTTCCTGGCCGGGCTGGCGGCCGGCGAGCTGGCGGTACGGGCGTGGCGGCAGCCGTTCGCCCTGGTGCCCACCGGGATCGGGGTGTGGCTGGCCACCGTCGCCCTCGGCCAGGCGCTCCGCGTGCTGGCCGGGCAGGGCACCGCGCTGGCGTTCATCGTGGTCTCGCTGCTGTTCCTCGGGCTGTTCCTGCTTGGCTGGCGGCTGATCGCCCAACTGGCCGCCCGGCACATCTCTGTTAGTTGACACTAACGTTCGAAGTCACTAACGTTAGCTGTCCCTAACGTAGAAGGAGATGGCCGTGGGCAACCCCGTCGCGTTCTTCGAGATCATCAGCCCGGACGCCGCCCGGGCCCGGGCGTTCTACACCGAACTGTTCGGCTGGGCCGCGGACGCCAACCCGGCGTTCGGCGGCTACGCCCTCGTGGACACCAAGGCCGGCGAGGATGCCATCGGCGGCGGCATCGGCGAGGCGGACGAGCCGGGCGAGGCCGGCGTCAAGATCTACATGCGCGTCGAGGACCTGGAGGCGTGCCTGGAGCGAGCCGAGAAGCTCGGCGGCACCACGGTGGTCGCGCCGCACGACCTGCCCGGCGACGCCGGGCGGACCGCCATCTTCACCGACCCGGACGGGCACCAGGTCGGACTCTGGGAGTGAGCCATGCCAGCGACGCTGCGAGCGGCGCCGAGCGGGCCACGGACGAGGCGCTCAAGGCCCTCGCCGAACCGCGGCGCCGGGCCATCCTGCGTCTGGTCGCCGACGGCGAACTGGCCGCAGGCGAGATCGCCGCGGCGTTCGAGGTGACCAGGACCGCGGTCAGCCAGCACCTGACCGTGCTGCGGAGCGCCGGCCTGCTCACCGAGCGCCGGGAGGGCACCCGGCGGCTGTACCGGGCCCGGCCCGAGGGGCTGGCGGGACTGCGCCGGTTCCTCGACGACATGTGGGCATCCTCGCTGGATACGGCCAGGCGGCTGGTGGAAGCGGAGGAAGGAATCACCGATGATGAGGACCATGACTCCCGCGCTGGATGAGCCAGGACGCCGGGCCGCCGACGGCCCGGACGCCGGCGGCCGGGCCGTGGTCACGCCGCTGCGCCGCCCTCCGGTGCGGCAGTCGGTCGTGGTGCGCGCGCCGCAGCGGCGCACCTTCGACACCTTCGTGCGCACGATCGGCGCCTGGTGGCCGGTCCAGCCGTTCTCCGCCGGCAAGGACCGGGTGCGCGCGGTGACCGTGGAACCGCGCCGGGGCGGCCGGGTCTACGAGACCTGGACCGACGGCACCGAGGTCACCTGGGGTGACCTGCTCGCCTGGGAGCCCCCGGAGCGGTTCGTGATGACGTGGACGATGACGCCGGCGGCGACCGAGGTGGAGCTGATGTTCGCCGCGCTGGGGCCCCGGCTGACCCGGGTCACGGTCGAGCACCGCGGCTGGGAGGCGCTCACCGACGAGCAACTCGGTGCGGACTGCGCGCTGCCCGGCGGCTACGCCGGCGGGTCCTACGCCGCTGGCTGGGCGCTCATCCTCGGACGGCTGGGCGCCCTGCTCGGCCTCGCGGAAGCCGGAGCGGAAACCGAAGGCGGCCGGGTATGAGCGTGGACCCGGCGTCGATCACGCTGGCGACCTACGAGCTGGTGCTGCTGCGGCGCACCCGCCAGGCCAGGAAGTTCGACGAACAGACCACCGAGCGAATCTTCCTTGAGCACCTCGAGTACACGATGGGGCTGGTCAGCAGCGGCCAGCAGCTCGCGGCGGGCCCGGTGCGCGACAGCCCGGCCGAGGAGGAGCACATCTGCGGCATGGGCCTGTTCCAGCAGGGCTCGCTGGACAAGGTCCGCGAGCTGGCGAACGCCGACCCCGGTGTCCGGCAGGGCCTGTACCGCGTCGACGTGATGACCTGGAAGACCCCGGCAGGCGGGATCGCGTTCCCAAGCCGGGCCCAGGGATAGCAATCCGGTACAGCCAGGTCCGCGGACCGGTGAGTTTTCCGTTCCGGCACGTCTGCATGGAACATAACCGCCGTCGCGGTGACCACCGGGAGCCAGCGACGGCTTCGCCGGGAATCAGTCCCCGGCGCTGGCCCGCGAGCTTAGCCGGAGGCACACATGCGGCAAGTAACTCCTGGCCCACCACTCGGATCGCCAGCGGCGACCTGGCCGCGGAGATCGCCGCGATCACGGACGGACCAGGACCGGACGTCATGGTCCACGGTGGCGCCAGCTTCGCCGCGGCCCTCGCCGCGCAGCGGCTGATAGACGAGTACTGCCTGGTCATCCAGCCAGTAGCCCTTGGCAGCGGGCAGGCACTGTTCGCCAGCCTTCCTGCGGCGCTGCGACTGGAGCTCATCGAGGCCAGGAGCTTCGAATGCGGCGTCGTCGTGCATGTCTACCGGCCGCGAAACGGCTGAGTCCGGCAGGGCACCGCACCAGCGGACGGACGGGCTGACGTGCGGACGGCCGGTCTTCCTGGTCTTGTCACGACACCGCGCCGCCTTTTAGACTGAATGTTCAGTCAAATAGAAGGGGCCATCGTGTCCACCACGCAGGACGGCACCGTCCGACTGCCCGCGGACCTCGCGGAAGTCATCGCCGAGCAGGAGAGAATATTCGCCGAACGCCAGCCGGAATCGCGCCGCATGGCCACGGAAGCAGCCGGATCCCTAGCGGGTGGAGTGACCTCGAGCTGGCAGATCACCGCGCCGCAGCCGGTCTGGCTTAGCCACGGCCGCGGCTCGAAGATCTATGACGTCGACGGCAACGAGTACGTCGACCTGCACGGCGGGTACGGCGTGGGACTCGCCGGGCACGCGCACCCCGCGATCGTGGCGGCGGTGAGCCGCCAGGTCGCCCAGGGCACCCACTTCGCCCAGCCGACACCGGACGCCGTGGCGGTGGCCGGCGAGCTTGCCGCCCGGTTCGGCCAGCCCCTGTGGCGGTTCGCCAACTCGGGCACCGAGGCCACCATGGACGCCATTCACCTGATGCGCGCGATCACCGGGCGTGACCTGATCATCAAGATCGAGGGCTGCTACCACGGCCACCACGACTCGGTGCAGGTCTCCGTGGCCCCCGAGGCCGACGAGGCCGGCCCGGAGGGCAAGCCCGCCCAGGTTCCGTCGAGCACCGGCATCCCCGGCCCGTTCGTCAAGCTGACCCTGGTGGCCGGCTTCAACGACACCGACAGCGTCGCCAGGCTGCTGGACGAGCATCCGGACGAGATCGCCGGGATGATCATCGAGCCCATCATGATGAACGCCGGGATCATCCACCCCGAGCCCGGATACCTTGCGGCGCTGAAGGACCTGCTCCACTCCCACGGCGCCCTGCTCACGTTCGACGAGGTCAAGACCGGCCTGACCGCGGGCCCGGCCGGGGCGACCGGGCTGACCGGCGTGGTGCCCGACATCACCTGCCTGGCCAAGGCGATCGGCGGCGGGGTCGCCGTGGCCGCGATCGGCGGCACGGCCGAGGTGATGGAACACGTCGCGGCGGGCGACTACGAGATGGTGGGCACGTTCAACGGGAACCCGCTGGCGCTGGCCGCCGCGCGGGCCATGCTCACCGAGGTCGCCACTCCCGAGGCCTACCAGCGGATCGACGCCCTCGCCCGGCGGGCCGCCGAAGGCATCGAGCGGGAGATCGCGGCGACCGGGCTGGCCGCGCACGTGGTAACCGCGGGCGCCAAGGGCTGCGTGGTGTTCTCCGCCCAGCCAGTCAGGGACTACCGCGGCTTCCTGGGCATCGACGACCGCTACAGCCACGCCCACTGGCTGTTCCAGCACAACGGCGGCGTCTTCCTCCCGCCCTGGGGCAAGATCGAGCAATGGCTCATCTCGGTGCAGCACGATGAGTCGGATATCGACCGCCTCGTGGCTAATTTCTGTGTATTCGCGCAGGCCGTGCGGCCCTGATCGGATCTAGGATGCGACCTATGACAGCAGGCCAGGTTCAGATCGTCGACCTCGTCAAGCGCTTTGCCGAGGTAACGGCCGTTGACGGCATCAACCTGGAAGTAGCCGGAAGCGAGTTCTTCTCACTGCTCGGCCCGTCCGGCTGCGGGAAGACCACCACCCTGCGCCTCATAGCAGGGTTCGAGCAACCCACGGAAGGAAGGGTCGTCCTCGATGGGCGCGACGTCGCCCACACTCCACCCCACAAGCGAAACGTCAACACGGTCTTCCAGTCATACGCGCTCTTCCCCTTCCTCACGGTTGAGGAGAATGTCACGTTCGGGCTCCGCTACAAGAACGTGACCAAGGACGAGGCGAGGAGGAAAGCGGCGGAGGCCCTCGCGCTGGTGCAACTCGAGGGGTACCAGAAACGCCGTCCCAGCCAGCTGTCGGGTGGCCAGCAGCAGCGGGTCGCGCTCGCCAGGGCGCTCGTCCTGAACCCGGCCGTGCTACTGCTGGACGAGCCTCTCGGCGCCCTCGACGCCAAGCTGCGCAAGGCCCTTCAGATCGAGCTGAAGGCGCTGCAGGAGGAAGTGGGCATCACGTTCATCTACGTCACTCACGATCAGGAGGAGGCGCTCACCATGTCCGACCGCCTGGCCGTGATGTCGAACGGCAGGATCGAGCAGATCGGCAGCCCGGTCGAGGTCTACGAAGAGCCAGCCACCGCGTACGTTGCCGACTTCCTGGGGGTGTCCAACCTGATGTCGGCGCTGGGGGACGGTGGAGGAAGGGTGAGCCTGGGCGACTTCCAGCTCGTGGCCGCGCGTGGGGACACCGGCGCCCGAGGACGGATCAGGATCGTCATCCGCCCCGAGCGGGTCCACCTCGATGATCATGAAACCCCCGGCGACAACCGGATCCCGGGCATGGTGGAGCGCGTGCTCTACGTCGGTTCCACGATCCAGGTTCTCGTCCACCTGGCGCATGGCGAGACCCTGCAGGCGTGGGTGCAGAATCGCGGCGGAGACCCGCCCTTCCAGCAGGGAACGCCCGTGAGCGTCCATCTGCCCCCCGACGCGCTTCGGGTGCTCGCCGACGAGACCGAAGTGAGCGACGACGAGGCGCAGGCCGCCACCTCCCGCCGTTAAGGGGACGGGCCGGCGCAGCGGTGCAGGACCAGCGTCCGGGCCGGCCCGCCCGGGGACCTGGACAGCCCAACTGCCCATGCGCCCGAACCGGAGAGGTCCACGACGGCGTTCAGGAAGCTGCCCGCCGACGGCCGGCCGGGGCTTGGGACCGTGCGCCAGGCTCTCCCTTGCCAGCGCTCCACCAGCGTCCTGGCCGGCCGTCCCGGCGGCAGGGCGACGCCCACCGCCCACACGTCCC
>Ga0207700_10001820_pt1 | contig 12121 bp, 10 predicted proteins | sample LARL82metaG_FD_184348 | JGI IMG/M metagenome (GOLD analysis project Ga0207700, IMG submission 184348) | Corn, switchgrass and miscanthus rhizosphere microbial communities from Kellogg Biological Station, Michigan, USA - LAR L8-2 metaG... | ecosystem: Host-associated > Plants > Roots >...
ACGGCCGGCGCGGCATTTGCTGCTGCCAGTTCGACGGCTGCGTCGATGAGCGCGCCGGTGACGCCGCGGCCGCGATGAGTGCGCCGCACGTAAAAGCACGGGACTGACCACACGGGCAGGTCGTCCACTGGCCCGAGATGCCGGGCATGCGCCAGCCAGCCCAGCTCGGCGCGTGGCGCGAGCTCGCACCAGCCCACGGCGCGGTCGCCGTCCATGGCGAGCAGGCCGGGCGGACGGTCCGGCCTGCTCGCCAGCTCCTTGAGTGCGGCCTTGTTCTGCTCACGGGGTCGGCCGTGGTACGCGGGTCCCAGCCGCCAGTACATGCACCAGCACCCGTTCGAGGCGCCCGGCCGGCCGAAGAGATCCTCAAGAGTCGGCCACAAGCCGGTGGTCAGCGGCTTGGTCGTAAGATCCACGATGTCTATTATCGGAGCCGACCGGCCAGTTCCGGCCGGAGGAACCAATAGCTACCGGCGCTGCCGTGGCCAGTTCCAGATTCCTCCGCCACCACCGGAGACACCGAGCCGCCGCGCACATCCTGTAACAGGACTGGTGCGGGCAGGGCGCCCAGTGCCGCCGTTCTGATCGCCAAGTTAACGGAGTCGCGACTGCCTGAACTGTGCCCAGAACTGGCATTACTGCACCCCGCTTGGAGCCTGGCTAGCGCTCAGCGACCTGGTCGAGCACCGGCTTGTCGATGACCGGGTGCCGTCGAGCGGTTCCAGCTCGCTGACCAGGGTCCGTAAGCCCTCGGCGATGTCAGCCTGCGATGCGACTTCGCTGGCTCGCCGGGGCCCGTGCGCCCGGTGTTTCAGCCTGCCGTGGCGTCATCGGGGGGCCGCGCGGCTGCTGGCTATGTCCTGGTTCATCACGCCCTCTCCTGCTCGGACTCCACGGGGACCATCATCTTCTCAGGCCTGGTTGCACGGCGGCGAGAGGACATGACGCCACCGGCGGCGCCGAGCGATTTGCCGAGCGGGTCCCCGCGCACTGGGGAAGGGGGCGGGACAGCCAGGAACGGGCGATCGGCCCGGTCCTAGGCTGGGCGGTATGGCCGATTCCCCCGGTTCTCCTGCCACGGCTCCGCCGCCGGTCGACATCACCGCGGTGTTCCCGGCACTTCGCGAACTCGCGGGGACCACGATCAGGCTCCATCCCCGCCCTGGCCAGCCGGGCGCGGAGGACAGTTCCCTAGGCGGCCCGCTGCTGTGGCCAGCCGGCGAGCCCTGGCCCGCCTGCGAGGAGCCCCACATGCCGGACGAGGGGTACGTCCGCCTCCCGGGTCACATCAGCACGTGGGACGAGGCCGGGGCATGGGCCGCCGCCCTCGGTCCCGGCGCCCGCCTGAGCACGGCCCGTGTCAGCCTCGACGGCAGCCCGATGTATGCCGAGGTCTTCCATCTGGCGCACCCGCCATGCCCGATGATCGGCGTGTTGCAGGTCTACGCCCGCGACGTTCCCGAGTTGCCCTTCCCCGACGGAACCGACCTTTTCCAGCTCCTGTGGTGCCCGAACAACCACGATGGCCCCTGGTACGGCCCCATGCCCTACGCCGCGTGGCGCCGCGCCGCCTCCGCCACCAGCGCGCTCACCGCCCCGCCACGCACCACCTTTGACGGCCCGTACAACGAATCCATCTACTCACCCGCCCCCTGCCTGCTGCGTCCCGAGCGGGTAACGGAGCTCCCGCACCTCTACGACCTCCCGGCCGGCCTGCGCGAGCAGGTGGCGCAGTGGGACAGTGATCGCGACGCTGACCTTGACCGCCCCTACCAGCTGCAGCTGTCCACCGCGCCGGGGACCAAGCTGCTCGGCCACCCGAACTGGGTCCAGGGCCCGAGCTGGCCGGCGTGCCTGTGCGGCGGGCGGATGACTCACCTCGCGACGATCTCCAGCGCCGAGTACGGCAGCGGCCGCTGGCAGCTACCCGACGTGCCCACCGGATCCTCACCGCACGGCATCATGATCGGCGACGTCGGCGCCATGTACCTGTTCACCTGCACCGCCCGAAACCACCGCCCCCTGGAGACCGTGGTCCAGTTTTCCTAGGCGCAGCCCAGCCAGCGACGGTCAACGGTCCAGCCGAGGTCATCGCCCCCGATCCGGGCCAGCTGCGAGCATAGTGACCGGCTTCCAGACCTGGATGATCTGCATGACACCAGGCAGGCCCGCTGAACAGCCCAACCCGCGCTCGTATCCGGCGCTCGGCGCGTGCCTCCTCGCCAGTGTTCGCTACGGTACGTAATCAACCTCGGTGTGAGGATTGGTGCGCAATTCCGCCGCTATGCGCGGCAGCATCATCCTCTGCGGCTGCCAGTTGAGCGGTGCAGACTGGCTGAACTGCGAGCCGCGGCGTTTGGGGAGGTGAATACGCTGACGGCATGACGGGCATCCAGCCAGAGCTGTGGGTCGATCGGCCCGCTGAGGCGGTCGCATTTTATGGCGCGGCGTTCGGCGCGAGAGTCCTTCACCAGGTTGGCGAGGGCGATGACATCGTTGCGCAACTGGCGGTCGGGGATGCGGCTTTCTGGGTTTCACCGGGCGGAGCGGACGGCCCGCGGTTCAGCCCGGGGGCGATCGGCGGCGCGACCGGCCGGACCTTGCTCGTGACAGACGACCCGGACGCGATGTTCTCGCAGGCGCTGGCGGCTGGCGCCAGTGCAGCGTCCGAGGTGGCCGATGAGCACGGCTGGCGTCTGGGCCGGATCTTCGACCCGTTCGGGCACGAGTGGGAAATCGGCAGGCCGCCTGGTTCCTGGCCGCCAGAATGACGGCCGATCTACCCAGCTGACGACTTGGCCTCCGAGGTACACGACACCCGGGCGGCGAACAGGGGTGATCGGCGTGGCTGGCAACGCTCACTCTTCTGCCGAGAAGAGGGCGTTGCGCGTCTAACGATGACGGTGACCAATTCAGCCCTGCTGTTTCCCACCGTCGCATCTCTACCGCCGCGGTATTTGTGGTGACGCTGGGGATCTCATCCCAGCGCGGCGGGCGTAGCCGGGGCCGACGGCGTTTGATTCCGAGGCCACGAGACTGATTTCGTACCTTGCTTGCCTACTAGCCTTACGAACTGCTTGCCCGGGCCGCGGCGCCCGATGGGGACGGCGAACCGGGCGTAGATTGGGCGCGTGCGCCGGTTCCGTATGACCGCACTGGCCGCCGCGCTTGCGCTCACCGCGTGCGGCAGCCCCCAGACGGCGATATCCGGGGCAGCCCTCCCGGCACCGCCGGCCGCCTGGGCGGAATTCCGGCACCTGCCTGGCGTGGTTGACCTAGCCGGGCCGCGCAGCGACGGGTCGTTTCTGGTGGCTGCCGCCGGGCGGCTCTTCATCCTCGGTCGCGATGGCGCGCTAAGCCCGTTCGCACGCGGCGCGGGCGGTTACCAGACCGCGACGGGCACCGAGCCTTACCTGGTGATCGTGAACGGCGTTTCCGCGCGAGGGGACCATTGTGCGTTCCCTGGGGATGCTGCCTTCGCCATCCAGCCTGGGACGCAGCCTGGAGTCATCATGATCAGCCCTGCGGGCCGGGCCCGGCGGTTCGCCAGCCTTCCGCCCGGCAGCACGCTGTCCGGGATCGCGTTCGACGCTACCGGGCGGTTCGGGCACAGGCTGCTCGTCATGGCAGGATTCCGCGGCGGGACCACCGTGTTCGGCATCGGCTGCGACGGCCGGCTGTCCACGGTTACGGCCGGCGGCCCGCCAGTGGAAGGCGGGATCGTGGTGGCGCCTGCGACGTTCGGCGAGTTCGGCGGCGACCTCATCGCGCCGAACGAGACCAGCGGCCGCCTGTACGCTGTGACCCCCTCCGGCAGGGTCGTCATCCTGGCACGGTCCGGGCTGCCGGCCGGCGGCGACATCGGTGTGGAGTCCACGGGCTTCGCCCCGGCGGCAGCGGCCGCCATGTACCTCGCCGACCGCCTCACGCCAGGTAACAGGCACCCAGGCGACGACGCGATCCTGCGGCTGTCCGCAGCCGGACTGGCGCGTGCAGGCATCCGGGCCGGCGACCTCCTCGTCGCCACCGAAGGCGGCGCGAAGACCATCGACGTGCGCTGCGCCGCGACGTGCGCCGTCCGGTACGTCGCCGCCGGACCGGCCATCGCTCACGCGGAGGGCCATATCGTTTTCTCGTCGTCCTGAGCGGTAAGCCATCCGTACCCTGACTTCTGTCAATGGACAGTTCGGGACTTGCCACGTCTGTTGACAGCCTCGAGTAAGGAAGCCACCGCAAATCAGCCACTACCAGCGAAGACAGGCCAATTACAACGAAGTGCGGCTGGAGTACTAGGGGCTCTCGCCAAACGCCACTGAGCGATAGCGCCGCTTGAGTGACTCATTGAAAGCGATGACGCGCAGGTAGCACTCCTCAAGGTCTGCAAGGTCACCGGGAACATTCACGGGTCCTGTCCGGGCCACCTCTTCGCGCATGCGATCCGCTTCCTCGCCAGACAGCGGGCGCAGTAGCTGGATGAACTCCCCAAGAGCGCTGATGAAACCCTTCGCTAGGTCGACGTCGGCTGGTTCGAGTGCGGGAGCCTTCCTGATCAGCAGGATATTCAACTGCCGGTGCACATCGGCCAACTCGTCGACCCTGTCGAAATCATTCCTGATGCCGATATGCGCGTCCTGCACTATTCCCCAGAGCTCCGCAAACGCGTCGGCGCGCTCGCTGCGCGCCCTTACTTCGCGCTCATCGGTTTCCTTGTCCCAGGACGCGCCGATGCTAAATGGCGGAACACCAACATTAATTCCCGTGAGCCGGGACTTCGACTTCCTCCAGAATCTCATTAGCCTCAGCCTGTTCCCGTACAATCTAGCGACGCGGCACTAAACCCAATGAATTACCCTTCGCGTGCGGATGTGCCGAGGGCGAAATCTAACGCAACATTCGCATGGCTTGCCGCCTCTGCGCAAGAGCACACCCCAGCACCGCCAGCGTGTCGCCAAATGACTTCCGTGCATGGCGGACGCCGGAGCCGTAGCGGACACCTGCGCTTCGGCGCGAACGCTCGCTCATGCCGCCGCTGATCGAGATGTTGAACGCTCCACTTCTTCTCAAGTGTCAGTGGTTGCGCAAAGAGATCTGGTCGGACTCGGCAATGTCACCGGCCTCGACGGCCCGCAGCCCTTCACCCAGTCGTTCGCGTGCTTGCCGCAGGAGCTTGAGCGAGTTAGTAGCGGGGCTCTGCGCAGCGGTGCGATCCGGATCGGCCCCGTGCTCCTCGATGAGGTGTGCCTGAAGTGCCGCAGCGATTTCGTCGGCTGCCTTCAGCGCGTGGTAGATGGCCCGGTCTCGTGCGGTGTCGTCAACCATGCGGTCAGTATTACCCGAAGCCTGCTTCGCGATGCAGCCTCGGGCATGCACCGCGGGAAGTGCCGCGGATCGCGACAGGAGCCATGCCGCAGCCTGAGTGCCACCGTGCCGGGGTTCATCAGGCTTCCGTAGCCGCGTTGCGGATTTGGACTGGCGGGTGGGCCGCGTCTACTTCCTGGCCTTCTTGAACCCTCGCGGGACAACCGGACCCAGCCCTTACGGCCAGTTTGGCCAGCCCTGCCACTGTAGGTGAGCTGAGTACCGAGGTCGACTGATTTCCGCTCATGCGCTCATGGCTGATATGCCCGTGATCGTAAGGCACCAGGATCGGGGCGCCGGACGGCGGCCGCCGCGTGTCGACTTTAGACTTGACTGCCGCTGTTATCGTCGGCTTTCGGCTTAGCGGCCTGGATGACCGCCGTCTGATAGGTGGCGTTGTAGCTGGCTTTGGCTGCCTCAGTAGCGGCTGTGAACCGGGCCCAAGCTTCTGGATCGGTCTGCGGGCTGTTGACCAGCGCCCACCCGGCGCTCATGAGACTGTTGTTGAACGTCCGGTACATGAGCCACCGGTCCCCAAACCGGAACAGGGTGATGATCGCTGTCGATAGAGCGGCGATCAGGCTCAGGGCGAACGTCAACCATCGCACGGCAGTACCACCAGTACCAGACAGGTTGAGGCCAACCAGTGACGGCACGGTGATAGCTGAAATAATGGCCGTTAGCCGCAGGCCGTAGAACTCTTTCCTGTTGCCTTCCACCCGGGTCGCCGCGTGCACGACGGTGAGTTCCCACGCCTTGGCCCAGTAGACTCTCCTGGCTTCGTCTATGAGAAATGGCTGAGCGGCGCTGCGCATGTCGTGGAGTTGTACCCGAAGCTCCCTGATGGCCCTAGGCTCGCGGGCCGGGGTGCGCCGCTTATTCTTGTCATCCGGGAGGTCCCTGGCGCCGGTGACCGGGGAGGTATTCAAATCCCACCTCCTCACGGTCGCGCTGCGCGCGGCGCGTGATTCTTCGACGAGCCGGCCTGATCATACCTCCAGAACTCGAGGCAGCATAGCGTGGCCAGAACCGCCAGGTTGGTCGTCCTCTTCTGCCGCAGACCGGAAGGCTCTGCCACGGTCAGGTTGCCTGTGGAGCGCTGTCGCACCTCCTGCTAAGACTGACCGCCGAGAGCGGTCCCTTGACCGGTCGCGAGTGAAGGCCGCGATCAGCCATCAGGTGATCGACTGCAACTGCCGTGACCATTTGCCGGTCTCGCTGGCGATGGTCTTGCTTGTCCCAGAGGAACAGACCGATGCTAGGCCGGTGACAGACTGGCACAGCGGGTGGGTGTTGACAGCGTGTCGTGGTTGGCGTGAGGCGAACCCGCTGTCTGGCCTGAATCGCGTGGATGCTGAGGCTGCACGGCCGCTTTGGGATGACATCCGAGTAATAGCCAGCCATGCGGCCTGACAAGAGTTGGCGAGCGTGGCGGAAGCGAGTGATGACCCCCATCAGCGATGCGGTCAGCTGCCACTCGGTAAGCGCTAGACTCTACATCCCACTCTCGTAACTAAGGACAGCGATGGACCAGAAGCCAGAAGAGCCCAAGGAAGGAGGTCAACGCGGGCTCTCTAAACTACTAGATCCGAGCCGGCTCATCGCTGGCGCGGTTGCCGCGTCCGCTGCATTCGCGTTGCAATTGCTGGTCCCGCCGCTAGTTAACCCTCAGTTTGAATCGCTAGAAGGTTATGTGGTCAAGGGAGGAGCTGCGGTGGTTGTCTTTCTGGTTACTCTGTTTCTAGGGAAGGAACGAAGGACAATATTCCGTGTCTTCACGCTGTCGATCATAATAATCGCATCGATTTCTATCACTGTTTCTTTGGGGTTCTTCTACTCGTCGATTCGAGATGCCCATGCCGTGCACCAGAGGGTGGCCGACTGGAGTGAAGTACTAAACGACACATTTATGGCACAGCAGTATTTTGTCACAAAGAGCACAGACGTCAATGGCTCAGGGAATGCTACGACAGGTGGTGGGCTGCTCACACTTAGGTTGCGATCGACACATGTTGCCAACCAGCAGTTCTTCGTGACCAACGTTGCCCCTTCGGGTCAAGGATACTATGTTGAGACTAGTGTTCGTAGGCAGTCTGGCCCGGTTGGTTCTGGATGTTTCCTGGCATTTGGGGTTCTCGACTCAAATCGGTATTTCCTTTTTGAGGTAACGGATGATCAGAGGCCAGCCCGACCTTTGCATAGTGCGCAGATATTTCAGGAAGTGAGGGCTGCACCGCCGGTCGAAAAGCCAGTCGACCATACTGATTCGTTGCCATACATTCATTACTGGTCCTTGTTCTGGCCGCCCGGCGCTTATTCCCAATGGACCACTCTAGCCATCTATCGCATTGGCAACAATTACGAATTCTTCGTGGATGAGCGTCTTGTGAGCACCGTAACTAATCTACCTGTTCCTAATGGTCGTATCACCGTTGGAGCTTTCGATCCGGGCACCCCAAGCGGTTCTTATGTCAATTGTCAATTTCGGTATCTACGGGCTTGGCGCCAGTAGTTGGTGCATCCGGTCAGGAGCATGTGCCGTCGGGCGCAGTCGACCTCTATTGCGAACGTCCGCTTCTGCCGCTGACAGGGTCGAGTTCTTGAACATGGCATCTTGGCCATGAGACGTGGCCAGTCGCCAGCCGTGAATCCGGCAGCGAGGACGGAGGCTGACGGCGGTCCGTCTGGGATAGCAACCTGAGTCGCACCGGGGCAGAAGAGCCCGCGCCTGACGTACGGCGAGCATGATGATCGCGATAAACGTCGATCCGGGCCAAGCCGTGTAGGTATGCGTGCACTGGAGTATTGTGGAGCGTCCGTAGTACGTCTACTCGTCCTGCACAATGCTGACGTAGATCCTTGCCGTCGCGAGGACGCACCGCGATGTGGTGTACAGCGGTGTTTGCGCGAGCATGTCGCCGTCTGAGGGCGGATGCAGAACGGACGGCCCTGGGGCAGCGTGCTTTGCTGTCTGATGGATCTACGACTGTTATGCGCCGCGCGGTACTAAGCTTTTCGACATGACTAAGTTTGTGATTGATCGGCATCGATGGTACGTGGCCTGTGGCATTTTCGGGATTCTGACGGTACTCGCAATCCTTGCCCTGTTTCTCACAAGCAGTCAATTCAATGCCGTAGCCGCAATCGTGCAAGCGATAGCGGTGATTCCAGCCGTCATTATCGCAGCTCTTGCGCTAGCTAACGACAGTCGCGGTAAGCAAGTCGATAGAGTTCTCGATTTTCATCGAGAATTTAATTCTGAAGAATTGCAATCAGCCTGTTCACGTCTCATGGCTCACCTTAGAGAACATGGCACTAATGGTCGGGTACGGCCGACTTCGCGTGATGAACTCCGCCATGATCCAGTCCTGTCAAGATATGCAAATAGCGCTAGCGGCGATCCTCGATCGGACGTTTCGCTGATTCTCAGGTTTTTCGAGCGAATTAACGCAGCCAGAACTGCTCAGATAGCCGACCCTTCACTACTGGTAGAGCTAATTGGTAGACATGCCGCATTGTGGGACTCGGCTATCACGTATACTGATGACGATGCAGCTAGGCGCTCTCTACATCAACTTTCAACCTGGGTAAGCGGCTATGCATCCGCAAATCGAGGATGGCTTCCTTATCTGCGAAACTGGAGAAAGTCTGTTGAGGCGCGAATAGAAGCTGAAAGCAATGAGGTCGGAAACCACCACTAGGACTCGTGCCGTCAATGGCTAGTCCACGGGCGGCTGGAGCGAGCAGCAAACCCGGAATTGAACCGAGCCCTCCTACCCTTGGCCTCAACCTACGACCTTGAACATTTTGGCCCTCGGCACGCGCTCATCTGCCGCCGAGCGGACGCCGCGTTTCCGCGGAGACGCCTTGTGAATCTATTCACGATCCGCTTCCGCGGAAACGCCCTCATTTGCCGCAAGTCGCGCGCCAGTCCCAGCTTCATGATGTGCCCGTGCCGCCGCTGGATGCTGCCCCGGCAAGAACCCCGGCCAGCGCCCCATGGCTTCCAGACCAGTCCAGCCGGTACTGGATCGAAGGTCGGCCTCGGGGTGTTGCCGATCGACAGTGTGACGCTGCGTGACGAGCGCAGTCGGGAAGAACGCACGCCAGTCCGCTATGTGCCGCCATGCGTCCTTGGTCTGCGCGATCCGGGCCGCGCAGAATCGGCTAATATGCGCCGCTGCCGTTCACCGGTCTGCCGGGGGCGCCATGGCGGACGCGGTTGTCCGCCACGGGACGCGGTGCTGTGGCCGGGGCGTGGCAGCTGACGTGATCTCGGATGTCAGCCGGACTGCCGAAGAGCGAGCCCTCGCATCGCGGGCGGGCGTAGGCTGGCGAAAAGCCGCAATGCACTGCGAGTCGGCAACGCGGGCACCGCCCGGGAGAGCATTTAGGGTTGCCGGCCGCCGTGACCGTCGTGGGGGATACCCGGATGTGCAACCAGAACGAGTGGATCGTACGCGAGGCGTTCCTCGCCTACGACCGGGGTGACGTTGCGCGGATGATGGACTTCGTGGACCCGGACCTGGAATGGACCTATCTCGATCCGGGCCTGGAAGATCCGCAACCGCAGACCTGCCGGGGCCGCGGGGAGCTGGAGAAGGCGCTGCGCTGGCAGGCGGACCGCGGATTGCAGGCCGAGCTTGAGCAGGTCATCGCCGCCGGCGAGAAGGTGATACTAGTGATGCGGACGCCGGGGGTGGACCAGTACCGGCACTGGCAGGCCGGCGACCGGACCTACGACGTCGTCACGGTCCGGGACGGGCTGATCGTCGGACTGCACGCCTGCCGCGACCGCGGCGAGGCGCGGTCGCTCGCCGGGATCGGCTAGACGACTAGTTCGGAGACTTTGCAGGGTCTCGAGCGCGGCATCGACCCGTAGCGCCCTCGGCCCGTGTGCCTGCGGGGAGCGACTGCAGCGAAAGGGGCGGAGCTGGGCAGTGAATCGGACGGGCCATCATGTCTATGCACTGCCGGAACCGCCGTGGACTTCGGTCGGAGGCAAGTGTGGTGAAACCGGCCCGGCCAGACGACAATGAGCTCAGCCGAATTGTCATCAACTGAGGCCAGAACCGCGGTAGCGGTGGTGGAGAGCATCCGCCTGTCGGCTGGCGCTATGACAGCTTTCCGGGAGGAGCACGCCCGCAATGCCTGATGATGATCACACTCACGCGTCAGAATTGTTCGCCGAGCGCCAGGCCGCCAAAGCGCATTATCCCGGGTATCCGGTTGAGGCCGCATACACGAAACCTGGCCCGTATGCCACGACGACTGGCACGGTCACCGACGGTGCTGGCAATGCGATCTACGACCTGTACTACCCCGAGGACTATGCAGCTCTGGGGTTCAAGAGCCCGATCGTCACCTGGGGCAATGGGACATGGGGCATACCGCCCTACTACTCGACGCTGCTGGGCCACCTGGCTTCTTACGGGTTTAGCGTCATCGGCACGACCTCGCAAGCAACCGGCAGTGGGGTCGAGATCGGCGATGCCGCTCACTACCTGGTCACCCAGGCCGGGACCGCAGGCAGCACCTTCTATGGCAACCTCGACGTAACCCGCGTGGCCGCCGCCGGTCACTCCCAGGGTGCTGGCGGCGCGACCCTGGCAGCGTTGAACAATCCGGCGCTGATCAAGACGTTGATGACGTTCTCACTGCCCATTACCTACTGGCTCAATGGGCCCAGCATCGCCCAGCTGACCCGGCCCGCCTTCCTCACCTCCACCCACGGGATCTTCGACTCGGTCATCGCTCCCCCCGTCATTGAGCGCATCTTCTATGAGACCCTCACCGTCCCCGCCGCGCTGGGCATCATCCTCGACTCGGACGGTAAGCGGGCTGATCATGCCTCGATCGAGGACATAGCGTACGGCGGAAACCCCGGCGGTGAACTCGGCTACCCGACCGCCTGGCTCGCGTATCAGCTCCGCAGCGACCCGACCGCCGCCGCCGCGTTCACCGGTGCGCACCCCGAGCTGGTTTCCAATTCCAACTGGCCGGGCAGCGCGGCCAGGTAGATAGCTCCGAGCCGGCTGAACTTCCTACTCGCCTTTGCGCGATGGACATAGAGTTGGTTGCTTAGCTGGGCCTGAGGCGGATTATTCGATACTGGACGTCCCGGTGCGCTGTCTGGGGTGCCCGGAGCGGAGTGTCGACACGGGCGGCCCCGGAGAGCATCTGCAAGGCGGCCAGCCGTGCGGGAAGCTCGCCGTTGTCATGATTCTGCGACAAATGGTCCGTCTCAGTTTGCGCCGGAGGTCAGCCGGTGGCCTCGCTGGCAGTGGCCGAGCCTAGGCGCATCTCGCGGGCGAAGCGGCCGGCCTGCCGCATCGCGGAAGCGGCTTCGGGCAGGAAACTCCAGAAGATATGAAAGTCGTGGGTGTCCACTGCGAACAGCTCGAACCGGGCATTCACACCGTGCTCCATCGCGCGATCGACCAGTCTGGTGGCGTCATTCAGAACGGGGTCCCCGGTGGCGGCTTGGACCAGCATTGGCGGCAACCCGGTCAGGTCGGCGTTCAGCGGGCAGACTACCGGGTCGTCCGCCGGATGCCCGGCGAGGTAATGCTGGGAGGACATGCGCCGGATCCGGTCCAGTTCGGCTGGCAGGCCGTCACGGTCGGCCGTACTGATGTCGGTCCATGGGCAGAGGAGCACGGCGGCCCCGGGCATCTCCAGACCCTGATGCCTGAGGGTGAGCAGGAGCGAGAGGGCCAGTCCGGCCCCGCCTGAGTCGCCCGCCACGGTTACCCGCGCTGCG
>Ga0207700_10001821_pt1 | contig 12120 bp, 13 predicted proteins | sample LARL82metaG_FD_184348 | JGI IMG/M metagenome (GOLD analysis project Ga0207700, IMG submission 184348) | Corn, switchgrass and miscanthus rhizosphere microbial communities from Kellogg Biological Station, Michigan, USA - LAR L8-2 metaG... | ecosystem: Host-associated > Plants > Roots >...
TGGATGGCCATCAGCAGGTCATCGGGCCCGGCCTTGGCGTAGTGCACCTCGGTGACCCAGTACCGGTCGTCGTTGAACGCGCCGGCATCCAGCAGCTCATACTCCGGCTGGTACCGGCTCCGGCCGGCATTGGTATCGATCAGGTCCTGGTAGGGGAACGCACCCTGCGGATAGTGGTACCGCCACCGGTTCCAGGCGTGGCTAGGCAGCGCGTCCAGGTACCACCAGTACTCTTTGACGTCCTCGCCGTGGTTGCCCTGCGGGCCGGTCAGCCCGAACGCCCGCTCCTTCAAGATCGGGTCCCGCCCGTTCCACAGCGCCAGGGAAAGGCACAGCCGCTGCTCGATATCGCAGAACCCGGCCAGGCCGTCCTCACCCCATCGATAGGCCCGGGACCGCGCCTGATCATGCGGCAGGTAATCCCAGGCGTTGCCGTCGGCACTGTAGTCCTCCCGCACCGTGCCCCACTGCCGCTCGCTGACATACGGCCCCCACCGGTACCACTCCGTACCCGGCTGCCGCAGCCCGTCCTCCAGCCGCCCGAACCTGGCTACCCGATCCCGTTCAGCACCCATTGCCAACCCCCTGTGGTGTTGCGATGTATCGTTCTGTTCCCGCGTCGTGCCGACCTTTCGCCGACATGATCGTGGCGCTCGCTGACATTCAGGGCCGGCTCACTCATCGCCACCGTCTCTTCGGCCCGAATTCGCTAGCTGGGGCTATGTGCAGCAGATCTGCCGCCCCTCTCACCCCCACCCTAAGATGAGGCGGGGTGACTGGCTGTCACCCGGTGAGGGTGATTGCAGACCCGGACACGATCTTGACCACACGACTTTGTGTGCCGGATCCGGGGGGCCTGGCCTAGAGGCAAGCGCGCCGGTCAGTGCCATGGGCGTTGCTGGACGGTCTCCGGTTCCGTCTGCTCCGGTTCGGTCTGCTCCGGTTCGGTCTCCTCCGGTTCGGTCTCCGTCGCCGTCGGGTGATGCCGCAGGCGGGACTTGATCGTCGGCTTGGCCTCGGAAGCACTCGGGTGGTCCGCCACGTGCGCCGCGTACCAGCGGCTGTAGGCCGCCACCAGCGGCACCGAGGACAAGCCGTGCAGGAAGACGCTCAGCAGGATGATCAGCATCACCGTGGTGAGCAGTGTCTGCCGGTCGGGGATGCCTTTTTCGAGCGCGATCAGCGCGAACACGATGGAGGCCAGATCGCGAGGACCGAACCATCCTATGAAGGCGACGGTCGGGAGCTGCGCCCCGGTGCCCAGCATGGCGATCGCAACGGGAACCATGCGGATCAGTGTCAGACTGAGCGCCGCATAGGCGACGATCTGCCAGGTGACGTGCGGCAGCATCATGCCGACGGCGAGCGCTCCGAAGCCGCCCACGTGGCGCCCGCAAGACTCCCTCCGACATTCTCGTTAAGGCTGGTCACGGGCAGGTCGTGGCGCCTGGAGAAATAGCCGAACGTCATTCCTCCAGTGAAGGCCGCGATGAAGCCGCTGCCGCCCAGCCGCAGGGCGACCAGGTAGGCAAGCAGCCCCCCCAGAAGGGGCAGGATCTGCCGCCACTGCCCCTCCAGCCACCCGCGGTCGTCCGCCACGCGGAGCAGCAGGCCCACCACTATGCCGGCTCCGATACCGGCGACGAGGCCCCAGCCGATTTGCTCGGCCATGTTGCGCACGACGGCAGCCGTGAGGTGGCCCGACAGCTTGGCCAGCGAGAGGTCGACACCTACCAGGAAGAACGGCACGGCGAGGCCATCGTTCAGGCCGCTTTCGACGTCCAGCGCCTAGCGCACGCGGGCCGGCACTGCCTTGTCCAAGACGACACGCTGCCCGAGCGCCGCGTCGGTCGAGCAGACCATCGTCGAGAGGACGAAGGCGCTGGCCAGCGCCATGCTGGGAAAGACGAGGACGCCGGCCTCCAGGCCGGCCAGGATCGTCAGCGGCAGGCCGATGCACAGCAGTCGGCTGGGCCAGCCCAGATGCCGGCGCAGGCGCGCCAGGTCGATCCGGGTCGAGTCGCTGAACAGCAGGAAGACCAGGGCGAGCTCGCAGATCCGCTCCGCGGTGAGGCTCTCCAGGTGGATGTTCACGAGCTTGAGAGCGGACGTCCCGACGCACAGGCCGGCCGCCGTGAAGATCATGGCCGACGTGATGTCCCGCGCATCGAGCGGTTTGGAGACCGCGCCGTACAGGATGAGGATCACGGCGATGGTGATCAGAGCGACGAACATGCGTTCTCCTCTGGCGGGCGTCCGCGATGATCCATCACGCGGTCACTGCTCCCTGTTCATCCGGCGGGTCTGGCGCCGTGGCAGTGCTTCCATTTGCGGCCGTTGCCGCAGGGGCAGGGGTCGTTGCGGCCGCGCCGGGAGTCCTGCGCCGCATAGATCGCCATCAGTTCGGCGGGGCCCGGCCTGCTCGCAGCAGCCCGGCCATGGTTTCCATGGGCTTGGCGACGTGGTGGAAGAAGTCCTGGTAGCCGGGGCAGGGGTAGTGCTGGCCGGGTTCGCCGTAAGGGGAGGTGGCGAACCGGTCTTTGGGGCAGCCGCCGTTGCAGGCGAACCGGATGTCGCAGTCGCGGCAGTACCGGGTGAGGGTGTCGTGCTTGTCCTGCCCGAACTTGCGCTGCTGGGGCAAGGCGATCAACTCCAGCATGTGCTTGTCCTTGACGTTGCCCAGCAGGTAGCCCGGCTCCACGTAGTGGTCGCACGAGTACAGGTCGCCGGTGTGCTCCAGGGTGACCTGGCTGCCGCAGGTCTTGGCGTGCACGCACATACCGCCGCCCTCGCCGTACCAGTTGGCCAGCGCGGTGTCGAACATCTGGACGTAGACGGTGCCGATGTCGCGGCGGACCCATTCCTCGAACACCTCGATCAGGATCCGGCCGGACTGGCCCGGGCCGACTGATCTGTGGGTGAGCAGGCTCCCCTCTTGGAGGTAGAGCGGGCGTCCCTTGACGCCAAGGCCCCATCCGGCGTCGGCGGCCGCCAGGGTCGCCTCGGTGGCGCGTTCGATGATCGGGATGTACTGGATGAATCTCGCGCCCAGCTCATCACGCAGGAACCGGTAGACCTCGCGTCCATGGTCCCCGTTGACCGCGTGGATAGTGGTCAGCAAGTTCCAGTCGACCTTGTGGCGCTTGAGCACCTCCAGGCCCTTCATCACCCGGTCGAAGGTGGGCTTGCCGCCCTTATCGACCCGGTCGGCATCTCCATCGCCAGCGGGCCGTCGATGGAGATGCCGACCAGGAACTCGCTGGCTTTGAGGAACTCGCCCTACTCGTCGGTCAGCAAGGTGCCGTTGGTCTGGATGGTATTCAGGACCCGCTGCCCCCGCTGCGCATAGGTGCGTTCCAGGAGGATGGCGCGACGGAAAAAATCCAGCCCCATCATCGTCGGCTCGTCGCCCTGCCAGGCGACGACTACCTCCGGTGCCCGCGCGTGGGCTTCCAGGAGCTGGCGCAGGTAGGTCTCCTGCAGATCGGTGGCCATCCGGAATCGGGATCCCGGATACAGCATCTCCTTGGACAGGAAGAAGCAGTCTTCAGCCTGTTCTTCTGGCCGGCCGCCATCATCACGCTTACCTCGTGCACGACCGCACCTACGGCTCACCCAGCGCTGCGGCTGTCCACTAAACCGCCCTTAAACCGCCGTGACCAGGACTGACAACCAGTCACGAGCACCGGTGGCGGCCGGCACCTTGTCCCCGTACTGGCCGCCACCGGCACCCGGCGTCTTCCGCACATGCGGGAGGCCACAGTGACCAGCATAGGAAGACCACGGCAGAACGTTAACGACATGACATCTCACTCAGGCTTTAGCCTCGATGAGGCCCGCGCTGCGGGCGAGCGGATCGGAATCGACTGGGACGCTGCGCGTTCGATCTCGAGCAGCACTTGACCCGTTTTGATCCGTTTGGTCTGCCGGATCAAGCCGTGCTAGATCCAGGGCAGCCCTTGGTGCGTATGAAACGCAGCTAGACCTGTCTCTAGCGAGTACGGCCCGCGAAGCTGCTGAAGCCGCGGCGGGACCTCACAGTAGTCCAGGTCTGGACGATCGCCGCAACTGGGGCAGATGACCTCATATACGTCGTTGTGGCGGCCCTGGACAGGGCCGCCCCCGATGCGGGGCGGCTGGCTCCGCAGGATCGCCGTGCTGCCGTGGCCGGGCTGACCGGCGGGCGGACCTATCGCAACGTCCTCAGGTACGATGCTCAGCCGCCGGTCAAGGCGATCGCGCTGGCGCGGGATGAAGACGGTGACGGGCTGTGAACCAGGGACGTCAGGACTGCTCACTCGACTCACTTCCCGGCTGGTAGTTCCTGCCGCCGCCGGGGTCTGGAGCAACGATGCCGTTACCAGACGTTAGCACGCAGCCGCGGCGCGGCCAACGTGCAGCCGAGTCAGATGATGCAGGGCCCTCGGGCCGTGCCACGGGGCTCGGTACTTGAGGGGTACGGTAAGGAGACACACACCGGGGCTTGCGTCGTGGCGGGAGGAGGCGACGTGCGGGATGATCAACGGCGGGCCCGCATCTTGGCGGCGGTCACCAGACCGGACACGGCCGAGGCGGGCGAGTTTGCCCGGCGGCTGTGCCGGTTCGCGGTGGATGAGATGGCCCTGTCGGGGTGCGCGCTGGTGCTGATGTCGGGGGCGGAGTCAGCGGGCGTGCTGGCGGGTGCCGGGCGGCACGCCGCGACGGTGACCGGGCTGCAGATGGAGCTGGGTGAGGGCCCCTGCCTGCAGGCTCATGCCTCCGGGATACCGGTGCTGCTGCCAGACCTCACCGCCGAGCCCGCGAACCGCTGGCCGGCGTTCGCTGCGGCTGCGCTGGCGGCCGGCGTGCACGCCGAGTTCTCCCTGCCGTTGACCGTGGGGCCCGGCGGTATCGGCACGTTCGACCTGTGCCGGGACCGGCCGGGCATGCTCAGTGACGAGCAGCTGGCCGATGCGCTGGTTGCGGCGGACATCGCCCGCGATGCCGTGCTGAACCAGCCGTACGCGGCAGGGGGCCCTGGCGTGGCGGAGCTGCTGGATGCGGCCGGCACGGACCGGATCGTGATCCATCAGGCCACCGGGATGATCGCCGCGCAGCTGGATGACACGATCGCCAACGCGCTAGCTCGGCTGCGCGCCGCGGCGTTCGCGAGCGAGCGTTCGATGTACGACATTGCGCAGGACGTCGTGCAGCGGCGAGTGCGGTTCGATGAATGACAGCGGCGCCGAGCGGCACGCCCGGCCCGGGAACCCCAGTCAGGGTGACCGGAGCGGCGACGTTACCCACGAGGCCGTGCTGGCTCGCGCCTTTGTCCGCCTGGCGGACACGCTGGCCAGCGACTTTGACGTTGTCGATTTCCTGCATGGCCTGTCCGCCGATTCGGTGGAGATTCTGCGGGCCGAGGCAGCCGGTGTCATGCTGGCCGACCCGCGCGGCGGGCTGCGGCTGATCGCCTCCTCTGACGAGCGGATGCGGCTGCTTGAGCTGTTCGAGCTGCAGGGCGCGCAGGGCCCGTGCCTGGACGCGTTCTCCTCCGGCCGGGCCATCCAGGCCAGCGCCGCCGACAGCCGTGCCCGCTGGCCGGTCTTCGCCCCGCGAGCCTGCGGGGCGGGCTTCCGGGTGATGTGCGCCGTCCCGCTGCGCGTCCGCACGCACGTGATCGGCGCCCTGAACCTGTTCCGCGGCAGCGACGAGCCGTTCACCGGCGCCGAGATGGAGATCGCCCAGGCGATGGCGGAGATGGCGGCGATCGGGCTGATCCAGGAACGGGCGCTGCGGGAACGCAACCTGCTTACCGAGCAGTTGCAGGCGGCGCTGAACAGCCGGGTGATCATCGAGCAGGCCAAGGGAATGCTCGCCGAGTACCTGACCGTCACCGTGGACGACGCATTCACGCTGCTGAGGAGCTACGCGCGCGACCACAACCGCAAGCTCTCCGAGATCGCCAGCGACGTGGTGGACCGGAAAATCCCGAGCGCCGCACTGGGCCGACCACCCGGCCAGCAACCCTAATTCCCAGCCTCGCGGACCCTCTTGATCCGCGCCCGGCAGGAGGGGCCACGCGGCGGGCGGTGCGGCCAGCCGCCGGGGATGGCCGAGGTCAGCCGATGTGGCAGGGGCGCCCGGGGGTCAGCGCGTGGCCGATCCGCAGGCGCACGGCCGGGCGGATCGGGAGGGCGGTGATGTCGCCGGTGATGAACCACCGGGCGTCGCTGGTCTCGACCTGATCACCGCCAGGGCTGCCGCTCAGCGGGCGGGCATGGAAGCACACCGCGAACGGCTGGCGCACCAGCCGGCACCCGGGCCGGCGATGCCGTGGCCAGGATCGGTGTAGATGCCGACCAGCCCGGTGACCGCCACGGTCATGCCGGACTCCTCGGCGGTCTCCCGGACCGCCTGGTAACCGCCGGGCCAACTCCCGATCGCTGGCGCCCGCCTCGATCAGATCAGGAGCGGCCAGCCGCATCCGCGTTCTGCGCCGGTTAGCCCGCCGCCATCGGGGGTATCTCATGGATCCGGCATAGCGCGCTGCGCCGGCCATTACCAGAGCTAGTAACCTCCGCAGTTGAAGATCTCTTAGTAGCCTGCCATCTGCATTGCGTGTTCCCGGGCGTCCGGTTTTTGGGAGCCAATTGGGAGCGAACACAGGTAATGACGGGCCGTGAGGTCCGCGCCTGGCCCCTTCCCGTGAGTTCCGTCGACAGATGTGCGACATGTGGTCTAGGAAACTGAGGTAGCGGTCCGCGGCCGCTGGCCCTTGATGCTACGCACCGGCTCGGTGGTAGTGCGGTGGTCCCTGAATCCATTTGCCATCGAAGGTGGGAGCCTGGGAGTATCGCCATCCGTCAACCAGTGCAGGAACGCTGAGGAGCAGACGGTGAGTCAGATCGACGAGCTCGAAGCCCTGCTGGACTCGCTTACCATCGCTGTCCTGGTGCCCCTGCGGGCGTCTAAGTACGTCGATCGCCAGGCAATGGAGCAGGTCAGCCAGCTCGTCACAGACCTGATCAGCGAAGTCGGTGACGCGCCGGTGATCTCGCGCCGGTTGGCCGGGAAGCTGTGGTTCGTCTTCACCCAGATGCTCAGCGAAGCCGACCACACCCGATCACCCGAAGAGATACTGGACAGCGCCTGGCGCTACGAATCTCAGCTGGAGAAACTGTTCGGCCCCTGGTACGGGCAGGGACTACCGACCCCAGGCATCCCCAGGTACTGACCGCCACTCCTTCCGCTTGTCAGTGCTACCGGGATCTCGGTCTGCGGCCAAGGAACGCTAGGAGGCGGAGTTAGCCGTCCGCGGCCGCTGGCCTTTGATGCTGCGCACCGGGTGGGTGGGTGGTGCGGTTGATAACCAGGGTTTCTGCGTCGCCGAAGCCGACGGTGAGGGTAGTGTCGGAGACCAGCACGGTGACGGTCTGCCCGGCGTGGCCGCGGCCGAGTGCGATCTTCTGCCCGGCGACCATGATCACGCCGGTGGCTGAGACGCGGCGCTGAGCCCGGACCGGCTCGGCGGACGGGTGCGGCGGCGGTCCCGCGGGTCGGGCGCCGCGCAGCCGGCTGCCTGCTGCGGGATGAGCGGGCTGGGCCGGGTGCGCAGGAGGACCCGCGTTGCTGGGTCGAAGAACATCAGCGTGGCGGCCTCGATCCGGATGCCGACGAGCTGTCCGGCGAGGATCTCTGCGGCCAGCACGCGGTGCGTGCCAAGGCTGACCAGGCCGCTGCGGGAGACCGGCCGCTCCACCTCGACCGCCTGGCCCCCTGCGGCGGGCGGCAGCGGGGACGGCCCGGCGGGAACGGCGCCGTGAGCGGCGAGTCTGCGCAGGTCGGCTAGGGACAGGTGAGAGCGCAGGGTCTTGATCCGGATGCCGCTTGCGGCCAGGTGGACCAGGTCGCAGTCGGCCCAGAAACGGATCACCGTCCCGGCCCGGGCGGGGCCGAGCCAGAACTGCTTCCCGGCGACCTGGAGGTTCCCCGACGGGGGAACGACCCGGTCGAACTCGACCGGCCCGCCGTCTGACACCGGACGGGCCGGAACGGGAAGCTCATCCAGGGGCGCGCTGCCGCCATGTGGCTGCACGGGCTCGGGCGCGGGAGCGTCTGCGCCCTCAAGCGCCGGTGGGAGCCACAGGTCAACCAGGTTCCGCTGCGCGGCGGGCACCGGGTCGAACCGGTCAGCCGGGGTGACCGGAACCTTCTCATCCAGCGCCTGGTGGGGCCGCTCGGCGTTGTAATGCGCCACCCAGGCGTCGACCGCCGCCTGCGCCTCGTCCACGGACGTGAACGGGCCTGAGATGTCGAGGAAGTCCGGGCGGAAGGTGCCGTGGAACCGCTCCACTTTCCCGTTCTGGTTCGGCGAGGCTGGGGCGATCAGCCGGTGGGCGATGCCGTTCTTTCGGCAGATCTTGTCGAACAGCACCTCCCCGTTGCGGGTGCCGTGACGGCCGAAACGGTCGGTGAACTGCTTGCCGTTGTCGGTGTTGATTTCCTCCGGCACCCCGAACCGGGCCAGCGCCTCCGCCAGCGCCAGGCACACCGCCCGGCCGGTCGCACGCTCGGTGACCTTGGCGATGACGCAGTAACGGGAGTGGTCGTCGACCGCGGTGACCACCTTCTCCTCCCGCAGCTCCCCGGTAATCAGCCTGACCAGCCTGATCCCGCCGACGATGTCCATCTGCCACAGCTGCATCGGGCCCGGCCGCTCGAACCGCTGATAGGAGTCCTTCGGGCGTTTCCGCGGCCGGGCCCGCAGCAGACCGTGGCGGTGCAAGATCCCGGTCGATGGTCCGCTCCGACGGCACCTCCACTGTCTCAGCCGTCCAGGGACCGGGCCCGCGGAGCATCTCCAGCCGGATCCGCCGCGAACCCCACCGGGGAAGCTCTCGCCGCATCTCCGCCACTGCGGCCTCGACCATCGCGGCGACCTGGCCCGGAGGCGAATGCGGGCGGTGCGACCGGTCAGCCAGCCCGGCAAGCTGCCCGGACAGATACCGGGCGACCCAGCGGTGCACTGTCGACCGGTGCACTCCCAGCCGGGCGGCTGCCTCTGTGACCTCAGCGCCATCCAGGACCGCACGGACCGCGTCCAGGCGCTGCTCGACAACCGACAAGACAACCAGTGCCAATCCCGGCCTCCCCAGTGCAGACGTCCCGCGGAAACCAGCGTAAGGGGAGGTTCGTCAAGCGGTCCGGGGTGGTGGGTTTCGGCGGGGCTGGCCTGAGGGTTTGCTACGTGCTGTGCGTGTTTGGCCAGGTGGCGGGGCTGGTCGTGGGGTGGGCTGTTTGCGGGCATGCGGGCGGGCGCCCTGGCTGGCGAGGCCGGGCGCGGAGATGCGGCGCGCGGACGCGGCCCGGGGCTCCTGCGCTCGACGTAGTTCAAGCGGGCTTGGGGTCCCTGCAGCGTTCAACCGGGCTGGTGAGGGGCCCCGGGCTGGGCAGGGGGAGCTGCCCTGGGTTTCCGGCGAGGTGGTCCTCTACGTCCAGGCGGGCTCGCTCCCCTGGTGGGGAAATGGTCTGTGGTGTCTGCGCGGCCGCTGCTGGCATGTGCCTGGCTAGCAGCCGGGCCTGCGGTTATGCGGCCATGGCGCGGTGGTGGCCGAGATCGCCGGCGGCGATCCGGGCGTCCCAGCGGGTGCCGTGCACGGTCAGCGACCAGATCCATCGCAGCAGCGACGCGGCGCAGGCCACGCGGGCCTGCTCGGGGGTGAGCCTGCTGTCATCGTCGCGGCTGGTCAGGGCGGCATGCTTGGCGGCGAGCACGGCGCAGTGCCGCAGCACGGCCCAGGTGGCCCGCCAGGCGGCCAGCCGCAGCACGGGCCGGCCACGGCGGGAGATCTTCGCCTGGCCGCGGAAGCTGCCGGACTCGTTGCGGGCCGGGGACAGGCCGGCGTGCTTGACCACCGACGACGACGATTCGTATTTATGCAGGTCACCGGTCTCGGCCAGGATCGCGGCCAGTGTCACCGGGGACAGGCCGGGAATCTCGCAGATCCGGCCGGCATCGGCACCCAGCTCCGACAGCAGCGCGATCATGTCCGCCTCGGCCTGCCCGCGGCGGGACCGGGCATACTTCAGGTCCGCCAGCGCGCCGCGGACGCGGCGCATCGCCGCCCGGCGCATCCGCGCAACTCCCCGGCTGTCACCCAGCGCTGAAAACAGCTGACGGCAGGTTCCGCCGACCCGCTTGCCGCCCCAGCCGGGCAGCACGGCGGCCACCGCGGCGGCGAACGCCTCATAGCCCATCGCGGTCACCGTCGCCGCGTCGCCGCCGCAGCGCTCCAGCACCACCTCCAGCGACGCCAGCCAGGTCGCGGAGTCAAACGGCTCGCACGCCGTCTCCAGCAGCGCGGGGGCGGCCAGGCCCAGCTTGTCGCGGATCAGCTGCTTCGCCGCGGTCGCGCCGGTGATCAGCTGCGCGCGCCGGCGCCCCTCATCCCGCAGTTCCGCCCATGCCCCCTCCAGCCGCTCAGGCTCATAGCAGTGCAGCTCCCGCGCCAGCCGGGCGATCAGGCCGCTGTCGCCCTCATCGGTCTTATCCCCGGTCAGGTCCTCCTGCTCCCGGGCGAGATGAGAGACCAGCGGCTGCACGCACACGAACGGCAGCCCGCGCGCCGCGCACAGGTCCTGCACCGCCATCCACCGCGACCCCGTCGGCTCGCACGCCACCGACAGCCCGGCATACCCCGCCGCCCGCGCCTGCGCCAGCGCCCGGTCCAGGCACGGCCCCAGGTCATGCACGCTCACCTGAGGGGAGCGACGCGCCAGCACCACGCCGTCGGCGCCGGTCACCGCCAGCGCCTGCCTCTTCTCCCCCAGGTCCAGCCCCGCCACCGCGTTCTCTTCCGGCACCAGCGCCCGCAACCTGGCCTTCTTCGCGTTCCGCCGCCGGTCACCCCGCGTGATCCCGCTACCCTTGCCCATAGGACGTCCTCCTGTCTGCGCCTGGGACACCAAGCCCGCACTATCGCAACAGGAGGACGTTCTCATAACAAGCGAACCACCAAGAACAAGGCCCTCCCGGGCTTCGTTCTATTACTACGTCGCACCAGAGTGGCCGAAAACACGCCACCGTCGCAGATCACTTGACGGAAGAATGTCGCACGTCAGTCGCCGGAGGACACCTGGCCCCTTCCCGATGATGCGATATCTTTCTCTGCGGCTTCAAGAACGCATCTCCGGCATGCCGAGCGCCGGGCCTCAGCCCGGGTCACAGGCACGCGACCATCGGCGCCTAACGGAAGGACGGGCCAGGCGAGGCGGGCTCTGCATCAAGTCAGCCACGGTCAAGTCGGTTTGGCCATGGGCCGTAGACGGAAAGGGACAGCGGCTGCGTGTCCGTTGGCGTGTCCGTTGGCGCTGTTAGGCGCGGAGGCGCGGTGTTCGAGCAGCAGAAGCGCCATGTCGTCGCGGACGTGACCGCAGGTGTGCTTGTCCACAGCTCTCATCAGGGCGTCCAGTGCCTGGTCGCAGTCGGATGCGAGAAGCGCCGCTTCGATCGCGTCTTCCGGGAAGAAGTGTCCGTGCTTGTTACGGCTTTCGACTAGCCCGTCGGTGTAGAGCAGCAGCCGGTCGCCGGGCGACCATCTCGCAGTGAACGCGGTGAAGTCATCCTCAAGGCCAAGCGGCAGCGCGGCCTTCCCGTCGGCCAGCGGCTGCAGGCCGCCGCGCTGGCGCAGCAACGGCGGGTGATGGCCGCAGTTGACAATGGTGAGCTTGCCGCCGGGGCCGAGTTGCGCCAGCGCCGCGGTGACGAAGTCCTCCTCGCCCAGGTGCGACCCGATGGTCCGGCCGATCTCGCCCGCCACGTGTTCCAGGGCGGGCATCGTGACGGCGGCCCGGCGGAGGGCGCTGAGCACGTGCTGGGCGAGCAGGACAGCGTCTAGGCCCTTGCCGCGCACATCGCCGATGATCACCCGGATCCCGTATCCGGTCGGGATGATCTCATACAGATCCCCGCCGACCGAGGCCTCGCGTGTCGCGGAGCGATAGCGGGCCGCGATGGTAATCCCGGTCATCTCCGGGGGCAGCGGCGGAAGCAGCGCGAGCTGCGCGGCCTCCGCGACCGCGGTCATGCGCGCCAGGCGCTCTTCACGCCGGCGGCGTATACCCGCTACCACGACCGCC
>Ga0207700_10001823_pt1 | contig 12098 bp, 9 predicted proteins | sample LARL82metaG_FD_184348 | JGI IMG/M metagenome (GOLD analysis project Ga0207700, IMG submission 184348) | Corn, switchgrass and miscanthus rhizosphere microbial communities from Kellogg Biological Station, Michigan, USA - LAR L8-2 metaG... | ecosystem: Host-associated > Plants > Roots >...
TCTGGTGCTCCGGTTTGCGAATTCGATATTCGAGCCGTTGTGGAATCGGCAGTGGATTCATCACGTGCAGATCACCGCGGCGGAGGATGTGGGCGTCGGCACGCGGGGCCGGTACTACGAGGAAGCGGGGGTTGTCCGCGACATGTTTCAGAACCACCTGCTCCAGCTGCTCGCCCTCACCGCAATGGAGCCACCCTACACGATGAGCGCCGGCGCCGTGCGCGATGAGAAGGTGAAGGTGATGAAATCGGTGCGCTGGCTCGATCCGCAGACGATCCCGCGCAATGCCATACGCGCGCAGTATCGTGCTGGGCCAATCGCGGGCAAGCTGGTGTGCGGATACATCGAGGAAAAGGACGTGGACCCGAGCTCGATTACGCCAACGTATGCGGCTCTGCGGATATACGTCGACAATTGGCGCTGGAATGGAGTGCCGTTCTACTTGCGCTCCGGAAAGCGAATGAAGAAGCGGGTCTCAGAGATCGCGGTCACATTTCGTTCGCCGCCGCACCTGATGTTCGGCCATCAGACGCGCGAGGTGCTGCAGCCCAACACGCTCGTCATGCGCGTGCAACCCGACGAGGGCGTCAATCTCAATTTCGAGGTCAAGGTACCGGGCGCCGCCGTCGCGCTCACCTCAGAAGTCGAAGTTGCGCCGGTAGACATGGACTTCACGTACGACGAAGTCTTCGGTGAGACCTCGGCGCCCGCTTACGAGACGCTACTTCTCGACGTCATGATCGGTGAGGCGACGCTATTCACACGCAGCGATGAAGTCGAAGCGGCGTGGCGCGTCATCGACCCCCTCATCAAGTACTGGGAGGAGAACCCTCCCGATCAGATGCCCACATATGCCGCCGGTACATGGGGGCCACGCGAGGCCGAGGAGATGATACTCAAGGATGGCGTGCGCTGGCGAGAACCGTAGTGACGGAGAGTGGAGGCAGGCGCCCTCTGCCTTCTACTCTTCGTCATTTCACCGCTGAAAAGTCGATCCAGCCTTTCTCCGGATCCGTCCCGACCAGCTTCACCTGTACTCGATCGCCCACGTCGAGGCCTTTCTCGCCGTGGACGACGCGACCTTCGGCCGGTGGGTGAAGCAGTCGAACGTATGTCCCGGACGACGAGACGCCGGTCACGATCGCGTCGAAGCGGTCGCCAATCCGGTCCGCGAGCATCAGTGCCGCGCCGACCTTGCGCATCGTCCGCTCCACCTTGCGCGCCGCATCCTCGCGCTCCGTGCAATGCTGGGCGATTTCCGCGAGCTCGTCGTTGGAGTACGATGCCGGCGTCTTGGCGAGTGCCGCCTTCACCAGCCGTTGCGTGATCAGATCCGCATAACGACGATTGGGCGCCGTCGCATGTGAATAGTCGTGCGCCGCGAGCCCGAAATGGCCGCCGGGATCCTTCCCCGGCAAATCCAGCGCATAGGCACCCGGTCCCATCAGCTTCACGATCGTCAACGACAGATCGGGGAACCGCAGCGGGTCGGCGGCGCGGCGTTTCGTCAGGAATTTTGAAAGTGCCAAGGAATCCGGTTCGGCGGGCAGTGTGTCGCCGTACCGCGCGGCCAATTCAACGATACGTCCCCACCGCTCGGGTTCGCGGACGATGCGGCGAATGCCCGAGCGCCCGAGCGCCTCGAGCCACTTGGCGATGGCGACGTTGGACGCAATCATGAAATCCTCGATCAGATCGCGCGCCGCGCTCTTGTGGGTGAGCTTCAGATCGACGACGCGTCCGCCCTGCGTCACCGGCGTCGCCTCGATCGTCTCGAGATCGAGCGCGCCGTTCTCCTCACGCTCCTTCTTGAGGCGACGCGCTGCCTCCCATTGCAGTCGAAGTTGCACCGCGAGGCCCGGCGTCGATGCCACCTTCTGCGGGGGCTGCACAGTACCCCCGCTCGTGTTCTCGAGCCAATCGCCAGTGTCATCGTACGCGAGCTGCGCCTTGTTTCTCACGACCCCGCGATAGACGTCGTACCTCGACACGTCGCCGTTCGCTTCGACGACATTCTCGATGATTATCGCTGCACGATCGGCATTCTCGTTCAGAGAGGTGAGGTTCGTCGAGAACTCCTCGGGTAGCATCGGAAAAACGGCGACGCCGGTGTAGACCGAGGTGGAATTCTCCTTCGCGTGGAGATCCACCGGTGATCCTTTCGTGACAAGGCCGTCGACATCGGCAATCGCGACGAGGATGCGAATGGCGTCATTCGGAAGGTGCTCGGCGAACTCGATCTGATCGAGGTCGCGAGACTCGGTGTTGTCGATCGACGACCAGAGCAGCGAGCGCAAGTCGCGCAGGCCGTCGGTACTCGCCGGCGATTTCGCTGACGACACCTGCGCCTCGACCGATTGGTCGAAGTCCGGATCGAATCCGTTTTCCCGCAGTACGCGCCGTGCCGTCTGCAGGAAGTCGATGGATGGATGGCTGGCGATGATTCAACTCCGCGTGATGGTGATCGCGAATCGAACACTCGCCAGCCTCACCGCAGCAATCAACTCTTGATTTTGTCGAATGGGATATTGCCGATGCGGTAGCTCTTCCAGTCCTCGTAATCGAAGTGCCACCACTCCTGCGGATTGACCGTGAAGCCCTGCGCCTCCATCGCCTGGCGGAGCAGCTCGCGATACCATCGCTGAAGCGACGTGCCCCCCGGGTACTCCGCGTACGCTCGGTCAGTGCTCTCGTCGTACGTGCTGACCATTTCGACTGGCTTGCCGGTCTTGAGATCGTAAAGAGTGAGATCCACGGCCGATCCGCGATTGTGCTTCGAGCCCTCGGCGGGATTGGCGACGAGCCACTTCTTGGCCAGCGGGGTCGCGTCCCAGAAGATCTTCGTCACGTACCAGGGCCGATAGGCATCGTGAATGAGCAGCCCGTAGCCTAACGGCCTGAGCGCGTGGTGCGCGCGCACGAGCGCCTCGGCAGCTGGGCGCTGCATGAACGCACGTGGCTCGTCGTAGATCTTCGTGCCGAGGAAATTGTTCGTCGTCGCGTAACGAATTTCGAGCTTGATGGTAGGGTCGAGCTTCACGAGCTCGGCGAGGTCCGTCTCCTTGAAGTTGCCGCTCTCCGCCGGCGGCGACGCGGCGAGTGCTTCCTTGCGCAGCTCGGCGACGGGACGTAGCGGAGTGATGCGCAGCTGGTTCGTGCCGGATTTCGGCTCGATATTGCGCCGGGCGAAACGTACCCCCGCGGCACGCGCTTCGATGGCGCGCCCGCTTCGGTCCCTCGTGAAGACGATTCGCTCGCCGTCATAGAGGCCATTGGGCGGAAAAGCGAACGTGTCGCGCGCGACTTCGGTGAGCGGATAGGGGAAGAACCACTCGATGAGCGCCCACAGCCGGTTGTCTCGCTCGTAAACATATAAGATGTCATAATCCGGACCGTATTCTCCGATCACGCCCCGCCAGGACTGCGACGCGGCACTCGGCATCCCGCGATTCACACGGAAAAGCGTGTCACGAAAGCCGTCGCCGGTGCGGAGCCACGCCGCCGAATCCGCGTTAGGTAGAAACCGCGCGCCCGTTCCGAACACCGGATCGTCGACGACGAGGGTGTCGCCCCGCGCACGGAGCTCGGGAATGCCACCGCCGGCCGCAGGCATCACGGCAAGGCCAGTCCCGCGGTGCATCAGCTCCACATCGTGGCCAGCGCTCGATCGCGGCGCATATTCGCCGACGAGGTGCCGCGCATCTGCCGGTGCAACCGGCGCGGTATTGTCGACCTCTCTGAACGGACTACCGGCGACGGTCACTCCACCGGGTTTGCCGGCTCGCAGGGCGAGCATCGCGCGCAGTGCGATATCGCCGATTCGGTCCACGACGGCATTGGCGCCATCGCGTGTCGTCACCACGACCACGCCGAGCTTTTCATCTGGCAGCGCTTCGAGCGTCGTTGCGAAGCCGTAAATGGCGCCGTCGTGGCCCACCGTGCGATGACCGTCGAGCGTGCCAATCCGGAAGCCGATGCCGTATCCTTCCTTCTCGCCAGCGCGGGCGAACTGCGGCGTCCACATCTGGGCGATCGTCTCTGGCCTCAGTAGCTGGCCATTTGCTCCGCGACCTCCCGCGAATAACGCACTCACGAAACGAGAGAGATCGTTCACCGTCGTATACATGCTTCCAGCGGGCGCGATTCCCAGCTGAAACGTCGGTGCCGCGAAGGTGTGTCCGTCGATCGTCCACATCTGCGCAGGCGCGAGCTCACGCGTGAGCGCGGGCGTCGCCTCGAAGCCGCTCATGGTCATGCCTAACGGCTGGAGCACGGCTCTGGACAGCGCCTGCGGAAACGGTGTTCCAGTCGCCCGTTCGAGCACATAACCGACCGTCGCGATAGCCGCGTTGGAGTACTTCGTGTGCGTCTCGGGAGGATAAACCAGCGTCGTGCGATTCAGGCTCGCGATCGTCGCCGCGAGCGGCGGCGACGTACTGTCGAAGTAATTGCCGATCGGAGGTTCGCGTACGAGTCCGGCGCGGTGCGACATTAGCTGCCGGAGTGTGATTGACCGACCGTACGGGTTCTGTGGGTGAAACTCCGGAATGTATTTCGATACTGGCGCGTCGAGATCGACTTTGCCCTGCTCGACGAGTTGCATGATCGCCACGTCGGTGAAAAGCTTGGAAACCGACCCGACCCGAAAAACCGTCTCCGGGCCGGCGATTCGTTTCGACGCCGAGTCGACGACACCGAAACCACGGCTCCAGACGACTTCCTGATCGTCGACCAGCGCAATCGAAACGATTGGCAAGCGATCGCTTCGCATCTCACGCTCGATGAACTCCTGGAGACGATCGGCAACTTGCGAATAATCGCGACGCGGCGCGGGCGTTCCCTGGGCCGACCCACTGACCGGGCAGATGAGCGCGAGAGAAAAAGAACAGGCGGCGAGGAGACGAGCGGCTGGCACCATGGGGCAGGCGGCGAGGGAAATGGCGCGTTCGGCGGACGCGTCATGTTCGCCAGCGGGCACGGCAAAGTCCAGCGGTAGCGCGGCTAATGAGCGTGCCGGCCAAACCACTGCCGGAACACGTCCTTCAGTGTGCGTGGCTGGATCGCGCGGAACTCACCCGCATCGAAAAACTTGCCGAAGCACACTGGACAGGACTCGTACCAAATACTCCGAGTCCGTCGGTCGAGCATGCGGATCATCGGCGAGTGGCAGCGCGGGCAGTCCACGCGACGTTGCTCGTTGCGTCCGGGGGCCGGCGATGCGCCCGGTGGATCGAGCAGGTCTATGCTTTCCTTCGCGCGAAGGTCGCTGTCTTCGAGCGCGTCGAACCACAGGCCTTCACAGGATGTGCACCGGTCAATTGCAGTTTCCTCGACGTGCATGGTGCGCATCGGCGCGCTGCACTTGGGACACTGGATCTGCATGAGTGCCCTCACGCGAGCAGGGGATACTGCAAGGACGATCAGCGGCTGTAGTCGCGCAACCAACGCTCACTCATCCGTGCCGTGCGTCACGTTCACAGCGCGAATGCTTCACGAATTCGGACGACGATGTCCGATGGCGGCAGCGCTGCATCAATCCACAACGCCTCGCGCGGCTCCTCCAGCGTTTGGAGTTGGCTCGCGAGCAGCTCCGGACCAGCGTAGTGCCCGTGACGGTGCTCCAGGCGTTCACGGAGCAGCTTCTCGTCGGCGCGTAGATAGACGAAGCGCAGGCTCGCGCTGTCGTTCGTCGGAATCAGACTGTGGCGGTACTCTTCTTTGAGCGCGGAGCATGCGAGCACGAGGCTTTGCTCGTGCGTCACCGCGTCCTCCAGCGCATGGCGAATCGCGGCGAGCCATGGAGCTCGGTCGGCGTCCGTAAGACCGATGCCCCGCCGCATTCGTTCGATGTTTTCGGCCGAGTGAAACTCATCGGCATCGCGAAAGGTCCAGCCTAACGAATTGGCGAGTGCGATGCCGACGGTTGTTTTCCCAGCGCCGGCCGGTCCCATGACCACGATGATCCGCGGCGCGGCTTCCATGCGCTGAAGCTATCGCGCGTGGCGCCAGAGCTCAGGGCCTGCTCATGAGCGCCTTGAGTCTCACCAGGTCGAGGGGCGTCACCGCAGTCACGACCGGCGACGGGTGCATGAGCGCGTTCGGCGACGGATCGTGCGGCAAGCCAAGCGCGTGCCCAATCTCGTGAGCAATCGTGGCGTAGAGTACGCGGTCGGGGGTTCCAGTGTGCCACAGTGCAGGCTGCGCCGCGATGAAAACGTCGGCGTGTGTCAGCCTCCCAGCGCGATTCCGATACAACATCGTCACACCGGGATTGGTGGAGGGCAGACGGTCGCTCCAGAACACTCGGACATCTGCATCGACGGGCCAGCTTACGAGCTCGATGTGAACGTCCTCGCAGCTCATCCACGCCGTTATGGCCTCGTCCACCAGCGCAAGGTGGTGTGGCGTCCACCCCGCTAAAGACGACGAAGGCTGAACGTACATCCTCAGCGTGCCGTTCCGTGCCCATCGATATGCCGCCGATCCTGCAGTAACCGCCGATGCGGCGGTATTACCGGTTGATTCGTCGTGGGATACAACAACAACAGATCCTTGCTGCATCACCTCGCCAACGACCGGCTTGGCTGTGACAGCATAACATGAAATACAGCAACAACTTATAACTGCAAGTACCGCTCGCTGTCTTGAATCGGAGTATGACGAAGCGCGTCGCAAGCAACTCCCGGCCAAAGTCGCGACCAATGCTTCAGGTCGCTACTAGCCGACGCACGCCGCCTCAAGACAGTCACCGCACTAGGACTTAATAACCGGCTTAAAGATCTTAAAGAGATAGCGAATGGACGGTATAAGGAGCGCAAGGCCCAATGCCAGAGCGAATGCCAGTAGCCGCAGAGTCGCTGGAGGCGCGGCGCTGTTGTCTACCGTCAGATCGGGTGGAACCAGAAACGGAAACTGGCCCAGTGCCCATCCCCATACGATGAGAGACACTTCGATCACCGCCGCAATTCGAGCAATTCGATAACGTCCTTGCCACAGGCTCGCCATCGCACCTATCGCAGCCACCGTCGCGCCCACACGAAAGGTCATGGCGAGGTAACCCTCGGTAAGAGCAGTCCATACGAGTGGCGCATCCGCGCGCGCGAGGTAGAGATCAATCGCCGCGACGAACGCGGACGTGGCACCTGCCCACAGAGCCCGTCGCCGGAAATCCTGACGCAACGCTTCCTCCGTCGCCTCGACGGTCAGATAGACGGCGGCAAGAAACGCGAAAAGCGCGAGCGCGAGTACTCCCACACCGAGGGGAAAGGGCGCGAGCCATGGCTGAACGTACGCCTCGGCGAATGTCGAGGACTGAGTGAGTCGCGCCGCGCTGACAGCACCGGTTGAGACCGTGCCGAGGATGACTCCGAGTAGCAACGGTGTGCCAAGGCTCGCGATGGCGAAGATGCGTCCCCAACGCCGCTGCACGCTGTCTCGCCGACTGTCGTAACTTCGGAATGTGAACGCGGACCCGCGAAGCACGATGCCCAGCAGCATCAGTGACAGTGGAATGTGCAGGAGCGTCATGAGCCGAGAAAATGCCGGCGGGAACGCCGTGAAAAGCAGCACTACCACGAGTATCAGCCAGACGTGGTTCGCCTCCCAGATTGGTGCAATGGCGTCGGCGATGAGCGCTTTCTGACTTTCCCGACGTGGGCCAAAAGCGAAGAGGTCCCACACACCGCCGCCAAAGTCAGCGCCTGCGGAGAGCGCGTAGATATTGAGTGCGGCCGCGATGGCTCCGGCGATCGCCGCCGGCAGTGATAAGACTTGCTGAATGCCGCTCACTGGACGCCCGGCGCCGCACCACGGCTGCTGCCGCTTGGATCGCCAGCCGTTTTGATGATCTGGCGCCATAAGAGCCAAACCACGACGGCACCGAGGCCACAGTAAAGGAGTGTCACCGTCAGGAATGGCAGCATGAGGCCTGGCATTGGCGTGACCGCGTCACTGGTGCGCAGCACTCCGAAGATGACCCACGGCTGCCTGCCAACCTCGGTCGTGAACCATCCCGCTTCCGTTGCCAGGAAGCCGAAAGGCCCGATGATCGCCAGGGCGATCCGCAACCAATAATGCGTTGATGGCAACTCGAGCGATCGCTGCCGGAGGAGGACGAAGCCAGCCCAAATCGCGACCATCGCCATCATCGATCCGAGCGCCACCATCAATTGAAAGCAGACGTGGACAACCTTCACGGGCGGCCAGTCCTCGCGCGGAAAATCATTCAAACCGCGCACTACCGCATCCGGATCGTGATACGCGAGCAGCGACAATGCTTTCGGAATCTCGATCGCGAATCGGGTTCGGCGCTCCGTCTCGTTAGGCCAGCCGCCGATTCGCAAGGGTGCGCCTTGCTCGGTGGCGAAGATTCCCTCCATTGCCGCGAGCTTCACCGGTTGGACTCGAGCGACGAAGCGCGCGCTGATGTCTCCGGACAGCGGCTGCAGGATGGCCGCCGGTATTCCGATCGAGAGCGTGACGGCGAGTGCCGCGCGATGAAACCTCGTCAGCGTTGCAGTCAGCGCCTCACCTTGCCGTAGCAGGACAAAGGAATGGATTCCGGCGACCGCGAGCGCTGTCGACGCATAGGCTGCGATCGTCATGTGAAGGGTCTGGGAAAGCGCGGCCCGATTCGCCATCGCAGAAATGGGATCGACGTCGACGGGCTGGCCGTCGACGATGCGAAATCCTGCCGGCGCGTTCATCCATGCGTTGGCTATGACCACGAAGATGCCCGAAGCCGCACCGCTCAATGCGACCAAGCCGCCCGCGACAAGGTGAGAGCGCGGTGGAACTCGATCCCACCCGTACAGATAAACGCCGAGAAAAATTGCCTCGGCAAAGAACGCGAATCCCTCGAGCGAGAAGGGCATCCCGATGATCGACCCGGCAAAGCGCATGAAGTTGGGCCACAGTAGACCGAGCTCGAACGAGAGAACGGTTCCCGAGACGGCACCGACAGCGAAGAGTATGGCAGTGCCTTTTGCCCAACGTTTGGCGAGCTCCAGATAAACGCGTTCACCTGTTCGCAGCCACCGCCATTCGGCGATGGTCATCATCAACGGCATGGCGATGCCGACCTCGGCAAACACAATGTGGAATGCCAGGGATACCGCCATCTGGGATCGAGCAGCCAGAAGATTCGACATCGATCGAGAGTAACGGATGGCTCTGACGGCAAGGATATGGTAATGGGGATCGAGCGCCTTGTGGCTGCTCGCGAGATACCATAGCCTGTTTGAGAACACCAAAACGCTCAACCTTTGGACGCTCTCGAGTTCTCGGAACGGTTGCGGGATGTGCTCAGCGAGGCTCGCGAAGAGGCAGCGCGCCTGCGTCACGAGCACGTCGGTACCGAGCACCTTCTGCTCGCGCTGCTCACCGATTCCAGCAGAAATGGCGGAACGCCACCGTCGCCCGCCGGCGTTGTTCTCGACGTCCTCGGAGTGGATCGCGAGAAGCTGCGAGAAGTGTTGGGGCAGACAGTGCTTCGAGGCCGCTCTCCGACGGCCGACGACCAACTGGCCTACACGTCGAGGGCCCGAGCGGTTCTCGAGCTTGCGATGGCCGAGGCGCGAATGTCCCGAGCAGGCACCGTCGACACCCAACATTTGCTGCTCGGGCTCGTGCGCGAAGAGCGCGGCATAGCCGCTCAGGTGCTGCTGGACTTCGGCGTCACAGTGGAGAAGACCCGCGCTGAGCTGGCCAAGATCCGTTAATCGAAGTCCAGGCCCAGATCCATCGACGGCGCCGAATGCGTGAGCGCGCCGACGGAGATCCAGTCCACGCCGGTCTCCGCAATCGCCCGCACTGTCGTTAGGCTCACGCTACCCGAGGCTTCGAGCAGGGCACGGTGATCCACGACCCGCACCGCGCGCCGCATGTCGTCAATCCCCATGTTGTCCAGCATGATGATGTCGGCGGCCGCGGCGAGTGCCTGCTCCACCTGCTCGAGATTGTCACACTCGACTTCGACCTTGACGCCAGGCGCGAGCTCACGCGCGCGATTCACCGCCATCGAGATGTCGCCATCAACCGCCGAGAGATGGTTGTCCTTGATCAGAACGGCGGACGAAAGATCCAGCCGGTGATTGTGGCCACCCCCGGCGCGGACGGCATATTTCTCGAGCGGCCGCCATCCAGGCGTCGTCTTGCGCGTGTCGAGGATCTTGGCCCCGGTACCTTCGACTGCCGTGACGAACTGCGCCGTGAGGGACGCGATGCCGGACAGTCGTTGCAGGAAGTTGAGGGCGACGCGCTCGGCCGAAAGCAGCGCGCGCGCGTTGCCGTTCACGAACAACACCGACGATCCCGGAGAAACGCGCATTCCGTCTTCGACATCGATTCGGATTGCCACCTTGGGATCGAGGAGTCGGAAGGCATTCACTGCGAGAGGAATTCCACACACCACGCCGGTGTCGCGCGCGACGAGCGTGGCGCGTGCGCGGCGTTCCGAGACGACGGTGGCAATGGTGGTCAGGTCGTTAAACGCACCATCCTCGTCCAGCGCATCGCGCACGATCGCATCGAGAGCCTGTTGCTTGAGCGGAAACTTCAAGCTGCTCGTACTGTCGATCGCCGGAACGCTCAGTGGCGTCACGGTACGGGGTACGGAGCGACGCGGCTGCTGCGACTTGGACATTGGCGTGGGATTCTCCATGGAGCCCTCTTGTGACGGCGGTTCAACAGACACGCGACGCGGTCGTCCTCACTCGCCGGGGTCGACGCCGTCGGGTACTGGCGAGAGTGGTTGTTTGGCATTCCCGCCGATTGCCACCATGCGCTCGATCGCTCGGCGCGCCCGGTCGGCTATGGCAGGCGGCACGGTGATATGATGTTGCAGGCGCTCGAGGGCGGTCTTCACCTTGGGCAGCGTCGTCACCTTCATGTAGGCGCACGACGCCCGCTCGTTCGCGGCGTGGAAGCGCTTGCTCGGATTCTCCCGACGCAGCCGATGGAGGATTCCGACTTCCGTCGCGACGATGAACTCGTCCGCATTCGAGAGCGCCGGGCGCTTGATCATTCCTTCCGTCGACAGGATCTGCACGCCCTCAGGATCGATGTCACCGGCGGACATCGCCTCGAGCACGCTGGTCGAACAACCACACTCGGGATGAACCAGGAACTCTGCCTCGGGATGCAAGCTGCGCTGAAGCCGGATGTTCTCGGGATCAATGCCGGCGTGGACGTGACATTCGCCCATCCAGACGTGGATATTCTGACGTTGAGTCATTCGTCGGACGTGCGCGCCGAGGAACATGTCCGGAAGAAAAAGGATTTCCTGATCGGCCGGAATTGAATTGACGACTTCCACGGCATTACCGGAAGTGCAGCAGTAGTCGCTCTCGGCTTTTACGTCGGCAGTCGTATTGACGTACGCGACGACCACGGCTCCTGCATGCTCGGCTTTCCAGGCGCGCAGTTGATCGGCATCGATGGTCGAAGCGAGTGAGCAACCGGCGGCAAGATCGGGAAGAAGTACGGCCTTGCCCGGCGAAAGGATTGCGGCCGTTTCCGCCATGAAGTGTACGCCGCAGAAAACGATCACATCGGCGGACGTCTTCGCTGCCTCACGAGAAAGGCCAAGCGAGTCCCCGACGAAGTCGGCGGTGTCCTGTACTTCGGCTCGCTCGTAGTTATGCGCGAGAATTACCGCGTTGCGCCGGCGCGCGAGCCGCTTGATCTCGGCTTGGAGTTCGGCGATGAGCTCGTCCCGGCCATAGGCGCGGGAGTTCGAAACTGGAGTCATGCCGCTGAATGTAATTTGCGAGGGCGGGACGTAGAAAATGGATAGGGGTCTGCAAAAGGCGAGCGCGTGGGCCGTTCATTGCTCGATATGCCTGCCCTGCCACGAACGTTGCGGCTTCGGAAAATCCGAACGGTAGTGGCCGCCGCGTGACTCTTTTCGCTTCAGCGCGGCGTCGACGATCAGCTGTGCCGTCTCGACGAGATTCTGCTCTTCCGTGGCGCCCACGGGCAGTCTCTCCATGATCTCGATGAGCATCGCTCGCGCGGCGTGGAGACCCTTCGCGGTGCGAGCGATTCCAGCGTTCTCCCACATCAGCGCTCTCACCGCGTCCGCGCTCACCTGCGCCGCG
>Ga0207700_10001824_pt1 | contig 12093 bp, 12 predicted proteins | sample LARL82metaG_FD_184348 | JGI IMG/M metagenome (GOLD analysis project Ga0207700, IMG submission 184348) | Corn, switchgrass and miscanthus rhizosphere microbial communities from Kellogg Biological Station, Michigan, USA - LAR L8-2 metaG... | ecosystem: Host-associated > Plants > Roots >...
GAGCACCTGACCGGCATTCGGCGTCGCGAGCACGAGATCCTTGTCATGTGCGTACGTCTTCGCGCTGGCGCGCAACCCCGCGACGACGTCGGCATGCCAGGAAGGCGCATCGGCCGGCTGGGCGCCGTTGCCCATGCCATGAATCAGAAAGAGGAGTTGATACATTGCTTAGTTCGCGAGGACGTCGCCCATGGGCGCGACGCCGAGTGATTTGCGCGCTGCTTCCGCCGCGGGCGGCACGAAGCGTCCGACCTGCTCCGGCGATTCGACCATCTGCAGATAATGGTGCGGGAAATTTTTCCACTCGATGACGTTGACCAATACCGGCTCGCGCCGGACAGTCTCGGCGACGGCTACCAGCACGTCGATGGCATCGTTGGGCATTCCCGGCTTGGGCCTCAGCGCTTCGATGCGAAATGTGGAATCCGAGGCGTTGTACACTGACAGCAACTCCATCGCCTTGCGGATCCCGAGATGTGCGAGAAGCCCGCGTGCCCCGATGACGCTCGGGCTCTTGCTGGCGTCCCCATCTTCTTCCTCGGCAGGCAGATGGATCTGAAGCACAGACTGGTCGATCCAGTCGACCAGGCGATCGATGGGAATGCGCGTGTGGAGCATAACGTCGACGAGATTCGCAGTCACGAGCGTCTCCATATCCTCGATGCCTTCCTCGAGGAGTCGCGCCTGATACCAGACATTCAAGCCATCGATGGCGCTCAGCGGGCAACGTACGCGGAAGGAGTCGTCGAGCCAGCGGGCCGGGAGCTTGAGTAGCTGTTGCAGAAGATGCCAGCCCACGTCTGGAAAAACGCCGATGGTAAAGGCCACTCCGTAGCGCCATGGCGCTGCCGCCGCGGCGGCGTCTCCCTTCCACACCGCGCTCAGAATCCAGGTGAGGAGCACGACGATGACGATGCGAATCGAGACGTTGATGTAAGCGCTCGTCTTCAAGTCGTTCTGGTAGTAACGCCGCATCAACATCTGCAGCGAATAGAAATAGGCGCCAAGAAAGGCGAAACCGATCTCGCGCAGCGGCACGTCGATGTTGGAGGTCGCGGGGACCTTGATGCCCCACATCGTGCGGTCGAAGACGGGTTCAGGCTGCAGGATGAGAACCCAGCCGAGTGAGATGAAGAGCGTCGCGAAGACGACGGGCAGTGCGTTTTCCGCCAGCACGCGTTGCGTGAGCGCGTCGCTCATCGTGCCGTACACACCCTCGAATTTCTTCTGGTACATGTTGGTGGGGCCGTCCTTCTGATCCGTATTCGAAGCGTTGGCATGCCATCGAGCCCACACCGCGTGGAACACCGATTCGAAAGGCGGCTTGGGGAGACTCACGGGGTGATCGACGCCCAGTCGATACAGATTGGTGACGAATTCATCCCAGAGCGCGCGGCCTTTGCCGGCGATGAACTGCCAATAGAGCGCGGCCGGCAGGAAAGAGAGGAGCACGATCACCATCAGCTTGAGCGCCAGCATGCGGTCATTGTTGGCGAGCATGACGGCGGCCGCTGGAGCACCAAGAATGGTCAGTGTGAGGCCGGCCAGAAGGCGCATCTGGCGTTTGAAGGAGGCCCACGTCGCCATCCCTCGTCCCTTGACCGATAGCGCGATGAAGACCGCGAGGGCCACGCCGACCACTCCGACGACAAACAGAACGCGATACAACGGATCTTGGACTCCGGCGAAGAAAAAGACTCCGCCCATAAAGCCCCAAAAGATGAGGGCGAAGACCACACCGTCGGAGCTCTTGGTTTCGCCTGTGCTCGCCGGAGCAGTCGGATCGATGACGGATTGCTTGTCTGTCGGCGGCGTCGTATCGGTGGGCTGAGTGGCTTTCTCGCTCATTGCTGCCTCGCGGGGAGAATGGCACTGCAACGGCGGCGGCTGCTTCCTCAATCCCAAGTATGCATCGATGGCCGATGATTAGCAAACGCTCACATGGGGGACAATGAGTATGCCGCTGGGCATCCCAGCGGCGAAGATTAGAGCGCTTTAACCTTCGGCCAGACAGGCTATCGAGATGCGCCGGGACGCGACATAATTGCGCCCCGGGACCATGCTCGCGATCATCTTCGATCTGGACAATTGCCTCGCCGCCGCCGACGAACCGGGTGAGGAGCTGCTCGAGCCGGTGTTCGCCGCCGTGCGGAACGTCAACGGCAGCCTGTCCGATGCCGCGCTCGACCGGGCATTTCACGATTGCTGGTTTCACGCCTTCGACTGGGTCGCGCGGCGGCACGGCTTCACCGACGCGATGCGCCGCGCCGGCTGGGAGGTATTTCGGGAGATCGAGGTCCGGACACCGATGCGTGGCTATGGCGACCTCGATGTCCTGCCGGTGCTCGGCGATGTGCGATTCCTCGTCACATCAGGCTTTCGGCGATTGCAAGAGAGCAAGGTGCGTGCGTTGGGCGTCGCTCCCGCATTCCGTGAGGTGATCGTCGATGCCGTGGACGAGCCCAGTCGCGCGGGGAAGGAAGCCATTTTCTCGCATCTGATGGCGCGTCATGAGCTCGCCCGCGAAGACGTGCTCGTCGTGGGCGACAACGTGGAGTCGGAGCTCGCGGCAGCCAGACGGCTCGGCGTGCCGAGCGTGCAGACGCTGCGTCCCGGCGTGATGCCCGCGCCGGACGTCAGACTCCGCGTTGCCAACCTCCGTGAGCTGGAGGGGCTCGTGCGACACTGGAAGGCGGAGCGCGAGTGACCGCCATGATGACGAGCACTCTCTTCCACGTTATTCTCAAACGATGAACTGGCCCTACATCCACATCATGATCAACCATTTCCCGATCATCCTCAGCGTGGTCGGGTGCGCGGTGCTACTGCTTGCGCTGATCGTCAGGCAGCGGACCGTGTGGCTGTATGCGGTAGCGACGCTGACGCTCGCTGGCCTGAGCATCTACCCCGTCTACTTCACCGGTGACCAGGCCGGGGATGCGGTGCAGAACACCTGGTACATCCTGCGGTCGGCCGTCCATGAGCACGATCAGGCGGCGAACTTCGCGCTCGCGTCGATTCTGATCATGGGCGCGCTGAGTGGGTACACCTGGTGGCGAATGGTGAAGCGCGAGCCAACGCTCCTCCCACCGGTGTGGCTACGGACGGTGCTTACCGTGATCACCATCTGGGCGCTGAGCGTTGTGATTCGGACGGCCTACCTCGGCGGACTGATCGTCCACGAATCGCCAAAGCTCCAGACCGCGCCGCCCGGGACGACGACTGGCAATAGTGCCAGTTCCTGATGGGGAGAGAGAAGGGTTCCCCCATCGAGCTGCCCGAGGAAACAGCCAAGAAGCTGGTCGCGTCGATCCGGCGCTTCTTCGCCGAGGATCGCGGGGAGGAGATTGGGGATCTACAGGCGAGGCTGCTGCTCGATTTCATTCTCGAGGAGATCGGACCATCGGTCTACAACGTGGCGATCGCGGACGCGCAGACTTACATGCGTGACCGCGTCGCCGATCTCGATGGTGCCTGCTTTCAACCCGAGCTCGCGTACTGGGCGCGGCGCTCGCCGCGCAAGCGTTAGACGAAGAGCCGCCGCACCTGCGGGTCGCGAAGGGCGAGTCCGGCCCACAGCAGCGCGCCCACGATCACCGGGAAGATGTCCGGAAACCAGGCCGACTCGGCGCGAATCTGCGTCGCTACCGCCCCGCCGAGGTACGCGGTGAGCAGCAATGCCCCGATGAACGCGGTGCGCGGAATGGCGTAGAGCGCGATGCACAGCAGCTCGATGACGCCGAGGGCGATCGAGAGGCGCAGGGGAAAGCCGAGTTGCGTGAAGGCGTCGGTGACGGGTGCGGGGCGAAGGATGTGAATGACACCGTCGAACACCATGAAGGCGATAACGATGCCGCTCAACACGCGCCCCGGCCACGAAACGGCTCGTGCCGGCCGATCGACGAGAGTCGCTGCTTGCATAGGGAGATCCTCCGGTGGGTGGTGCCTGGCTGGACTTTCCATCTCAGTGCTTCCATATCCACGTCGAACGGCAGCCGCGGAAATCGACGGCTCTCGAATTGGCTGCGCTCCCTGTGTGATGACAAGTGTCAGTTTGACCGCCTGACAAAAGACCGTGGCACGACTGCAGGCAGGGCTGATCCGTTATGCCTCCGTGGCGCGGGAGATCGCGCGGGTGCTGGGCGCGACGCCAGAGCCGGAGATCCGGATCGGTCAATGGCGTATCATGATCACCTTCCGACGACTGGGCGCGTCGCGCTGGCCGGAAGCACGGCAAATGGACTACGCATTGCGCGTTGCCGCTGCCGCTCGTGAAGCGATGTCGTCCGACAAGCGAAGCGCTGTGCGAAGTCGAGCCAAGCGGGCGATCGTGGTGATCTACGAAGACGCGTCGAACGTGCGTGGCTGTGCTGTCGTGGGAAGATGGGAGTGCGTCATTCCTGCGGCGGGCAAATGAGTTGAGTGGTCTCTCCCACTCAGGCGTCCGGGCCTGTCCCGCCTAAGAATACGGATTACCCGGATTCTTTCTGATCGCCGCTCTTCGATCCAGGTCTCCATCCACCCAATACGCGTTTGAACTCTGCCTTGGGTCCGAAGTGCAGAAGCAGACCCACTTCGAGATTGAGCGCTGTCAAATAGTTCACGAGCTGCAACTTATCCGCGTAAGCCAATTTGTGTGTGGCCTTGACTTCTACCACGACGCGACGCTCGACGAATATGTCCAGGCGATGTGCGCCGAGCTGTTGGCCGTGAAAGAAGACTTCGACCGGTTGAGGTCATCCGGTTTCATCCGGGGAATCTGTGACATCGGCTTGGATGTAACCGTACCATATTGTTGCGAGTCGGATCCCTTTCACGCAGTTGGATTTCTCAATGCAGTTGGATCGAGAGGCAGCCGGTGCCCGTTGCACGACAAGATCGAGAAGCACACCCGATCACAATCGAGCGTGTGACGCGAGCGACCGATGACCTCGTGAATGGTCTCACGGCCGTGCTCATGGACGCGGTCGCGAGTGGCGCGGGGGTCAGCTTCATGTCGGACCTAACCAGCGACACGGCGGGCGAATGGTGGCGTCAGACGTTCGCCGAGGCGGCTCCCCGGACAGTGATCCTCGTCGCGCGAGACGCCGATGGGATCGTTGGCACGGTCCAGCTCCAGGCGGCGTGGCAACCGAATCAACTTCATCGTGCCGACGTCGCGAAGCTCATGGTCCATCGACGTGCGCGGGGACGCGGCGTCGCGCGCGCGCTCATGCAGGAGTTGGAGCATCAGGCGCGCCAGCAGCAGTTCACACTCCTCCTGCTCGACACGTGCAAGGACTCAGCCGCCGAGCGACTGTACGTCTCGCTGGGATGGATCCGCGTCGGTGAAGTGCCAGACTTCGCGCTGAATCCGGACGGTTCGTGGTGCACGACGGTGTTCTTTTACAAGCGCATCGACGCCGCCTAACTACGAACGCCTGTGATGACTGAGGAAAATCGACGCCCGGTCGTTCTGCTTCATGGCCTGGGGCGCACCCGGCACTCCATGCGGCGGCTCGAGCGGACGTTGCGCGCGCGCGGTTACGACACGCTCAATCACGGCTATCCGTCGCGGATGGATGACATCGCGACGCTCGCCGCCGGCATGGCGCACTGCGTCGCCGAGTGGGCAGACAACGGACCGCTGGATTTCGTGACGCACTCACTCGGCGGCATCCTCGTTCGCGTCGCCGTCGCCGCCGGCGACCTGCCCCGCGACCTTATTGGCCGCGTCGTGATGCTCGGCACACCTAACGAGGGTAGCGAGCTCGCCGATCTCTTGCCGGCCATGCCGGTGGTCGGACCACTCTACGCACGAGTTACCGGCCCGGCTGGTCTCGAGCTGGGGACGACGGAGCTGGGTGTACCGGCCCAGTTGCCGCCCGTGGACTTCGAGGTCGGCGTGATCGCCGGCGACCGCAGCTGGAATCCCTGGTTCTCGGCGCTGTTGCGTGAGCCGAATGACGGGAAGGTGCGTGTCGACAGTACCCGCGTCGCGGGCATGACGGATTTTCTCGTCGTGCCGCACTGGCATCCCATGCTCGTTACCGCACCGGATGTGATCGAGCAGGTCGTGCATTTTCTCGAGTGTGGGGCGTTCAAGAGATAGCCTCGTGAACCCCACCTCGCCATTCGATAAACTCGACAGCTGGTTCGCGACGAAAGGGTGGAAGCCGTTCGCGTTTCAGCGCGAGGTCTGGCGCGCGTATCTCGACGGCGACAGTGGTCTGGTCCACGCGGCGACGGGGACGGGCAAGACGCTCGCCGCGTGGCTCGGTCCAGTGATCGAGGCGGCGGGGCCTAACGAGCCGCGCCGGCGGAAGCAGGGGCTGCGCGTGCTCTGGATCACGCCGTTGCGGGCCCTCGCCGCCGATACCGCCGAATCGCTGCGCGCGCCGCTCGAGGCGTTAGGCGTCGACTGGACGGTCGAGACGCGCACCGGCGATACGTCACCGGCGCAGCGCGCACGACAGCAGCGGCGATTGCCCGAAGCGCTCGTCACCACTCCGGAGAGTCTGACGCTGTTTCTCACCCGGGAGGATGTCGTCGAGATCTTCGCGAATCTACGACTCGTCGTCGTGGACGAATGGCACGAACTGATGGGAACGAAGCGTGGCGTCCAGGTCGAGCTCGCACTCTCGCGTCTGCGCGCGCTGCGTCCGGATGTTCGCACGTGGGGATTGTCGGCGACAATCGGGAATCTCGACGTGGCACTGCGTGCGTTGCTCGGCGTCCGGCGCGAGCTGGGCGCCGCGGATTATTCGACCACCGGTCGAATAATCCGCGGCGTCGAGCCCAAGAACATCGTCGTCGATGCGCTGATTCCACCCGCCGTCGAGCGATTTCCCTGGGCGGGACACCTCGGGACCCAGATGTTGCCGCAGGTGATCGATGCGATCGAGGAGGGACAGAGCGCGATCGTCTTCACGAATACCCGTTCGCAAACCGAGATCTGGTATCAGGCCATACTCGGAGCACGGCCAGACTGGGCGGGCACGATCGCGCTGCACCATGGCTCACTCGACCGCGAGAAGCGCGAGTGGGTCGAGGAGGGACTGCGCACGGGACGCCTGCGTTGCGTCGTCGCGACCTCGAGTCTCGACCTCGGCGTGGACTTCTCGCCCGTCGACCGCGTGCTCCAGGTGGGCAGCCCGAAAGGCATCGCGCGTCTCCTGCAGCGGGCGGGGCGCAGCGGCCATCGGCCGGGCGCGACGAGTCGCGTGACGTGCGTGCCGACGAACGCGCTCGAGCTCGTGGAGGTCGCCGCGGCCCGCGACGGGATTGCCAGCGGCTCCATCGAGGCGAGGCTGCCGGTGACGCGGCCGCTCGACGTCCTCGCGCAGCATGTCGTGACGGTCGCGTTAGGTGGTGGCTTCATCCCGGCCGAGCTCGAGCGCGAGGTGAAGAGCACGCACGCCTACGCCGATCTGAAGGAAGACGAGTGGCGCTGGGTGCTCGACTTCGTTTCCAATGGGGGTGATGCGCTGCACGCCTATCCGGAGTACGCGCGTGTCGTCGTTCGCGACGGACGCTGGGTGGTCGAGAGCGCGTTCCTGGCGCGGCGACACCGTCAGTCCATTGGAACCATCGTGAGCGACGGTCATATTGCCGTGCAGTATCTCCGGGGCCGGCCTCTTGGCTCTGTCGAGGAATCGTTCATCGCGCGGCTCACGCCCGGCGACCGCTTCGTCTTCGCCGGCACGCCGCTCGAGTTCGTGCGCGTTCGTGACATGACGGCATGGGTGCGGCGGGCGCCCAACGTCGTGGGGGCCATTCCGCGCTGGCAGGGGAGCCGGCTGCCGATGTCGGACTCACTCGCGGCCATGTTGCGCGAGCGACTCGGCGAGGCCGCGCGCGGCGTACTGCGCGGCCCGGAGATGACCGCGCTGCGGCCGCTCTTTCAGGTGCAGGCGCGCTGGTCGCGCATCCCATCGCCTAACGAGCTGCTCATCGAACGCGTGAAGACGCGCGAGGGGTGGCATCTGTTCTGGTTTCCCTTCGAGGGGCGGCTCGTGCACGAAGGGCTGGCCGCGCTGATGGCGTATCGCATCGCACGCGTCGCGCCGATCACCTTCACGATGTCGGCGAACGACTGGGGATTCGAGCTGTTGTCCGTGCAACCGCCACCGCTCGAGGCGGCGCTCGGCGCCGAGCTGCTGTCACCTGTTGCCTTGCTCGACGACGTGCCGGCCTCGCTCAACGCGACGGAGATGGCGAAGCGCCAATTCCGCGAGATCGCGCGCGTCGCTGGGCTCGTCTTCCCTGGCCTGCCGCGCTCGGGCAAGACCGCGCGCCAGCTCCAGGCATCGTCGAGCCTCTTCTTCGACGTGTTTCGTCAGTACGATCCGGGCAACCTGCTGCTCTCCCAGGCGCATCGCGAGGTGCTCGAGCGGCAGCTGGAGTCCTCCCGCCTCGGCCGGACGCTCGAGCGCCTAACGCGGGCCGCGGTCGTGATCACCGAGCCGAAGCGCGTGACGCCGCTCGCCTTTCCGCTGCTCGTCGACCGCACGCGCGAGCGGGTGTCGTCCGAGTCGCTGGCCGATAGAATTCGTCGGATGCAACTCGCACTCGAGAAGGCGGCGGAACGTGGCTGAGGAGATTGCGACTCGAGACGTCGACGTCGAGATCGCGGGCGAGCGCGTCGCGCTGCTACCGGAGCGCGCGCTTTACTGGCCAGCCACGGGAACACTCCTCGTCGCCGACCCACACTTCGGCAAGGCCGCGACCTTTCGCGCCGGCGGCATCTTCGTCCCGCGCGGGACCACGGCCACGGCCCTGGCGCGTCTCGACGCGGCGATCGTCCGGACGGGAGCGACGCGATTGATCTTCCTCGGCGATCTGCTTCATGCGCGTGAGGGCCGCGCGCCCGAGACGCTCCGGCTCATCGCTGAATGGCGTGCCTTGCGACCAGGGCTCGACGTCGTGCTCGTACGCGGCAACCACGATCGCCGCGCGGGCGACCCGCCGCCGGAGCTTGGGATTACCTGTCGCGATGCCCCGGTGCTCGACGGGCTGTTTGCGTTTGCTCATCACCCGGCGACGCTGGCGGATCATCATGTCCTTGCCGGGCACCTTCATCCCGGCGCGCGGCTGTCCGGACCCGGTAGACAGTTCGAACGGCTGCCCTGCTTCTGGATCGGGCGCGAGGTGAGCGTGCTGCCCGCGTTCGGCGATTTCACCGGCCTGGCTGACGTCGAGCCCGACGAGGACGATCGCATCTTCGCCATCGCCGAAGGGGTGGTGGTGGAGATTCGTTAGGCGAGGGGCCGGGCGTAGGCCAGCGCGTTTGGTAGTCCCCCACTGCCTCAGACCAACGCCCAATAGCAGACGATTCGTGGTCGAGGCTACGTCCGCGTGTGGTTCGTATCGCGGACGTTTCTTATCGCCACGGGTCAATGATGTCATTCGAGTCGCTGCGCGCGTATGCATTCGCTCTGCCACTGCTGGCTAAGTTCGCCATCGCACTTGGCGTGATCGTCGTCGTGCCCCAGTTGTCGCGACGGCTGCGCATCCCGCCCGTCGTCGGATTTCTGCTGAGCGGCGTCCTCTTCGGGCCGTATGCGCTCGATGTGGTCGGCGAGAACCGGCCGATCGCCGACTTCCTCGCCGAGCTCGGGAAGCTGCTCCTCATGTTTACCGCGGGGCTCGAGGTCGACCTCGCGTTATTCAAGCGCGTGCGCGCGCGCGCGATGACGTTCGGCTTCATCACGACTTTCCTTCCACTGATCCTCGGCACGATCGTCGGTCGCGTATTCGGCTATGGCATTCTGGCGGCGATCGTCATCGGGTCACTGCTTGCCTCGCACACCCTGCTCGCGTCGTCGATCGTCACGAAGCTCGAATTGACGAAGCTCGAGCCCATAACGGTGACGTATGGCGCGACGGTCTTCTCCGACACGGCCTCACTGATCGTGTTCGCGATCTGCCTTTCGACATTCGTGCGCGGCTTCTCGGTCAGCGGTGTGATGCTGCAGCTCGTCGAGATCGCGGTCTTCGTTTTCGTCGTACTGGTGGGGTTGAGCAAAGTCGGCGGATCAGTGCTTCGGCGAGTGGAGAAGGACGACAGCGCGTACTTCGCAGTGATGATCGCGATTCTCGCCGTTGCCGCCGTGCTCGCCCAGGCGATTCAGCTGCCGGGAATTGTCGGCGCATTCCTCTCCGGACTCGCCCTCAATGCCGCCACCCACGACAGGGCCGTGAGACACGAACTGCAGTTCTTTGGAGATTCACTGTTTATCCCGATCTTCTTCATCACGACTGGATTTCTCATCGATCCGCACGGACTCATGATGAGCCTCCGTGACGATCTGCCGCTGGTCGGGGCAATCATAGGAGCGCTGGTCATCGGGAAATATCTCGCGGCAGAGATCGTGGGCCGACGCTTTGGCTACACGCGCGACGAGCGACTGACGATCTGGTCGTTGACGCTGCCGCAGGTGGCGGCGACGCTCGCCGCAGCGCTCGTGGCGTACAAGACCTTCGACGCCGCACACAACCGTCTCATCGACAGCCGGATGCTGAACGTCATCCTGGCGCTGATGCTGTTTACGTCGATTGTCGGGCCAATCCTCACGGGTCTCTTCGCACCGCGCCTCGTTCCGGAGACGCGTACCTCCGGCCGCGCACAGCGCGCTGCCTAACTACTCAGCGAGGGGCGATGTTTGCGGGCGTGGCTCGTGGCCGTGGACCAAGGGCCGATGCACTCTGCCGCACACATCCGTTAAGAACCAGCAGAACTGACTTGATGATTTTATGAACATGACACGATGGCGGTGCCGGCTCGCGGCAAGCCTGTACCTGACAGCGCGCGCGTGACTGCGCCTCACGGGAATCGATACGCGAGCCCGAACACGACACCCTGCATGTTCGTGTCGAAGAGGAAGTTGTTCCGATCGTAATCGATGGCGAGTGTCCGATACGCGAGGCCGAGCGATAGGCCTTTCCAGACGTCGTAACCGAGCGAGCTGTAGATCTGCCACGTATTCTGAGAGCCACCGAGGCCGCCGTCGGCGTAGAAAACGAAGCGCACATCCTCGAGTGGCTTCCAGCGAAAGCGGAAACCCGGTGTCGCGTCCACCCACGTGCGTGCCGCCGAGTGGCTATCCGGCGGCCGGGTGTTCGAATTGACATCGAGAGTGGCGCTCAACTTCCATATCCGCATACTCCCCAGTATGTCGATTGCCCAGTTGCCGTCGCCGAAGGTGTAGCCGCCCATCGGCTGAATCATCGTCTGGCTCTGATTCAGTGAGAGGCTGCCCGTGTCGCCGCGGAATCCGAAGACCGTGCCGGCACCGAGCAGGGCGTAGATCCCGTCCGCGCCCACGAGCCAGGGGCCATAACGCGCCTCGGCCGATGCCATCGCGCCGAACTTCAGCATATCCAGAACATCGCCCGCCGAGAGCGACACGCTCGCCGCGACCGGCCCGATGCCGACGCGGCCGTTGAGCTCCGAAAGCCAGAGATACGGCGTGACGTTGAATCGCCAGGTGTGCGTCGTGTCGAGTTGGGCAGCGGCTCTCTGGCTCGAGTTGACGAGCGCGACGGCGGCCACGACCATCGACCCGAGCGCTCTCGCCACTCGGTTCATCGGTTCCACTCCGTTGCAGTGGAGTGGAATCTCCCCGCGTTCCAGCGCGCCGCCTATTCGACTTTGGACCCGATCGGTGATGGCGACCGGTCGGTGCTGACGGTGATCGGTGAAGGGCCATGTAACTGACCACCGTCCCCCGTCCACCGTCCACCGTCCAACCAAGCCCGCGGCGCCTAACGGTCCCTCGCCGTGCCCTCCGGGAGACTTTCGGATGCCTCGACCCAACCTTCTGGGACGAGCCGTTGTCGAACCCGAGACACGCTCCGTACGGATGGCCGATGTTCGTCTACCTCGCCCTCGGCGCCAGCCTCGCGCTGCCGCTACAGAAAGTGGTTCCCGCCTCGTCATCCGCTCCGGCGCCGCCGAATCGGCCCGCGACCGTGCCGATCACGGCCGTCGCTGTCCGCACTCGTCAGGCGCCCGTGATCGATGGGCGTAACGGCGATCCCATCTGGCAAAGCTCGCCGAAGATCATCGAATTCCGTCAGTTCGCACCGCACGTGGATGTGGACCCGACGTTC
>Ga0207700_10001827_pt1 | contig 12063 bp, 7 predicted proteins | sample LARL82metaG_FD_184348 | JGI IMG/M metagenome (GOLD analysis project Ga0207700, IMG submission 184348) | Corn, switchgrass and miscanthus rhizosphere microbial communities from Kellogg Biological Station, Michigan, USA - LAR L8-2 metaG... | ecosystem: Host-associated > Plants > Roots >...
GATCTCCCGGACAAATCAGTGCGCGTCCTGCAATCAGCAGGTCGCCCGACTGCGCTTCTTTCACGTCGATGGCGCAGGATTCGTCCAGCCGTCGCGCAAACATCTCCGTAAATCCTTCCGGCATGTGCTGCACGACAACAATGGTGCCGGGAAAATCTCCGGGCAATTGCTGCAACAAATATTGCAGCGCATTCGGCCCGCCCGTGGAAATCCCAATGGCCACGATCTTGGTAGCCTCGCGCCGCGAGCGCAGCGGTTTCTTGTCAGGCCTGGGCCGATCAATCGTGAGAGGGCTTGGCGTGTTGCGCACTTTGGTCTTGGCTGCGACCTTGATCTTGCTGATCAGGTCCGCCGCAATTTCGTCCATGTGAGCGGAAGCGGCGTCGCGTGGCTTGGCCACAAAATCAAACGCTCCCAGAGCCAGGGCTTTGAACGTTGCGCTGGCGCCCTCCGTAGTCAATGCGCTCACCACGATCACCGGCACGCGAAACCGTCGCGTGATCTGGCGCAATGTCTCCAATCCGTCCATGCGCGGCATTTCCAGGTCCAGCGTCACCACGTCAGGACGAAGGTCTTCAATCTTCTTGAGCCCAAATGCGCCGTCCATTGCCGTTCCTACAACCTCAATTTCGCTGTCCCGAGCGAGGATTTGTGGAATCAACTTGCGCATCAGCGCGGAATCATCCACCACCAGGACTCGCAATTTCGTACTCATGCTGTGGCCCCCACCATCTGTAACTTGCCTAGCTTTGCAACTACACTTGAGAGATTCAGGATCAGCACCACCGTGCCATCGCCCAGGATGGAAGCGCCGCTGACCAGGTCTGTGGCCACCAAATGATCGTCCATGGCCTTGATGACTAATTCTTCTTCGCCTACCAAATGGTCCACCACCAGGCCGAACTTGCGTTCGCCCGTGGAAATCACTACGACAAACATTTTTCCCGTTTCACTTTGCTCTTTTTCCAGCCGATGCAAATGCAGCAGCGTAAGCACCTCATTGCGCAACTGCATTACCTCATGCTGGTCCACGCGATGCAGCGCGCCTTGAGTCGTCCGCGTAATCTCCACTACTGAAGCCAGCGGCACCGCGTATAAACGGTCGCCCACGCGGAAGAGCAATGCTTTGATAATCGCCAGCGTTAGCGGCACTTTCAGGAAGAATGTCGTCCCTTTGCCTGCTGTGGTGCGGATACTAACCGTGCCTTTTAATTTTTCCAGCACCGTCTTCACCACGTCCATACCTACGCCGCGTCCGGAAATCGCTGTAACTTCCTGCGCGGTGCTCAGGCCTGGATGGAAAATCAGGTTGTTGATCTCGATTTCACCAAGCATCGCCACGTCGGCCTGCTTGATCAGTCCGCGCTCCACCGCTTTTGCGATCAGCTTCTCGCGGTCAATGCCTCGCCCGTCGTCGGTCACTTCAATCACAATCTCATTTCCCTGGTGATAAGCATCGAGCGTTACCGTACCTTGCGCCGGTTTTCCATCATTGATGCGCTCCGCCGGGGATTCAATCCCGTGGTCGACTGCATTGCGTACAAGGTGCGCCAGCGGCTCTGCCAGCATGTCCAAAATGCTTTTATCCAGATCGGTGTCCTGGCCGGTCACTACCAGATTTACTTCCTTGCCGCAGGATTTAGCTACGTCGCGCACCACGCGCGGGAACCTGCGGAAAAGATGTTCCACTGGCACCATGCGGATCTTCATCACCGACTTCTGCAAATCGTTCATGATCCGCGCCTGGAATGCCATGGCGTCAGAGAAGCGCATTTTCAAAGGATCTTTGGGATGACGCTTCTCAAATTCATTGATCGCCTGGTGCAGCATGCTCTTGGCGATGATCAATTCGCCCACCAGGTTCAGCACGGAATCAATCCTCTCCGCGTCCACGCGGAGGAGAGTTTCTGACATGCTGGCAAAACTTGCGGACTGCGCGTCATTCGCTATTTGCGAATTGGCATTTTGCGCCCTTGTTGAAGCTTTGCGCGTAGCCGCGACCGGCTCTGCTGCCGGCGTTTCTTCAGCCTGGATGTTGGCCTCGGTTTCATCTTCCTGCGGAGTGGTTACGTGCTTCACAATATCCAGCACGTCGTCCCCATGCTCCTGTGTCCGGCCCACTTTTTGTACCAGGACTTCCGCAACTACTGATGGGATGCGGCACTTTTTCGCTATCCACGCTTCGGAGCTGTCGCTTGCGATGGCCGCTTCCACCACGTCCAGATCGTTACTCAGCGTGCTCTGGTCGGGCGCAACGGCCAGCAGCTTTCCGCAATCCTGCAGCACGTTCCGAATCAACTGCATTGCGGCGCCACGCATCGGGCATTGCGGCTCAATGGAGAACGCCACGTTATAAACGGCTTCTCCGCGGCCCAGCGCGTCCGCCACTACCATCTGCTCGTATTCGCTCCAGACAAAGCGCGCCTGCAGCTTGTATCGCACCGTGTTGGCTGGCTTCCTGGTAAGCGAAATGATTTGTTCTTTTAGCTCTTCGCCTGCCGGAGGTTGCAGGCTGCCTCGATACGCGGAGAGCATGGAACTAAAGGTATCGGCGGCAATAAGCACGACTTCCGCCAGAGCTGCTTTGCTTACGGCGGCAATTTCAGGACGCAGTACATCTTCCAGCGCGTGCGCCAGCTCGCTTAGCTCGGTATAACCGCAAGCTGCTGAGTCGCCTTTCAGCGTGTGCACGGTGCGCCGAACCTGGCGTAACACCTCTTCGTCTTCCGGACGCTTCTCCAGCTCCAGCCCCTCTTCGTTGAGTGTCTGCAACAGTTCTGTTGCGCTCTCAAAGAAGAGTTCGCGAAGCTCGGCCGCGTGATCGTCAGAGAAGAAGTTCACCCCGCCACCTCAATGCGCTGGTACGCCGTGCCGTTATTCTGGTGGATCATCTTGTATTTGTCTGATAATCCAAAAAGGCTTTCCGCATGCCCGATAAACAGGTAACCCTCAGCGTTCAGGCAGCGATATAGCTTTTCCACAAGGCGCTTCTGCTCCGCTTCATCAAAGTAGATCATCACATTGCGGCAGAAAATCACGTCATTGCGCTGGGGCAGAAATTCTGTCTTCAAATTGTGGAAGTCGAAATGGACCAGGTCTTTCAGTCCTCGCTTTACCGCGTATCGATCGCCCAGTTTGTCGAAATAGCGCAGCCGGTAGGCGTAGTCCACGGATTCCATCTGGCTTTCTGAATACACGCCTTCTTGCGCTGTACGCAATACTGTGTAGTTAATGTCGGAAGCCAGTATTTCCACCTTCCATGGTGGCGGAATCAGCGGCTTGGGGCTCGGCATCTCAAAGGGAAGAGGATTGCGCAGATAGTAGTAAGCCAGCGCATCGCACACCTGCATGGCCAACGTGTATGGCTCTTGTCCCGTAGAACATCCTGCGCACCATAGGCGCAGGCTCCAGTCGCGCCGCTCCTGTTTCCGCTTCAAGAGTTCTTCCAGGACGTTTTTCTGGAACAACTCAAGCTGCGGTTTGTTGCGAAAGAAGCTGGTTTCATTCACCGTGAGGTTTTCCACCAGCGCGCTCATCTCCGCCTTGCCCTGGTAGCTGGTGAGCAGGCGATAGTAAGCGTAAAACGTATCCAGCCCGCAGATTTTCAATCTGCGCTGCAGGCGGTCCTGCAAAAAGTGGGCCCGCCTTTCATCAAAGTACATGCCGCATTCCTGATAGACGAGCGTCTGAAGCAGCTTGTATTCCGGTTCACTGATTTGGATTTGTAGACTCGGAGTGGCCATGGTTTCCCGTTTTCGTCCTAGGTGCCGATTACAATCCCGCGAAAGCAGCTGCCGCGCGTGGTTCACTCACTTCAGCCACCCGCCGCAGTTCGCCCTTTTGCAGGATCCTGTTCAGGTCAATCAAAATGATCAGCCGGCCATTCAGCTTTCCCACGCCGGTCACGTAGTTTAGTTCGCCCTGGTCAAACACAGGCGGCAGTTCGATATTGCTTTCTGGTATCTTCAAGACTTCTGAAGCGCTGTCCACGATCAGCCCCACCAGCTTCCCATGTACCTCAGTCACCAGGATGCGGTTCTTCTTGGTGGGCTTGATCTCTTTTTCTCCGAAGCGGCGCCGCAGGTCCACCACGGAAACAATCTTGCCGCGCAGGTTAATCACTCCCTGCACGCAGCCGGGTGAATCCGGCACAGAAGTGATCTCCGGCACGCGCACAATTTCATGCACCAGCGCGATTGGAACGCCAAAAACCTCGCGCCCTACGCGGAAGCCGACAATGTGCATTTCTTTGGACATCCGGGTCTCCTTCGGCTTAGTTGTAGTTTCCGCCCGCGCTCGCGGTCGCGTATTGCGGTGTTGCCGTGCCGCGGCCCGATTGCTCTTCATTCCGCCGCTGTCCGGCGCGATTATCGCGTTGTGGCTGCATGTTCTCCAGGACAAAACGGTCCATGGCTTCCAGCATGGAGCGAGACATCTTCGACATCTGCTCCGCCGAAGCCGCCAGCTCCGTTGATCCGGAAGACGAACGCTGTACCAGTTCGCGCATCTTTTCCATGGCCCTTACAACGGCTTGCGCGCCCGAGGCCTGTTCTTCCACGGATGAATTGATTTCATGCGTGATTTCATTTAGACGCGTGGTGGCCTTGGCGATTTGCGATGAACCATGCGATTGCTCATTGGTCGCCGCACCGATTTCCTGCGCGAACTTGTAAACCTCAGAGACCACGCTGGAAATCTTCTTCAGCGCGCCGCTCAGATCTCCGCCCAGTGAAAGGCCTTCATTCACAATGGTGGTGCTCTTCTCCATGTTGTCCACGGCCTTGCGCGCTTCCTTCTGAATGCTCTGGATCAATTCAGAAATTTCTCGGGTGGACTGCGCGGACTTTTCCGCCAGCTTGCGCACTTCATCGGCCACAACGGCAAAGCCCAGTCCATGTTCACCGGCACGCGCAGCCTCGATTGCGGCATTCAAAGCCAGCAGGTTGGTCTGCTCAGCCAAGTCGTCAATTACTTCAATGATCTTTCCAATATCATCGGCGCGCTGGCCCAGTGCGGAAATGATTTCCGCCGACGAGCCGATGGAAGCATTGATCCGGCTCAGGCCGTCCGTTGCTTTTTCCATCGTGTTGATGCCGTTATGAACTTCATCGCGTGAGCGCTGTGATATATCGAGCAGCACCTTGGCGGTATCTGCCACGCGCTGGATTGAGGCCACCATCTCATCGATGGAAGCTGAAGTCTCGCTCACATTGGAAGCTTGCATCTGCGTGCTCTTCACCATGTTTTGCACGTTGATGCTCATCTCATGCATGGTGCTGGTGACTTCATCAATGGCTGAAGCTGCCTGCACGCTGATTTTGGCTGATTCGTCAGAAGCAGACGCTACCTGATTGGATCCGCTTGCTACTTGCGCCGCGCTGTCACGGACGTTCTTTACCAGGTTGCGCAGCCCGAGCGTCATCTCACGGAAGGCTTTGCCTAGCGTATCGCGCGATGACCGAGGGTTGATTTCAACCGAGAGATCGCCGCCGGCAATCGCTTCAGAAATACCTGCCATCTCGCGCAGGTAAAGCACCATGTTGTTGAAAGTCCGGGCCAACTGGGCAACTTCATCTTCACCCCTGATTTCTACCTTCTGTTCCAGATCGCCGGTATTGCCAATCTGGCCGGCTACGCTGATTAATTGTGAAAGAGGCGAGGTGATTGATTTTGCCACGCGCCAGGAAATCGAGGCGGAGAGCAGGATTACGATCATCAGCCCGCCCAAAGTCACAAACGTTATCAGCGTTGCCGCGTAACTATCTGACGACTCAGCGTCAGCGTTGGCGCTCTTCATGATGCCGGCAAGCTGCACCAGCGGCTGCTCTTCTCTTTGTTTCTGCTCCGGCGTGGGTGTTGCCTGAAGGTAGGCGATTTGCAGTTCCGCCACGGTCGCGCTGCCCGTATCCACCTGCCGGCGTTTTTCCATTAGCGGTGAGGCAAAACTTCTGCTCCACTCCCGCTCAGCCTCGGCAAGCTGGTCCAGCAACTGCCGCGCCCTGGCAGAGTCTGCCATTGTGGCTGTGTTGTTTTTGATTTCATTGATCAAGTTTTCCACTTCACTCTGGCCATGGGTCAGAGCATCGGCTTCACGCCGGTCGCCATTCAGAAGAAAGTTCCGTAGATAAAGACGGTTCTCATTCCTTGCTCTCTCCAGCTTGGAAAGGCTCTCTCCCAGGGTGATCGATTGTTTATAAATCGCCCTCGTCGTCTGTTCGTGCCGGACCGCTCCCCAGTTAAAGAGGAACGCAAGGAGCACGATTGCCATGATCAGGCCAAAGCCCATGTAGAGCTTGCCGCCAATTGTCTTGTTAATACGCATGTTCCGAACCTCTACGGCCGCTTCGCTTTTCGCGGCTCTTGTTCTTTTTCATATTCGAATATCTGCTTCTTACTTTGCCCACGTCTGCCCAGTCCAAAATCGCCCTTTGGATCCTGCTCAGGGAACACAACTGCTCCTTACAGGGAACGAGCGGATAAATAAAGCAATGCCATGGCCACCCACGCATGGGGCTAGTCCTTTCGGTACCTGCGTATTTGGAGGGCTGAGCAGAATCAATGATTTACAGGTTCACACGAACGACGAAAGCCGGCGATTCGAGCGGGGAAGGCGCTGAACCCAAGCAATCTCTATGGTTTAGCGTCTCATTTGAGGTGGCACGATCATCGCTGATCTCACTGTGAGACAGTTTTGCTGATCGGCGGCTCACGTTGTTGCGGTGATTCTGGCAGGTCAATTACTTATTGACTCAAAATGAGATTCCAGAGTACCTTCAGGCTTCCCCGGCACAAAACCCTGAGACGAATGAGACCGACGACAAAAGCCAGCTCCGTCCGATCCAAAGCTCCAGCTAAAGCGCCTGCGCCCATGGAAAGGGTGCTTGAGGCCTGTGCGGAGCTTGCGTCTTTTAGCGGCGAGCTGCCGGTCCTTCGGCAACACATTGCCGAGTCAGCCAGAGATATATTTCAGCCTGTTGTCTCAGGAATGATTGTGCGGGAAGGAGAAAGCTATCAGCCCGCGGCGGTTTGCCCCGGTGCAGGCGATCTGGTAAGCGCAAAAGCTCTGATGGAGCATGCCCGGTCCTACGCCCGCCAGGCAATTGACCAAAATCAACAGCTCAGCTTCAAATTCTCTTATCGCTCCGATGAAAAGGAAGCCACCTACCATGGGCTGGCCCAGCCCATCCTGACCACTGCCACCGCTGCAGTCTTGCTAATGGTCCGCAAGAGCGCTTTCTCTGCTGTCGAAATCTCTGCCTTTGGCGTAATGGGAAACATTAGCCGCATGGCTCTGGATAATTCCGAACTGGCCGGGCTTTATGGCGCGCAGAAACAAAAGCTTGATCAACTGCTGGAAATCTCCGCCGATCTTGGAACTTCGCGGCTGGAAAGTTTTTTCCCAGCTTTCGTTGTCCGTGCCGCCGACTTCCTGCACGTATCGCACGTCTTTGTCGCCCTGGTGGACCAGGGAGAGTGCCGGCTGCGCTGGGGCGCAAGCAAGGGCTCTGCAAGCCGCCTTGATATTGACGTATCAGCGCTCGCCAAGCGCGTGCTGGATTCCAAAAATCCGCACATTAGTGAGGACATTAACCAGCTTTCGTCGATCGAAAAAGCGCAGCTCCGCCGCTGGGAGTCTGACCTGAAGCAATACCTCGGGATTCCATTGCTCACCAGCGATGGACGGCAGCTCGGCGTGCTGGGATTTCTCGACAAAAAAGACAAGACTCGCTTTTCGACCGACGACGTTCGCCGCGCCCGCGTTTTAGGCGCTGAAATCACTGTGGCCCTGGAAGCGGCGCAAAATCTTCAACTCTCTGATCAGCATCGCAAGCGCACTGAAGACCTCATGGAAATGGCCCTGGATCTTGGTTCGGCGCTGCGGCTGCCGGATTTTGTAAAGAACTTCACGGAACGCGTAGCCAGCATGATTGGCGCGCGATCCGCCATTTTGTCCTTGGCGCAGGGCAACAAGGTAGAGAGTGTCGGCTTTTGCGGCCCCCGCCCAGAGCGAGAGTTGCAACGCAAATTAAATGCCGCGTTTTCGGAATACGCTGAGCGCCATCCTGACGTGAAAATTACCGGCAGCGGCGTTCAGGCTCTTGGCCCGGATCTGATAGCGGCTTGCGGTTGGCAAAATCTGACGTTAGTCCGGCTAGAGGGCACTGAAAGCGATCTTCTCGGCATTCTGGCGCTGGCCGATATCAGCCGCGAGCTGATGCCCGGTGATCTCAACCTGCTGCAAGCCCTGATTGTTCACGCTTCGGTGGCCCTGGAAAATTCCCGTCTGTTCACCCGGATTACGCAGTCCAGCCGCCAGTGGGCGGAAATTTTTGACTCGATCTCAGACTTCATCGTGGTGCACGACGAGCATTTTGAAGTCCTGCGTGTGAATCGGTCCCTCTCGGAATTTATCGGCGTGCGCCCGGCTGAGTTGATTGGCCTGAGCATGCGCGCCCTTGTTTCGATTGCCTCCGATTCGCCTCAGCCGTGTCCTTTCTGCCGCGCGGAAAACGAGTCTGATGAATATTTGCATCCTGTGCTTGAGCGCACATATCTGGTCTCAAGTTCGCGCATCCATGGCGCGCTCGATGAAGGCCTGCAGACCGTTCATGTGCTTAAGGACATCACTGACCGCCGTGAAGCCGAGCAGCGCTACCGTGAGTTGTTCGATAACGTGCAGGAAGGCGTCTTCTTTGCCTCGCCGGAAGGCCATTTCATCGAGGTAAATGACGCTCTGGTCCGCATGCTGGGCTACCAGACGCGTGAAGAGGTGCTGAAACTCGATCTCCAGAGCCAGGTATATGTGTCAGCCGAGCAGCGCGACGAAATCACCCGCCAACTGCACCACCAAGGCGCGATACGGAACTTTGAAGTTACGCTGACCCGACGTGACGGCAGCATGATTCACGCGCTGGAGAACGCTTTCGTCGTAAAGGACGGTCAGGGCAAGATCATGCAGTACCGCGGCGTCTTCCTGGATATTACTGAGGTCAAGAATTTCCAGGCACAGCTACAACGCGAGCGCGACTTCACCAGCAAGATCCTGAACAACACGCAAACCATGATCATGGTGGCTGATACGGCTGGTTTGATCAGCTATGCCAACCAGCGCGTTTATGAAGGCGGCGGCTTTGACCAGAATGAGTTGGTTGGTCACCGTCTGGACCGCATCATCTCGCTTTCTCATAAGAAAGCTTTTGCGGAAGCTTTTGACGCGAGTCTGCACGGCCTGCAATCCGACAATCTGGAGCTGATGATCACGCGCGGCAACGGCACGCAAGGCAAGTTTTCCGTGAACCTGAGCCCCATGCGCGACGATCGTGGCGAAGTCAGCAGTGTGGTGGTCTTGATGACCGATATCACTGACACGTCAATGATTCAGGCCAAACTGATGCACACGGAAAAAATGGCAGCCGTAGGACAGCTTGTTTCCGGCGTGGCGCATGAAGTCAACAATCCGCTTACAGCGATCATGGGATTCTCTGATTTGCTGATGGAGAATCCTGAAGTTCCGGGCAGCGCGCGCAAAGACCTGCAAGTGATTCTGGAAGAAGCGCAACGCACGAAAGAGATTGTGCAGAACCTGCTGAGCTTTGCTCGCCAGCGTCCGCCGCAACGCCAGCCGCTGCAGATCAATAACATTCTGCGCAAGACAATCGCGCTGCGTTCTTATGACTTCGCCAATCATGGCGTGCAGATCGTAGAGAAATTTGATTCGCGCCTGCCTGATCTGATCGGTGATTCGCATCAGCTGCAGCAGGTATTTCTCAATATCCTGAACAACGCTTATGACGCCGTGCAATCCGCAGGTCGACCTGGCCTGATCGAAATCGAAACGATCCAGGATGGCGGCTGGGTTGAAGTTCTGTTCCGCGATAACGGCGAAGGCATTCAACATCCGGAACGCATTTTTGATCCGTTCTTTACCACGAAGGAAGTTGGGCAGGGAACGGGCCTCGGCTTGAGTATCTGCTATGGAATCGTGCGCGAACATGAAGGCGAGATTCTGTGCGCTAACAATCAGGAAACGCAAGGAGCGACCTTCAGCGTGCGCTGCCTGTCCGAACAAGGACCGATTTGAAGCTGGTGGTTACCGCAGGAGCTAAGCAATGAACTCCGGCGCTGCAACGCTCGCACGCTTGCCTCTGCTGCTCATTGAAGATGAGCGCTCGGTGATGGAGTTCATCCGCACGGCGCTGGAGCGGAATGGCTATGCCTGCAGCACGGCCAATTCCGCTGCGGAAGGCATTCGCACTTTGGAGACGGGCCGCTTTGGCGGAATTATTTCCGACATGCGCACTCCCGGCGGAGCGAGCGGCGCGGACGTGCATTCCTGGATCGTGCTGCACAGGCCGGAACTCAAAGACCGCATGCTGTTCATTACCGGCGATACCGTGAATGAAAATACGATGAAGGCCCTGCAAAGCACCGGCGTGCCTTATATCGAAAAGCCTTTCCGGGTACAGGAGCTGATCAATATTGTGGAAAGGATTTTCGGCAAAGCGGAATGACTAGTGACGCCAAAGTGCGATTCATGATCGTGGACGATCATCCGAGCATTCGGAAGCTCTGCATGACCGTGGGGGCGTCTCTGGGCTTTAGCTGCGTGGAGGCCGAAAGCGCGGAAGCTGCCCTATCTCAACTGGAAAACGGTTCGCCTGACATCATCCTTACCGACCTGATGATGCCGAACATGAGCGGACTGGAGTTTCTGCCGCGCGTAAAGCAGTTGCTGCCGCGGACGGAGATTGCCATCATGACCGGCCACGGCTCCATTGAAACTGCGGTCCAGGCCATGAAGCTGGGCGCTTATGACTACATCACCAAGCCCTTTCGCGTTGAAGAACTTAAGCTGCTGTTGCAGCGCATGGCGGAAAAAGTGAACCTGGTGGCAGAAAACCAGTTCCTGCGCGACCGCGTGAATGCCGAGATGGAACTCAGCGGCATTGTTGGCTCTTCACACAAAATTCAGGAAGTGCTGCGCATGATTGCCCGCCTGAAGGATACGCGCACGCCGGTATTGATCACCGGTGAAAGTGGCACCGGCAAAGAGTTAGTGGCGCGCGCTATTCACTATCGCGGATTGCTTTCAAAGAGGCCTTTTGTAGCCGTGGATTGCGGCTCTCTGGTGCCGACCTTGATTGAAAGCGAATTATTCGGCTATGAGAAAGGCGCTTTTACCGGCGCCATGCGCTCCAAAGAAGGACTGTTTCAAACGGCCAATGGCGGCACGATCTTTCTCGACGAGATCGGCGAGCTTTCTTCTGAGATGCAGGCCAAACTGCTGCGCGTTCTGCAGGAAAAGGAAGTGCGCCCGGTGGGCAGCAACCAGAAACTCAAAGTCGATGTGCGGGTGATTGCCGCTACCAATCGTGATCTGGAAGCCGCGCAGAAAGAAGGCACGTTCCGCAAGGACCTCTACTTCCGGCTGAATGTGGTGACGCTTAATCTGCCTCCATTGCGGGAAAGACGTTCTGATATTGCTCCACTCGTGCATTATTTTCTAGATCGTTTTGCCCCCGGCAAGACCATTACCATCTCTCCCGCGGCCATGAAGATGATGTTTCAGTATGAATGGCCGGGCAATGTGCGCGAATTGGAAAACTGCGTTGAACGCGCCGTTGCGTTAGGGGATCAGGAGGTGATTGAAGTGTCCGATCTGCCTCCGGCGATACGGCAACGGCAGGAACAAAATGCGTTTTCCGACTCGACGGTTTTTGTCGACGCACCGGTTGCATCTTCTAATACCGATCTGGAAGAGCTTGAGCGCGATACGATTCAACGGGTCTTTGAGCAAGTGAATGGCGATAAAGCGCGCGCCAGAAAGATGCTTGGGATCAGCCGCGCTACTTTGTACCGGAAGCTTAAGCGCTACAACATTGGTCCGGCCGCCAAGGCGGCATCGGCGTCGTCATGAGACAAAAGTGTTGAGACGTTGTTTCATCCTGAGACAGTTTTCCTCATTGGGCCAGGGATGAAACGTTTTGCATCTTGGGAATCAACAGGTTAGTGCTCTTAAGGTTTGGCCGGGGCCTTGCTCTAAGTGTTTTAGCTAAGTTTTGC